>Ga0209805_1002509_pt1 | contig 10699 bp, 8 predicted proteins | sample GraSoiAngelo_148_FD_185905 | JGI IMG/M metagenome (GOLD analysis project Ga0209805, IMG submission 185905) | Grasslands soil microbial communities from the Angelo Coastal Reserve, California, USA - 14_1009_09_20cm (SPAdes) (version 2) | ecosystem: Environmental > Terrestrial > Soil > Grasslands ... | reverse complement strand
ATAGTGCGGCGATTCAAGAGTGACGATGGTTGACAACTCCCAGTTGTTAACCAGGTGATTTACATGCGTCGGCCCATCGAAAGTGGCGTTGGCCACGAAGCGATGCTTCACATAGTCGGCGGAGACGGCGCGTTCTTTGTTGAGGCAACAACTATCCTGTGGAATGAGCACGAAGCTGGGGTTGGGTCCGTTGTCAATGCCCTTGGACCAGGTATAACTGACCCCCCATCCCACGTGGTGGTTGAGGCGTTTGTTGAAGTTGACCAAAAGTCCATCCCAAACAGAATCCCATTTGGAATCAGCCTCGAAGTCCACTGCGAAACCCAGAAAACCTGCGGGAATTGCACACCCGGTAAATACCGCGCATCGCACCCCGGGCGCAATCACCGGAGGAAAGCAGGGAAAATTGGCGCAATACATATTCTTGAGTCCCACGTTGCCGCGGGAATCGTGGAAGGGGAGTTGCCCAGCAGGATCAGGCTGATTCACATTGAAGAAACTTCCCAGGTGAACGCCGCGCACATGCAAACCGGTAATGTCGAGGACTGCGTCCTTGAAAGGTTGGAATTCGATTCCCAAGCTTATTTGTGCTCCGTAGGGAGGCTTGTGATTTTTGTCGAAGCGCACGATCACCGCGTCGAGCGATGGATTCGGATAGACTGCGGCCGTGAGGCCCGGCCCTAACATGCCGGATAGTTCGGCAGCCATGGTGAAAGGGTCAGCTCCAAAGGCGGAAAGCCGAGTTTTTGCGTTCAGGTCATCCTGGACGTTCTCGCGCCCGGGAAATTTTCCAATGGTTCCACCGCATGAGGGAATCTGGCACATCAGCAAGGGGGAAGGAATGGTGCCATGGAAAAGACCTGCACCGCCTCGTATTACAAAGCTTCTCTGGCCTCCTACCGCGTAGGAAAAGCCGGCTCGTGGATCGAAGTTCTTGAGCGGATTATTGATAGCAGCGCTCGGCCACGTCTCGCCTTCCCAGCGCAACCCATAATTAACGGTCAGATTGCTGGTGGCGCGCCACTTGTCTTCAACGAACAGGCCTTCATAAGTATGTCCAAGTTCACCTTTGGCCTGATTACGTAGCGCGGAAGAGATTGCGCCACCTTGATACACAGATGTGTTGAAGCTGGGTTCGTTGAAGCCTGAGGCTGCGTCAAAGCGTTCGAAAAAGATCACGAATGGATGCGGAGCTCCGACAAAGTCCTGACCCAGAAATGCATTCAAGCTGCCAAAATCCGCCTCGAACGGATAGAACAAGGGGAATGATTCGATAGTGTTCACGTGATTGAAGTCGCCACCGAATGAGATGGTGTGCCGCCCGGCTGTTTTGGTGACGGTATCCACGAATTCCCACCGGCTCTCCTGGTAGAAGTCCGGGTTGCCCCGGTTCACGCCCAGCGTAAAGACGTTCGACACTTCCAGGTGAGGTTGCGTGCTAACCACTGGAAAATCGAAAAAGCGATGAGCGTACTGCACGCGGGCCTCATTCACCAGCGAACTGGAGAAAACTGAAACGAAGTTGCCCACCAGCGACTGGTCACGGAAGTTGTTGTTCTTAAATCCAGAAGGTAAATCAAAGCCATCGTTCAAGGGAGAGAGATTCGTGGACCGCTGATCGTTGAAGAAGTAACGCACGAACACGGAATGCTTTTCGTTGAATGAGTGGTCCAGTTTGACCAGGAAGTTGTCATAGTTGATGGTGCGGTTCACGCGCAAGTTCTCCGCCGGCAAGCCGAAGACGTTAACCTTGGCGCTGTTGATGGCGTCGATATTGGTCAGAACTGCCGAGTTGTAATACGGGGATTCGCTGTGGCGCTGGCCTTCGTAGTTACCGAAGAAAAATGTCTTGTCCTTTACAATCGGGCCTCCCAGCGTTCCACCGAACTGGTTCTGACGCAGTTTATTGAACCCGCCCGGTGCAGCCAGAGCATTTTTCGCATCCATGGCATCGTTGCGGAAATATTCGTATAGCGAACCGTGCAGATCGTTAGTTCCGCTTTTGGTAATGATATTGACAATGCCACCAACGGCCCGTCCAAACTCGGTGCTGTAGCTGCTATTCACAACCCGGAATTCCTGCACCGCCTCTTCGGAAGGCGTGGTCTTCTGAATACCTGAAGCGGTTGACATATTATCGGCACCGTCGATGGCGACGAAGTTGTAATGGATGTTTTGCCCAGCAAAGGACAGCTTCGTCACAGGTTCGATTATGACGTCGGTACTCCCGGAGGTCGTATCGCCAATGGTGACGCCAGGCGCGAGCAGGGCAAAATCAATGAACTGACGCCCATTAACCGGAAGTGATTGGATCTGCTGCTGATCAATTACCGAACTGACCATTGTGCGGGTGGGTTCCGCGACTTCGCCCACATCTTGTACTGTGACTTGCTGCGTCACTTGGCCTACCAGCAAGTTGAAGTCCAGGTTGCCCGACGATCCAATGTCGAGATGAATCTTTTTTGCCGCTTTCTGGAAACCGGATTTCTCCGCCGTTATCGTGTAGTCGCCCGAGGGAAGTAGGGTGATCTGGTAGTCTCCGGTTGCGCTGGCGGTGGTCGAACGAGTCAAGCCCGTCGCGGGATTGGCAGCCGTGACTGTCGCGTCCGAAATCGCAGCACCGCTGGTGTCATATACCCGGCCCTGGATGGTAGCGGTCACTACCTGGGCTTGCGCCGGCAAAAGCAATACGGCACTCAGCGCACAGCACAGCACTTTCAACCGCACGAACGGCCGAGTCGTTCGGACGTGACCTTCCCATCGTCTTTCCTTATTCCAATTGCGACTTATGGAGTGATGTGTGGGCAGATGCGCAAAGCAGCCAACGCCAGCAATGATCTTCCCTTTAAACCCTTCAATCCAGTGAGGCTCCATTTTTCCTCCATGTCGCGTCAGCGAATGCCTTTGCTACAACCGATTGGTTATGTCACCAATCTCCCATTGGTCTTCGAGATCTCTCCATTCATTACCCGAGTCAGGCGCAATTCTGAGTCATCCAGATGTAGTGCGAGCGCCCTGGCGCATTGTTTGAGCTTGCCGGAACTTAGCAATTCGTAAATCTCCGCGTGCACAGGGACGAGAGCGCCGGGATTATCATGACCGCGATCAACTAGCACCATTCCCACTCGCAACTCTCCAATCACCTTTTGATAGAACGATTGCAGGCGCTGGTTCCGGTGAAGACGAATCAAAATCGTGTGAAACTGAAGGTCGAAGCTGACAGCGCGGACCCAATCGCTTGCGCGGATGGCCGCTTGATACTGCTCCAACGCTAGCTGCAGATCGGAACGAAAGTTAGCATTAGCGTGTTGGGAGACCGCACCTTTTGCCGCAAGCACCGCGGGTATTTCCAGCATGCGCCGTAGTTGGTAGATTTCCTGAACATCGCGAACCGAAAGCTGAGAGACGGTAACTCCCCGATGAAGATTTCGTTTCAGCAATCCTTCCAGTGAAAGGATTCTCATGGCTTCGCGCATGGTGTTACGCGAAACTCCCAAGGATGAAGCGAGTGGAACTTCCGGGAGAGACGTTCCGGGGCGCAATTCACCGTCCAGTATTCTCTGTCGGAGGACAGTTGCAACCTGATCGGCGACGCTCACCCGGTCAATCTGTGTGGGCAGCATAAATTACGATTGCGGAGGGTAAACGGCAGGCATGTTGCACCTAACTTGTTCAAGTTGTCAAGTGTTGAAACATTCACCAATATTGTCTGTTAAGATTGAAATCCTTTCGACTTAATTTTCGATGTTTTCTGATAATGACGTTTTTACAAGTTCCTAGTAGTAGAGGCGTGCGGAAAAAATCCGCTGACGGCAAGTTTTTCGTCTCATGTATGATTTCGGTTTCCAGCCTGAGTCTGCACTGGAATGTTCTGTTGGTCCCAGGTTTTGTATAGGTCGAACAGGCTTAAGATATTTGAATCGGAAATCATGTGGTCAGCCTTTTTGCAGAAAGTTTGACTTGCCCTCCGCTGCAGTGCTCTGTGGCAGAGATTCGCGCGGGCTTACCTCTCTCGCGCGAGATCGCCTACCGATGGATTCGGTGTAGCGACGAAGAGTTACCCGACCTGCTTTCGGCTGCGGTCGCTGCCAAGGAGCGGTTCAAACCCAAGGTCATCACTTATTCGCGAAAAATATTCATTCCGCTGACTAATCTTTGCCGCGATTATTGCGGTTACTGCACGTTTCGCCGCGATCCGGATGAAGCCGGCGCGCATACCATGACTCCCGATGAAGTACTCGCCGTAGTTCGCGAGGCCGAGAAGTTGGGATGCACCGAAGCCCTTCTCAGTCTGGGCGACAAGCCCGAACTGGCGTTTCCGGAAATGCGCGCCACGCTGCGACGGTTCGGCTACAAGTCGACTCTGCAATATCTTGAGGCGATGTGCACACTGGTGCTTCAAGAATCCAGCTTGCTTCCGCATCCCAACCCCGGCCTGATGAGCGCCGAATGGCTGAGGCGACTGGGTGCCGTTTCCCCCAGCATGGGCTTGATGCTCGAAACCACCAACGCCGCTCTGTTAGGCCCAGGCGCAGCACACGACAATGCACCCGACAAAGTACCGAAGAAGCGGCTGCGCACCGTCGAAGAGGCAGGTAAGTTGAATATTCCATTTACGACTGGATTGCTTATTGGGATCGGCGAAACGCCGGAAGATCGGGTTGATACGCTGCTGTCGATAAATGAACTGCACCGCCACTATGGGCACATCCAGGAAGTAATCGTGCAAAATTTTCGAGCCAAGGCAAAGACCCGCATGCGGAATTTCCCTGAGCCGACGCGCGGAGACATGTTACGCACAATTGCGGTAGCTAGACTCTTGCTCCCAAACGTCAATGTCCAGGCGCCTCCAAATTTGTCTGCTCCTTACTACGATGACTTGCTGGATGCGGGCATCAATGATTGGGGCGGTGTTTCACCGCTAACGCCGGATTTCATCAATCCTGAAAAACCTTGGCCGCATCTTGAACAACTTCGAATACGAACCGAGCGAAAAGGATACCGCTTGCAGCAGAGACTGCCGGTGTATCCGGAGTTCGTGGCGACAGTGATTTCGCGACCCGGCTTGCTGGCTGATAAAGTAAGGGCGGTTGCGGATGCCGACGGGTACGCTAGGGGGCTGGAATGATCGTTGTACTGACCGGTGGGACGGGAGGGGCCAAGTTCGTTGATGGACTTCGCGAAGTCGTCGCACCCGAAGAACTGACATTGATCGTCAATACCGGTGACGACCTGCTCTGGTGGGGACTGTACGTCTCTCCCGACCTCGATTCCATCACCTACGTACTCGCTGGACTTCTTAGCAAAGAGCGAGGCTGGGGCGTGAAGGGCGATACATTCTTTTGCCTGCAGGCAATGGGACATCTGGGACAACCCATCTGGTTTCAGGTGGGCGACCGTGATCTCGCGGTCCATCTGTTGCGATCGAGACTGCTCGCGGAAGGCAAAACCTTATCTGAGACAACGGCGCAGATCGCTGCGCGGTTAGGCGTGAATGCACGTATCTTGCCCATGAGCGATTCACGGGTCGAGACGCGCATCGGAACGCCCATCGGTGAACTTAGTTTCGAAGAGTACTTCGTGCAACGCTGGTATCAGGATCCAGTTCAGTCGGTGCGATTCGCGGGTGCGGCAGAGGCGGAGCCTGCGCCTGGAGTTGTGGATGCGATCATGTTGACGGATTCAGTACTGCTCGCTCCCAGTAATCCCATCACCAGCATTGGCCCCATTCTGGCAGTGCCGGCGATCCGCCAGGCGTTGCGCGATACCAAAGCGCTGGTTGCCGCCGTGAGCCCGGAGTATTGATGGAATCTCAAGGACTGCCAGTCTCCATTGCAGGGGTGGCACAAGCCTACCGCGATTTTCTTGACTTGTTGGTGGTTGATTTGCGTGACGAGAGTGCTGCCGAACACTTACGCACCCTTGGCGTGCGCGTGCAATGCACGAACACCATTATGCGGACTGCCGAAGATAAGGCTCAACTGGCGCGAGCGGTAGTCTCCTTTATTTCGAAGGAAAGCGCGGCCCGCGCCGGCGGCGTTAAACAACAATGATTCTAATTCCCGTCAAACATCTGAAAGACGCGAAGCAGCGCCTTTCTCCAGTGCTCGATCGCGAGAGCCGGTTCGCTTTAGCGCAGGCAATGTTGCAAGACGTCCTTGAAACCTTAGGCAGTTGGCCGAATTGTCCTGAGGTAGCGGTCGTCAGCAGCGATCCAGTCGGGCTGCAGTTGGCGCGCAGCTTCGATTTTCAGGTCATCCTCGACCAGGCCAACCTGAGTGAAACTGACGCGATCGAAAGAGCAACGCAAATTTGCGAATCGCGCGGTATTGAGAACACCCTGGTGATTCCCGGGGACATTCCGCTGATCAGCGCGTGGGAACTGGAAAAGATATTCGAAGCGTCTCCGAATGAGGGCTCCGTCCTGGTGCCCGCGGCCGATGGTCGGGGAACGAACGCGGTGTTACGACGCCCAGCAGGACTCTTCCCTCTGCGATTTGGCAACGATAGTTTTAAGCCGCACCTTGCCGCTGCGCAGGTGACTCGAAAACCGTGCGTCGTACTTTCCTTGCCGGGAATCGCCCTTGACGTTGATAGTCCTGCAGATTTGAAAGACCTGGCTAACTCGCCTGGTGAAACCCGCGCCCAGCGCCTGGTTCGGCGCTGGGATTTCGCAGATTATCTGCTGGCGGTTAATGGCTGAAATGTCCCCACCACGGGACCTGCGGATTATTCCCGTGGCCGTTAGGGGCGAGATCAAATCAGGCGACTCGCTACTCCAAAAACTTGTACGCGCTCTGCGCCAGCAAAGGTTGGTCTTGGAGCAAGGCGATATTTTGGTGGTCAAACACAAGATCGTTTCCAAAGCCGAAGGACGCGTGGTTGACTTAGCAACGATCACACCATCTGCTAGTTCGCGAAATTGGGCTCGCCGCTATCATCTTGATGCTCGGGTCACCGAACTCGCTTTGAAGCAAAGCAAACGTGTGGTCCGCCGGAAACGCGGCGTTCTCATCACCGAGACTCAAGACGGCCTCGTGTGTGCGAATAGTGGTGTAGACGTGTCTAATGTGGATGGTGGCCAGCACGCGCTCCTCTTGCCGGAGAACGCCGACCGCTCAGCGTCGCAACTGTATGCGGAACTAAAGAAAGTTCTGAAGCTTTCAATCCCCGTGATCATCACTGATACTTTCGGGCGGCCGTGGCGCGAGGGATTGACCGAAGTCGCCATCGGGTTGGCCGGGATGAAGGCGTTACACGATTATCGCGGATGCCGCGATCCCTTCGGTTACGAGTTACGAGTGAGTCTGGATGCCGTGGCCGATCAACTGGCTTGCGCGGCAGGGCTGGTCTGCGGCAAGCTATCGCGCACGCCCGCTTGCATCATCCGTGGCTTTCGATATCGTGCTGGACCGGGGCGTGCCCGCGATTTGATTCGTCGAGCGGCTAACGATCTGTTTCGTTGAATTGTTTCCTGGGATTGCTTTCCAATCGGGGCGGTCGAGGAGGCTCTATGGTTCGGTTTTTGTCACAGTCAGAACTGGAGGATTTTCCTTCTCTTGAATGGAACCAGATCGCCTCGCAAATGACATCAGCCGCGCGCATCGCAGTCGAGAAAGTCCTCGAGAGTCAGAATGGCGGTGGGTTATCGCGCGAAGAGTGCCTGCTGCTGGCAAATGCTGAAGGTGACGACCTGCTCGGGTTGTTGATCGCCGGGGACGCGCTACGGCGCGATTTGGTCGGAAATCTGATCACGTACGTGGTCAATCGCAATATCAATTTCACGAATATCTGCTTTGTGGGCTGTAAGTTTTGCGCCTTCAGCCGCGGACCTCGTGAATCCGACACCTATTTTCTCAACCCGGAGCAGGTGGCGGCAAAAGCTGTAGAAGCTGCTGGAATGGGCGCCACCGAAGTCTGCATTCAGGGCGGCCTGCCCCATGATCTGCCTCGCTTTTATTATCGCGATATTCTGCGGGCGGTTAAGAAAGCTGTTCCGCGGATGCACATTCACGCGTTCTCGCCCATGGAAATCACTTATGGCGTGGAACTCACGGGCATGTCGCTCGAAGACTATCTCGGCATGCTGCGCGACAACGGGCTCGACACATTGCCGGGGACCGCAGCCGAGATCCTGGATGATGACGTTCGCTTCATCCTTTCTCGCAACAAGCTTTCAACTGAGCGATGGACGCAGATTGTCCAGACAGCTCATCGTTGTGGCATTCGAACAACGTCTACACTGATGTACGGCCATGTGGAAACTCCCGCCCACTGGATAAACCAATTGCAGTTGTTCCGTGACATTCAGCGGGAGACTGGCGGCTTCTCGGAATTCGTACCTTTGGGATTCGTTCATCAGAACACGCTTCTCTTCCACCAGGGGCTCGCACGGGCAGGTCCGAGTCTTGCCGAACATCTCAAGATTCACGCTCTCGCGCGTCTGCTGCTGGCTGGCTGGATCAATAACATCCAAGTTTCCTGGGTGAAACTAAACCGCAAGGTGTCTCAGCTATGCTTACAAGCAGGCGCGAATGATTACGGCGGAACGCTGATGGAAGAAAACATTTCGCGCGAAGCGGGAGCAACCGCCGGACAGTACACCAGTCCGGAAGACTTCCAAATGTTGATAAGGGAAATCGGCCGTATCCCAGCCGAGCGCAATACCACGTACACTCGCCTCAACCTCAAATTGCCAACGGAAGAGCTTACTAATGAGGAAGCGTTTGCAACGGAGTTTGCATGAGCTCCCGGATCACGATTCTGGGTGGCACAGGCCCGGCGGGAATGGGCCTGGCTCTACGCTGGGCAAGGGCAGGCGAGTCTCTTATCATCGGGTCGCGGGACGCTACTCGCGCTCAGGCTGCGGCCGCGAAGATCAAAGAAAGCGCAGGACGGAATGTACAAGTATCGGGCGCGGAAAATTCGGATGCCTGCGCGGCCACTGACCTGCTTGTGCTTACCGTTCCCTTCGAAGGCCAGGCTGCGTTGCTCAAGCAGCTCAAACCAGCGATTCGCCCAGGTAGCATCTTGATCGATGCCACTGTGCCGCTTGCAAGCAGCGTGGGGGGACGTTCCACCCGCACTCTCGGTGTGTGGCAAGGTTCAGCGGCACAACAGAGTGCTGAACTCGTCCCCAAAGGCGTCTCCGTCGTCGCCGCTTTTCAGAACATGTCCGCCGATGAGATGAACGGGGATAAGCCCGTTGAGTGTGACGTGATCGTTTGCAGCGATGATCCCCATGCCACGCAAGTAACTTGTGAACTGGCCGCGAAAATCCCCGGCGTACGCGCTATTGATGGCGGCAAGCTGGAGAACGCGCGCATCGTGGAACAGATCACTGCTCTATTGATAGGGCTCAATATCCGGCACAAAGGACATTCCGGTATTCGCATCACCGGCTTGCCGAACACCGCATACAAGTCATAATAGCTGTATCCTCGCAACAGAGATGCAAACGATTCTGAGGAACTCTGGCAGCCTACGATGAACTCGTCCCCTCGTGACGGCGTGGCGATCGAGTTCCGTAATGTGTCGTACTGCCTCGATGGCGGCCGAGAACTTCTATCTCAACTCAATCTCGAAATTCTCCGTGGGGAAACTTTAGTTCTGCTGGGCCGGAGCGGCTCTGGAAAAACCACCACTCTCAAACTCATTAATCGCCTGCTAGCTCCCACTGCCGGCGAGGTGGTGGTTGATGGTCGTCCCACCACAACTTGGGATGTCATTCGGTTGCGTCGCATGATTGGCTACGTTATTCACGACGCAGGTCTGTTTCCTCACTTCACTGTGGAACGCAACATCGGGTTGGTCCCGAAGCTTGAGAAATGGACCGCAGAACGTATTCAAAAGCGGGTTGATGAACTGTTACAACTAGTCGGACTCGATCACCAGATTGCTTCGCGCTATCCGCGCGAACTGTCAGGTGGTCAGCGGCAGAGGGTTGGTGTGGCGCGTGCACTGGCTGCCGACCCGCCGATTCTCCTGATGGACGAGCCTTTCGGCGCGCTTGATCCCATCACTCGCGCGGAATTGCAACGAGAATTTCAAGCTTTGCAAATGCGATTGCAGAAGACAGTGGTCTTCGTTACGCACGATATGCGGGAAGCACTGCTGCTGGGTACTCGTATTGCCCTGATCGAAGCGGGGCGGCTGGTAGCGCTCAATACTCCGCAAGCATTCCTGCACTCGAAGGACCCTCTAGTCGCATCCTATGTGGACGCATTTCGCACAGACTTGACGACTCCCCGGAACTGAGGTGACTCATGAACTTCTGGCAGTTCATCGTGCAAAATCACACTGAAGTGCTGGAGCTGACGTGGGAACACATTTCGCTGGTCGGAATTTCTATGCTGATCGCTGTGCTCATAGGAATTCCGCTCGGGATTCTAATCACCCGCTGGCCGGCGCTAAACAAACCCGTGCTTGGCGGGGCGAACATCATTCAGACCATTCCCAGCCTGGCACTTTTTGGATTTCTGCTGCCGGTGCCCTGGATCGGCGCGCGTGCCGGCCGCTTGGCGGTTCTTGCGCTCACCCTTTATGCCCTCTTACCGCTGATTCGAAATACCTACACCGGGATCAGGGGAGTGGATCGTGCTGTCGTCGAAGCTGGCCGCGCCATGGGTATGACAGATCGCCAACTCTTATTTCAGGTCGAACTCCCTCTGGCTCTGGGCGTGATCATTGCGGGCGTGCG
>Ga0209805_1002503_pt1 | contig 10709 bp, 9 predicted proteins | sample GraSoiAngelo_148_FD_185905 | JGI IMG/M metagenome (GOLD analysis project Ga0209805, IMG submission 185905) | Grasslands soil microbial communities from the Angelo Coastal Reserve, California, USA - 14_1009_09_20cm (SPAdes) (version 2) | ecosystem: Environmental > Terrestrial > Soil > Grasslands ... | reverse complement strand
ATCGCGATCACCACCGCCACGTTGGGTATTCTCGCGGACATGGCGGTCACGACCAAGCAGGCGCTGGTGCGGAACTTCTGCATCATCGCCCACATCGACCACGGCAAATCCACGCTCGCGGACCGCTTGCTCGAGCACACCGGGTCGATCAGCCAGCGCGACATGCAGGACCAGGTCCTCGACACGATGGACCTGGAGCGCGAGCGCGGGATCACGATCAAGCTGCAGGCGGTGCGGATGACATATCCCGCGCACGACGGCCAGACCTACGAGCTGAACCTCATCGACACGCCCGGGCACGTCGACTTCGCGTATGAAGTCTCGCGCTCGCTGGCGGCGTGCGAGGGGGCGATCCTGGTGGTCGACGCGGCGCAGGGGATCGAAGCGCAGACCTTGGCCAACCTCTACCAGGCGGTCGAAGCGGGACTGACGATCGTGCCGGTCGTGAACAAGATCGACCTCGACGCAGCGCAACCGGAGATGGTCGCGGAGGAGATATCGGACGTGACCGGCATCTCGCGCGACCAGGTCGTCTTCGCGTCGGCCAAGCTCGGCATCGGTACGGAGGCGATTCTCGAGGCGGTTGTGAATCGGGTGCCGCCACCCCGCGGCGACCCGTCGAAGCCGCTGCGCGCGCTCATCTTCGATTCGCACTACGACCCCTACCGCGGCGTGATCACATACGTGCGCGTGGTCGACGGCGAGATCATCCCGCGCACGCGGATCCGGATGATGAACACCGGCAAGGTCCATGAGGTCGACGAGGTGGGGTGGTTCTCCCCGAGGCCGCGCCCCGCCGAAAAGCTGACAGCGGGCGAGGTCGGATACGTGACCGCGGCGATCAAGAACGTGGTGGACGCGCGCGTGGGGGACACGATCACGACCGCCGAGCACGGCGCGACGACGCCTCTGCCCGGCTACCGGCAGGTCAAGCCGATGGTCTTCGCGGGCCTCTTCCCGACCGAATCCGACCAGTTCACCGACCTGAAGGAGGCGCTCGAGAAGCTGCAGCTCAACGACGGCGCGCTTTCTTTCGAGCCCGAGAACTCAGCCGCGCTCGGATTCGGGTTCAGGTGTGGCTTTCTCGGCCTGCTTCACCTGGAGATCGTGCAGGAACGGCTGGAGCGCGAGTTCGAGCTCGACCTGATCACGACGGCGCCAACCGTCGAGTACAGGGTCACGCTGCGACGCGGCGAGGTGATCGAGGTGGACAACCCGGCGCTGATGCCGGACCCGACACAGATCGAATCCATCGCAGAACCGTTCGTCAAGCTGTCGATCATCGTGCCGTCGTCATACGTCGGGCCGATGATGGAGCTCTGCCAAGAACGCCGGGGCGCGTTCAAGCACCTCGAGCACCGGCCAGGCGATCGCGTCGTCCTCGAGTACGAGATCCCGCTTGGCGAGATCATCCACGACTTCTACGACCAGTTGAAATCACGGAGCAAGGGCTACGCCTCGATGGATTACGAGATGATCGGATTCCGCGAAGGCGATCTAGTCAAGCTCGACGTGCTCGTCGCAGGCGAGCCCGTGGACGCGCTATCGCTGATCACGCACCGCAGCAAGGCGCAAGCGCAAGGACGGCGCCTGGTGGAAAAGCTGAAGGCGATCATCCCGCGCCAGCTGTACGAGGTCCCCATCCAGGCCGCGATTGGTGGCAAGATCGTCGCCCGGGAAACGATCCCGGCGATGCGCAAGGACGTGATTGCGAAATGCTATGGCGGCGACGTGACCCGGAAACGCAAACTGTTGGAGAAGCAGAAGGAAGGCAAGAAGCGGATGAAGCGAGTCGGGTCGATCGAGATCCCGCAAGAGGCATTCATGGCGGTGCTGAAGCTTGATTAGGGCCGCGAGGCCGATCGCAGCCGCGGTGATGGTCATGTTGGCCCTCGTCGCGTGCGGGCGAGTAAGCACCAGCTCCGGCCCAAGCGTGGCCAGCGTCTACGCCGGTCGTGTCGTGCTGAACGACCTGAATCCTGTTGTGCGCGACCTGCCCAGCTGGTGGGATGGGCCGCCCACCTTTGACGTCAAGCCACTCAACAGCGCCACCCGACCGGATGTGGAGCGGTTTGCGGTGTCTGTTCGTTTCTCCCACGTGGGCACCGCCGAGCAGATCCGCCTTCGATACCAGGTCTACGACACCACGTCATATGCAACGGCCCTCATGAGCGCCGAACAGACCGCGCTTGGCACGTCGCTGACAGGGCCCAAGGCGGGCGACCAGGTCCTTTATTACAACCAGAACGCCGGCGGAGGGGCGGCGCCATACGTCAGCGAGGCATTGGTCCGCGTCGGCGAGACGGTGATCGTCGTCGTTTGGGCTCGCGTCGACGCGTACACCAGCACGTCGTCCCTGGGCAAGGTGGCGGCGACTGCAGCAACCCGGCTGAAGTCCTCCACGTCCGGCAAGCTGCATGTGTCGCCGGCTCCGTCCCCAGAGGCCGCGCTTCTCGCGCCACCGGGTCCTGATCTCACACTGCTGGGCACCGCCCGGCTCCCGGTGGAGACCGTGGCCGAGATGCTCGTGTACTCCGCCCCCAACGAGATGACGAGCTTCTTCCATAAGGCCGGGGTCACGGACTTCGTGTACGGCGACTACGCCGTCAACGCGGACACGCGCATGGAGATGCTGACGGCAGGGTTGACGTTCTCGAGTGCGACCGGGTCCAAGGACTGGATCGATGCTTTCTATGCCGGCAGCACCAGCCTCTCGCAGGGCGTCTACCTGAACTTCGAGAGCGACACCGGCCAGTATGTGGGCGCCTTCGGCAACGGGACCCGCGGCGTCCTCGTGGTGTGCAGGTCCTCGGCCCCCGGTGAGCAGGCGGGGCGCTCTTGCGAAGGAAGCCTGGTCCGCGTGATCAACGGCTGGAGGACTGTGCTGGGCGCTTAGGTCTCCCGACTCGTCACGCGTGTGAGGCTGCCGCGCGCTTCCCGGAACCACTCCCACTGCCTGGTCAAGCCCTCGCGAAGCGACACCCTCGGCTCCCAACCGAGTCGCTCGCGGGCGAGGTTGATGGAGGCGCCCGTATGACGAGGGTCGCCGGCCGCGGCGGGAAGGTGACGCCGCCGGACCTTGAGCCGGCTGATGTCCTCGAGCGTGTCGAGCACCCGATTCACGGTGACCCGGCTTCCGACGCCGAGATTGATGATCTGGCCGACCACGTCCGCAGAGGCCGCCTTCACCGTGCCATCGACCGCGTCGGAGACGTAGGTGAACTCGCGGGTCTGCTCGCCGTCCCCGAAGATCTCGATCTCCTGGTTGTCGACGAGCGCCTCCATGAAACGGCAGAACGCCATGTCGGGACGCTGGCGCGGCCCATAGACGGTGAAGTAGCGCAGCGACGTGGCCGGAATGCCGAAGTTGCGCATGTAAACAAAAGTCAGATGTTCGGCCGCGAGCTTGGTCATGCCGTAGGGCGAGACCGGTCGGGGCAGAGCGCTCTCTTTGGTCGGGAACATCTCTGCGTCGCCGTACACGGATGAGCTAGACGCAAAGACGAGCCTTTCGAGGCGCGTACCGCGAAGCGATTCGAGAAGCCGCTGGGTGGCCACGATGTTGTCGTGCACATAACGGTCGAACTGATCGCCCCAGCTGGGGCGGACGCCAGGCTGGCCCGCGAGGTGAAAGACCACCGTCGCGCCGTCCAGGATGCGTCCGAGGTCGGCGTCGACCAGGTCGGCAACTTCGAGCGTGAAGTTCCGCTGCGCCCTGGCCGCGCTCAGGTTCTGCTCCTTGCGCTCGCGCTCGTAGTAGTCGCTGAACGAATCGATGCCCACCACCTGGTGGCCGTCCGCCAGCAGCCGCTCGCACAGGTGCGATCCGACGAATCCCGCGGCGCCTGTAACTACAACCCGAGTCGGCGTGCTGAGCATGGGGGAAAAGAGTACCTATCGTGGTGGCGTTGAATCGATTTGAGTCGTGGCTTGCCACCACCGACTTCGGCGTGATGGTCAAGGAGTTCCCACAGGGCACTCGCACCGCCGGCGATGCCGCGCGCGCGGTGGGATGCGACGTCGGTCAGATCGTGAAGTCGCTCGTCTTCGTCGCGGGCGGCAGACCGGTGGTCGCGCTTGTCAGCGGCGCCAACCGGCTCGATGAGGCCCGCCTCGCCGCCGTGGCGGGCGATCCGGCGACCAAGGCCGACGCCGAGACGGCGCGCATCGCGACCGGTTATGCGATCGGCGGCGTGCCGCCCTTCGGGCATGCCACCGACCTGCCGGTCTTCATGGACCGGGACCTGCTCGGCTATCCGGTCGTCTGGGCCGCCGCAGGCCGGCCGGACTCAGTCTTCGAGATTGAACCCGAGCGTTTGAGGGAACTGAGTAATGCGGTTGTGGTGGACCTCAAATGAGCAGTCTGTTGATCTTCTGCCGCGATTGCGGCAAGCAGGTCCCGAGCTCGCAGACGAGGAGCGGTCTGTGCGTCGATTGCCAGGTGCGACGCTCGGTCGCCGAGCTGCGGGAGGAGCACGCGCGCCTGTGGCGCAAGCGCGAGCGGTACCGCTCGCAGAACGCAAACGTCGAACAGATCGGGCGGCAGATCGCACGGATCGAGGACCGAATGGGGCAAAGGATCAAGGAGCTCGTCTCCAACGACCGCGAGGCCGCAGACCACCTCCGCCGCGAGCTCGAGTCGGCCCGTGGACAGCGGTACACCATTAAAGGGGTATGAGCGAGCTCCAGCACTTTCGCCACCTTTATCTCCACATCCCCTTCTGCAAGCACAAGTGCGGGTACTGCGACTTCAACGCCTACGCGGGGATGGACCGGCTCATGCCGGACTACGTCGACGCGCTGGAAAGGGAGCTGGCGTTCGCCCGCGAGCGCTACGCATTCCAGCAGCTCGACACCGTCTACCTGGGAGGCGGCACGCCGAGCCTGCTGCCCCCGGACCTGATATCGCGATTGCTCGCTTTCATTCGCGGCACCTTCAATCTCGCGCCCGACGCTGAGGTGACGATCGAGGCGAATCCAGCCAGCACCGACGAGGCGAGGGTCGCGTCCTGGCTCGATGGCGGGGTGAATCGTCTGAGCCTCGGCGTTCAGGGATTCGACACTCGTGCCCTCGCGGTCCTGGAGCGAAAGACCGATGCCGCCCAGGCGACTCGAGCTTTCAGCCTGGCGCGGACGATGGGCGTTTCGAACATCAGCATCGACCTCATTTACGCAGTGCCTTATCAGAGTCGCGAGACGTGGCTCGACACGCTGCATCGCGCGATCGCGCTCCGGCCCGACCACATCTCCACCTACTGCCTCTCATTCGAGGAAGGCACGCTGCTCCACCGCCGGCGCGCCGAGGGCCGCGTCCCGGAGGTCGAGACCGACCTGCAGTGGGACCAGCTCGACGCCGCGTGCGCCGAGCTCGAGTCTGCCGGCTTTCGCCGTTACGAGGTCTCGAACTGGGCGCACCCCGGTACCGAGTCCCGCCACAACCAGGCCTACTGGCGCTGCCGGCCGGTCTACGGCGCGGGAGCGGGCGCACACTCCTATGCCACCGACGGATCGACCGCGTGGCGGTGGTGGAACGTGGCTCGTCCACGCGAGTACATCGCCGCCGTGCCGTCGCCCAGGGCGGACGGGGAAGAGCTGGATGCCCGCAAGGCGGCGGCCGAGTCGCTGATGCTTGGCCTGCGCACTGTGGCGGGGGCGGCGGTCCCGTCTGGCTTTGACGCGGAGCTCGGGCGCCTGCAGAGCGCCGGGCTCGTCCGCCGAATCGACGGCCGCGTGGTGCCGACGCGCCGCGGCCTCGACCTGCACAACCAGATCGCGCTCGCTGTACTGTAAGTTGGCACTCTCCCCAGGAGAGTGCTGAACGAAGATGGAGAACAGGAAGCAGGCGATCTTGCGGGCGGTGGTGCACGAGTTCACGACCAGTGCCGTGCCGGTCGGTTCGCAGGCGCTGCAGAGCCGATACTTCGTCAATCTGTCGTCGGCGACGATCCGCAGCGAGCTCGCCGAGCTTGCGGACCTGGGCTACCTGACCCAACCCCACACGTCGGCCGGTAGGGTCCCGACCGACTCGGGCTATCGCTACTTTGTCGATTTCCTGATGGACCTCGAACCGGTCCCGGACCGGGTGCGCGCCTTCATCAAGGACGAGATGCGGGCGGCGCCTGCAGACGTCCAGGGCATGGTTGAGCGCGTGGCCATGACGGTCGCGGCCGTCACGCAGAACGCGTCGGTCGCGAGCGCCCCGCAAGGCGCGCTGGCTCGGGTCAAGCACGTCGACCTGGTCTCGCTCGAGCCCAAAGAGGTGCTCATGATCCTGCTCCTCGAAGGCAACCTCCTGCGCCAGCAGGTGGTGAACACCACGGAGCCCGCCACGCAGGCCCAGCTCACCAAGCTGACCGCCCAGCTGAACGCGTCGCTGGCCGGCCAGGCGAGCGACGAGGCCCGCCGGCACTACGACGCCGCGCCTCTCGGCCTCGAGAAGGAGCTGCTCGGTCGCGTGATCGCGGTCCTCGACCTTTATGAGAAGGGATCGGAGAGCCTGGTCGTGCATGACGGCGTGCGGAACCTTCTCCGCCAGCCAGAGTTCGCCGAGTCGTCGCGTCTGCACCAGGTGCTCGAGGTGCTCGAGGAGACGCGTTACCTGACCGTCCTGCTGCGCCAGCTGATCGGCGAATCCGAGCTGCAGATCGTGATCGGTTCGGAGAACGCCTCGAGCCAGCTGCAGGGCTGCGCCGTGGTCCTGACCACCTACGGTCCGACTGACCGCCTCAAGGGAGTGCTCGGCGTGATAGGCCCCACCCGCATGGCGTACAGCCAGACGGTCGCCCGTCTGCAGGCGGTGGCCCGCGGCGCGAGCGACCGCATGGCGGAGCTGGCAGGCCACTGAGGCGATGGCCGACGCATCTTCGGCGCCCATGCAGCGCATCTGCACGACGCCGAAGAGGGCGAGCCGCGCGAGCCGGCGACTGCGCCACTCGAGGCCAAGGTCGCGGAGCTGGAATCGGCCCTGGCCGAGGCCAGAGATCGACACCTTCGATTGGCAGCGGACTTCGACAACTTCAAGAAGCGCGTCAGGCAAGAGCAGATGGAGACCGTCCAGCACGCCTCGGCCGACCTGATCGCCCGCGTGCTGCCGGTGCTCGACGACCTGCACAACGTCCTCGAACACAAGCCTGAAGGCGTTGACGAGTCCTGGGTCAAGGGCCTCGAGCTCAGCGTGCGAAAGCTCGAAGAGGCGCTGGGGACCCATGGCCTGCAGCCGATCGATGCAGTCGGCTCGCCTTTCGACCCCAAGCTGCATGAAGCGGTCGGGCATGTGGAGTCGCGCGAGCATCCAGAGGACACGGTTGTGGCGGAGCTACGGCGCGGCTATCGCGTGCGCGACCGCGTCGTCCGACCCGCGCTGGTCAAGGTGGCGCGGCCTCCCGCGCATTCAGAAGACAGCGAATCCCACTGATCGCCTGAATGGCCGTCAAGCGCGACTACTACGAGGTGCTCGGCGTCGGACGGCAAGCATCGCCTGAGGAGCTGAAGCGGGCATTTCGCAAAATCGCGATGGACTCGCACCCGGATCGCAATCCCGACGACGCGGTCGCTCACGAGCGCTTCAAGGAAGCGAGCGAGGCCTACACGGTGTTGTCGGACCCTGACCGGCGGCGCAGCTATGACATGTTCGGCCACTCGGCCGTGGGTGCCGGCGGACCAGCCGTCGATTTCTCCGACATGCCGTTCGCGGACATCTTCGACACGTTCTTCGGCGGCGGCTTCGGGGCGCGCGCGCGCCGCGAGCGGTCCAACCGCGGCGACGACCTGCGCTACGACATGACGATCACGTTTGAGGAATCGTTCACCGGCGTCGAGAAGCAAATCGACGTGCCGCGCCTGGCGGCCTGCGACCGCTGCTCGGGCAGCGGCGCCGAACCGGGCACGACCCAGGAGACATGTCCGGGATGCGGCGGATCAGGCCAGATCCGGCGCTCCGCCCAATCGTTGTTCGGCCAGGTCGTGACCACGGCGACATGCCCCACGTGCGGCGGGGCAGGTCGCATCCTCAAGAGTCCGTGCATGCAGTGCCGCGGGCAGGGCAGGGTCCAGAGATCGAAGCGGCTGGCCGTCAATATCCCGGCCGGGGTCGACACCGGGTCGCAGATACGGATCAGCGGCGAAGGCGAGGCTGGGTTGCGCGGCGGCCCTCCCGGCGATCTCTACGTCGTCCTGCGTGTGAAGGCCCATCCGCAGCTCAGCCGCCACGAGCAGGACGTGCTGTACGAGCTGCGCGTCAACATCGTCCAGGCCGCGCTTGGCGATCGGATCGAGATTCCCACCCTGGAAGGGCCCGTCGAGATCGCGATCCCAGCCGGGACGCAGCACGGCCAGTCTTTTCGCCTCCAGGGACGGGGCATGCCCGACGTGCGCGGCGGGCGCCGCGGCGATCAGTACGTGGTCGTGCAGATCGTGGTCCCGAAAGACCTGGATCCCGAGCAGAAGGCGCTGCTCAGGAAGGTCGGCGGACTCACCGGAAAGCCGGAAAAGGTGTCGAAAGGCTTCTTTGACCGGCTGCGGGATGCAATCTCGCTCGACTGATGCGCTCGGGCGCCTGACCAATGCGCCCTACGTTGGACTGAATTTCGTCAAGCTCTATTTAGAATTCCCCTCGCGCTCGGTGTTTTGTGAAGTCGTGGGAGGAAGGTGGGCACCGGCGGGGCAACCGGCAACGTCACTTAGCGGGTTAACGCATAACCTCGCCACTTGCGGGGTAGTTATCAGGTTCAGTAGCTTTGCACTGTAAAGAAGAGGAATACCGTGTCCAAAACCATCGATCTCGAACTCACCAGAGCTGAAGTCGAAGTCCTCGAGCTGGAGGCCCGGCTTCGGGTCGTCCCCATGAACGATACCCAGCTGTCCGACGCCCTGAAAACCGCCCTGGCGGCCAAGAAGGAGCGCCTGGCCAAGCTGCGGACCCTGCACGCAACCGCGGGCCGCGGCAAGGCCGGCAAGGATGGCGAGGAGAAGGTGAACCCGCTCCACGCCGGCCGCCGGCCGCCGCTGAAGCGGACAGTGCCGCAGAGACCCCAGACCAAGGGCGGGAAGTAGGGAAAGCTTCCCAATCGAGTTCGCAGCGAACTCGGGTCCCGAACGTTATCGTTCATCGAACTTGGCCCAAGACCTGAGCGGTGACCCCTCGGCCGACCCCTTGTTCGGGGCGGCATGGGCTGCCGCCGGGGCACCCCGCTCAGCGCGGCCCTGGAACCTACCGGCCGTCAACGGCCTGGCCGCGGCCGCGATCATCGCCGGAGTCGGCTACCGGCTGTGGGCGGCCCACCTGCCGGCCGAGATCCTGCGCGAAGAGGCGATCCTGTTCGCGCTGGGGATTGTCCTGGCGGTCGTGGCGGTTGCGGCCCGGGTCTCCAAGGCGGCCACACGGCTCACCGTCCAGCTCCCGATCATGGCAGGCGCCGCGATCCTGGCAGTGCTCGTCCTGGGCACCGCCGGGCGATGGCTGGGCGACGAGCTGCCGCCTCTGGCCGCGGTGAGCTTCGCCGCGGTGTTCCTCCAGTTCGACGGTGGGCTCCGCTCCCGGCACTTTATCTATGTATTCGCGATCGCGATCCTGGGCCTCGGCTCGCTCTGGGCGTACGCCGTGACCCAGCTGATGGTCTCGCTGAGCGCGGTCATAATCTGGACCCTCCTCGTGATGGGCCTCGGCCTCCTGGCCCTGCTGACGAGCCGGGCTGTCGAACGCGACCTCGGCGTGCAGGTCGAACGCCAGAGCTCGCTTCTCTCGACTCTCAGCGAGCTGGGAGAAGGCCTTGTCATCACCGAAAACGGCCGCTTCGTGGCGGGCAACGACGCGTACGTCAACCTCACCGGATACTCGCGTGAGGAGCTCGCCGCGATGCCCTCCCTGATTGGCCTCGCCCCCGAGGAGCAAAGGGAGCAGCTTGCGGCCAACCTGGCCCAAAGGCTGTCCGGCCGCGATGTGCCCGCGCGCTACACGTCGGCGCTGACCACGAAGTATGGCCGGCGGATCGAGGTCGAGGTTGCAATCCACCGCGTCGCCACGCGGCGCAACCAACTGCTTGCGCTCGTCGGTGACATCAGCGAGAGGCTCCGCTCCGAAGCTGCCGAACGCGAAAGCGAGACTCGCTTCCGCACACTCTTTCAGCAAGCGCAGGCAGGCATGGCGTTTGCCGGTCTCGACGCGCACATCACGACGGTCAACCCCGCGTTCTGCGAGCTAGTCGGATACAGCGACACCGAGCTGCGCACGCTTTCGCTGCTCGACATCACGCATCCCGACGATGTCGCGGCGCTGCAGGACGCGATGCAGTCGATGCTTGCAGGCGGGGAAGAAGGGCGCCGGATCGAGAAGCGATACACACGCAAAGACGGTGAGCACGTGTGGGTCGATCTGACGATGCGTCTCGTGCGGGGCGCCGACGACCGGCCGATGTACTTCCAGGCCGTCGCGGTTGACATTCGCGACCGCAAGCGGGCTGAGGTGCTTCAGGCAGCGAGGTTCGCGGTCACGCAGGCGCTCGTCACGTCACCGGGTTGGGACAAAGCCGCGCCGGGCGTGCTCGAAGGCCTGTGCCGGTCCCTCGACTGGGAGCTCGCCGAGTACTGGGAGGTCGACGCTGCGCGCGAGGCCATGAGTTTCGTGACGTTGTGGAAGCGGCCGGGGCGCGATACAACCGCCTACGAAGCAACTGCACTCAACCAGGCATACCGTCGCGGCGAGGGCCTAGCGG
>Ga0209805_1002498_pt1 | contig 10714 bp, 6 predicted proteins | sample GraSoiAngelo_148_FD_185905 | JGI IMG/M metagenome (GOLD analysis project Ga0209805, IMG submission 185905) | Grasslands soil microbial communities from the Angelo Coastal Reserve, California, USA - 14_1009_09_20cm (SPAdes) (version 2) | ecosystem: Environmental > Terrestrial > Soil > Grasslands ... | reverse complement strand
CTGACGGAGATCGTCACCGGCATCTGCCTGCCACGCGACGCCGAGATCGGCGGCGGCCTCTACCTACCCGCCTTCGGCGCCGTCATCCTCGGCCGCGGCTCGATCGGCGAGAACTGCACCATCGAGCAGAACGTGACGCTCGGCATCGCCGGCCGCGGCGCCGACCGCGGCCGGCCGACGATCGGCAACCGCGTGTTCATCGGCGCGGGCGCGATGATCGTCGGCAAGGTGATGATCGGCGACGACGCCTACATCTTCCCCGGCTCCGTGGTGACGCGCTCCGTGCCCGCGCGGGCCGTGGTGATGGGCTATCCGGCGCGCATCGTCTCCTACGACGGCAGCTTCGACCTGATCGCCTACGACGACATGGACCACGATCCGGAGCGCCGCGCTGCGCTCGAGAAGCCGAATTCGGAGCCAGGGTCGTAACTAGCTCCCCGCGAGCGCGCGAGAGCGCTCGTACAGCCAGAAGAATTCCTTGCTATCGCCGGGCCGCGTACCGCGCCAGAGGAGCTGCCAGCCTTCGGCAAGCGCCGGCGCCTGTGCGCGCGGCGTGTGAATGAGGAGCAGCGGGCAGTCCCGCCTGCCGGCCTCGATGCCGGCGAAGTAATGGAACATGGCGCGCTGCGGCTCGGTGAGGTTGCGCGCGCTCACGCATTCGCCTTTTGGTCGCGCGCGCTGCATGTCGGCGATCATGCCGCGATAGCTCTTCGCGTGGTCGAGCCACGGCAGCCATAGCGTCATTGCCAATCCCCAGACGAGCGACAGGCTCGCGAGCCAGCGCACCGGCAGCGAGAGGCGCAGCGCATACAGCCAGAGCGCGGTGATCGCCAGCGCGGCGCCGGTAGCGATCGGACCGAACTGGGGCACGAAGCCCGGCGCCTGTGCCTCAACAAATCCGGGCGTCCAGCCGGCGAGGAACGCAGCCCAACCGAGCCACAGCACGAGCCCCAGGATGGCGGCGAGCGCCACGGCGAGCACATCGAGCGGCCGAGCGAGCCACGCAGGCACCGATTCGAGCCCGACCGCGGCGAGGAGGGCGAGCGGCACGAGGAGCGGCAGCCCGTAGAGCGTGCGCGCCGAGGAAGCGGCGCTCAGCACCGCGAGCATCACGACGAAGGCGACGGTGGCGAGCTGCACGAGCGGCGAGGCCAGCCGGTCGCGCCACAGCGCCCACAGCGCGAGCGGCCACGCGGGCAAGCCGAACCAGACGAGCGCTTTTGCGTAATGCGCGTGATCGAGCACGCCGCCCAGTCCTGCTTCGCCGGTGAAGCGGCCGACGTTGTTGACCCAGAACCATTCGTCGAAGAGCGCAGGCGACTGCCGGTAGAGGAGCAGCGGCCAGATGAGCGCCCAGGGCAGAAAAGCGAGCAGTGCGGTGAGGAAGCTCCGCGCATAGGCGGAAGTGCGCCATTCGCGGAAGAGCGGCAGCAGGATCGCGATCAGCACGAGCATGCCCGGGCCGAGCAGACCCTTGGAGAGGAGTGCGATGCCGGCGCCGGTGCCGACGACGAGGCCCGACGTGCGTGCGAGGCCGTACAGGCCGAGGGCGATGCCGGCCAAGAGCGCGTTGTCAGTAATGAGCTGATGCGCGTGCTGGAGGTAACCCACGCAGCCCGCCAGGACGAGCGGGGCGGCAAGCGGCGACTGACACCAATCCTTTGCCGTGAGATAGGTGAACGCCAGCGTGAGCAGAACGTAGAAGGCGGCGGCGAGGCGAGCGGCATCGTGCAGCGGCAGCAGGTCACCCATGGCATTGGCGAAAAGCGCCGCGCTCCAGTAGAAAAGCGGCGGCTTCTCGACGAAGGGCTCGCCCGCGAGCGTCGGCACCAGCCAGTCGCCGTGCTCGAGGATGTGATAGACGAGGCCGAAGGTGTACGCCTCGTCGGGCTTCCACGGATCGTGGCCCACCAGCCCGAGCGCAATCCACGCCGCGAGCAGGGCGATGCTCGCGAAAGCCTTCACGCCGGCTGCGCCACGACCTTGCGCAATTCGCCGAGCTCGCTTTCGGCGAGCGTTTCCTTCTCCAGCAGCTTCTGCGCCCAGGCCTCGAGTGCCGCCTGATGCTTGCGCAGTATGCCGAGCGCCTTTTCGTACGCGCGCTCGACTATCCCACGCACCGCGACATCGATCTCGCGTGCAGTCTCTTCGCTGTACTCGCGGTGGCCCTGCGGCAGCGGCCCGCCGAGGAAGGGCGCGCGCTCTTCCTCATAGGCGACGTGGCCGAGCCCTTCGACCATGGCGTAGCGCATCACCATGCTGCGCGCGATGTCGGTGACCTTGGCGAGATCATCAGCCGCGCCGGTGGAAAGGTGGCCGAAGATGACGTCCTCCGCCGCGCGCCCGCCGAGCAGCACCGCCATCTTGTTGTCGAGCTCCTCGCGCGTCATGAGGAAGCGGTCTTCGGTCGGCCGCTGGATGGTGTACCCCAGTGCCCCGACGCCGCGCGGGATGATCGAAACCTTGTGCACGGGATCGGTGCCGGGCAGCGCCATCGCCACTATCGCGTGGCCCATCTCGTGGTGCGCGACGATGCGCCGCTCGTGCGGGTTGAGCACGCGGTTTTTTTTCTCCAGTCCGGCGACGATGCGCTCCACCGCCTGCGTGAAGTCGTCCTGCGTCACGGCTTCGCCGCCGCGCCGCGTGGCGAGGAGCGCCGCTTCGTTCACCAGGTTGGCGAGATCCGCGCCGGAAAACCCGGGCGTGAGCGCGGCGACCTGTTCGAGCTCCACGCCGGGCGCAAGCCGTATTTTGCGCACGTGCACCTGCAGGATTGCGAGCCGGCCGCGCTTGTCGGGCCGATCGACCAGCACCTGGCGGTCGAAGCGCCCGGCGCGCAAGAGCGCCGGGTCGAGGATCTCGGGACGGTTCGTCGCCGCGAGCAGCACCAGGCCGGTCATCGGATCGAAGCCGTCCAGCTCCACGAGGAGCTGGTTCAGCGTCTGCTCCTTCTCGTCATGACCGCCGTACGGGCCGGCGCCGCGCGCGCGGCCGAGCGCATCGAGCTCGTCGATGAAGATGATCGCCGGCGCCTTGGCGCGCGCCTGCTCGAAGAGATCGCGCACCCGGGCGGCGCCTACGCCGACGAACATCTCCACGAATTCCGAGCCGGAGATGGAAAAGAACGACACGCCCGCTTCGCCCGCCACGGCGCGCGCGAGGAGGGTTTTCCCGGTGCCCGGCGGCCCGACGAGCAGCACGCCCTTGGGCACGCGCGCGCCCAGGCGCCCGTACTTCTTCGGGTCCCCGAGGAACTCGACCACCTCCTGCAGCTCGGCCTTCGCCTCGTCCACCCCCGCGACGTCGGCGAAGGTGACGCCGGTCTTGTTCTCGACGTAGATCTTGGCGCGGCTCTTGCCGATGCTCATGAAGCCGCCGCCGAGCCCCTGGCTCACCCGCCGCGCGAGGAAGTACCAGACGCCAAAGAATAGGAGCGCCGGCACGATCCAGGACAGCAGATCGCGCATGAACGTGCTCTGGTGCACGCGGGTGTACTTGACGTCGTACTTGTTCAACTGCTCGGCGAGCTGCGGCTCGACGCGGTTGGCGATGGCCACGGTCTTGCCGCCCTGCGGCGTCTTCAGCTTCCCGGTGATGTGCGTGTCGTCGACGACCACCTCGGCGATCTTGCCCTCGGCGAGCAGCTTCTCGAAATCGCTGTAGGGCAGCACCTCGACCGTCTGTGCCCGCTGCCAGGCTTCCTGGATCAGGATCATCGCCAAGAGCGCGAAGACGACGTAGGCGACGTGAAAGCGGGTGCGGCGTTCCATGGGCGCGATTTTCCCTTGAATACTGGGGCCTTGGCCCCATCTTTCCTGAGGGAATCCCGGAAAGGCTTTAGAGGATCAACGAGATGCGATTCGAGAAGTTTACGACCAAGCTGCAGGAGGCGCTCGCCGAGGCGCAGAGCGCGGCACTGGGCAACGACAACCAGTACATCGAGCCGCAGCACTTGCTCGCGGCGCTGGTGAACGACCCGGGTATTTCGGGCCTCGTGGCCAAGGCGGGCGGCAATGCCAACGCGCTGAAGAAGGCGCTCGCCGATTCGATCGCGCGGCTGTCCAAGGTCGAAGGCACGCCGGGCGAAGTGCTGATCGGCCGCGATCTCGCCAATCTCCTCAATGTCGCGGACAAGGAAGCGCAGAGCCGCGGCGACCAGTACATCGCCTCCGAGCTTTTCCTGCTCGCCGCTGCGGGCGACCGCGGCGAGGTCGGCCGCATGCTCAAGCAGGCGGGCATCACCAAGGCGGCGCTCGAAAAGGCGATCGAGGAAGTGCGCGGCGGCGAAAGGGTTTCTTCCCAAAGCGATGAAAGCCAGCGGCAGGCGCTCGCCAAGTACACGCTCGAGCTCACCGAGCGCGCGCGCCAGGGCAAGCTCGATCCGGTGATTGGGCGCGATGACGAGATCCGCCGCTGCATCCAGATCCTGCAGCGGCGCACGAAGAACAATCCCGTGCTCATCGGCGAGCCGGGCGTCGGCAAGACCGCGATCGTCGAGGGCCTGGCGCAGCGCATCGTCAACGGCGAGGTGCCCGAGTCGCTGAAAAACAAGCGCGTGCTCGTGCTCGACATGGCGGCGCTGCTCGCCGGGGCCAAGTACCGCGGCGAGTTCGAAGAGCGGCTGAAGGCCGTTCTGAAAGAGCTGGCGAAGGACGAAGGAAACACCATCGTCTTCATCGACGAGCTGCACACCATGGTCGGCGCGGGCAAGGCCGAAGGGGCGATCGACGCCGGCAACATGCTCAAGCCCGCGCTCGCGCGCGGCGAGCTGCATTGCATCGGCGCCACCACGCTGGACGAGTATCGCAAGTACCTCGAGAAAGACGCCGCGCTCGAGCGTCGCTTCCAGAAGGTGCTCGTCGATGAGCCGAGCGTCGAGGCGACCATCGCCATCCTGCGCGGCCTGCAGGAGCGCTACGAGCTGCACCACGGCGTGGAGATCACCGACCCCGCCATCACCGATCGCTTCCTGCCGGATAAAGCCATCGACCTGATCGACGAGGCCGCGGCGCGCATCAAGATGGAAATCGACTCCAAGCCCGAGGCCATGGATCGGCTCGAGCGGCGCCTGATCCAGCTACGCATCGAGCGCGAGGCGGTGAAGAAGGAGACCGACGAAGCCTCGCGCAAGCGCCTCGAGCTGATCGAGGCCGAGATCAAGCGCCTTGAGCGCGAATACGCAGACCTGGAAGAAGAGTGGAAGGCGGAGAAGGCGCAGGTGCAGGGCAGCCAGCAGATCAAGGAAGAGATCGAGAAGCTGCGCCTGCAGATGGAGGAAGCGAAGCGCAAGGGCGACTGGCAGAAGATGTCGGAGATCCAGTACGGCCGGCTGCCGCAGCTCGAGGCGCAGCTCAAGAACGCGGAGGCAAAGCCCGCGGCGAAGCCGAAGCTCCTGCGCACGCAGGTCGGCGCCGAAGAGATCGCGGAGGTGGTGTCGCGCGCGACCGGCATCCCGGTGTCGAAGATGATGCAGGGTGAGCGCGACAAGCTCATCCAAATGGAACAGAAGCTGCACCAGCGCGTCGTCGGCCAGGACGAGGCGGTGCGCGTGGTGTCGGACGCGATCCGGCGCTCGCGCTCGGGCCTCGCCGATCCCAACCGGCCCTACGGCAGCTTCCTCTTCCTCGGCCCGACGGGCGTCGGCAAGACGGAGCTCTGCAAGGCGCTGGCCGCCTTCCTATTCGACTCCGAGGATCACCTGATCCGCATCGACATGTCCGAGTACATGGAGAAGCACTCGGTGGCGCGCCTCATCGGTGCGCCGCCGGGCTACGTCGGTTATGAGGAAGGCGGGCAGCTCACCGAGCAGGTGCGCAGGAAGCCTTACTCGGTGATTCTCTTCGACGAGATCGAGAAGGCGCATCCCGATGTATTCAACGCGCTTCTCCAGGTACTGGACGAGGGGCGCATGACCGATGGGCAGGGACGCACGGTCGATTTCAAAAACACCGTGCTCGTGATGACCTCCAACCTCGGCTCGCAGATGATCCAGAGCATGGCGGGCAGCGACTACCAGGTGATCAAGCTCGCCGTGATGGGCGAGGTGAAGAGCCAGTTCCGGCCCGAGTTCGTGAACCGCATCGACGAGATCGTGGTGTTCCACGCGCTCGGCGACGAGCACATCAAGCAGATCGCGCGCATCCAGCTCGGCACGCTGAAGGCGCGGCTCGCCAAGATGGATTACGGCTTCGAGATCTCGGACGCCGCGGTGGCGGAGCTCGCCAAGGTCGGCTTCGACCCGGTGTATGGCGCGCGGCCGCTCAAGCGCGCGATCCAGTCCGAGGTCGAGAACCCGCTCGCTAAAGCGATCCTCGAAGGACGCTTCGCGCCGAAGGACACGATCTACGTCGACTGGCGCGGCGGCCGCACGGTGTTCGAGAAGACGCCGCGCAAAGCGGCAGCGTAAACCGAATAGGGGTCAGAGCCCTAAATCGAATGGGGCTCTGACCCCGATTTCATTGCCCGACGAGCTTCGTGAGCGTGGCGTATTCGGCCGTTGAGCCGTGGCCGCCGGCGAAGCGCGCGGGCTCGATGCCGGCGCGCTTGACGGTGTTGACCACCGAAACCATCGCCGGTGTTGCTTTATCGGGGAGCGGCTGGCCCGGGTTCCAGAGATCGGTGACGTAGCCGAGCTTCGCATCCGGTACGTAGACCATCAGCATGCCGCGGGCGTGCGGGTTGTCGGGGATCGTGTACGCGATGACCTGCCGGCCGCTCGAATCGCTCATCACGTGGCTCTCGGGCACTTCGAGGATCGCCACCTGACTGAAGTCCATTGGCTTCATGTCCGGGTTGCGCGTCATCGGTGCCGCGAGCGCTTTGCGGTAGTGTGGCGCTGCGCCCTGGCCGACGACGAGCACCGCGCCCTCGGCGAGGATCGCGCGCATGCCGCCCGCATGGTCCATGTGGTGATGCGTCAGCACCAGCCAGCGGATCGGCTTGCCGGGGAAGCGCTGCCGCGCGGTGTTAACGACCCACAGCGACTGCGCATCGCTCACCGGCGCATCGACCATGATCAGGTGATCCGCCATCTCGACGAGCAGGCTGTTGTGCGAGCCGCCGACCACGTGGAACACGCCGGGCGCGAGCTCGTTCAGCCGCAGGCTCTGCACCGCACGCGTGTCGAAGCTCGGGTTGTCCGAGTCGAGGTAGGTGCCGATGAACTGCCGGCGTATCACCCATTGATAGGGCACGCTGCCGGTCGCGGGCTTCGCCGCGTCGGCGCGCAAAGCGGCCGGCACTTCGAAGCGCGCGGCATCGATCGGCTGGTTGATGCGCGCCTCGCTGTACTGGATCTCCTGCACGGGGCGGCCATTCAGTTCGTAGCGGCGGTTGAACGGGATGCGGCCCGCGCCGCCGACGTCGCGCCAGTCGCTGTATACGACGTCGTAGGTCACGTCGCCCCAGATGTTGTCGTAATCGAGCGTGCGCGCCACCGCGGGCAGGCCCGATTGCGGATCGAAGCCGACCGTGTAGCCCTCGTAGCTCACCGCCGGATAGGAACGACCGCCGCTCTGCAAATCGAGCGCCGGCTGCACGCGCTGCGGGTTCGCGCGCATCGCGAGGATCAGGCTGTTGATCTGCCCGCGGCGCATCTCGCGCTGTGAGGCGGCGAGACGCAGGCCCGACATCGAATGCGCCGGCGGATTCATCTTCTGGCTTTGCGCGTTGCGGCCGTTCGAGTCCACGCCCAGCACATAGCCCGCTTCCGGCGTCACGATCTCGCTGAACTTGAACGTGCGCGGGCTCGGATAGGCGAATTTGCGCTCCCAGTCGACACGCGTCATGCGCTTCGTGCGGTCGGCCGTGGTGGCGAAGGTCGCCTCGTTGGCGAAGCGCATTTCGCCGTCGGGCACGTCGGACTGCTCGGGCTCCCACTGCTTGGCGGTGCCGCGAATGCTGACGGTCTGCACGGCGGCCCAGCGCTCCCCGCCGATCGCTTCAGCGGCTCGATTGACCAGGCTTTGCTCCTTGGTCGGCTCGGCCGCACAGCCGGCCAGCGCCAGAACGGAACAGACGACGAGTGCGCGCTTCATGGCTTCCTCCCGGGAGTGATCGCTCAGCGAACAGCGTCAATGTGCCACTATTCCCACGCCGCGTGGGGGTCTGAAAATTGCTGCGCAGCGGCCATGCCGCGAAGCCCGAATCTGACGCGCGCCGATCGCATCGGCTATGTGGTCGGCGGCATCGCGTTGATTGTCTGGGCATTGCGCCGCCCGAGCTGGTCACGGGCGCTGGCGGCGAGCGTGGGCAGCTGGTTCCTCTACCAGGCGTACACAGGCAGCAACCCGATGTTGAAGCCGCTCGGCATCCGCGTGAACCGCGAGCCGGCGCAGCCGCAGCTCGCCGAGACCATCGTCGTGGAGGAAGCGATCACCATCTCGCGCCCGCGAGCCGAGGTCTATGCCTACTTCGCGCGGCCGGAGCACCTGCCGGCGCTCGCCGACGCCGAGGTGGACATCGCGCGCAACGTCGCCGACCAGGAGCTTGCGTGGCGGGGGCTGCGTGGCGAGAAGCTCGCGCATTTCGGCTCGCTCAGCTTCCGCGACGCACCCGGTGGCCGCGGCACCATCGTGGCGGCGCATCTCGAGTACGCGCCGAGCGGCGGCTCGCTCGGCGCGGCGCTCGCGCGCGTAATGGGACGCTCGCCGCAGCGGCTCGTCGCCGATGCGCTGCGCCACGCGCGCGCCATCCTCGAGACGGGCGAAGCCCCGAGCACCAGCGGGCAGCCGAGCGGCCTGCGCTAGCGCGATGCGCGCGCTCTGCTGGCACGACCGGCACGACGTGCGCGTCGAGACGGTGCCGGAGCCGAAGCTCATCAACCCGCGCGACGCGATCGTGCGCGTCACGCTGAGCGCCATCTGCGGCTCGGACCTGCATCTCTACGGCGGCTTCGTGCCCGGGATGGTGAAAGGCGACATCCTCGGGCACGAGTTCATGGGCGAGGTGGTCGAGGTCGGCGCGGCGGTGAAGAACCTGCGCGCCGGCGAGCGCGTCGTGGTGCCGTTTCCGATCGCCTGCGGCAACTGCTTCTTCTGCGCCAAGGGCCTCTTTTCCCTGTGCGAGAACTCCAATCCGAACGCGTGGATGGCGGAGAAGCTCTGGGGCTACTCGCCCTGCGGCATCTACGGCTATTCGCATCTCCTCGGCGGCTACGCCGGCGGGCAGGCGGAATACGTGCGCGTGCCTTACGCGGACGTCGGGCCGCTCAAGGTGCCGGAGGAACTGCGCGATGAGCAGGCGCTTTTCCTCTCCGACATCCTGCCGACCGGCTACATGGCCGCCGAGAACTGCGCGATCGAGCGCGGCGACACGATCGCCGTCTGGGGCTGCGGGCCGGTCGGCCTGCTGGCGATCGCCTCGGCGCTCTTGCTCGGCGCCGAACGGGTGATCGCGATCGATCGCTTTGCCGAGCGGCTGCGCCTCGCCGCGCTCAAGCTCGGCGCCGAGACCATCGATTACTCGGAAGCGAACGTGCTCGAGGCGCTGAGGGAGCTCACCGGCGGCCGCGGTCCCGATGCCTGCATCGACGCGGTGGGCATGGAGGCGCACGCGTACCACAACATCGCGCATGCGTACGATCGGGTGAAGCAGGCGATGATGCTCGAGACCGATCGCCCGACGGCGCTGCGCGAGGCGATCATGGCGTGCCGCAGCGGCGGCACCGTCTCGGTCGCGGGGGTCTACGGCGGCTGGATCGACAAGTTCCCCGCCGGCGCGCTCATGAACCGCTCGCTCACCATCCGTACTGGGCAGACGCACGTGCATCGCTACCTGCGGCCGCTCCTCGAGCGCATCACGAAGGGCGAGATCGACCCGAGCTTCGTCATCACCCACCGCATGCCCCTCGACCAGGCGCCGGCCGCCTATCGCATGTTCCGCGACAAGCAGGACGAGTGCATTAAGGTCGTGCTGATGCCCTAATTCGGGGTCAGGGCAACAACTGTCAACGGGCCCGTCGTGCTCGGCGTTGTGGACGCTATGGCTCGACCGCCGCGACTGAGCTTCCCTGGCATAGCACTGCATATCGTGCAGCGCGGGGTCGATCGTCAGCCCTGCTTTAGGGAAGATAGCGACTACCTCGTCTATCTCACATTCCTGGGCGATTTGACTGTGCGCACGCAATGCGCGCTGCACGCGTACTGCTTGATGACAAATCATGTGCATCTGCTCTTGACTCCCGCGGGCGAGCACTCGTGTGCCAAGCTCATGCGCGAGCTCGGACAACGGTATGTGCCGTATTTCAACCGTCGGTACGGCAGGACCGGGACGCTGTGGGAAGGACGCTTTCGCTCCTGCCTCGTCGACTCGGCGCGGTACGTTCTGGTATGCCATCGCTACATCGAGCTGAATCCCGTGCGCGCCGGGATGGTGGCCGCTCCACCGGCTTATCGCTGGTCAAGCCACGCCGGCAATATCGGAGTGCAGGGGAACCGGCTGCTCACGCCGCATTCCGAGTACTTGGCGCTCGGCGCAGATCTCGCGTATCGGCAGGCTGCATATCGAGCACTATTCGAGCAGGGCGACGAGCCGTCGTTTGTCGACGCCGTTCGCGACGCCACGAATGGCGGCTACGCGCTAGTGGGCGAGGAGTTGAAAGCCAAGCTTGCGCAGGCGGGAGTCCGACATCTGGAACGCGTGAAACCGGGACCGCCACGGGCCAAGGTCACGCAAGACCCCATAGCGCACGATATGGGGCTGCAGGGCGAATTGT
>Ga0209805_1002494_pt1 | contig 10722 bp, 8 predicted proteins | sample GraSoiAngelo_148_FD_185905 | JGI IMG/M metagenome (GOLD analysis project Ga0209805, IMG submission 185905) | Grasslands soil microbial communities from the Angelo Coastal Reserve, California, USA - 14_1009_09_20cm (SPAdes) (version 2) | ecosystem: Environmental > Terrestrial > Soil > Grasslands ... | reverse complement strand
TGGTACGGGGCGTTATTTCTTGAAGAGGTCTTCGAAGGCCTGGCGGGCGTCGCTCGAGCGCGGCGGCGCAGGAGCGATGGAGCCGGCGGACTGCGCGTAGGAAGTGGGCGCGGTGTCTTTCTCGACGGTCATGCGAAATTCGTAGAAGGTGCAGGTGTTCTTGGCGTCTTTGGGGGAGATGCGCGCGCGAATTGGCTGCGTGCACTCGAACTGTGCGCCGGTATCGAAAAAGCGGCACTGCTTGCAGCAGTGGAGTTCGAACTGGCACTTGGGACACTTGCCGTTAGGATCGAAACCAGGGGCGAGGACAGCGCCGCAATTGGAACAGCGGGCGCGGGTGACGGTCCCGACCATGCGCGGGGTGCGCGGGCCGAACTGGTCGGCGCCGCGCGGGCCGCCCGCAGGCGGCTTCTTTTCGTGAGAGCGCTCGCGCTTCTCACTTTTTTCGGAATCGCGGTAGCCGCGATGACTATACTTACGATCCACAAACGCCTCCGCCCGCCAGCCCTAAAGGGCTGCAGCGGCTACAACTGAACTTCGGCACAACCGTGCGACAACTTGGCTTGTTTCCATTCGGATTGCTACACTCGGCCGGACCGCGCTATGCCTACCTGAATTAGCTTTGCAGAGTGACGTACGTCCGAGAGCAGGAGATGGGACCTCTACCTTTGTAGCGCTCTGGGAGTTCGAAGTCAAGCCGGGCTGCAAAAAACGGTTCCAGAAAGTCTATAGCCCCGGAGGGGACTGGGCCAACTTGTTCCGGAATGATCCGAACTACCAGCAGAGCTGATTATGGCACGATCCCGGGCATCCCGCAATCTTTCTGACTTTGGATTTCTGGGCTTCCCGGAGGGCCTACAAAATTTTATGGCCACGCATGCCGCAGAATACAAAATAGACGCGGCAAGAGAGGAATTGACGCTGAAGGAGAGGAAGATCGGCCACTATGGGCACGCCGATTCTTAGCGTTTCGCTCGGCGCGGATTGCCGAGCCACATTTGGATGAAGCCGTCGGGGGCGAGATCGGGCTGCAGGAAAGTCTTTGGCGTGCCGGAAGTGCGAAGAAGGGCTTCCGCAGCGAGGTAACCACTGCGGACAGCGCCTTCCATGGTAGCGGGCCAGCCGGTTTGCGTCCAATCGCCCGCCAAGAACAAGCCAGGGATTTTTGTTGTCTGTGCGGGGCGCCAGCGATCCACACCCGGCTCGGGAGAGAAGGTCGCGGCGGCTTCCTTAATGACGGTAGCTTTGAGCAATTGGGCGTCCCGGGCTTTGGGCAAAGCGTGGCGAACCTCCGCGAGGCAGAGGTCGATGATTTCTTCGCGGGATTTTTGTAAGAGATCGTAAGAAGCGCTGATGACCAATTGAAGGTATTGCCTGTTTTTTTCTGAACCTGACGCTTCAGTGAAACCGCCGACGGGACGACCGTAGAGAGCGGTCTTATTGAAAACCCACTGCGTGGTGGTGTCCAGAAGCGTCAGGAACGGTTCATCCATGACAATGTGGTCGAACCAGAAATGCACACCGGTGATGGGTGAGGTTTTGATTTTGTCGAGATGAGAGAGGGACGGGTCCGCCTGCCTCAAGCTTTCCGGGAGGAGTTCGGCAAGCGCGGCGTGTGGAATCGCGAAAACGTAAGCGTCGGCGGATTCTTCGCGGCTTTCGTCCAAGCGCACCCCGGCGAGTTGACCGCTCTCGAGTTTCAAGCCGCGAATCGGAGCACGTAAGACTACTTCCCCGCCCCGTCGCTCGATTTCCGATTTGCAGCCATCGTACAGATGGGAAAGTGGAACGGCGGGAACTCCCATACGGTACCCGCGGCTATTGAGAAGAAAGGCCTTCCAGAAAACATCGACACCGAAGCGCGCGTCGGTCCGATGGAGTTCTTCGTCGAGAGCGCTGACGAGGACGACCCGCCAAAAGCGATCGATAGCCCCTTGCGTTTGTCGACGGAGGCGAAGCCATTCGAGCATGGTGATGCCGCCGGCTACGTGAAGCTCTGGAGGCTGGCCTTGGTGCTGGATGATATGCAGCATGGCCCGGGCAATCGACAATTTGTCGAGAAGTGTGAGAGGAGCAAACGACGCGAAGGCGCCGGTGAAGTGAAACGGAGCGGGAAGGACACCGGCTTTTATTTCCCCGCGGCGGCCCTGGGGATCGAGGAAGAGGAGGCGGTCAAAGAATTTGATTTTGCCGGACGCGCTTATGCGGCGGTAAAAATCTTCGAGATTCGCACAACAGCCGAGAGTCACGTGCTGGCAATTGTCGACATGCTCGCCGTCGGGCAGGACGTAAGAAGTGGCGCGGCCGCCCAGAAACGGACGCTGCTCGAAGAGACGGACGCGCCAGCCCGAATCAGCCAGCGCGACGCCAGCTGCCAGTCCCGCCAGCCCGCCGCCGATCACGATCACGTTTTTCAAGAATGTTCTCTTCCGCGTGGTGGCCGAAACGGGCCTTGGCCATGAATACCATCTTTTCCGCCTTCGAGAGACGTATTTTTTTGCCGAAAACGGCGAAATCCAGCGCCTCGATGCGGCCGAGCAGCGCGCTGTAGGTATGGGCGAGGAGCCACAGAGCGCTTCGGCTGTCTGGCTCGATCAAGCCGAGCAAGGCCGAGCCTTCCTCATAAAGCTGCCAAGCGCGGTCCGATTCAAAACGAAGCAACTCGCGAATGCCGAGAGTTGCTTCGCTGCGCGCGAAATCTTCCGGCGAAACGTTGTAACGCGCAAGGTCTTCTTCGGGAAGATAGACGCGGCCGAGTTTGTAGTCTTCGTGGATGTCGCGGATGATGTTGGTGAGTTGGAAGGCGAGGCCAAGCTTTTCGGCAAGGTCGAGGGCGCGGGCATCGCTGAAACCGAAGACGTGCGTGCAGGTAAGACCGACGGTCCCGGCGACGCGGTAGCAGTATTCGCGCAGACGGTCGAACGTGGGATAAAAGCGGACGGTGAGATCCATCTCCGCGCCACTAATGAGATCGTGGAGATAGCGCGCCGGCATGTTATAACGCCGCATAGTGTCGACGAGAGCGGGAAGAATCTCTTCAGCGCCACCCAGCGTCGCCGCAGGAGAGGCCACGGCGGCATTTCCATCAAAAACTTGCTCCTGGCCGGTGATGGCTTGATCGAGGGCGGCGCGCCAGCGAGCGAGCCCGCGTTGTTTGGCGGCGAGGTCTTGCTCTTCATCCGAAACATCGTCGATGAGGCGCATGAAGCCGTAAAGGGCCGCCAACGCGTCGCGCTTGGGTTTCGGCAGCAGGAAAAAGGCGTAATAGAAATTGCTGTGCGCGGAGCGGGCGATGCGGTGGCAGTGCTCGTAGGATGCGGTAATCGTGGCCACAGACGGTGGCGCAGCATAATGCGGCCGCGCAACCGAAGGGAGTCTAGCCGCTTTGCTGGGTTGTGAACCATAAGCGACCACGTGCCTAACCAGCGTGCCTGCGAGAAGCCGTGCCTGTTTCAGTTTGCTGATGGCCGGACGTTTGTGCAGCGTGTCATAGCCGATGGATTCAATGGCGTCGAGAACGGCGAGGCCGCCGCGGCTGAACATTTCGAGGTCGATGCTGAGGCGTTTATCAACCATTTTGGCGAGAGGCAGGCCTTCGGCGAACAGGGCGCGCGTGCGAGTGATGAGATCCTGCATCAGACCGACGTAGCGGTCGTCAAAGCGACGCTCGACGATGTCGCTTTCGGTGATGCCGTGAGCCGCAGCGGCGTCGAGCGGAATGTAGATGCGGCCTTTGTCGAGGTCGCGCGAAACGTCCTGCCAGAAATTCGCCAACTGCAAAGCGGTGCAGGTGGCGTCGGAAAGGCGCTGCCGCGGCTCATCGCGATAGCCGCAAAGATAGAGGACCAGACGGCCAACGGGATTGGCGGAACAGACGCAATAGCCGAGAACCGCGTTCCAGTCCGGATAACGCTTGGTGGTTTGGTCCTGGCGAAACGCTCTCAGCAAATCAGCGAAAGGATGTTTGGGAATGTCCATGGTAAATATGGTTTGGCGCAAGGCGACAAAGACAGGATGCGACGGCTTGCCTTCGTAGCAAGCATCCAGTTCGCGCTCCCACCAATCAAGAAGCTGGAGCGCGCGCAGGGGATCAGCGACCTCGTCGCCCAAATCGTCCGCCCAGCGGCAATAGGCATAGACGTTGTAGAAATGCTGATGAAGAGCTTTGGGGAGCAGCCAGGAAACGACGTTGAAGTTTTCGTAATGATGCGTGGCGAGCCATCGCGTGTATTCCTGTGCGGCGGCCGGAGAGCAGCCCGCTTTGGGCGCGTGGCGCATGATCTCGAGTTCGCCGGGACCCAGCATTAGAAGGGAGATTCCTCGCTTCGCCTCCCTGCGCAGGCAGGCTCGGAATGACGGGCGGGTGCTTTGCGAACGCGCAAGCTATGGCCGGACGGCAAGCTTGATTTCGCCGCGGCGCGATTTCATGCGCTCGAAGGCTTGCGGCAAGTCCGCCAGACGAATTTCTTCGGTGACAAAGTCTTGGGCAGAAATGTCTCCGCGGCGAATGGCTTCCAGGGCCTCGCGGAAAAAGCGCGGCGTGTGATGGAACGTGGAGATGAGCTTTATTTCCGAATAGTGAATGGATGCCGGCTCGATTTCAACGTGCGTGCCCGACGGGAGGCCACTGAAGAAATTCACGACGCCGCCACGTCGCACCATGGCCAGCGCCATCCTCCAGGTGGCAGGATTGCCCGCCGCTTCGACAACGGAATCCGGGCCGCGCCGGTCTTCCGTGAGAGCTTTTACGGCGGCGACGACATCCTCCACTTCGTTGACGTTGATCGTAGAGATCGCACCGAGGCGCCTGGCTACATCGAGAGGCGCAGTGCGGCGCGCCAGAGCGATGACGCGAGCTCCGCGGCGAGAAAGCATGCGGACGAATTTCAATCCGATAGGGCCACAGCCGATTACCGCGACGGTGTCGCCGGTTCTCACTTCCATTTCGTGAATGCCACGCAGCACGCAGGCAAGCGGCTCGGCGAGCGCAGCGCTCTGGTCATCGACAGAGTGGGGAACCTCGAGCATGTTCTCCACGGCGATGCGGCCGGGGATGCGCATATACTCCGCGTACGCGCCGTTGTTGAAGAGCAAATCGTCGCAGAGATTTTCCTGACCCCGCCGGCAATGGTAGCAACGAAGGCACGGGGCGGAGTTCGCGGCCACCACGCGCATGCCGATGCGCCAGCGGGGGTCGACGCGCTTGCCCACCGCGACGATGTCGCCCACCAACTCGTGGCCAAAGACCGCCGGCGGTTGAATCATCAGGGCGTGATAGCCGCGCTTCCAAACCTTGAGGTCCGTGCCATCGGTGAGAGCGAGGCGTACGCGCAGAAGCACTTCGTCGGCAGCCATTGAGGGCACGTCGATCATTTCAATGCGAAGATCCTCGCTGCCATACAGAACCGCGGCGGTCATTTTGGATGGAACCGCGACGTGAGTGACAGCAGCTTTCAATTCTTCGCCTGTTTCCGCTTTCCTGGTAGTAATCCTCATGCGTGCGTGATCAAAACCTTGAGCGATTCTGCCGTGGGCTTGGCTGCTAACTCCAAGGCTTCTTGAATTTTATCCAGGGGAAAACGGTGCGTCACAATGTCCATGACCGGAAGTTTCTTGTGGAGCACCAGTTCTGCCGCTGCTTCTTGGATGTCCGCGGCGGCGCTATAGCTGCCTAAAATTTCTTTTTCGTCAATCCCGACAAACAACAGGACCCGTCCCCCAGGCCTCGCGGCGGCGAGCGCTTCCACAACCGCCGCGGGATGCGCCACCGCCACCAGCACGGCATCAGCCCCCCGGCCCTCCGTGCGAACCTTTATCTCCTCCACCAGCTTACCACCACTGGGGTCAAACGACTCAATCGCCCCTAAAGTAAGGCTCTTGGCCCGGCGCACGGCCATAGGGTCACTGGTATAGAGCCGAGGGCCGGCAAGCTTCGCGACCAGGAGGAGTTGCAGGCCGATGGGACCGCAGCCGATAACCAAGACCGTTTCGTTGGCGGCGACGCGGGCCTTTTGCACCGCTTTCAAAATGGTGTTGATGGGCTCGATGAAGGTGGCTTCCTCGAAGGTGACATTGTCCGGAAGAGCCACAATGCCGCGGTCGGCGACCCAGGGCATGGCTTTGACGTATTCGGCGAAACCACCGCCGTTCGGAGTGAAGCCAGCGGTCAGGCCGGTGGTTTTGTATTGCTTGCACTGCGAGAAGAGGCGGCGCTCACAATAAAAGCATTTTCCGCAAGGGACGTGATGAAAGCTCATGACGCGGTCGCCGGGCTTCCATTTGTTGACGCCGCGGCCCACGGCGAGGACGGTACCGCCGAGCTCGTGGCCCAGGATTTGCGGTGGCTCGACGTAGCGGTGGAAAATTTTCTTGATGTCCGTGCCGCAGACGCCACAGGCCGCAACTTTGATAAGCACTTCGCCGTCAGAGACCTCGGGGACAGGAACTTCTTCAACGCGGACGATGCCTTTTTCGCGGAAGACGCCGGCGCGCATGGTTTTGGGGATGGGACCGAGGACCCGCGCTCTATCGAGAGTTGCACCCGTGCGGCTCATCCGGTGGCCATCCCGCCATAGGCCGCAGCGGCAACTCGCCCGCCGTACTCGGGGAGGGAAAGCAAAAACTCGTCAAGAAAATCGGCCAAGGAGTGCGTGGCCCGCCAGCTCTGCCAGCCAAAACGGATAAGGCCAGGCAAACCGAGGGGATGGTGAACGAGCTCGCCGATTAACTGCCGTTTTTTTACCGCACCATTGCGCTCCAGGATTCTATTGAAATCCAGCGGAAGCTCATGCGTTCGATGGTCACTGATGGCGCGCACGGCAATCGCAGGAATTTGAGTCCCTGTCGCGGATTGCAGGACGTAATAACTCTCCATTTCAACGCAGTCGCCAAACGTAGACAAAGTCGCTTTCGCCGATGTTTCACCGACAATGTGGGTTTCCGTGATCATGGTACTGACAACTCTGGCTCCACAGGCCTCGGCAAGTTTCAAAAGACGTTTATGACTGAATACCTTTTCGTCTTTCCGACTCAGGATAACTCGAGTGGCTGCTACGATCTCCCCAAGACGCAACTCTTCATTTAAGCCACCTGCCAGACCCGTGGAAATGCAAAAATCCGGCTTTTTCTTGAGCAAATCACGCAGAGCTTTCGTCGCGATGTTTGTAAACAAGTCCTCCCATCCGATTCCTGTCAACAATACGTCGACGTTATTCCCATAAACGTTCCCTTCAAACCGTTCGTAGAACGGCCGGTTCATTGGGGGGTCAGGAATGCTGATTGCGTCGCGGATGAAAGCATGACGTCTCCGCCAGGGGGCGAATTCGGCGTCGACGGCAAAGGTGACAAGGATTCTCATGGACACAGGCCAGCACCGGTCTGGAAGACCGGCCAGTACAAAATCGCCAGGACCCACCTTAAGTGCGAACCGCGAATCAGGCCTAGGCGGCGCGGGCGCGCGCCATTTTGCGCGCACGGCTTTCCGCGATGTAACCATTGGCCTCGTACCAGCGCACCGCGCGTTCGAGCGCCGCAGACACCGGGCCCGCCTTGAAACCCAATTCGCGCTGTGCGCGGGAGCAATCCACAAACATCATGTGGCGCGCGATCTTCACACCCTCGACCGGTATACCTGGCTCGCGGCCAATCAGGCGCGAGACGACAGTATTAGCATAAGCCACGCCCAACGCGAGCCCGTGAGGAATTTTCAGCTTGGGTGCGGTCAGCCCGCTGATCTTCGCAAGCATGTCCAGCATCGCCTTGAGCGTGAGATTCTCACCGCCGAGGAGATAGCGCTCCCCGACTTTGCCTCTCTCCGACGCAAGCACGTGGCCCGCGGCACATTCTTCGACGCCAACAAAATTCAGGCCGGTTTCGACGTAGCCGGGCATTTTGCCGTTTAGAAAATCCAGAATGATTTTACCAGTGGGCGTGGGCTTCCAGTCCCACGGGCCGACCGGCGTCGTTGGCATGACCACAATGACGGGCAAGCCAGCTTTCGCGGCCCTGAGCGTTTCCTGCTCAGCCATCCATTTGGAACGCTTATAGTGACCGACCATTTCTTCGAGACGGGCCTCGGTGAATTCGTTGGGAAGTTTCGTGCGGTCGACAGCGATGGTGGCCACGGTGCTGGTGTAGATGAATTGCTCGACGCCGGCACGCATGGCGGCGTCGAGAAGATTTTTTGTTCCGCCCACGTTGGAATCGTAAATGTCCTGCCTGCGCTTGGCCCACAAGCGGTAATCCGCGGCCACATGGAAGACGCGCTTGGCGCCCGCGATCGCGCGCGCGACTGCGGCGGGATCGCGCAAGTCGCCGGTAACGTATTCGAGCGAGAGATCACCGATGGCGCGATTCGTGCTTGAAGGGCGCATCATCACGCGCACATCTTCGCCACGCGCCACCAATTGCCGCGCGACGTGGCTGCCGAGAAAGCCGGAAGCGCCGGTAACCAGTGTGGTCATGTGACGCCCACACCTTCCGCCGCAGAAGAGGTCGCCACATGCAATTCCCTGCCCTGGGCTTGGGCCAGAATCGCTTCTTCGACATGCTCGGAAAACTGACGCCAGAAACTACTCGGAATCATGCGGCGGGCTTCGGCAGCTTTGCGGACGGCGGCTTCGGCGCCGGATGCCGCGGTAATCAGCCAGCCGTCCACATCTTTTTCCTTAATGAATTTCCGAAGTGTCCCAAGCTGCACGAGGTCCGCATCTTCGTGAACCAGTGAACGGATCACGGTGAAAAAGCCGGAGAGGCGTGCGGCGCGCAGCCCTTCGACCGCAAGAGAGGACATCGTCGCTTGCCGCGAGTCGAGAAGAACGGTCAGAAATACTTGCGGCAGAGGCTGAAATTCGTGGATGCGGCGGCAGAGGAGAGTGCCGTCCGTTTCGAGAAAAACATAGTGGCCGTGACCAATCGCGCGCGCAAAATGGCCGATGCCCGGATGAACCAAGGGCTCGCTCCCACCAATCCAAATCACGGGGGCGGGATCGGCAATAAGCCCTCGCATTCTTTCGCGGGAAACCGGCGCATGGGAGCCAGGATGGAGAACTTCCTCCGGGTCCACGCCATGCAGGAGAAAACGCGGCGGCGCAGAGCTGAAAATCTGTGCGATGCGGACTTTTGCCATTTTTGTGGTAAGCCGCGCTGGTAAGCGCATCATCGTTGGTTAAATCCCGCTGCGCTGCCGGAACCCGCTGGGCTGAAATTTCACCGAGGCGTAATCTCGTGCTTTGCGCAATTGATTGGAATAGCGCGCGAGCGCATAGACCGGAAACGAATTCCGGTAAAGATGATATTTCAGGTAAAAGACGCCCGGGAAACCGGTGCCGGTGAATTCGGGCTCGCTCCAGGAGCCATCTGGCTGCTGGCGATGGACCAGGTAAGCGACTGCTTTCTTGACCGCAGAGTCTTCTGTCCCTGCGCTTGCCAGCAGGCCAATAAGGCCCCACGCAGTTTGCGAAGCCGTACCGGCACCTTGCCCCTTGGCATCAGGCAGATCGTAGCTAAGGAGTGACTCGCCAAAGCTGCCGTCCACTTTCTGGACGCTGCGGAGCCAGTTGACGGCTCGCTGACAGAACTCGCGCGTGGCGAGGGAAACGGTTTCGAGAGCGCGCAGAACGCCGCTTGTTCCATAAATGTAATTGACTCCCCAGCGACCAAACCAGGGACCGTCCTTGCACTGATCCTTCAACAGGAACTTCACCGCGCGCTGAATGACGGGATGATCCGAAGGCCAGCCGAAGCGGCCAAGACACTCGACGACGCGGGCCGTCACGTCCGCGGTCGAAGGATCGATCATGGCGTTGTGATCGGCAAAGGGAATGTTGCAGAGGAACTTGCGGTCGTTGTCGCGGTCGAAAGCGCCCCAACCGCCATCGCGATTCTGCATGCTGAGGAGCCACTGCATGCCGCGGCGCATCGCGGCCTCCATGCGCGGCAGATCAGGAAATTTCACACGCTGGAGCCCCATCAGCACGAAGGCGGTGTCGTCGACGTCGGGATAAAAGTCGTTGCGAAATTCGAAGGCCCAACCGCCCGGTTCGGCGTCCTTGTTCTTGACTTGCCAATCGCCCGGGCCGAGCACCTGTTTCGAGAGCAGCCATTCCGCGGCTTTGACCAGCGCCGGATGGTCCGGAGGCAGACCCGCTTCTTCGAGCGCGACCATGGCGATGCAGGTGTCCCACACCGGCGAAACGCACGGCTGCATGCGAATGGTGTCGTGCTCCTCGATTTCAAAGCGCGAAAATTCCCTGATCTCGCGCAAGGTAAGCGGATCGTGAAACCATTTCGTCAGCGCGCCATTCGCGAAAATCGAGTTCATCATCGCGGGGTAGATAGCGGCGAGTCCCTCGGTGCGCTCGAGGTGATTCAGCATCCAGGACTTGGCTTCGCGAATGGCGCGCTGACGAAATGGTTTCCAGGGCGACTTTTCGTACAGCTTCAAGCCACGGTCTACAGCGAGGAAGAAGTTTTTCCAGGAAAGGAGTTGGCCGCTCCAATCCAGCGCGGCCGTCTTGCGTTCGGGATCCTTGAACAGCTCATCGACATGCGCGCGCGCCGGCAACTTCCAGTCGGGGCGCAACGCGGACAGAATCGCCATGGGGATCACGATGCCCCTCGTCCACGAAGACATTTCGTAAATGTTCAGAAGGAACCAGTTGGGAACGAGCATCAACTCGACGGGAATCGATGGCACAAGGTCCCAACTCACCGCGCCGACCA
>Ga0209805_1002492_pt1 | contig 10726 bp, 7 predicted proteins | sample GraSoiAngelo_148_FD_185905 | JGI IMG/M metagenome (GOLD analysis project Ga0209805, IMG submission 185905) | Grasslands soil microbial communities from the Angelo Coastal Reserve, California, USA - 14_1009_09_20cm (SPAdes) (version 2) | ecosystem: Environmental > Terrestrial > Soil > Grasslands ... | reverse complement strand
ACCTTCAAGGCGCCGGCGGGACCAACTCCAACGAACTGAACGCTGGAAGGGCTGGAAGGGCGGGATAGGCTGGATTCCTGCCTGTCCTGCCGCCCTGCCATCCTGCCCCTGCAGATGCTCCACAAATACAGCCGTCTTGTCGTCGCCAGCACCGTTCTCCTGATTCTCGCGGGCAGTTTCGTCACAAGTACCGATTCGGGCTTGTCGGTTCCCGACTGGCCGACCACGTACGGCTGGAACATGTTCACGTTTCCGCCTTCGAAAATGGTCGGCGGCATCTTCTACGAACACGGCCATCGTCTGATCGCGTCGACGGTCGGCTTGATGACGATCGTCCTGGCGGCTTGGCTCTGGATGACGGACTCGCGCCGCTGGCTGAAATGGTTCGGCGTCGGCGCGCTGGGCGCCATCGTCGCCCAAGGGCTGCTTGGCGGCCTGACCGTTCTGTTTCTCCTGCCGCCGGCCGTGTCCACGGCGCACGCCGCTCTCGCCGAAATCTTCTTCTGTATGACCGTCGCCATCGCGCTGTTCACGTCGCCCGGCTGGATTGACGGATACACCGCCGTCGGCGCCGACGACGTGCGGTTACGGCAGCTGACGACGGCGACGACCGTCGTCCTTTACACGCAGATTCTGATCGGCGCCACGATGCGCCACGTCGGCGCGGGCCTCGCGATTCCGGACTTCCCCTGGATGTTCGGCCACGTCGTTCCGGATCACTGGTCGCCGGCGATTGCGATTCATTTCGCCCATCGCCTCGGCGCGCTGATCGCGGCGCTCTCGATTCTCGCGACCTCCATTTACATATGGATGCGGCACGCGGACCGGCCGGAGCTCGCCCGTCCAGCGACACTGATCATCTTTCTCGTTGGCGCACAGCTGATGCTCGGTGCCATCACCGTTCTGAGCCGCCGCGACATCTGGATCAACAGCCTTCACGTCGTCTGCGGCGCGCTGGTGCTGACGACGGCGCTGGTGATCGCGCTGCGATCGTGGCGCGTCAAGTTCGGGAATGCTGCATCTGTCGTCGGAATAGCCGCATGAAGGATGTTCCTGCCGCCGTCGCCGGCGCGCCGAACGTCGCGGCGACGAACGCGTTTGCGGACTACCTCGCGCTCACGAAGCCGCGTCTGAACTTTCTGGTCGTCGCGAGCAGCGCGGCCGGGTATTACCTCGGCGCGTTGGCCAGCCCGGACCTGATCGCGATGGCGCAGGCCGTCACCGGAACAGCGCTCGTCGCGGGCGGCGCGGCGGCGCTCAACCAGGTAGCCGAGCGCGACACCGACGCGATGATGCGCCGCACGCGTCTGCGTCCGCTTCCCGACGGCCGCGTGCCGGCAGCCGACGCGCGCGCGTTCGGCATCGCGTTGTCGGTGGCTGGTCTCGCGGTGCTCGCGGTGCGCGCCAGCTGGCTGTCGGCATCGCTCGCGTTCGCGACGCTGGTCGTCTATCTCTTCGTCTACACGCCGATGAAGCGCCGCACGCCGCTGGCGACGCTCATCGGCGCGGTTCCGGGTGCGCTTCCGCCGGTGATTGGGTGGACCGCTTCGCATGGCGCCATGGCGCCAGGCGGCGCAGCGCTCTTCGCAATCGTGTTCCTCTGGCAGATCCCGCACTTCATGGCCATCGCGTGGATGTATCGCGACGATTACGGCAAGGCCGGATTCCCGATGCTGTCGGTCGTCGATCCGGTCGGCCGACGCGCGTCGCGAGAGGCGCTGTTCTACGCGGCAGTGCTGCTGCCGGTCAGCCTGCTGCCGACGATGGTGCGATTGACCGGAATGGCGTATCTCGCGGTCGCCGTCGTCCTCGGCATCGCCCTGCTGTGGCTTGCCTTCCGCTTCGCGGTGGCGCGCAGCGACGCGTCGGCGCGCGCGCTGTTCTTCGGCTCCATCACGTATCTCCCGCTGTTGTGGATCGCGATGATCGTCAACAAACTCTAGCTGTCAGCTGTCAGCTGTCGCCATGTCCATTCACGACCTGCCAGCCGTCAACGCAAGCCTCAACGCGATCTCGGGCGTGTTGCTCGTGATCGGCTACGCCTTGATGCGCGCGCGGAAGATCGATCTGCATCGACGGGTGATGATCGGAGCGTTCGCCGCCTCGTCGCTGTTCCTGGTGTGCTATGTGGTCTACCACGCGCAGGTGGGATCGGTCCGCTTCACGCGGCAGGGATTCGTGCGGCCGCTGTACTTCACGATTCTGATCACGCACGTCACGCTGGCCGCGGTCGTGCTGCCGCTGGCGATCGTGACGCTGTCGCGGGGACTCTCGTCGAAATATCCACAGCACCGCCGCGTGGCGCGCTGGACGTTTCCGATCTGGCTGTATGTGTCGGTGACGGGCGTCCTCGTGTACGTGCTGCTCTATCAGCCCACGTGGTTGCTGTGACGCTCGCCTGAAAGGCTCGCGTTACACGGCGCAATCTCCTGACGCTCGCCTGAGAGGCTCGCGCTCCACGTCGCAATCGGTACGCGACGCAATCTGTGGCGCGAGGCTTTCATTAACTGTAGCGCGAGGCTTTCATTAACTGTAGCGCGAGGCTTTCAGCCGAGCGGGTACAACAGATACTTCGCTCGAATGGCCCGCCATTTCGCCTCGTCTGCGGTCCACGACTGGGCGATGGCAAGCGGATCCTCTCCGGCGCGAATCTTCTGAATCGTCGCTCGCGAGCCAAGCAGCGTCGCGGCGTCTTCCAGTCGGAACTGCTGACCGTACATGCGCGACAGCGCCGACGCAATTTCGACGCCGACGCGCACTGGATGCAGCGCCGCGCGGTCGGTCACGATCATGGACACACCGTGACACGTCTGGCCGGCCAGCTTTGCGCCGGCGGCCGGCGTGAACGTCACCGGGTAGAAGCGAACGCCCGGAATCGATCGATCGTTGAGCGCCGACGCGAGCGCGCGCCCGTCGATCCACGGCGCGCCGATGTGCTCGAAGGGGGTGTCGGTGCCGCGGCCGACCGACAGGTTCGTCTGCTCGATCGCGCCGATGCCCGGATAGAGCGTCGCGGCGAGCAGGTTCCGCATGTTCGGTGAGGGTGCCGTCCATGGCAGCGCGTCCTCGTCGAACCACGCCGCGCGCCGCCAGCCCTTCATCGGGATGACGGTCAAGTCGGCGCCGACGCCGCGGTCTTCGTTGAATAATCGCGCCAGCTCGCCGATCGTCAGCCCGTGTCGAACCGGCATCGTCACGTAGCCGGTGAATCCGATCGCTGATTGGTCCTGAAGCGGACCCTCGACGTCGACACCGCCGATCGGGTTCGGCCGATCGAGGACGACGACCGCGATCCTTCGCCTGGCCGCTTCCTCGATCGCGAACTCCATCGTGGTGGGATACGTCCAGAAGCGGGCGCCGATGTCCTGCAGATCGATGACGAGCGTGTCGATGCCGGCCAGCATCGCGTCGGTCGGACGGCGCGAGTCGCCGTAGAGGGAAAAAATCGGCAGGCCGGTCCGCTCGTCGCGCGACGAATCGACCTTCTCTTCGAGTTGACCGCGGATGCCGTGCTCGGGGCTGAACAGCGCGACCAGCGTGACGCCCGGGGCATGCGCCAGCAGATCGATCGTGGTGGCGCCCGATCGCGATATCCCGGTCTGATTCGTGACGAGTCCGATGCGCTTCCCGCGCAGCTCGGCAAAGCCATCCGCCTCGAGCACATCGATGCCGGTCATGACGGTTGGTAGCGCGAGGCTTTCAGCCGAGCGTGCCCGCGCCGATTCGCTCGCCTGAAAGGCTCGCGCTACCGCGAGCTGACTCAACGCCGCCGCCGCGATCGTCGCGACTTTGCCGCGCAGCGCCGTCACGTCCCCTTTGCCGTCGGGATGCACGCGGTTCGACAGGAACACGACGTAGCTTTTCGTCTGCGGGTCGAGCCACAGCGAGGTGCCGGTGAAACCGGTGTGACCGAACGACGATCCCGCCGGAAACAGATCGCCGCGGTTCGACGAGTAGGTCGAATCGATGTCCCACCCGAGACCGCGCACGTCTTTCATGCCTGCGGGCGTCGACGGCGTGATCATCCGTTCGATCGTCGCCGGCGACAGAATTCGCGCGCCCTCGAGGCGGCCGCCGTCGAGCAGCATGCGGCAGAAGCGCGACAGGTCCGCCGCCGTGCTGAACAACCCCGCGTGGCCGGCGACGCCGCCCATACGGCGAGCCGTTGGATCGTGCACGATGCCGCGCAGGAACGGAACCGCCGCGTTGCCTGCCCCGAGCGGAGTCGAGGGGTCGCAGGGCCACGACAGTGGGCGGCACCGCTCGGTCGGCGCGATGCGCGCCTGCAGCGACGCCGGCGGCAGGAACATCGTGTCGTCCATCGCCAGCGGATCGAAGACGTGCGCCTTCGCGTAGCGATCGAGGCGCTCGCCGCTGACGCGGCGCACGATGTCGCCGAGCAGGAAGAAATTGATGTCGCTGTAGACGAACCGCTCGCCGGGCTGCGACTCGGGCGTCAGATCGCCCGCACGGCGAATCGCCTCGTCGGCGCCGCTGAATTCGACTTCGAGCGGCAGATCGGGCGGCAATCCAGACGTATGCGTCAGCAGATGGAGTATGGTGATCGACTTCTTGCCGTGCGCGCCGAACTCGGGGATGAACTGCGCGACGGGATCGCGCAGACGAATGCGCCCCTGCTCCACGAGCTGCATCACGCTCGTCGTCGTCGCCACGACTTTGGTCAGCGAGGCGAGATCGAAGATCGTGTCGTCGGTGATCGGCTCGGGCGATGGCGCGATCGCGCGACGACCGAACGCGCGCTTGTAGAGAACGCGGTCGCCCCTTCCGACGAGCACGACGGCACCCGGCAATTCGTGGCGCGCAATCGCGGCGTCGACGAGCGGCGCGATCGGCGCGAACGCCTGCGGCTCAGGCGCGTCCTGTCCGCGCGGTCCGTTCGACCGTGCCGCGCCGAGGGCGTCGAGCGACGCCGCCGCCACGAGCGCGAGAACGGCGATCGGCGCGCGGCGGCCTCTCACGGGATTCAATATATACTGGCCTCATGATTCTTCGTCTTTTTCTAACTCGAACCGCGCTCGCGTGCCTGGCGATCGCGCTCGTCGCCGTCGACGCGGCCGCGCAGACCGGCCGCGTCGGCGGAACGGTCAAAGACGACATGGGCCAGGCGATCAAAGGCGCGACGATCACCGCTGAGAATCCGAATGCATCGCCGAGCAGCTTCACGGCCACGACCGACGACAAGGGGCGGTTTTCGATCATCGGACTGCGCAGCGGGCAGTGGACGTTCATGGTGCAGGCGCCGGGGTTCGCGCCCGAGGGAACGCGGATGAACGTGCAGACGATCGGCCAGCCGAATCCGCCGATCGAATTCAAGTTGAAGAAGAGCGCCGCGGCGCCCGTCAGCGCGCTCGGCAACGTCGCCGCGAAAGATCTGCAGTCGGAGCTCGCGACTGCCGATCAGCTGTACAACTCGCAGCAGTGGGATCAGGCGATCGCCGCCTACAAGGCGATCCTCGCCAGAGCGCCGGCGCTCAGCGTGATCAACCTGCAGGTCGCTGCGGCGTATCGCAACAAGAAGGAGTACGACGCCGCCATCGGCGCGTACAACGATCTGCTGAAGGTCGATCCGAACAACGACAAGGCGAAGATCGGCATCGGCATGACGAACCTCGAGAAAGGCGACCTGCAGGCGGCCGAAGACACGCTGTCGAAAGCCGCCGAGAGCCCGAACGCGACGCGCGAAGTGCTGTACAACCTCGGCGAGGTCAAGTTCGCCAAAGGCCAGACCGAGGAAGCGGCGAAGGCGTATCAGAAAGCCGCCGGCATGGATCCGACGTGGGGGAAACCGCTCTTCAAGCTCGCGCTGGTGCAGCTGAACAAAGGCGACAAGGACGCCACGATCAAGGCGCTCGAAAAAGTCATCGTCGCCGATCCGACGTCACCGGAAGCCACGCAGGCCAAAGCCGTTATCGAACAGTTGAAGAAGTAAGGGTTGTCCCGTCCCTTCCGCTACACGTTCATTCTGGTTCTGACGGCGCTCGGGGCCACGCTGGCTGCCGTCGGCGGATGGCGCTACGCGCGCGCGTCGGCGCCGGCGAGCGGACCGATCGTCCTCATCTCGATCGACACGCTGCGCGCCGATCATCTGCCTTCCTACGGCTACACGAAGGTGAAGACGCCCGCCATCGACGCGCTTGCCGCAGACGGCGTCGTGTTCGAGCGCGCCTACTCGCACGCGCCGCAGACGCTGCCGGCCCACGCCTCGCTGCTCTCGGGGCGCCTGCCGTTCGAGACCGGCGTGCGCGACAACATCGGCTTCACCGTCAAGCCTGGCGAACGGATGCTGCCGCAGATGCTCCGCGACCGCGGGTACTCGACGGCGGCCGTCGTCTCGGCCTTCGTGCTGCGCAAGGAGACGGGAATCGGCCAGGGATTCGACTTCTTCGACGGCGAGATGCCGCAGGCGTCGCTCGACACGAGCATCGGTCAGGTGCAGCGCGACGGCGGCGCGTCGGAAGCGATCGCCGAGCAGTGGCTCGCATCCGCCGGCACCACGCGCGCGTTTCTCTTCCTCCATCTCTACGAGCCGCACAAGCCGTACGCGCCGCCGGAACGTTTTGCGGAATACGCGCCCTACGACGGAGAGATCGCGTACGCCGACGAAATCGTCGGACGCCTGATCAAGTACTTGAAGTCGCATCAGCTGTACGACCGGTCGACGATCGTCCTGCTGTCGGATCACGGAGAAGGGCTCGGCGACCACGGCGAGCAGGAGCACGGGCTGTTCGTGTACGACGAGGCTATCCACGTGCCGCTCGTCATCAAGCAGGAAAGCAACGCGGGCGCGGGGCGGCGCGTGAGCGACCTCGTGCAGCACGTCGACCTCGTGCCGGAAATCTGCGCGGCCGATCGCTGAAGCCGCTGCTTGACGGTAGCGGCCGCCTTGCCGAGCAGGTGGTGTACTCCGAGGCGATGTACGCGCGCTATCACTTCGGCTGGAGCGAGCTGACGGCGCTCACCGACGGTCGGTTCCGATACATCAAGGCGCCGCGCGAGGAGCTGTACGATCTGAAGCGCGATCCGCACGAGCGTGAAAACATTCTTACTCCGGGGGCCCCTGCCCCCCGGTCTGGCTTCGCAGGGGCCCCAACGCCCCGCTCCGCCGCCGGTCAATACGACCGGACGCGACAGGCGCTGCGCGGCGCGCTCGATCGATTGATCGCCGGCCGGACGATTCAGGCGCCAGGCGAAATCGGGTCCGACGCGCGCGAGCGGCTGCAGGCGCTCGGCTACGTCGGCGCGCAGACCGACGTGTCGACCGCGCCCGGCGAGACGCTGCCCGATCCGAAGGACAAGCGTGACATCCTCGAGACGTATCGCGCGGCGGTAGATCGCGCGGGCGATCGCAAGTGGCGCGACGCCATCGCGCTGCTGCAGCAGATCCTGCGCGACGATCCCGGAATGGCCGACGTCTGGAGCCAGCTCGCCGCCTTCGCGGTTCGGGTCGAGCGGTACGATCTCGCCACAGACGCCTACAAGCATTTCATCGAGCTGAAGCCGTCGGATCCGGGCGGGTATCTCGGCGCCGCGGCGACGCTGTTCAAGCAGCAGAAGCTGAAGGAGGCGCGCGAGCATGCCGACTTTGCCGCGCAGGTGGCGGCCGAGCGCGACTCGCGGTCGCGCGTCATCGCGCACGAGCTGCTCGCGAAGATCGCGCTCGCTCGACACGATGCGGAAGACGCCCGCAGGGAAGCGCAGCTCGCGCACGAGGCCGATCCGAAGCTGCCGCTGCCGGCGCTCGTCGAAGCGCGCCTGCTGTACGACCAGGGCAAGTACGCCGACGCGCTGCGTCCGTTCGAGGAGGCGCTGGCCGATCAGCGAAAGGCGGGGAGCGCTCCGCTCGCCGATCTTCATTACCTCGCCGGCGACACATACGGCCGCCTGGAACGGTACGCGGACGCCGAAGCGCAGTTCGCCGCCGAGCTGCGCGATTTCCCGCAGAACATCCGCGCGCGCGCGGGACTCGCCATGCTGTACCAGGCGACCGGCCGTGCCGACACCGCCGCGCGCGTGATCGACGACATGGTGCGGATCACCCCGACGCCCGAGGCCTTTGCGCTCGCCGCGCGGCTGTGGACGATGTTCGGAGACCGCCAGCAGGCCGATGCCATCCGCGCGGAAGCGAGACGGGCGTTCGCCGAACCCCCGCGGGGCGGCACGCGCGCCGCGAGACATTAAATCTCTTCGTTTGCTTTTCGTGGTGGGCGCCGTCGGAGTCGCCGCGGTCGCGTTCTGGTTGCTCCGCGGCCGCAGCGCACAAACCGATCTCCACCGGATACCCGGTCAGAGCGTTCTCCTCATCACGATCGACACGCTGCGCGCCGACGCGCTGAGCGTGTACGGCGGACCCGCGTCGACGCCCGCCCTCGATCGGCTCGCCAACGAAGGCGTCCGATTCGACTTCGCGCACGCGCACGCGGTGCTGACGCTTCCGTCTCATGTCAGCATCCTGACCGGCGAGTACCCGTTTCAGCACGGCGTCCGCGAGAACAGCGGCTACCGCGTCGCGCCGAACGCGCGTACGGCTGCGACGCTGTTCAAGGACGCGGGATACGACACCGCGGCGTTCGTCGGCGCATTTCCCGTCCATTCGCGCTACGGCCTGAACGCCGGCTTCGACGTCTACGACGATCGCTTCGGCGAAACCCGCGCGCCGACTGAATTCGTGATGCCGGAGCGGCCGGCTACCGAAGTCGTCCAGCTCGCTCGGGCGTGGATCTCATTGCGGGGTTCCAGGTCCCCAGCAACCGGCAACCAGCAACCAGTACGCCCATGGTTCATGTGGGTCCACGTCTTCGATCCGCACGCGCCATACAGGCCGCCGCCGCCTTTCGACAGTCAGTACGCGTCACGACCGTATTACGGCGAAGTGGCGGCGACCGACGCGGCGCTGGCGCCGCTTCTCGACGACGTCCGCGGCGCCAGCCGGCCGGCGCTCGTCATCGTGACCGGCGATCACGGCGAGGCGCTCGGCGACCACGGCGAGGAATCGCACGGACTCTTCGCGTACGAGTCGACGCTGCGCATCCCGCTGATTATCGCGGAGCTTGCTTCCACATCCTCGAGTCGCGATACGCCTACTGGAGAGCTCTCGCACGTCGCCGCGCGGCACGTCGATCTTCTGCCGACGATGCTCGAGGCTGCCGGCCAGATGGTGCCCGCGGATTTGCCCGGACGCTCGCTGCTGTCAGCCGGCGAGCGTCGATCGAATGCGCCGCGCACGTCGTACTTCGAGGCGATGGCTGGCATGCTGAATCGGGGCTGGGCGCCGCTGTCGGGCGTGATTGTCGAACGTGGCAAGTACATCGATCTGCCGATCGCCGAACGCTACGATCTCGCGGCCGATCCAGACGAGAAGCGAAATCTGTCCGGCCAGTCTCCCGATCGCGATCGCACGCTGGCGGCGGCGCTGCGCGAGTACCATGCGCCGCTTCCGGGCCAGCGGCGCGCCGAAACGCCTGAAGCGCTGGCCGAGCTCCGCGCGCTGGGATACGTCAGCGGCAGCGCGGCGGCGAGGACGAAATACACCGAAGCGGACGATCCGAAGCGATTAATCGACCTCGACGCCGCGATTCATACCGCGGTGGAAGCGTTCGGCGCGCGGCGAATCGCCGATGCGGTGCAGATCTACGAGCGCGTCATCGCGCGGCGTCCCGACATGGCGATCGCGTATCGCCACCTCGCATTCGTCCAGTGGGAGCGAGGCGACGTTTCCGCCGCGCTGAAGACGCTGCAGCGCGCGGTCGCCGCCGGCGTGACCGAGACCAGCGTCGTGACGCAGCTCGGCGAGTACCTGGCCGAGACGGGCGAGCCGGGCAAAGCGATCGAGATGCTCCAGCCGCTCGCGAAGGATCCGAACGCCGACGCCGATACGCTCAACGCGCTCGGCATCGCATTGGCGCGCGGTGGACGCCGCGACGAGGCGCGCCGGGTCTTCGAGCGCGTCCTTGCCGTCAATCCGGACAGCAGCATCCCGCTCGAGAACCTCGGCGTGCTCGCGCTCGAGCGCGGCGACATCGCCGCGGCGCGCGGCCATCTCGAGCGGGCAGTGAACGTCGACCCGCGCTCGTCGCGGGCGCACGCAGATCTCGGCGTCGTCGCGCTGAAAAGCGGCGACCGCCAGGCGGCCGTTGCCGCGTGGCAGGAAGCCGTTCGCCTCGATCCCACCAATTACGATGCGCTGTACAACCTTGGAACAACGATCGCGCGCGGTGGAGACATGAACACGGCGCGGCCGTACCTCGAGCAGTTCCTGCGGACGGCGCCGCCGGCGTTTTACGCGAAGGATCTTCGGGAGATCGAAAACATCCTGCGACACGATTAGTGGCATGAAAAGTTTCGGTGCTAAGATTTTTCACATCGCATGAAAACGGTGCTGGTCCTGCTGGCTCTCGCCCAGAGCGCGCAGCCGACATTCAGAGCCGGCGTCGAGCTCGTCCGCCTGGACGTCCGCGTCCTCGACGAACAGGGACGGCCGATACGTGACCTCACGCAGGACGAGGTCGAAGTCGTCGAACGTGGCGAACGGCGGCCGGTCGTGTTCTTTCAGCACATCGAAGAGCCGGCCGACTCGTACGCCGACGTCACGAGCCGCACCGTGGCGAGCGAGGTCTCGACGAACCAGGGCGCCGCGCGCGGACATTTGTACGTGCTCGTGTTCGATCAGCAGCATCTCTCGCCCGGCGGCGAGCAGCGTGCGCGGCAG
>Ga0209805_1002491_pt1 | contig 10730 bp, 10 predicted proteins | sample GraSoiAngelo_148_FD_185905 | JGI IMG/M metagenome (GOLD analysis project Ga0209805, IMG submission 185905) | Grasslands soil microbial communities from the Angelo Coastal Reserve, California, USA - 14_1009_09_20cm (SPAdes) (version 2) | ecosystem: Environmental > Terrestrial > Soil > Grasslands ... | reverse complement strand
GATCGGCGGTGACGGGAACGTCGACCGCGTGCGCGATTCGCCCGGCGACCTCGAGCATCTCGTCGCGGGAAATGCGCTGGCCGTCCGGATAGCCCAGAGAGAAAGCCACGGCGGCGCTGCTGGTGGCCATGGCGGGATGACCGCATTCTTCGAGGATGCGAGCGCTGACCACGTCCCATGCGTTTGGCAGCAAGAGGAGTCGCGGGAGGTGATGCAGCTTCCGAAATTGCTCGGCTTTTTGGGCTTGTGTTCGAATGTCCATGGGAGAACCTCCGCGAGGCCTGAGTCCTCTTTGTGCCATCGAGAGACTATGCGTTTTCTGCCGTAGACGAAACGGCCAATTTGGAGAGCGATTTTTCGCTTGCCAGGATTCGGAGAATTCGTTCGACAAACCCTTTATTGGCATTCGGTTAGGCTTCTCGATGGTCATGAAAGCGGCTCGGTGGTGGCAGCCGGTTGTGGCCGGCGCCGCGATGGCGCGCGGAAGGTCCCCGGCGGATTGGAGGAGAACGTCGATATCGAGGATGGGTTTTCCGGCGAGGCGGGGAACGGCCGTGCTGCCGACCTGCTCGATGGTCAACGCCAGGCCGTCAAGTGCGTTTGCTAGGCGGGAGCTTCAAATTGTTCCCGGCCAGAGCGGGTTTGTAATCCACGATGACCACGGGGTTGTTCGGAACTCGTCCCTCAGTTGCGGCAGGAGTGTTCACTTTTTGCATCATTTCTTGTTCAACGCTTCGGCAATGACGACAGCTTGATTGTGCTCCGGGTCGCGGGCGCCGAAAAGGAGTGTGAGCGTGCCATGCTCCTTCTCAAGCTTTTTCAATTCAGCGAGCGAATCTTTTTTCTTTTTCAGCTCTGCTTGATATGTTTTCTCGAAGATGGGCCACTTCAGCGCGTCATGGTGAAAGGACTTGCGCAGTGCGTCGCTCGGCGCAACGTCTTTCATCCACAAATCAATCTTCGCTGCTTCCTTCTTCATGCCTCTCGGCCACAGGCGGTCCACGAGCACGCGGTAGCCATCTTCCTTCTTCGGCGTTTCATAAACTCTCTTAACGCGGATCATGGCCGCCTCACTGCAAGAGCTGCAAAACTTCGTCGTGGATTTTGCCGTTGGTGCTAATGAGTTGCCCGGTGTAAATGGTCCTTTCACCGCGCGCGTTTGTCGAACGCCCGCCGGCTTCCTCAACGATGATGCCCAACGGAGCGAGGTCCCATGGTTTCGAGGTCCAGTCTAATGCGGCTTCAATCGAACCCTCCGCTACCAGCATGTGTTGCCAGAATCCGCCGAAGGAGCGGCTGTTTCGCGCGGCATCGAGGAGCCTGCGGATTTTTGCCTGATCGGCGGCGTTTTTGCTCGGGCCAGTGCCGGTAGTGAACACCATGGAGTTGCACAGCTTATCCACGCTGGAGACCTGGAGCCTTTTTCCATCCCTGTATGAGCCTTCGCCTCGATAGGCCCACCAGCGCGAACGCAAGCCAGGCGCGGTGATCATGGCGGCCACAATTTCGCCGCCTTGCTCGATGGCCATCAGCGTGCCAAAAGTCGGAATACCGCGGGAAAACTCTTCCGTGCCGTCGATGGGATCAATAATCATGCGCGCGCGCTCGTCATTGGTTGCGGCCTGCGGGCTGGACCCGCCCATCTCTTCGCCCAAAACATCGAGGGGCAGCCCGCTGCTTGCGACTTTGTTGCGCGCCATTTCTTCCACGGCACGGTCCGCCGGCGTGATAGCTGTACCATCGGGTTTTCTTTCCACATGCAGGCCGTTCGAACGGAAATAACGCGTGGAAATGGCGTCTGCCTGTTCCGCGATTTCCTTTAGCAATGCGCTGTAAGTCAGGGAATATCGTACTGTCTTGCTCATCAAATTCCTCTTGCTCATTCTGGCTGCTTTCTGATTTGACTCTGTCGTTCCCCCTCTCTAGCATACAAAAGTTGCGCCAATGTGTGCTCAAGCCAACACGGGAACCGTGCTCGACCGCATCCTGGAATCGCGGCGCGCCGAGGTGGAACACCGCAAGAAGGTGCTGCCGGAAACGGCGCTGAAGTACGGCGTTCAGGCGGCGTCGCCGCGGCGCGATTTCGCGAGCGCCCTGACGCGGCCGGGCATCAACGTTATGGCTGAACTCAAGCCGGCTTCGCCAAGCCGCGGCGTCCTGCGCGAGCCCTTTGATCCTGTCGGGCTTGCCCAAGCGCTCGAGAGTGCGGGGGCTGCCGCGCTTTCGGTCCTCACCGAGCCAGAATTCTTTCGCGGCTCGCTAAAGAATCTTCGCGATGCGCGGAAGAGCGTGAAGGTCCCCACCTTGCGAAAAGATTTTGTGTTCGACCCGTGGCAGGTGTGGGAGACGCGGGCGAATGACGCGGACAGTTTTCTGCTGATTGCCGGGATCCTAGCGGATTCCCAGTTGAGGGAACTGCTCGCCCTTGGCAGGGAACTGGGGATGGAGCCGCTGGTGGAAGTTCACACGCGGGAAGAACTGGATCGGGCCATTGCGGCGGAGGCGCGCATCATCGGCGTGAATAATCGCAACCTCAAGACGCTGGAGGTTCGCACGGACACGTCTTTTGAGTTGATTGACGCGATTCCCGAGGCGTGCATTGCGATCAGCGAGTCGGGAATTCGAACGCACGCCGAATTGCTGAAGCTGTGCGCCGCCGGATTTGACGCTTTCCTCATCGGCACACGCCTGATGCTCTCCTCCGATCCCGCGGCCGTGCTCGGGGAGCTGCTGGGCGCTGGCGCTCAAGCAAAATAGATGGCCAGGATTCGAGTGAAGATTTGCGGAATCACGAGCGCGGCTGACGCCCAAGCAGCCATCGATGCCGGCGCGAATCTGCTCGGGTTCAATTTCTATCCGAAAAGTCCAAGGCACATTAACGAAGACAAAGCCGCCGAAATTCGACGCAAGCTTCCGAAAAAGGTGAAGGCCGTAGGCATTTTCGTGAATTGGGCACCGGCGGAGGTGATCGAACTGCGAAGTTCGTTGGAGCTCGATGCCGTGCAACTTCATGGGGACGAGACGCCCGAGACCGTTTTGGAGCTCGCCCCCATCGTGCCGGTCATTAAAGCCTTTCGCGTCGAAGCGGAATTTCCGCTTAGGACGCTCGATGAGTATTCTGAGGCGTTTGCCTTTTTGTTTGACGCGGCGCACACGGGCCAATATGGCGGTACGGGCCGCACCACCGATTGGGACGTGGCTCGCCGCGCTTCCTTGAAGCACCGTATTATTCTGGCGGGTGGTCTGAAGGTGGAAAATGTGGCGGCTGCCGTTCGCATTGTGCGCCCTTATGGGATTGACGTCGCCAGCGGGGTGGAGTCGAGTCCCGGAAAGAAAGATCCCGGCCGGCTGCGGGAGTTCATTCAGGAAATAAGGCGGGTGGAGCGCGAATAGGTTTTTCGTGCTGGAGAGGTTCCGAAGTCCATGAGCAGCATTCAGGAATCGCCTGCGACGGCGCCGGGGCGTTTCGGTCCCTATGGCGGACGGTACGTACCGGAAACGCTCATGGTGCCGCTCTTTGAACTGGAGCGCGCGTACGAACTGGGGAAATCGGACGCACTGCTTCAAGCGCATTTTCAGAATTTGCTGAGGGATTTCGCCGGCCGTCCCACCCCGCTGCAGTTCGCTTCGCGGCTTACGGAAAAGTTGGGCGGACCGCGAATTTACCTGAAGCGCGAGGATTTGCTGCACACCGGCGCGCACAAAATCAATAACGCCATCGGCCAGGGACTCCTGGCCGTGAAGATGGGCAAGCCTCGCATCATTGCGGAAACCGGCGCCGGCCAGCACGGCGTGGCTTCGGCCACAGTCGCGGCGCATCTGGGTCTGGAATGCGTCGTGTACATGGGCACGGAAGACATGGCGCGGCAGGCCCTGAACGTCGCGCGGATGCGCGTGCTTGGGGCGCACGTTGCCGCGGTTGATTCGGGCAGCCGCACGCTTAAGGATGCCATCAACGAAGCCATGCGCGACTGGGTCACGAACGTCCGAACCACGCATTATCTGCTGGGGTCCGTTCTTGGCGCGCATCCTTATCCGGTTATGGTGCGAGATTTCCAGGCGGTGATTGGCCGCGAAGCACGCCAGCAGATTCTCGCGGCGGAAAACCGTTTGCCAACACATCTTTTCGCATGCGTCGGCGGCGGTTCGAATTCGATTGGATTGTTCCACGAGTTCTTGCGCTATCCGGACGTGAAAATGATCGGCGTCGAAGCCGGTGGACGGGGCGGCCAGCTTGGCGAGCACGCCGCGCGTCTCGCGGCGCATCAAGGGTTCACCGGCGCGCGGCCTGGCGTGCTTCAGGGAACGTACACTTACGTTCTGCAAAACGAAGACGGGCAAATCGCGACAACGCATTCGATTTCCGCTGGCCTCGACTATCCTGCGATCGGCCCAGAACATGCCTGGCTGGCGGACCAGCGCCGCGCGGAATACTGGGCCGTATCCGATCAGGCGGCGCTCGATGCGGCGCGCTTGCTCTCGCGCACCGAAGGAATCATTCCGGCGCTCGAATCCGCGCACGCCATCGCCGGCCTCGTCGAGCGCCTCCCCAACATGACAAAAAACGACCTCGTCATCCTCAACCTCTCCGGCCGGGGCGACAAGGACATGGACACGTATTCCCGTCTCCTCTAATCCGCTGGTGGACAGGGAGGAAAAAGGAAGGGTTGGTGTAGTATTTTCAGATACATAAGCCTATGCAAATCGCCTTTTCCAGCGTCCTGATAGCGAGCCTCCTTCTTTTCGGATGTAGCGCGAAGGGAAGAATCCGGAATCATATCCCGCCAAATGCCGGCGCTTATGACGATACGGAAGGATACGCGGTGCTTTCGATGCTGCTGGGACGAGCAAATCAGGACACGAACGCGCAGGTCATTCGAATCAACATGGTGACGCACGTGGAGTCCCTGAATGGGACGCATTCTTTGGAAGACTGCCTGAAAATCCCCGAAGAATTCCGCGAAGCGGCGAATGATTATGAGCGGAGAGCGAACACAGCGCTGGTGCTCAAGAAAAAATTCACGCTAAGGACGTCGTACGATCTTGTCGGGGAGACGCGCATTACCGGCTCTGGCCTGAGGAATCCGCCCGCAATCGGGAACGATATTTCCGGGAAAGCTCCCGGCGGCACTTTTTATGTTTCACCTGTCGGATTTGATGCCAGCCACACTCATGCCATCGCGTACGAGAACTACCTCTGCGGGAATCGTTGCGGGTGGGGCGGCTTTCATCTTTTGGTGAGAAACGCGGGAAGGTGGGAAGAGGCGAAGGACGTTAACACCTGCGCGTGGCACTATTGATTACAGAAAGTTTTCTGAACGTTTGTGCTTAAGGTCATTCTTGAACACGAGGATCGAGAAACGGTTTGAGGCTCTGCGGGAAGCCGGCGAACTCGGCATCGTGGGGTACATTACTGCGGGCGACCCTTCGCCCGACGCAACGCCTGAGTTTGTCGCCGCTCTGGATCAAGCAGGTGCGGACGTTATCGAGCTTGGCGTGCCGTTTAGCGACCCGCTTGCCGACGGCCCGACGATTCAACGAGCCTCTGAGCGTGCATTAAAATCCGGCACAACGCTTGCAAGAGTTCTTGATCTTGTCCGGCTGATTCGTCAGGCTTCTCAAGTTCCTCTGGTTCTTTTCAGCTACTACAATCCCATCCTTCAGATGGGGCTTGAGAAATTTGCTTCGACAGCGGCGGAGGCGGGGGCGGACGGCGTTCTCGTGACCGATCTCACTCCCGAAGAATCCGACGACTATCGCCGCATTCTTGGCGCTCATCATCTCGACACGATCTTTCTCGGCGCGCCCACCTCTACCGACGAGCGGCTGGCAAAAATCGCCGCGTGCTCATCAGGCTTCCTGTATCTCATTTCCCGAACCGGTGTCACCGGCGCGAAGGACGCGCTTCCCGATGATCTTCCAGCGCTTCTGCGCCGCGCTCGCGCGGTTACGCGGCTCCCTATGGCCGTGGGTTTTGGAATTTCGCTGCCTGGACATGTTTCCGTTCTAGGCGGCTTGGCTGATGCCGCGGTGGTTGGCTCCGCACTCGTGTCCGAAATTGAAAAGGCCACGAAGTCGGGAGCGTCCGCGAGTGCCATCGACGCAGCAACCTCCGCTCTGAGCGAAAAAGTGCGTGCCTTGAAACAGGCTGCACGGCATGGCCTTTCCGGCAGGGAAGTAGCCCAATGAACCTCCGCCGCCGATGGCGAGGAACCCGCCGTTCTCTGTTCTGCGAGGCAAAGCCATGAACCTCGCCGATTGGCGCCGCCGCATCGACGAGATCGACAAGAAATTGGTCGAGCTGCTCAACGAGCGTTCGCGCTGCGCGCTGGAAATCGGCAGGCTCAAGCAAGCGGCCAACATTCCGCTGTATCAGCCCGAGCGCGAAAACGAAGTGTTGGCCAACGCCGAGAACAACAATTGCGGGCCCTTGACCGACGCAGCGATCCGCCGCTTGTTCGAGCGCATCATCGACGAAGCGCGCGCCGCCGAACGCGACGCCATGCACCCTGATGGCGACCGCAGCGAGGATGGGAATGACTGAGCGGTTTTCGCAGTCTGAATTAGCAAGCCGTATAGAGGCCGGGGCTGCCTGCGCCGGCAGGCTTCCGCCCGGTAGCCTTTGCAGTTCCGTTTTTGCCTTGATTTTGCCTTGAACTGATTACGAGAGGAACCAGGACACACTTATGGTCATTGTGATGCAAGAAGGGGCCACGGAGGCGCAAATCCAGCACGTTATTGACCGCCTCATTGCGCACGGGTTCAACGTACACCGCTCGACGGGCGAATCGCACACGGTTCTTGGCGCCGTGGGCGTTCACCGCGATTTCGACCATCGCGACTTCGAATTGCTTGAAGGCGTGCGCGAAGTCATGCGCATCACCCAGCCTTTCAAGCTCGCCAGCCGCCAGTTCCGGCCCGAAGGGACCATTGTGGATCTCGGGCGTGGGGTCAAAATCGGAGGCCCGGAAGTAGTGGTCGCCGCCGGCCCCTGCTCGGTGGAATCCCGCGAGCAGATTTTTTGCGTGGCGGAGAGCGTGGCGAAAGCCGGGGCAAAAATTCTGCGTGCGGGCGCCTTCAAGCCGCGCACGTCGCCGTACGCGTTTCAGGGCATGGGCCAGCCCGGCCTCCAACTCATGCGCGAAGCAGCGGACAGGTTCCACCTTTTCACCATCAGTGAAGTCATGGACCCTTCGCAAATTCCCATGATGATGCAGTACGTGGACATGTTCCAAGTGGGCGCGCGCAACATGCAAAATTATTACCTGCTGCGCGCGCTCGGCGAAATCCGCAAGCCCGTCCTCTTGAAGCGCGGCCTTTCCGCCACAATGGAGGAATTGCTGCTTAGCGCTGAATACCTTCTTTCCGGCGGGAATTACAACGTCGTGCTTTGCGAGCGCGGCATCCGTACTTTCGAAACCTACACGCGCAACACATTCGATCTCGCCGCCATCCCCGTTATCAAAAAGCTTTCGCACCTGCCCATCATCGGCGACCCATCGCATGCCACCGGCCGGCGCGACAAAGTTCCGCCCATGGCGCGCGCCGCGGTGGCTGCCGGCGCCGACGGACTGCTCATCGAAGTTCATAACGATCCCGACCGCGCGCTCTCCGACGGCGCGCAGTCGCTCGAACCTTCTACCTTTACGCAATTGATGGCGGAACTGCGCATCATCGCTCCGGCCATCGGCCGCCGCGTGGCGTAATACATGTCGGCAGAACACCTGATCAATCGCGTCACGATCCTTGGCACCGGCCTTATCGGCGGCTCCTTCGGCTTGGCGCTGCGAAAATACACGACGAACGTCTGTGTTTCCGGCTGGGATCGCACCGAAATCGTCGGTGAGGCGCAAGCTCGGGACGCGGTCGACCAATCTTTTTCCGGCGACCTCGCCCCTGCGCTTCACAACGCAGACTTGATTTACATTGCGCTGCCCATCGCCCCGACGATCGATCTCCTTCCCGAAATCGCCCGCCACGCACCTGCTTATGCGCTTGTCACCGACGCCTGCAGCACCAAAGTCCGCATCGCCCAAGCCGCTGCGGGGCATTTTTCCAGCGAAAAGGGCCCGCTCTACCTCGGCGGCCATCCCATGGCCGGGAGCGAGCTTTCCGGGATCGCCCACGCCGATGCCGAGCTGTTTCGTGGCAACACTTACGCGCTCATCCGAGCAGCGTCCGAGCAGGAAAATCCGCGGGTCGCGGCCTTCGTGAAAATTCTCGAAAAAATCGGCGCCCGCCCGCTTTGGCTCGGTGCGCCGCAGCATGACTATGCCGTTGGCCTTGCCTCACATCTTCCGCAGCTGGCGGCAGTCGCGCTGGCCGGGTTTCTCTACGACCGCCTGGACGAAAACGGCCTGCCCATCACGCTTGCAGGTCCGGGGTTACGCGATTCGTTGCGCCTTGCCGGCAGCTCCTACGCCACTTGGCGGGACATCGTTCTCACCAACCAGGAAGTCCTTTCTGCCGCGCTCGACCTTTTCGCGCGACGTCTCGATGACCTTCGCGAACGCCTTGCCTCCCGCGAGCTCGAAGGCGACTTCGACTCGGCCAACGAACTCTACAAGCTGCTGCGCAGCCTTTAGACGTCGTAGCACTATGAGGGTATCGATGGCAGGAGTGACATACGATTTTGTCTATCGATAGAATTCTTGCAGGTGGGACCCTGGAAACCGTGAAAGTGTCTCCCAAATTTTCACGTGGTTATTCCCAAGAAGGTCCGCGAGGAGCTTCAATTGAAGCCAGGCCAGGAGCTGCAAATTTACATTCTCGACGGCACCATTCGATTGCGTCGGCCCCCCGTTCCATAAGGCATCTCGTCAGGAAATCAAGCACTGACGACATGGGCGTTTGCCGGTACCTGTCCGGTGGGACTTCCTACAACGGGACTTGGACTTGTGACCCGTCTCGGCTGACTTACACGTTCATGGTTCGTTGTGGTTCGAAGAACCATGATTTATAGGTAGCGAAGAGCGATCATGGGATCGATCTTGGTGGCACGGTGTGCGGGGATATAGCAGGCAACCATCGCGACCAGTGTGAGCAAGAGGGCAACGCTCGCAAATGTTAGCGGATCGGCGGCGCTGATGCTGAAGAGAAGACTGCGTAGAAAGCGCGTCAGGACAAGCCCGCCGGCAACGCCGATCAATACACCGCTAAGCGTGAGTTTTAATCCGTGAGCGATCACCAATCGGAGTATCTGCGCAAGATCAGCACCAAGCGCGATGCGCATGCCGAATTCACGCGTGCGCTGGCTAACGGAGTAGGACATGACGCCGTAAATTCCAATACCACCGAGCAACAAGGCCGCCAATCCGAACAGTCCCAGCAGCAGGGTGCGAAATCTAAGCGCAGCCACCGAGGCTCCCATTACATCGTCCATGGTGCGAATCTTTGATACCGGCTGGTCCTTGTCCAGCGCCAGAATCATCTCGCGTACGGGCCGAGAGAGCGCGAGCGGAGCAGACGCGGTGCGAATAGTGAGAGCCATAGTGCCCCAAAAGGGCGCCTGGAGGTACGGCATATAGACTTCCTCAACAGGTGCGTAATCCAGAGTCAGGTGGCTTGTGTGCCTGACAACACCAACGATCTCCCCGGTAAATCCGTTAAATCCCAATTGCAGGCGCTTGCCGATGGGGCTCTCGCGGGGGAACACGTTGTGCGCTACAACGTCGTTGATGATGAGGACGTGCGGAGAGTCCGAACTATCGCGCATGCCAAAGTAGCGTCCTTCCAGGAGCGGGAGCTTGATCGCTTCGAAGTAGCCTGGCATAACTACGTGGCAAGAGGGATTGGCGTACTCATTGGGCAGCTTGGCGCGCCCTTCCACCTCCATATCGTAGCTTTCGATGTCTCCTCCCAAGGGAAGGTGCCCGATGGCTCCGGCAGATTGGACCTCGGGAAGCGCCCGAAGGTGCTCGAGAAGGAGGCTAAAGAAAGCGGCCTTCTGAGAGTTTGGATAACGGGCATCGGGGAGAGAGATCTCCATCGTCAGGAGATGGTCCGGTTTGAAGCCCGGGTCCACCTGCAGTAAGCGGACGAAACTGTGAAGCATGAGGCCAGTGCCAATCAGGAGGATCACCGCCAAAGCAACCTGCGAGATGACCAGGACGCTGCGCAGGCGATTGCGGCCGAAGCCTTCGGTCCCGCGATCGCCCTCGTTTAGAGATTTGGTGACATCGGTTCTTGACGCCCGGAATGCCGGCGCCAGTCCGAAGATCAAGCCTGTGGCCACCGAAGCCAGGGTAGTGAAGAGCAATGCCGATCCGTCCATATGAATGTCTGCGGTCCTGGGGAAATTATCCGGGAGAATCAGCTTGAGGGCGCTGATTCCCCAGGCCGCTATCAGTACGCCGAGGACTCCTCCCGCGATCGCCAGAGCCAGGCTCTCAGTGACTAGCTGGCGGACGAGGCGAGAACGACTGGCTCCCAGCGCGGTACGGATGGCGACTTCACGTCGCCGCGAAGTGGCGCGCGCCAAAAGTAGATTGGCTACGTTGGCGCAACCAATGAGCAGCACAAACGCGACTGCTCCGAAAAGGACGAGCAGCACAGAGCGAACGCTACCCACCACCTGGGCGTGCAGCGGAACAAGATTGACGTCCGAACCGATGTAGTCGCGCGGATATTCTTTGACAAGTTGATCTTCGATGGAATTCATTTCTGTCTGCGCCTGACTTGGCGTTACTCCGGGTTTCAGGCGACCGATAACCTCGAGGTAGTGCGAGGAG
>Ga0209805_1002486_pt1 | contig 10733 bp, 8 predicted proteins | sample GraSoiAngelo_148_FD_185905 | JGI IMG/M metagenome (GOLD analysis project Ga0209805, IMG submission 185905) | Grasslands soil microbial communities from the Angelo Coastal Reserve, California, USA - 14_1009_09_20cm (SPAdes) (version 2) | ecosystem: Environmental > Terrestrial > Soil > Grasslands ... | reverse complement strand
CCGCGTGTTCGCCAACAAGTTAAATCTGACCCCGGAAGAAAAAGCGTGGGGAAATCCCGAAGTGATCGCGTCGCTTGATGTGACAAAGATTCCGCCGGATAAACTGCCGGACCGGATCAAGACGGCGCTGGCCAAGCCGGAAGACGCGCTCGATCGGATCAAGAAAACCTACGATATCGCGCTCAAGAACTTGAAAACGCTGGAGGATGCCGGAGTAACAATTGCGGCCGGCACTGATGCTGGAAACATCGGCACGATTCACGGTCCGGCGTTGTTCCGCGAGTTTCAATTGATGAAAGAAGCCGGATTGACGCCAATGCAGATTCTGCAATGCACGACTGCGAACGCCGCGCAATTGTTCGGCGGCGAAATCGGGACGCACATCGGCAAGATCGAAAAAGGATATTTCGCCGATCTTGTGATTTTGAAATCAAATCCAGCCGAAGACATCGCCCACGCATCGGATATTGACGGCGTAATCAAAAACGGGGTGTTGTATCCGGCGGCCGAATTGTTACCGAACTAAACTCAACGCGAAGGAATCAAAATTATGGCTGAAGTAATCATCGAGACAATCAAGAACGGTCCTTACATTGTGAATGGGCCGGTGGAGTTAATGGATGCGGACGGGAACAAATTTCCTGTCGAGAAACGGATGGCCCTTTGCCGTTGCGGCGCCTCCACGGAAAAGCCGTTCTGCGACGGGACGCATTCGAAGATTGGATTTCAGGCGGCGGAAAAAGCAGTGCCCGAATCTGCTGAGAAATAGAGCGGGGGAAGCCAAGGTCGTCGCTGTCGAAATCAACTCGGAGTTCCACCATTCGAACGAATGCCGTTAAACGCCCTGGCGACCAAGTATTCCGTATTTAAATGAGAATTTGGTTACTCATTATCGCCGGCGCGCTTGGCCTCACGACTTTGCCGAACCTATTCAGTACCGAGCCAGTTAACCAAACGCCGAAAAGACCGGTGACGGATGAATACCAGGGGGTAAAGGTTCAGGACGATTATCAGTGGCTGGAGAAAGATGATGATCCGGCGGTGAAAGCCTGGTCGGACGCGCAAAATCAGCGAACCCGGAAGTATCTCGATCAATTGCCGGATCGTGTCGCGATTGAGAAGCAACTGACCGATTGGTACGCCAAAACTTCGCCGAGTTATTCCGGAATTGTTTCCCGGCCGGGCATTTTATTTGCCTTCAAGTTCCAGCCACCGAAGCAACAGCAAATGCTGGTGACTCTGTCGTCTGCCGACGATTTGAAATCGGAGAAAGTGGTGCTTGATCCGAACAAGCTGGATCCCACAGGAAAGACGGCGATCGATTGGTTCGTTCCATCACGCGACAGCAAATATGTCGCGATGTCGATTTCGCAAGGCGGCAGCGAAGACGGAACGCTTCGCATTTACGAGACCGCCACCGGCAAAGCGCTGAAGGACTCGGTCGCGCACGTGCAATATCCAACCGCCGGTGGCAGCGCAGCGTGGAACGCCGACGGAACCGGCATTTATTACACCCGTTTCCCCCGCAAAGGCGAACGGCCGGATGCCGACCTGAATTTTTATCAGCAGGTTTATTTTCACAAAGTCGGCACTAACGACGCCGAGGATACTTATTCAATCGGCAAAGATTTTCCCCGCATTGCCGAGATTAACCTTCAGGCGTCTCACGACGGAGAATACATTCTGGCGACGGTCGCGAATGGCGACGGGGGCGATTTCGCGCATTACCTGCTCGGGCCGGAAGGAGACTGGAAGCAGCTGACGCAGTTCAGCGATCAGATTAAGTCCGTGCGTCTCGGTCGCGACAATGCGCTTTACTTGCTTTCCCGGGCCGATGCGCCGCGCGGAAAAATCCTGCGGGTATCGCTGGATGGTCCGGAACTGGCCAATGCAACCACAATCGTTGCGGCTGGCGAGGCGGTAATTCAGTTCATCGAGCCAACGGGTGACGCTCTTTACCTCGGTGATCTCCTCGGCGGCCCGTCACAAATCCGTCGTGTCGGCCTCGATGGTAAAAACGAAACGATCGTTCCGATTCCACAAATCTCGGCTGTGACGGAAATGGAATCGCTGGAAGATAATTCGCTACTCTTTCGCGATGTCAGTTACACCGAACCGGCAGCGTGGTTCCATCTTGGAGGGAACGAGCCACCGAAGAAAACCGTGCTGGTCAACAACTCTCCGGTGTCGTTCGCCGACATCGAAGTAAGCCGCGAAATGGCAACTTCAAAGGACGGGACAAAGGTTCCGCTCAACATCCTTCGCAAGAAAGGAACGAAGCTCGACGGGAACAATCCCGCGCTGCTTTACGGCTACGGCGGGTACAGCCTCAGCATGCAACCGAACTTTGATTTTGTACGCCGGCTTTGGTTCGATCGTGGCGGCGTTTATGTGGTGGCGAATATTCGCGGTGGCGGCGAGTTCGGCGAGGAATGGCACAAGGCCGGTAACCTGACGAAGAAACAAAACGTCTTCGATGATTTCGCCGCCTCGGCTGAATATTTAATTAAGGAGAAATGGACGCGTCCGGAGAAGCTGGCCATCCTTGGCGGCAGCAATGGTGGGTTGCTGATGGGCGCAATGTTGACGCAACATCCCGCTCTGGTCCGCGCGGTGGTATCAGCGGTCGGAATTTACGACATGCTGCGAGTCGAACTGGCTCCGAACGGAGCCTTTAACGTGACTGAGTTCGGGACAGTGAAGGATCCGGACCAGTTCAAGGCCCTGTACGCTTACTCGCCTTATCATCACGTCAACGGTGGCACCAAATACCCGTCGATTTTGTTCATGACCGGCGCGAACGATGGTCGTGTTGCGCCGTACCATTCGCGCAAAATGCTGGCGCGTTTGAGTGAAGCCAACAAATCAGACAATCCGATCTTGCTGAGGACTAGTGCTGGTTCGGGACATGGAATTGGCACGGCGTTGAGCGAGCGAATTAAACAGCTCGCGGATCAATATTCGTTTTTCTTCGCGCAACTCGGGATGGTACGGCCAGATTGAATTCGCTCCTGTAGTGGCAGGCGTATCGCCGGCAGGCTGTCTCCACAGCGAACACAACCTTGGCGCTACTGATCCAACGAATCCGTGATCGAACTTGTCGGGCGGCGATTTTCGCCGCCGACTTTGTTTCGGTGGCGGCCAGAATGGCCGCCCTATAGTCTTGTAATCGCAAGCTTGGCCCGGTACAAGCTGCATTTTGAAGTATGGCGGCTGGAAACGTCAGGTCCGGGTTGCGCTTTACCGCGCTAATCGTCGTGATTTTGGCGTGTCTTGCGTCCGTGCGAGCGCAGGAACGCGAATCGCCTGGACACGGGGCTTTCGGTGTGCCGCTGCAACCATTTCTGGCCGGCCAATCAGCTAGCGACTCGACCCGACCCGAACCTATGCGTGTCGCGTACTACGCCCCCCGCGCGCAACCCACGCCGGCACCGCGTGCTGCAGCGGTAGAGGAAGACAACGACGACGCTGAGATCGCGAACGAGTCTGCCATCGTTCATTCGAACCGCCCGATGGTGGAAGGTAGCCGGGCCGTTCTGCGCAATGGAATTGCCTATGCCCCGTCAGAGGCGCCGGACAATATCAAAAATGCGATCTGGGCCTTGAATTCGTTGCGGCAAAAACCATACGTCTGGGGCGGCGGTCACGGTTCCTTCAACGATCACGGTTACGATTGTTCCGGGGCGGTTTCGTTCGCCTTGCACTACGCCGGATTACTGGATGCCCCCTTACCCTCGAGTGACCTTCGTCATTACGGCCGACGCGGTCGCGGCCGCTGGATAACCGTTTACTCGCGGGACGGACACGCGTTTGCCATCATTGCCGGTCTTCGCCTCGATACCACCGACATGCGTGATGGCGATGCGGTCGGTCCGCGTTGGTACGCGGAGGGACGCGACACGCGTAGATTCGTGGCACGTCATCCCGCCGGCTGGTAAGGATCGCGAGCGCGCACGGTACCGGACCCGGTCTTGAATGACAGCCCGCCAAAGGAGGGGTAAATTTGTGATTACGAATGTATCCGCCCAAGCTGAATAACATCATCAATCTGTTTGAGTCGCTTCCGGAAGACGAGCGACGTGAGACGCTAGTTTCGTACGCGGATAATGCGAAGAAACAAGAGCCACACGCCGGCGAACAATTTGATTTGCAGGACATTCGCAAGGACGAGGAATGCGCCGACACGGTCGGCGTTTATTTGCACGTCGATGAAAAGGGCAAGGCTCATATCCGGATGACACTCGGGCCGGAGGTGCAAACTCTGACCCGAGCGATGACGGCAATTCTTTGCAAGGGACTGGAAGGCGCGACTCCACAGGAAATTCTGGATTTGCCGAGCGATTTCGTAACGCGAATTATCGGCGCCGAACTGGTGCGCGTCCGCAGCCAAACGACGTATTACGTGCTAACGCGGATCAAGGGCATCTGTAAGGTTTACCTGGATCGCCAGCGTATGGCTCAAGCGCAAGTTGCATAAACGGAGTTAGCCAAAATGGCTGACTTCCATCTCTGCAAGGCGGGCGTGTAGTTCCACGTGACGCGGTCGCCTTTTCATCTATCATTCCCGCCGCGCAGATGCCGCGAAACAACGAGCTCAAGAAAATCCTACTCATTGGCTCCGGTCCAATCGTGATCGGGCAAGGCTGCGAATTTGATTATTCCGGGGTGCAGGCCTGCAAGGCCCTGCGCGAAGAGGGCTACCAGGTGGTGCTGGTGAACTCGAACCCGGCCACGATCATGACCGACCCGGAGTTCGCCGATCGTACCTATATAGAACCGATTACGGCCGAGGTGATCGAGGCCATTATGGAACGGGAGAAACCGGACGCGATTTTGCCTACCATGGGCGGCCAGACGGCGCTAAACGCGGCCATGGCGCTGAATCGCAACGGCGCGCTCGCCCGGCACAACGTGAAGTTGATCGGTGCCAATGCCCAGGCCATCGCCAAGGGCGAAGATCGCCAGCTCTTCAAGGAAGCAATGTTGCGGATCGGGCTGGATGTGCCGCGTTCTGGTATCGCGCACTCCGTCGAGGACGCCGAGAAGATCGGCGATTTGATCGGGCGTTTTCCGCTGATTATTCGGCCAGCCTTTACCCTTGGCGGCAGTGGCGGTGGGATCGCCTACAACCGCGAGGAGTTGGCGGAAATTGCCGGCCGCGGGCTTGCTACTTCGCCGGTTAACGAGGTTCTAATCGAAGAATCGTTAGTTGGCTGGAAAGAATTCGAGATGGAGGTGATGCGCGACCGCGCGGACAACTGCGTGGTTGTTTGCTCGATCGAGAATTTTGATCCGATGGGCATTCACACCGGCGATTCGATCACGGTCGCCCCGGTGCAAACACTAACCGACAAGGAATTCCAAATGATGCGCGATGCGGCTTTCGCGGTGATTCGCGAGATTGGCGTCGAGACCGGCGGATCGAACATTCAGTTCGCAGTTAATCCGGAAAACGGGCGCATGGTCGTGATCGAAATGAACCCGCGCGTCTCGCGTTCGAGCGCGCTGGCATCGAAGGCGACAGGGTTCCCCATTGCAAAGATCGCGGCCAAACTGGCGGTCGGATATACGCTGGACGAAATCAGGAACGATATTACCCGCGAGACGCCGGCCAGTTTCGAACCGACGATTGATTATTGCGTGGTTAAAGTCCCCCGTTTCACTTTCGAAAAATTTCCCCAGGCCGATCCGACTCTGACCACGCAAATGAAAAGCGTGGGCGAAGCGATGGCCATCGGCCGCACGTTTAAGGAAGCGCTACAAAAGGCGTTGCGCAGTTTGGAAATTAAACGCTTCGGTTTGATCGGAGATGGGAATGAGAAACAAGTCGATGCGGAGACGTTGCGCTTGAGGCTGGCGGTGCCGAATGCCGAGCGAATTTTTTATATCGGCCAGGCGTTTCAGAGCGGCATGTCGGTAGAAGACGTTTTCGAACTAACGAAGATTGATCGCTGGTTCCTGCGGAATGTCGAGCAGATCGTTGAGGAAGCGAGCCATCTCCGGCGGGCGGACAAAACAGGGGCCAATTACTGGGGCGTAGGCTTCCAGCCTGTGGGAACGACAGGCGTCCCGCCTGTCGCAATGTCAGAATTTCGTGGCGTCGACCCACACGCGCCAATTGTCCAAACCCGACGCCGTCTCCCTCACTGGGAACAACAGGATGCAACGTATTTCATCACCTTCCGTCTGGCCGACGCTATTCCGCAGAAATTGCTTCGGCAATGGAAAGAAGAACTGGAAACTTGGAGAAAATTCCATCCGGAACCCTGGGACGCTTCGACGAAGTACGAGTATCAAACGCGATTTCAGGATGCGCGTGAGGAGTGGCTCGATCAAGGCCATGGCGAATGCATCCTTCGCCAGCCGCCGATTGCGGCAACGATTGCCAGCTCCCTGCGTCATTTCGACGGCGATCGTTATGCGCTCGACTCGTTCGTGGTTATGCCAAATCACGTCCACGTCTTGGTACGCCCGCATGACGGCCGCTCCTTGTCTGAAATCCTGCATTCCTGGAAATCGTTCTCGGCAAAAGAAATCAACAAGCTCCGGGGGCGCTCGGGAACTGTTTGGCAGGACGAGAATTACGATCGAATGGTGCGCGATTTTGCGGAGTTGGAGCGATATCGCGGCTACATCAAAAGAAATCCCGAGGCGGCAAAGCTGGGCGAAGGGGAATTCATTTTGGAGCAGAATGAAGATGCCGGAGGCGAGACGCCTGCTCGCCCCACAGACAAGATGTCCGCGCCACGACAGTTGTCCGCGGCGCGGCTCCTTCGCGCAAAGAAGCTCGGTTTTTCGGATAGGCAGCTGGCGATCGCAAAGGGGAAGGCGGAAAATGAAATAAGGTCCAAGCGTATCGCGGATAAAATCACTCCCACTTATCGACTGGTCGATACTTGTGCTGCGGAATTCGAAGCCTACACGCCGTATTATTATTCGACCTACGGCGACGAGAACGAGCGGCGCGAAAGCGGGAAGCGCAAAATCATGATTTTGGGCGGCGGGCCCAATCGCGTCGGTCAGGGGATCGAATTCGATTATTGCTGCGTCCACGCCGCTTTCGCCCTGCGCGAACTGGGGTTCGAAACCATCATGGTGAATTCGAATCCGGAAACGGTCTCGACCGATTACGACACCAGCGACAAACTTTATTTTGAGCCGCTGACCCTCGAGGACGTGCTCAATATTTACGACCAGGAAAAACCGGATGGCGTGGTTGTTCAGTTTGGCGGGCAAACGCCGCTCAATCTCGCCGATGGATTGAAAGCGGCCGGCGTTCCCATTCTCGGAACTCAGCCGGAGAGCATCGAAATGGCGGAAGACCGCAAGCTTTTCGCGGTCATGCTCGACAAACTTGGTTTGCGCCAGACGCCAAACGGTTCGGCTGTGAGCATGGAAGAGGCGGTCGCCATCGCCAATCGCATCGGATATCCAGTTCTCGTTAGGCCATCATTCGTCCTGGGCGGGCGGGCGATGGAGCTCGTTTACAACGATAAGGATTTGGAACGGTACATGGAAAGTGCCATCGAAGTTTCGCCCGACCGGCCGGTGTTAGTGGACCGTTTCCTCGAAGACGCGATTGAAGTAGATGTCGATTGTATCAGCGACGGCGAGACCACCGTGGTCGGCGCCATCATGGAGCACATCGAACAGGCCGGAATTCACAGCGGCGACAGCGCCTGTGTCATCCCGACTTTTTCGCTAACGAAAACTGTGCTAGCCGAAATTTCTTCCGCGACCAAGGCAATGGCGCGCGAGCTGAGCGTGCGTGGCTTGATGAATGTGCAATTCGCGGTCAAGGGCAAGGACGTTTATGTGCTTGAGGTGAATCCGCGTGCCTCGCGCACGGTGCCGTTCGTCAGCAAGGCGATCAGTGTTCCGCTGGCCAAACTGGCAGCCAAGGTGATGGCCGGAAAGACTCTGCGCGAACTTGGCTTCACCAAAGAGATCGTGCCGAAGCATTTCTCGGTGAAAGAAGCGGTTTTCCCATTCCTGCGTTACCAGGGTCGGGATATTTCGCTTGGACCGGAAATGAAATCGACTGGCGAAGTGATGGGCATCGATCACGACCTCGGTCTGGCCTACGCGAAGTCGCAGATGGCCGCGCCACCACCGTTGCCCAAATCAGGTAACGTTTTCGTCAGTGTCCAGGATTCGGACAAAACCTCAGTCGTTTCGGTGGTGCGCGATTTTGTCGCGCTCGGTTTCGGAATCATTGCAACCAGTGGAACCGCGACCGCGCTCGAAGCTGCGCGGGTCCCGGTAACGCGCGTCTACAAGATTCGCGAAGGGCGTCCCAATGTTCTCGACCGAGTGAAAAACGGGGACATCAGTTTCATCATCAACAGTCCGAGCGGCAAAATTCCGCGCGAAGACGAGGTCACGATTCGCAACGCCGCCATCGCGCAGAAAATTCCGATCATGACGACCTTGCGCGCGGCCCAGGCCAGTGTTTACGGGATCCGTTCGCTCCAAAAGAGCAAACTGAAAGTCCGATCACTGCAAGAATATCACGCGAAAAAATAGAGCTGCGCTATGGTGCGGAAATGAAAACGATTTTTCTGACGTTGTTGAGCAGCATGGTGGCACTGGGGTCGCTGATCGCCCAGGATTCGCCGGCCGCCAACAAGGAAGAAGTCGCCGTGATCAAAACGAACGCTGGAGAAATGGTGGTGCAGTTCTGGACCGACGCTGCGCCTGAGACTATCGCGAATTTCAAGAAGCTGGCCAAATCCGGTTTTTACAACGGCACCATCTTCCACCGCATCGTCAAGAATTTCATGATCCAGGGTGGCGATCCGAACTCGAAAGATCCGGCGAAAGAGGCGATTTACGGCGAAGGTGGCCCTGGTTACAAAATCAAAGCGGAGTTTAACGATCATTCGCATGAGCGCGGGGTGATTTCGATGGCTCGGGAACCAGATCCGGACTCGGCCGGTTCACAGTTTTTCATCTGTCTCGCCCCCGTTTCCCGGCTCGATCATCAGTACACGACCTTTGGCAAATTGATCAAAGGCCTGGACGTGCTCGATAAGATCGGTGACAACCCGGTGACAATGCAACATGGCGAGCGCAGCAAGCCGACTCAGCGGATCACGATCGAGAGTATAAAGATCGTGCCGGCTGATTCGGTGAAATAGCTACGCGCCTTCTGTCATGTCGAGCGAAGCCGAGACATCCCGAGAATCTACCTTAAAGGTCTCGCAACGGGATCCCTCGACTTCGCTCGGGATGACAAAAATCGCTCTCATTCAAATGCGCTGCGGTCCGGAGCCGCCAAAAAATTTTGCGCGCGCCATCGATTTCATTCGCGACGCCGCAAAAAACGGCGCGGGGATCGTTTGCCTGCCAGAACTGTTTCGTTCGCACTATTTTTGCCAAACGGAAAATCATGACAACTTCTCGTTAGCCGAAACGATTCCGGGCCCTTCCACAGAAGCGCTGACGAAGCTGGCACGTGACCTTGGCGTCGTCATTGTTGCATCCCTCTTTGAGAAACGAAGCGCTGGTCTTTATCACAACACCGCCGCGATCATCGACCCCAACGGCGAGTTACTTGGCAAATATCGCAAGATGCACATCCCCGATGATCCGCTTTACTATGAGAAGTTCTATTTTGCGCCGGGCGATCTTGGTTTTCAGAGCTGGAAAACGGCGCGCGGAAATCTCGGTGTCTGCATTTGCTGGGACCAATGGTATCCAGAAGCGGCGCGCCTGACCGCGTTGCGCGGCGCGGAGATCATTTTTTATCCGACAGCGATCGGCTGGCATCCGAAGGAGAAGAAGGAGTTTGGCAGGGCGCAGCATTCTTCGTGGGAAACGATTCAACGTAGTCATGCCATCGCGAACGGTTGCTATGTCGCGGCGGCGAATCGCGTTGGGCATGAAGCACCCGCCGGCGGTGATGGCATCGAATTCTGGGGCCAGAGTTTTGTCTGCGGCCCGGATGGCGAAATCATCGCCAAAGGTTCGGTTGATGGCGAAGAAATTGTGGCCGCAGAGATTGATTGGAAGCGGGTCAACGAACACCGGACCCACTGGCCCTTCCTGCGTGATCGCAGAGTTGATGCTTACGCTGGGATTCAGCAGCGACTGATTGATTAGTTCAGTTTCGCTTTCGCGATTCGGCGCGTAAAGTTGCCGTATGAAAACAAAATTTTTTCTCGGTGCGCTAACATTCTTTCTCGGTATTTGCCTGACCAGCGCGCAGGAACCGACGAAAGCGATTGCGGTCCTGCATCCAACCGCCGGCAACACCGTTGCCGGGTCAGTCACATTCACCAAATCCGGCGATGAAATAAAAGTCGTTGCTGATATTACCGGTCTGACGCCGGGCAAACATGGTTTCCACATTCACGAATTTGGTGACTGCTCGTCGAGCGATGGAAATTCCGCCGGGGGTCATTTTAATCCGACGCATAAGGCGCACGGTGCCCCGGACGCGAGCGATCGCCATGCCGGCGACCTGGGCAACATTGAAGCAGACGCGTCGGGCAAGGCCCATCTCGAATGGAGTGACAAGGTGATGAAACTCTCAGGCGCTGAGTCGATCATTGGTCATGCAGTCATCGTCCACGAAAAAGCCGATGATTTGAAAACGCAGCCTACTGGGAACGCCGGTGGCCGTCTTGCCTGCGGGGTCATTGGCGTAGCCAAGCCGTAAACCGCAAAAGCGGACAATGACGGAATTGCTTACGATCAGCGAAATTCGGCGGCGTGCTCAGGACGGGTTC
>Ga0209805_1002484_pt1 | contig 10735 bp, 11 predicted proteins | sample GraSoiAngelo_148_FD_185905 | JGI IMG/M metagenome (GOLD analysis project Ga0209805, IMG submission 185905) | Grasslands soil microbial communities from the Angelo Coastal Reserve, California, USA - 14_1009_09_20cm (SPAdes) (version 2) | ecosystem: Environmental > Terrestrial > Soil > Grasslands ... | reverse complement strand
ATCTTCTTCGGTAAAATGTGGACGAGCCAGAAAATGGCGATGCCGATGATTGGCGCGATGACGATCGCGACCCACGAGATTCCGTTGGCGATAGCGTCCAGCGTTTCCCCGTGGAATAATGAGGCGAGCGCGCTCGCAGGATGAAGCACTGTAACAAGTACTGCGAGCCAGAGGCATGCGCGTAGCTCATGGCGGCGAGGGATGTCAGGATGCATGGTGAGTGTAGACCTCAGTGTCGGTGGGTTTAACAATAATTAGCGGGAAAAGAAAGGGACGCGCGAGCAGCACAGCACCGCTTTATTCGTCCAGCAATCATAAACATGATGAAAAATCGATCGCCTATGGGACTAAAGTCGTACCTTCTATCAATAGGCTTTTGGAGCCGCCCGTGGTTTGTTTTCAGTCACATGGTGAGTGGTTCTGAATCACAAACACGACGAGGTTTCCCGACCTGGGAACGAATTCTCCTCGCCATCGCCGCCCTCTATTTTCTCATCGCTTACCTGATTCTTCCACGCCTCTGGAAGCGTCACGAGAGCCATCTTGCGGTTATCAAGGAGAGCCCTCGGGTGACAAAGACGTCGAGTGATATCCCCGGAGATCCCCTGAATATCGCCCTGGTCGGCACCGAGGAAGAAATCATCCGGGCCATGACAGCCGCCGGATGGGACCCCGCCGATCCGCTGACTTTTCGCAGCAGCGTTCGAATCGTGGTCGATACCGTTTTGCGAAAACCGGATGATGAGGCTCCGGTCAGTAATCTTTATCTTTTCGGACGGAAAGAAGATCTGGCTTTTGAAAAACCAGTTGGGCACAGCCCCAAGGAACGCCATCACGTTCGCTTCTGGCACATGGAAAAGACCCACGACGACCGGCCGGCCTGGATTGGATCGGCCGCTTACGACATCGGTGTCGAACTAAGTCGCACGACTGGCCAGGTCACCCACCATATTTCACCGAACATCGATGCCGAGAGGAATCTGCTGGTTGCCGACGTGAGCAAAGCAGTCCCCGCTCAAGTCCAGTGGCTCGATAGCTTCCACCAGGAACTGCATGGTCGGAATGGAGGCGGAGATCCATGGCAGACCGACGGCCGTTTGGCCAGTGTCGTCTTGCCACTCACGTAAGCCGCGAGCAGCCCGATCGCGCAAGAGACCGAAAAGTTACCCTGAAGCCAGACTGAAAAACATTTGGTCAAGGAATTCATGTCTGTTTGGTTTCGTCGTCGGCAATTCATCGAAGCGGGCGTTCGCCACAGCGATTTCCGCCGTCTCAGTTGAAAAGGGGTGAACGAACATGTCACGATCGTTTGTAGGCTCGTCCACTGCGACTCGTTAGGTCATTTCATTTATCAAATGTTACTTGAAAGCGACCGCCGTGGTTTGCAAAACGAACCGACAGGTTTCGGCAGATTGATCGATGGTGAGTCAGGGGTTTTAAAGACCTCATTTCGCGAGATGGCTCAAGGCGTTGAGCATCGGTTCGCTTTGAATCCCAATCAGGCCGCCAAACGGATGGTCTAGCCCGAGAATTAGGAAGATGGCGCAGGCGACCGAGAAGGCGGCGGCGACCAAAGCGAGGGTGGTCGTGGTATTGGGTGGCGCGACCAGGCTGAAGCCGAGGAAGATAATCACGAGCCAGGAAACTACTGCGATCAGTAACGGCCTTGAAATGGAGGGGACCGATTGCGCTTGCAGCAGCGACCGAAGCTGGCCGATTTCCACCATGAGGGTCGCCGCCTGCGTCTTGAGGGCGCGTTGCGTGTCATCGTGCGGTGAGAGGCGCTGGACGGCGATGTAAAACGTGTCACCCACCTGCTCATTGGGAGCCAACTGGGCGGGCCCGCTCCGCTCTTCTGGCCAAATGCGTCGGACCGCGTCGGCGACGGCTTCGCGAAGCTCGCCGCGGGCGCCCGCCGCTTCCGGTCCGTAAAGGCCCAGCACCCGGTCGAGGAACACGACCTTGGCGGTCAGCTGCATCACTTCACTTCGCATGGTGTCGTACGTGCCCTTGGCTGAGCTGACCAGCAACCCCAGGAGCAGGGCCGTCATGGTCGCGACAAGGCCCAGGGCCAGTTTCACGGCGTCCTTGGAGTCTCCGCTCAGATGATCCTCGGGAAGATAACGACGCACGCGTCTTCCGAGCAACGCGACGCCGGCGAGGCATACGAACAAAATGGCGGCGGTGATGGCACTATTCATTGTCGTGTGTTGGCCCGCTTGTCACTGATGCGAGGAGTTATCTCCATCATATTCCTGTGGGGATTTGCTTTGTGATGCTGGATGTGAATGCATTCGTAGAAGATTTGGCTAAAGCCGACTGTGACTGATTCCAAGATACTGAATAGACGATTGAGCAGCGGGGAACGGAAGTACGGATTGTGAATGAAGTTGTGGGAAATGCCGTTGATGTTCCAAGAAATGCTGATTGAGTAGATGAAACCGAGAATGAGCATGACCCAAAGCGGGACGCGGAAGTAGATAAAACATGCCGAAGAAGTAAGCGCAGTGTAAAAGCGCGGCAGCAACGGGGATCGCGTCCCAGCGCGTGTGCGCAAAGATCCTGGAGTTGGTCTTGGGCCGCTCGACGCCTACGAATTCGCTCGATGAGAGTGCTATTGTAGTCGGAAAAGTATCGGAGTTTGCCTGCTTGGGCGCTGAATGAATATTGGACTTTAGGCCTATACCGGAGCGACTTGCCTCCTAAGTCGGTCATTTCGGCACGTGATACCTCTCGAAGTAATAAGTCATCGTGAAGTTCGCCTGAAACCTCTTGTTGCCGCCGTCAAGAGTTTTCTCCAATGTAACGCTGAGGACGACCGGAATATTTGAGAGGCGTTTGGCAACACCCACGTCTACTGTGTGGGTCCAGCGGTCGCCATTTTCAAAGTCGATCTTCGCTTTGTATCTCGTACCGATCGACCAATTTTGGGGAAGGATGAAGGCGGCAGGTAGAGACAACTCGAGATAACGCTGCGGAGAGACACTATGTTCCTCGGCGACGGAATGGCTGTATTCGGCAGTCGGTATAAGCGTGAGCCAGTTCGTGACATCGTGCGCAATGGACCAAGACGAGTGTAGGCGCCAGACATTACTACTCAGCGCGGGATTCGAAGCGCTATCAGCATGCAATTCGATGCCGCCGCCTGTCCGCCAGCTGTTACTCAGGCGAAAAGCGGTCCCTGTGGCAACCTCGATATCCCCTATGCCGCCTATGTCGGCGTGGCCCGATGCTTGATCACTCCGATCATAAACGAACGGCACCTTTAGCCGCACAGCCCCGTCTTGCCAGTCGCTAACGCGCCATCCCCACAATCCTCCCAGCGTCCACGTGGCCTCTTCTGCACCATGTTTGAATTGGTCCCACTCTGTGTCCAGCCATACGCTAGACACGATGATGGTCCGATCGTTTAGTGCTTTCAGTTGGTCTGCGGCAGCGGTCGCGGAATCGATGGACGACGGCTCCGCCGCCGGCAACACGCGCGCGCCAAGTAGGACGAGCGTAACAAGCAGGAACCGATCAAAAGCATCTGGCATTGTCATAGCCCACCGCCCCAGCGATACTGCCAGGCGATCCCACCGGTGGTGAAGTTGCTCCCGGTTCGGGTTGATAGGCCAGTGCTGACGTAGAATTTGATCGAGTTGTGTTTGTTCACCGGGAGGGCAAAGGTGGCGCCGACACGCGAGTTCTCCTGCATGTTATTTTCCGATATGCCGTTTATCGTCGTGCGGCCGCCGAGATAGTAGGTCCCGTCCACCGCACCCCACACGCCGCGGCCGAAGTCATAGCTGACATGCGCCTGCAGTTGGCCTCACGCGAATCGAATTCCCGTCATCGGAAATGCGATCTCTCAGCGCCGACGCCCTCCACCACCGCGCGCTGCTCCGCCCCCAGCGCCGCCACCACGGGAAGCTTGCTGGAAGCGCTGGCTTTGCGATGCGCCGCGTTGCCGGTTCTGGGCCTCCCGGTCCACCTCGCTAGATCCGGAACTCCGGCTTTGCGCCGACTGGCCTGAGCGTTCGGAACTCTGTGCGCGCTGCTGAGCACGGGCTTGATTGGAACTACTGCTACTACCGGATTTTTGGTAGCTCTGCTTTTGTTGCTGGGCTGAGGCTTGGTTAGCTCCGGAGTTTTGATAGTTCTTTGCTTGTTCCTGAGCGTTCTTCGAACTCGCAGAACTATTTACCGAGTTCCAGTTGCCGTTGTTATATGAACTCCAACCTGAGCCGGTATTTTTGTAGACGTTGCCGTCGTGGGTGGCGTACATGTTACCGCTGGAGGTCTTGGCCACGGCGGTGTCCCCGTACTTGGTAGAAGCGCCGACGGCGGCTCCGCCCTGTGAGCCCTGAATCGATCCAACGGTGCCATTTGCATTGGAGTAATGCTGCGTGTAGGCGGATTTGTTACCATTGGATACAACCGATTGCCCCCAAGAACTGTAAGCGTTCGAACCTTGTTTAGTCGCAGCATAAGTCCCGGTGTAGGGATTATATGCCTGCGCCACGCTCCGGCTCCCGTAAGGACCGTATGCGGTAGCACCTCGGGCGTATGTCCCAGTGTAAGGATTGTAGGCAGCACCGGCTGCGGCTCCTCCGTAAGGGCCGTAAACCCCGCGTGCAACTCCGTAGGCGCCGCTATATGTATTATAGTAAGAACCGACACCGTACGTGGTAGCATACGGACGATAGATGGGGTATCCGCCAACAGGGTAACCATAGTAAGGTCGATAGTAGTAGCCGGTGCCGCTGGCCAGGATCGCGCCAACGGCGGCGCCAGCTATGAAAGTTCCCAAATAACCGGCGGTATAGCTAGATTGAATGCTGCCTTCGGGAGTAGTTGATTGTGTAACGTAAGTGACGTTGTAAACAGGCGAGCTGGGCGGAATCGTATAGATCTCTTTCGGCACCGAAGTCGCCGTGGTCCAGGGCCCCGACGGATTGGGCGACATGAACCAGACCCCTTGCAAGCAAAGGTAGAAGACGTCTCCTACTTTGATTACTTTGTCCGCTGTGTTAGTAGCATATTGGAGGGAGGTCCCTTCAATCGACTTAAACTCGGGATCTCCACTGTAGGAAACCTTCGCCTGCTCTGCAGCCTTCGGGTCCACTACCGCCGTAGTCGGCACCTGGGCCATCAGCACGGCGTCCTTGGCTTCGTCGGTCCCCGGAACCGATACGAGCACCCGCGCAGCCGGACTATTTTCAGGAATCTTAGCAAAGTCTGGCGGCAACTCTGGTGTCGCGTAAGTCCACGGACCGCGCAGATCAGCTGCTTTAAACCAACGGCCAGCGGCCAGATAGTAGTACTGCTGCGCCGCAGTATCAACGAAGAGGTCGGCATCGGTATTGGTCGCGTAAGACAACTGCGTTCCGGGAATGTTCGCGTAGGCAGGTTGCCCCTGGAACAAGATTACTTCGGCTGGCTTGTTCGAATAGAAGATCGTGGGTGGTTTTCCCTTGGCCGAAGGAGAAAGAATCGGCTTCTTCATTTGCTCCCACTTCGGGTCGTTCGCCACCTTGGAGAAATCCTCTGGCAGCTTCGACACCGGAGCCCAACCGTTTTCCATGGAAGCTGACTTGAGCCATTGCTGACCTGTATATAAGTAATAGTCCTTCGGGGATTCCTTCTCGAAAAAGAGCGGGAAGTTAGAGTTAACGACGAAGCCCAGGTTGGTTCCGGCGATATCGGCTCGCACCGCTTCACCATCCACGTTCAAGAGAATGGCCGGCGTGTTGCTGATGAAAATTACCGGTGGATCGTTCTGCACCTGCACGGACGCCGGTGCTTGCGATTTCTCCACACTCGCGACCAACCGGTCCAAAGCCATGACAACGGTATGGCCCACCGGCAGGAAACTGCGGACCGCTTGATCCATCTGGCTCGCCTTCGCGGGATCCAATCCGGGAAGCTTGACTTCTTTAATCTTAAAATCCCTGAGCAGAACGCTGTGATCGTCCACATTCACATCCGTCTGCGCCTGCACTTCGAGGATGCCGACGATCTCTTTCCCGCCTTTCGGCGTCAGGGAAAAAGCCATGCGAAAGTTCAGTTCCTTGAAGTTTGTCCAGGCATCGACCTGTGGTTGATAATAAATGAGGCGGCCCTGTTCGTTTGTGCGTTCCCGTGGCCAGCCCGGATCAGCCGGCGCGCCGGCCGCGTTAGGCTTGGACTTGGCGGCAAGGTTACCGGTTGCCAGCGTGCTGATGGCTAGCAGAAGCGTGATCGTAGTTTTCATATTGGAGTCCGAGTTTGAGTTATCTTTTTCTAAATCTTTTTACCGGCGACGCCCTCCGCCACTGCCGCGGTTGATACTTTGTTGCCCTTGAAAGTGGCGAGTGCGAGAAGAAGAGCGAGACAAATTTTCCATGGGTGTAGTGACTGGCAGCACCATTCGTGTCGGCATCATTGATCAAGCGTCTTGGCGGAACGGTGTGTCTTAGCCAGAGCGCGACTAAAAGGTGCTGAATACTGTCGCGTTGGGATATGGGACTTTGGTCCCATGGCACCAGACTGAGTTTAGCAAGTATTAATTGAGGACCGCGCTTTTTGGCGCCTTGCGGAATACGCGGTCAGAATAATTCCACGTATGAACCCGCCCCAATTTTTCGCTGAGATGAAGCGTCCCAACGTCGGCGTACTTCTAGGTGCGTTTGCAACCTCAGGTTGGCTATCGCTTCAGGCAATTGCGATTTTGTGGGCGGCTCTTGAAGCGATGGCGTCTGGAATAAAACAATTTGTCAGGACGATGGCTCTTCGCAAAACTCACGCGCCAGTAATCCCCGAATCGATTGAGGGGGCTCGGTGCAAAGGTTAAGCTAACCGAATACGACCATAAGACGCCACGTGCAGAATCACACATGGGCCTTTTGTTGCCGACACGGTGAAACGCACCGCAAGGTAAAGTTAAGACCGCCATATCCGGTGGCGGCACGGACATAGGCCTAAAGTCCAATACCCGGCCAGATCATGTTCAGACAATGTTGAGTTGTATGATAACCATCCATTCCTCCGCAATGGCAGCATTGATAGACAAGCGCCAACCTCTGGACCTCATTGATGTCCGGACGAAGCAAGAATTCCAAAGCTTTCACATTCGAGGCGCGCAGTCATTCCCGTTAAGGGAGCTTTCAGCAGCTAAGGTGCTTCGGGGACGTAAACGCGAAGCGAGCGAACCTTTGTACATCATCTGTAATAACCGTGTACGGGCCAGCCTGGCTGCCGGAATGCTTACTGGGGCAGGATGCCGTCACCCTGTTGTCGTTGATGGCGGAATGGAAAGGTGGGTGAGACAAGGTTTATCCGTCGTTTGCAAAAGACCTTTCTGGGACTTTGCGCTCGCACGCTTCTGTTGCGAATTGATGGAACTGTTTAGGCGGCCTCCTTTGGTGACTTATGAATCGCCTAGGGTCGCCTAGTTGCGATTGTCGCCATCATTGACAAGCATTGTAAATTGCGAGCCGTTCCTGCACGATCCACCGACTGGTAAGATAGGAAAAAAACAACCGATACAGCTGCATGACGAGTTCACTGACCGTCGGCTTGATCTCCGCTGTGTGCATCTTCGGCGGGGCGCTACTGGGCTTGTTGCTGCAGGGCCTGATACCGGAGCACCATCTGCGCGATACTTCCAAGGATACTGTGAAGGTGGCTGCCGGCATGATCGCTACCCTGTCCGCCCTGGTTCTGGGTTTGCTCGTTAGCTCGGCCAAGAGTTCGTTCGACACCACGAGCAACGCGATGATTCAAAACGGCGCGAAAATCATCCTCCTGGACCGCGCCCTGGCGGCCTATGGCCCGGAGACCAAAGACGTCCGCGAACAATTGCGCCGCGCCGTTGCCGCAGGGATCGAGATGTTCTGGCCGGAGGAGAAAAACGCGGGATCAGGGATGACGGGCTTCGAGCGGGCGAACGCGATGGAGATGATTCAGGCGAAGCTGCGCGCACTCAGGCCGGCGACCGACGCCCAGCGCCAGTTACTTTCGCAGGCGGAACAAATCACCAATGATATGCTGCAAGCGCGCTGGCTGTTAATCGAGCAGGCGCAGATCGCGCTCCCGGTGGTGTTTCTTGTCGTCGTTTTATTTTGGCTGACGATGCTGCACCTGAGCTTCGGCCTGTTCGCATCTCGCAATTGGACGGTGATCACCGTGCTGCTCATCAGCGCGTTGTCGGTGTCAGGCGCGATTTTTATTATCCTGGAGATGAACCATCCGTTGCAAGGCATGATCAAGGTTTCCAGCGCACCGATGCGCAAGGCCCTCGAACATCTGGGGCAATAAGTTGTAGTTTTCCGAACCTGAACAGGAGCTAACAGAGGAAACAGAGGTCTTGTTGCTTCCCATCTCTGTTAACTCTGTTTGCTCCTGTCGAGTTTTGTTTTTCATCTGTTGACTCCGGGGAGGATCAGGCGGTGAACCCCGTCGGTCAGTTTCATTTCATGGAAATTGATGAGCAGCCCAAGCGGGACACTCAGCAATTTCATGTAGCTCAGGAGTTGCGCTTTGTGGATGGGCAGAATCTTCTCCACGGCTTTTGTTTCCAGCAGCACACAACCTTCCACCAGCATATCGAATCGCAGCGGCTCCTCTCGCGTGAAACCCTTGTAATCAATCATCACGAGTTTCTGGCTCACGCATCTTAACCCGCGCAGTTCAAACTCTTTCGCCAGACACCATTCGTGATGGATTCGATCAGGCCGGGCCCCTTGTCCCGATGGACCTCAATGGCCGCGCCGATGATGATCTCGGTCAGGTTCGACGCTCTTTCAAACAGCGGATGCATGGTCCTTTGAACAGGAGCAAACAGAGGAAACCGAGGGTCTTGTTGCTTCTCATCTCTGTTCTCTCAGTTTGCTCCTGTTCAAAAATTGTCCCGCTGATCAGTCCTCGATAAAGGCTGCCACTTCTCCCTCTTCTTCCACTTTCTTTTCATCCGCATCACTTAACTTTGAAGGGCTCAGGTCAATGGTCACCTTGGCGATCTTGCCGGTGAATTTGTTATCGCCCTGCTTGTAATCGTCTGAAACGGCTGTTTCGCCATCCATTCCGACATCGGCCCCTTCGTCTCCAGAGAAGGCGAACGGTTGTGTCTTGGGAATATGACCTTCGGCAACTCTCTTGTCGTCAACCAACAAGATGCATTTGCCTCCCGTCCCTGGCTTCGCTTGATCGATCTCATATTGGAATTTGATCACGTGTTTTCCGGCGGGCAGGGAAGCAGTTGAGGCAATCTTGGTTCTTTCCACTCCGAAGAAGTTATATTCATAGCACACCTTTCCCTGCTTCATGTACAGGGTCCAACCACCAAACCTGCCGGCTTGGGCGATGATCACACCGTTGGTGTTGGCATTGGCTAACTCCACATTGGCGGTGATGGTGTGCGAACGGTTCTTCACGTTGATGAAAGCGTTCTCCGTCATCCCGACCATCCCGGGATAAACCGTGAGTGAAGTGCGCGTACCCATGATGTCCGGTCTTCCAGCAATGGCGGGGTTGAATCGCTCTGCTCTGCGGTCATCAATCGGCAACACAGAATTCCTGACCGCTTCTTTCGTAAACAGATCTTGAAGCTCCTTGAGCTTTTCCGGATTCTTTTCCGCAAGATTGTTGGCTTCGCTGAAATCTTCATCGACGTGATAAAGTTCCCACACATCTTTGGTGAGCGGCGGGTTCGCTACCATCAACCAGGGAATGGAATGGCGGGTGCACGCCACCCAACCATCGTTATAGATTCCCCGGTTGCCGAACATTTCAAAATACTGTGTCGTATGCGTCGCCTTTGCGTTTGCCTCATCAAATGTGTAAACGAGGGAAGTTCCGTCGAAGGGCCGCTGTTCCGTTCCGTTAACCATTTTCGGGAAAGGAAGACTGGCGGCTTCCAGCGCAGTCGGGGCGATATCCGTGACATGCGAAAACTGGGAACGGATTTCACCCTTCGCTTTGATGCGTTTGGGCCAGTGCATCACCATGCCATTGCGCGTTCCGCCAAAATGAGATGCGATTTGTTTCGTCCACTGGAACGGAGTGTCGCCCGCCCATGCCCAACCGATCGCATAATGGGGAAAAGTGCTCGGATCACCCCATTGATTGATGTGAGGCATGTTGATTGCGGCATTACTGATGATGCCGTTTAACGCCATCATCTCGTTGTAGGCGCCTTCGGGTCCGCCTTCGGCGCTGGCGCCGTTATCGCCCACGATGTAAATCAACAAGGTGTTGTCCATTGCGCCCATCTCGTCGAGCGCTTGCACCAATCGGCCAACCTCATGATCAGTATGCTCGGCAAAGCCGGCAAAGGTTTCCATCTGACGCGCTCCGAGTTTTTTCTGGTCGGGAGTTTGCGAATCCCAGGATGGAATCTCCTTGGGGCGCGGAGTGAGCTGCGCACTTTGCGGGATGATTCCGCCTGCCTTTTGCCGGGCAAAAGTTTCCTCACGCAGTTTGTCCCAACCCTGATCAAACTTGCCCTTGTATTTATCGATGTATTCTTTCGGGACGTGGTGCGGTGCGTGGAGCGCGCCGGTAGCGAAATAGACGTAGAAAGGTCTATCAGGTGTGAGTGTATGCTGCGCTTGCATCCAACCGATCGCCTGGTTCGTCATATCGGTAGTGAAGTGGTAATTCGGATCGTGCGGCGGCTCCACCCGAACGGTGCCGTCAAAAATTGCCGGCGCCCACTGGTTGGTTTCGCCGCCGATGAAGCCATAGAACTTGTCGAAGCCTGAGTGAGTAGGCC
>Ga0209805_1002475_pt1 | contig 10755 bp, 9 predicted proteins | sample GraSoiAngelo_148_FD_185905 | JGI IMG/M metagenome (GOLD analysis project Ga0209805, IMG submission 185905) | Grasslands soil microbial communities from the Angelo Coastal Reserve, California, USA - 14_1009_09_20cm (SPAdes) (version 2) | ecosystem: Environmental > Terrestrial > Soil > Grasslands ... | reverse complement strand
CGGGGATGGCGAGTCGCGTCCTCTCGGAGGATCTGGAGCTGGTCGCGACCTCGACCGGCATCGCCCGCCAGCTCGGCGGCAACCTCGCGGAGATGTTCGATGCGATCGGCGCGACCATTCGCGAGCGCTTCCGGCTGGAGGGGAAGATCGCCGCCCTCACCAGCCAGGGCAAGCTCCAGGGCCTGATCGTCGCTTCGCTGCCCCTCTTCATCGGACTGTTCCTCGACTGGTACCGGCCGGACCTGATCGCGCCGATGTTCGAGACCGCTTACGGATACCTGCTGGTCGGCGCCGTCGTGGTCCTCCAGGCAGCGGGCTTCGTGGCCATCCGGCGCATCGTCGCCGTGGACATATGAGCGATGTGACGCCCGACATCCTCCAGATTTCCGCGGCGGTGCTCGCGGCCGTGTTGGCCTCCGCGGCATTCCTCGCCGCCAGTGCGCTGTATGGCCGTTTCGCCCTGGGGCCGGCAAGTCGCGCGGTCGACCGTCGGAGGGGAAGATCGCGAGGCGCCTTCGCAGCGTTCCGCTCGGCGGCGATCGCACCGCTCGCCCGGGGAAACGCGCGCTGGGTACCGGCGGCGCCGCTGGCCGGGATCGATCGCTGGCTGCGAAAGGCGGGCCGTCCCCTCGAGCTCACTGCCGCCGAGGTGGTGGCGCTCATGCAGGTCACGGCGGCGCTGTGCTTCGCTGGAGCCGTCGCGCTGTCGCTTTGTCTGCGCCTGGGGTTCGTGGCCTGGTTCGTCGGCCTATCCCCTGATCTGGCTGCGCGACCGCATGGGAACGCGGCAGCGCGCCGTCGTGCGCGCGCTGCCGTATGCCGTCGATCTGCTCACGCTCAGCGTCGAGGCCGGGCTCGACTTTACCGCTGCCCTCGCCAAGGTGGTCGAGAAGGGCCGAAAGGGTCCTCTGCGCGAAGAGCTGTGCATCGCGATCCGCGAGCTGCGGCTGGGCAAGACGCGGGAAGAGACGCTGCGCGATCTCTCGCGGCGCCTCGATCTGCCTCCGCTCACCTCGTTCGTGCAGGCGCTCGTGCATGCCGACAAGCTCGGAACGCCGCTCGGGAACGTCCTGCGAGTCCTTTCCACTCAGATGCGGAACGAGCGCACGCAGCGGGCGGAGAAACTCGCCAACGAAGCGCCGGTGAAGCTGCTCCTGCCGCTCGTCCTGTTCATCCTTCCTACGCTGTTCCTGATGCTCTTCGGGCCGATCGGATACCAGGTGTTCCTTGGAGGGAGCTTCTGAGATGGCTTTCGCTCTCACCATCGCCGCGGGCCACGGGCGCGGGCGGAAGTTCCGGTTCGCGGCGGAATCCATCAGCATCGGCCGCGCCGGCTCCAACGATCTGGTGCTGAACGATGCGGGCGTCTCCCGGACCCACGCCCGCATCGAGCGACACGGCGCCGCCTGGATGCTGCTCGACCGGGCATCCGTGAACGGCGTGGAGCTGAACGGCACCGTGGTTGGCGCGCCGACCCGGCTCCGCGAAGGCGACCGCATCGTCGTTGGGCCGATCACGTTGGAGTTCCGCGTCTCCGCCGCAAGGAAGGGGTCTCCTTCGCGCTGCTGGAGCGCGATCTCGCGGCCTGCACGCGCTGGGCTGATCGCGGTCACGGTGTTGTCGGGCGGCATCAGCGCCCGATTTGCGATGCAGCCCCCGAGCGCGCCCGCAGTGGAATTGCGCTCGCCGCGGTCGCGTCTTGCGCTCGGAGGAGACCCGACGGGCGCGCGGGCTGCCGACGGGGCTCCGTCTCCGGACTTCGCGGCGGCTCGCGCCGCATACGAGCGCGGCCGGCGCAAGCTGGAGGAGAGACGGGTCGCTCCGCGCAACCTGTACGACGCGTGGAGGGCGTTCGTGGAGGCGCGCGGGCACCTCGAGGGCGTGGCGGATGCCGGCCTGCTCGAGGGCCAACTGGCGCGCGTCATCGAGGAGTGTGAGCGCGACCTGCATCGCGAGTGCAATCGGCTCCTGTTCACGGCCGTGCGGTTCCAGCGCTACGGCCAGGGCGAGCGCGCAGAGCAGACCTGGCGTGAGATCCTCCTGCATTTCCCGGGCGAGGATCCGGGCGGTTGCCGTGGAAAGGCGCAAGAGAACCTGCTTTCACAGGCGCCCGGCGAGGGTGTCGAGTGATACGGTGAAGCCGATGCGAGCGCCCATCTTCGCGCAGCGACCGGGACCGCGTGTTCGCGGGAGGGATCCGACGGATCCGGGCGGACCGTCTCCGGAGGTGCTCGCCGCTGCTCTCGCGGCGTGTTCGTCCCGGAGCGCTCCGCCCGCCGACGCAACCGTGCTCTCCTGCGGAGAGCAGAAGCCTGCCACGGCCCGCCTTCTCGTCACGGCCGGCCCGCACAGAGGAGCGGAATTCCGCATCGTCGATCCCCTGACCACGCTCGGGCGCGCGGCCCGGAACGCCATCGTCATTCCGGACATCTCGATCTCCCGCGAGCACCTCACAGTGGAGAAGAAGGGAGACGTTTTCGTCCTGGTCGACCGCGAGTCGGGCAACGGTACCCGTGTCAACGGGCGGTGGCGGCGGAGGCGACGGCTCCGCCATGGCGACGAGATCGAGATCGGCGATACCACGCTCTACTTCCTCGAGCCGGGAGGGGTGATCGCGTGCGCACTCTCTCCGGGTCCTTCCGCGGAAGCGGCAACCTTGCTCGATCGCCGTCCGCGCGCTTCCGTTCTGGCTGCCTTGGCGCTCGCCATGGCCCTCGTCGTCGCCGCTGCATTCGTGCGCCGCCAGAGGCTCACGGGGCAGATCGAGGGGCAGGCGCGGCGCGAGGCCACCCATGCGGTCGCGCTGAAGAAGCTCCATGAAGGGATCGCCCTCCTCAAGCAGGGAAGGTCCGCCGAGGGACTTGGCAGGTTGACCGTGGCCGCCGAGTTGGACGGCGCCGACGCGGAGATTGCGCGGGCGTTGCAAGCGGCGGGAGCGGAGCAGGAGCGCGCCGCCGCGGCCGGGCCGCAGGTTGCGCCAAGCCCGGAAGCGGCTGCCCCGCCGGAAGAGGCGCACGCGCTACCTGATGCCCACGCGATCTGGCGGACGTCCCCGAGACGGAGGGGCGCTCCAGAGGAGAACCTGGCGCGCGCAAGCACCGTTCCGGGTGAGCGCGAACGTCGTCGCGCGCTGGCCGCGCGGCAGGTGCTCGCGGCCGGGGAGCTGCGCGCGGACGAGGATTTGCCGCGCGCCGCCGCTCACCTGCGAGCGGCGGCCGAGAGCGACCCGGAGAGCGGCGAAGCGCGCACCGGGCTGGAGCGGATCGGCAGGCGCGCGAAGGAGATCTATCTGCAGGCATACATGATCAAGGACGACGATCCGGAGGCGGCCCGCAGCAATTTCCAGTTGGTCGTCGAGACGCTTCCCGCGAGCGAGGAGACGGCGATGAAGGCGCTGCACTGGATCGGAAAGCTGGATGCGAAGGGGGCGGATTGATGCCGGAGCGGCTGCCGCCCAAACCCGCCACCTCCGCCGGACAGTTCGACCTCTTCGGCAAGCGCGCCGGCGGCCCTCGCGTGTACTCGGTGACCGAGCTGACCCGCGAGCTCAAGGCCGTCCTCGAAGGTCGCTTCCCCTCGATCCTGGTGAAGGGCGAGGTGTCGAACTTGCGCGCGCCGTCCAGCGGGCACCTGTATTTCACGCTCAAGGACGCCGACGCCTGCCTCGACGCCGTCCTCTTCCGCACCGAGGCGCGGAGGCTGCGCTTCTCCGTCCTGAACGGGCTGTCGCTGGTGGCGCGCGGCCGGCTCGCGGTGTACGAGCCCCAGGGAAGGTACCAGCTCGTCTGCGACACGATCGAACCCCTCGGCGCCGGCGCCCTGCAGGTCGCATTCGAGCAGCTCAAGGAGCGGCTGCAGAAGGAAGGCCTCTTCGAGGCGGCGCGAAAGCGGAAGCTGCCGTTTCTTCCCCGCCGTATCGCCTTGGTCACCAGCCCGAGTGGCGCGGTGGTCCACGACTTCCTGCGCGTCCTGCACCGGCGTTACCCGAACCTCCCCGTGCTGATCGTTCCCGCCCGCGTCCAGGGCGAGGGCGCCGCGCAGGAGATCGCGCGCGGGATCGTGCGCGCCCCTAAGCAGCCGCGCATCGACGTGGTGGTCGTGGCCCGCGGCGGCGGGAGCCTGGAGGACCTGTGGGCGTTCAACGAGGAAGTCGTGGCCCGCGCTCTCTGCGGCTGCCCGGTGCCGACGGTGAGCGCGGTGGGCCACGAAACCGACGTCACCATCGCCGACTTCTGCGCCGACGTGCGGGCTCCCACCCCGACCGCGGCGGCCGAGCTGATCGCCCGCGTCAAGGACGAGCTGGTCGCCGATCTCGCCCAACGAAAAGCTCGCCTCGGCCGCGCGATGCGCGCGCAGCTCGAGCGCAAGCGCGGACAGGGCGACAAGCTGCGCGCCCGCGTCGCCGACCCTCGCCGGCTGATCGGCGATCGCAAGCTACGGCTGGATCGCGCGCGCCAGCGGCTCGAAGATCTCGTGAATGGTCCGCTCGCGGCGCGCCAGCAGATGCTGCGGGCGCTGCGCGATCGTTTGCAGGCGCAGCACCCGCGCGAGCGGCTGCACCGGTTCGAGCGCGAGGTGGCGCGGCTGCAGCAAAAACTCGCCTCGGTCGCCGGCCGGACCCTTGCGGCGCGTCGCCATCGCTACGAGGGGCTGACGGCGCGGCTCGACGCCCTCTCGCCTCTCAAGGTGCTGGCGCGCGGCTACGCGGTGGCATTCGACCCCCGGGGACATGCGCTGGTCCAGGCTTCCCAGGTCCAGCCGGGCGAGCGGGTGCGCGTCCGGTTGCACGAAGGCGAGCTTTCCGCACAGGTCGAGGAGACGAAGAATGGCGGCGAGGAAAGCTGAGAAATTTGCTTGTACGCCGGAGTGACCTTTCATGACGTGTACAGCCTGAAGCATGGCCGGCCAGGCCGCCGTCGGGGGCCGCGACTGGAAACGCAGCACGCTGGATGCTAGGAGGACTCGCGTGGCCGACGCAGCCGCACAGCCCGTCTCCGAGAAGTACGAGGACATCGTCGCGCGCCTCGCCCGGGTGGTGGAGCGCCTCGAGGGAGGCGGCCTCTCCCTGGAGGAGTCGATCGCGGCGTTCGAGGAGGGCATCGGGCTCGCCCGAGCGGGAGCAACGAAACTGGAGGAGGCGGAGCGCAAGGTGGAGGTGCTGTTGGAGGGTGACCGGACCGCGCCGTTCTCCACACAGGAGAAGTAGATCGCACCTCCCCGTCGCGCGTCGGAGAAAGCACATGGCAGGGCGCAAGAAGATCATCATCGTCGACGACGACCGCGAGACGCGCGAGATGCTGAAGATGGCCCTCGAGCTGGAGGGCTACGAGGTATCTCAGGCGGCGAACGGCCTGCGGCTGATCTCCACCCTGCACGTCGATCGGCCGGATCTGATCCTGCTCGACGTGATGATGAGCTGGATCGATGGTTTCGAGCTCTGCCGCGCGGTGAAGAAGAACGACGAGTTCCGCGACATCCCGGTCATCTTCATCTCCGCCAAGAAGACCGCGAACGACATCCGCACCGGTCTCGCCGCGGGCGCCTCCGACTACTTCAGCAAGCCGATCGACATGGAGCGGCTGCTTTCGCGGATTGCCCAGCTGATCGGGCCGGCGGCACCGGCCACTCCCGAACAGCGCCGATGAAGTTGCGAGCGGACGTGCTCGTCCAGCAGCGCGGGTTCGCCGAGTCGCGGGCCAGGGCGCAGGCGCTGATCCTGGCGGGAAGCGTGATCGCAGGCGATCACCGGGTGGAGAAGCCAGGTCAGCTCCTCGATTCCGCCGTGGAGCTGCGGGTGAAAGCGCAGCTGCCTTATGTGTCTCGCGGCGGGTTCAAGCTGGAAAAGGCGCTCGAGCAGTTCGCGCTTCCGGTTGCGGGCCGCGTCTGCGTGGACCTGGGAGCTTCCACCGGCGGGTTCACCGACGTGCTGCTGCAGCGTGGAGCGCTGCGGGTGCACGCGGTGGACGTCGGTTACGGACAGCTCCATCCGAGGCTGCGCGCGGACCCGCGGGTGGTGGTGCATGAGCGGGTGAACGCCCGCGAGCTGCGGCTGCCCGAGCCCTGCAGCGCGGCCGTCGCGGACCTCTCCTTCATCTCACTCAGGCTGGTGCTTCCGGCCCTGGCCGCAGCGCTGCGGCCCACAGACGCGTGGGCGTGCGTGCTGGTCAAGCCGCAGTTCGAGGCGGGCAGGGCGGAGGTCGGCAAGGGTGGCGTGGTGCGCGACCCCATCGTACATGCCCGGGTCGTCGCGGAGATCTCCAGCGAATTCCGGCAGCTTGGGTTCGAGGTTCGGGGATCGGTGGAATCGCCGTTGCAAGGACCGGCGGGAAACCGCGAATACCTTGTGGTAGCCACACGCACTTGAAGTCTGGTCCGTTGGCGACTTCGTCCGCCACGCGGTAAAATTTCGTGCTGCAAAGGCGACTGCTTCCCCAGGAGCCGCGATGCCGGTCGGCCAGACCATCCGGGTGCGGGTTGCTGCGCCGCCGACCGAGGCGCGCCGGCTCTGCATGCGCTTGTCCCGCGGCGGCATTCCGGCGGAGGCGGACGACGGAGCGTCGCGCGCCGAGGTGCTGGTCGCGGTCGATCCCGGAACCGATCTGACGCAATACCGCGGGCGCGTCGGATGGCTGGTCGTTCTCGGCAGGCCGGGCGCGGCCTACTTCGCGGCCGGGGCGGACGACGTGGTCGCCCCCGGCGAGCCGGAGCTGCTCTTCCGCAGGCTCCGCGCCGCCCTGGAGAGATTGGACCTGGTTTCGCGCGTCGATCGCCTCAACGAGAGGGTGGCGGCGCTGGAGGGCGGCTTGGCGGACGCGGCGCACGACGTGCGCAGCCCGCTGCAGGCCGTGATCGGCAACGCGGAGCTGCTTGCGCGCGACGCCTCGCTGGCTCCAGCCCAACGCGAGTGCGCCGCGGCCTGCGCACGGCAGGGAATGCGGGCGATGCAGCTCGCCGAGCGCATCCTGGAGGCGGCGAAGCAGCGCAGCCGGGACGTGCTCGACGTCAGCACGGTCGATCTGGGCGGCCTGATCGAAACCGCGGCGGCACAGGCGCAGCCGGTGGCGAAACAGCGGGGCGTGACGCTGACGGTGACCCCCCCGTCGCGCCCGGTGGAGATCCACGCCGACGGGCAGCTGCTCGGCCGCATCCTCGACAACCTGATCGCGAACGCCCTCCGCTTCTCGCCGCGCGGCGGAGCGGTGGAAGTGGAGGCATGGCGCGCCAGCCCCCGCTTCGTGCGCATCGCGGTCAAGGACCAGGGCGATGGCATCGCGCCCGCGGAGCTGCCGAAGCTCGTGGCCGGCCTCGGCCCCGGACGCGGCCTGCGCATCGCGCGCGAGATCGCCGAACGCCATGGTGGCGAGATGTGGGCGGAGACCAGCGCAGGAAACGGTTCGCGCTTCTTCATCGAGCTCCCCCTGCATCCGCCTTCGACACGGCCGAGCGTCCTGCTGGTGTCCGACGACACCCGCTGGCTGCGGGAAGTGGCCCGCACGCTCAAGACCGCCTGCGACGTTCGTACGACCAGCGCCGCAGCGGCGCGTCTGGGAGGCAAGAGGACGGACCTGGTGCTGCTCGACCCCGGCCAGAAGTCGGGCAAGAAGCTCGAGGCCCTGCGCACCGAGGCCAAGGGCGCACAGGTGCCGGTGCTCGAGCTTCCCAGCCAGATGGCGGCCTCCCGGCTCGCCCGCACGCTCGCGCACCTCGCCGTCTGATCCGCGTTATTGTTCCGGGCATGCTCCTCGCGCTGCTGCTGGCGGCGTCGCTGCCCGACTTCACCGGATACGTCGTCGATCGGGCGCACCTCTTGGACCCGAACGCGGTCGCGCACGTCACGGCGGTGGCGACCCGGCTCGACCATGCCGGCGTCGCGCAGCTCGCCGTCTGCACGGTGCCCGAGTCGGCGCTGGGCGACGATCCGCTCGAGGACTATGCGGTCGCCTTGTTCAAGAAATGGGGTCTGGGCCACGGCACCAAGCGCGACGACGGCCTGCTCGTGCTCTTCGTGCCCGGCGCTCCCGGCCATCGGAAGATTCGCATCGAAGTCGGATACGGGCTCGAAGGCATCCTGCCCGACGGAAAGGTCGGACAGATCCGGACGCAGCAGGCCTTTCCGTACATGCAAAACAACGACTACTCCGGGGCTGCCGTTCACGTCGTCGATGCGCTCGCGGCGGTCCTGGAGGCGGACACTGCCGCCGGAGGGGATGCCGCTCCCGCCCGGGACAGCCTGCGCCACGGGACCGGCGTCGGGATGCGCGGATATGCCGGCCCGGTCAGCTATGGAGGACTGGCCGTCACCGTCCTCTGCATGGCGGCCTTCGCCATCGTCCTTGCCTCGAGCGGCGCTCGTCGGCAGTTTCCGGGGAAGCGGACCCAGCTCGCCGGGGCCGGGCTCACCGTTGCCTCCGTGGGCTCGCTGATCGCGATGAGCAGCGGAGCCGGCTGGCTCGCGCTCGTCGTCGGGCTGATCATCAACGCCGTCATCTGGACATCCATCCGCGCGCACAAGTGCCCGAAGGACGGGTCGTGGATGGTCATCGAAGAAGACCTCGTGTCATCCCCCACGTACTGGAGCGAGGGCGTCGCGCACGTGACGCAGGCCTGCACCAATCGGAGCTGCGGATACCGCCGCGAGTACGACAAGGTGCTGCCGCGCAAGCAGGTGACGGTGGTCACCGGCGGCCGCGGCGGCGGATGGGGTGGCGGCGGTGGAGGAGGAAGCGGCTTCTCGGGCGGCGGCGGAGGCCGTTCCGGGGGAGGCGGGGCTAGCGGGGAAGTCTAGTGCCGCGCACGGGAGTGCGCGGAACCATGCGCCGCGCACGGGAGTGCGCGGAACTGTACCAGCGCGGGGTTGCCTTGCGCCCTCAGCACGGGGTCCACGGATGTGTAACCCTAATGGCAGTTGGCCGCGGCAAATGCCGCCCATTCCGACCGTGCGGCCGAACAGGCGGTCGTGCCCGATGGTACTGGAATGGTCATAAAATGCATGACGTCTCCAGCGGTCCGGCAGGAGCACTGAAGATACGGGGAGCCGACTGATTCACCCGGTCCACACACGCCGCCGCCGTCGCAGAGGTATTCAACTCCGACAGTGAGCGCGCCGTCACAGGGGAAGCATCGGTCGGGGCTGCCGCATGCGAGCAATGCCAGCAAGACGGTCAAGCGCATAGGTCCTCGGTCCAGGGACGATAGCACACCGGCGTTTGCCGTTCGGTCGGCGGGTCCGCTTGATCGCCGGTGGTTCAACCGGATGAACTGGGACCGGTGGTTCAACCGGATGAACCAGACCGGACTGCCGTCGCACGGCACTTCGGTCACGCTCCGCAGCCTTCCCGCACCGCGGGCGCTATCGCCTTGCACAGTTCCGCGCACTCCCGTGCGCGGGCGCAAGGGCTAATACTCCCGCGCAAGGTTCTCGAACCGGGTGTGCTCGTGGATGAAGGCGAGGTTCGTGGTTCCGATGGGGCCGTTGCGCTGCTTGCCGATGATGATCTCCGCGACCCCTTTCACGTCTTCCTTGTCCTTTTCGTAAACCTCCTCGCGGTAGATGAAGAGGATGGTGTCGCTGTCCTGCTCGATCGCTCCGCTCTCGCGCAGGTCGCTCATCATCGGCCGTTTGTCCGGGCGTTTCTCGAGCGAGCGGTTGAGCTGGGAGAGCGCGAGCACCGGCACCCCCAGCTCCTTCGCCAGCGCTTTCAACGACCGTGAGATCTCGCTGATCTGCTGCTCGCGGTTGTCGAGCCGCTCGTTGCCGCGCATCAACTGGAGGTAGTCGAGGACGATCAGCCGGATGGGCTGGTCGGTGCTCTGGTACTTCGCGAACAGCCGCCGGCACTTCGCGCGCAGCTCCAGCGCGGAGACCGCGGGCGTATCGTCGATGTGGATGTTCGCGTCGGCGAGCACGCCGGCCGCTTGCGCAAGCTTCGCCCAGTCGCTCTCGATGAGCTTTCCGGTGCGGATCCGCTGCGAGTCCACGCGCGCCTCGCTGGCGAGCATGCGCATGACGAGCTGTTCCTTGGACATTTCCAGGGAGAAGATCCCCACCCCGCAGCGCATCTTCTGGAATTGCCCGCGGCAACCGACGTGGGTCGCCATGTTGAGGCAGAGCGCCGTGTTGTGCGTCAGGACGAAATCCGATGTGACGTAGAGGTGATCGTCGCTATCGATCAGGATGCACTGGCATGGCTTGCTTCCGATCGGTTCGACCGATTCGATGAACCTGCCCTGGAAGCGATCGGGCCGCGCGCTCCATCGTTCCAGGTGCCTCCTCGAAGTGATCGGCACGATGCCGTTTGGAAACCAGATCCTGACGCGGAAGACCGCCGTCGTCGCCCCGTCCCGATCGGACACAGCCTTTTCCTCGCGCGACACCCCGCCCAGGGAACGGACCAGCCAGACCAGGCCATCCGCCAGCTGGCGCGAGCTCGTCGTGAAGTCCACCGCACGGTCGTCGTCCACCACCTCGCCGTCGGCGTCGAGCAAGCCGCGCAAGAGATCGAGTCGCTCCGCCGGCGTGCCACGGAGGTAGTCGTCGGGGATGAAATTCTCGCTGCGGCGAAGGCCCGAAAGGCCGTAGTGCTCGAGCGCGAGCCGGGTGGCGGAGAAGCGGCGGGCCGGTGTCGCGATCCGGGCGACCACGCCATCGACCGACACGGCAATCCCCTCCGCTTCAGCTCCAGCTTCCCCATCGCCGGGCCGCTCGCTCAAAGCGCGCAGGCTGTGATCCGCGAGCAGAAGGCCGAGGAGGTAAGG
>Ga0209805_1002474_pt1 | contig 10757 bp, 7 predicted proteins | sample GraSoiAngelo_148_FD_185905 | JGI IMG/M metagenome (GOLD analysis project Ga0209805, IMG submission 185905) | Grasslands soil microbial communities from the Angelo Coastal Reserve, California, USA - 14_1009_09_20cm (SPAdes) (version 2) | ecosystem: Environmental > Terrestrial > Soil > Grasslands ... | reverse complement strand
ATTTCCAAGATCGCGCTTCAAACGCGGAATACCCCCGAATCCGGGAATAAACCCGAGCCGCATCTCCGGAAACGCGAAGCGCGCCATTTTGTCGGCAATGATGATGTCGCAGGCAAGCGCCAGTTCGAGCCCGCCGCCCAGGCACGCTCCGTGAACCGCTGCGATCGTGACAAACGGAGCCGCGTCGATTGCGTTCATGACGGCATGAATCCGTTTCAAGAAGCTGCGAATCCCTTTTGGACGCTCGTTTTCCGGAACTGACGTTGCCTGGTGATACAACTCTCGCAAGTCCCCGCCCGCCGAAAAAACAGATTTCCTGGCACTGGCAATGATGCACGAGGAGGTTTCCAGGGCGAGCGCTTCAAAAGAGCTGGCGAATATTTCCAGCTCCTCAAGCATGGCCGTGCCGATTTCATTGGCAGGCTCATGGTCGAGCGTCAGTTCAAGCCCGCCGTCTCTCCATTCCCAGCGCAGCGTCTTTCCAGTGAAGCTTTTCATGCGTGCTGCCTGCTGACCGCTTCGCGTTCTTTTCTCTCTTCGTACATCGCGTTGATTTCTGCGGCGTAGCGCGAGTTCACCACGTCGCGCCGAAGTTTGCCATTGGCGGTCAGCAGCCCGCTTTCGGGCGTGAAGCTGCCGATTATCTTGAAATTTCTAACCTGCCGGTAATGCGGGAGTTCGCGATTTATGACCTCGAGCATGGCTTGCACGGCAGCCGATTCCAACGTCCCCGTAATCAGCGCGCAAAGGTAGCCGCGCCCATTCCCCACAATCACCACCTGCCGCGCGGCAGGCAGGAGCCGCGCGATTTTTTCCTCCATTGGCTCCGGCGCGATCTTATGACCCGAATTCAGGACGATCAGGTTTTTAATGCGGCCGCCAATGCGCCACTTCCCGCGGGCATTTACTTCCCCTTGGTCGCCGGTGTGGAACCAGGCATCCTGTAATACACGCACCGTTTCTTCGGGGCGGCTCCAATAACCAGGAAAAATGTGCGGTCCTCGCGTAACGATTTCGTCGTTTTCGCCTGTCTTCATCTCGATTCCCGGGATCGCTGCGCCGACGTAACCGGGCTCAGCGGTCTCCCGCGGACCGTCCATCGTGCAGATGCCGGTGGTTTCCGTAAGGCCGTAGGCCTGGAGTACCGGAATGCCCAACATCTGGAAAAACTGTTGCGTCTCCGGGGCGAGCGGCGCGGAGCCGCAAAGGAGGGCGCGCAAATCATGGCCAAATCGCTGCTTGATTTTGTTGAAGATCAGTTTCTCCGCCACCAAAAGCCGGAATCGGTCCAACCCGCTGGCGTGTCCCCCGCTTTTCCGCTGCCAAGCCACGCGCGATTTTTCGAAGAGGGAACGGATGGGTGTAGCGCGTTTGGAAAGGCTTTCTTCCACTCCGCGCCGCACGCGTTCCAGCAGCGTCGGCACATTCAGGAAGTAGTTCGGCGAAGAAAGCCGAATCTCATCCGGAAGTTTGTTTAGGTCAGTCGAGAGAGTCAGCGTCGTCTCGCGCGTGAGACATGAAAGCAGGAGGAGCCAGGACGCCGCAAAATTAAACGGCAAATAATGAAATACGCGGTCTGGGCCTTCGGCGTCCGTTGCGGACATCAATTGCCCGAGGCGCTCGGTGGTCTGCCCGAGCATATAGTTCAGGTTTCCTACGTTGAGGCACACGCCTTTCGGTTCGCCGGAAGTTCCGGAGGTATAGATGATCGTAACGATATCGGAATCCGCGCGTGAAATTGGCCTATCCGGAGAGGCCTTCGCTGGGTTTTCTTTGAGCACCTGTTCTAGCAAGATTCGCGGTGGCGCCTCGGGCCAGGCCTGCGCGAGGGCTTCGCCAAGTTGGGCATCGCCTACAAACAGCAGCCGCGGCTGGCAATCTTTCATCATTCCGGACAGTTCATCCGGAGCCTGGCGCGAATAGAGCGGCACCACAATCACTCCTTCCGCCATCATCGCCAAATCGGTCGCAACCCACCTGATGGAATTCGGCGCCAGCAGCGCGCAGCGCTCTCCAGGCAGAATGCCAGAGCTGCGCAGGAACACCCGCACTTTCCCAACTTGCTCGAGCAATTCGCTTCCCGTCATGCCAACAAATTGCTTGCCGCGGATTTCCCGCAATACGACGCGGCCATCTGCCCTTTTCAATTGCGCGAAAATATTTTCGAGGAAATTTGGCATGAAAAAATCAGTGCGTTGCCGCCATCGTGGCCGACGAAGAATCGTAGCGCTTCATTAGCTGGAACAGGTTCTCGCTGAGCGGCGGCAGATAATCCTCCCAGGAAAGGACGCCGCTTCGAATGGGAAACTCCGGATACTGGCGGTGTACGGCATCCTCCAGGAACGTGCCCATGCGCGCCATCACCTTGAGATTACGCACCACCGTTTGCCCAATTCCCTCGCGCACGTCCTCCGCTTCCTTCACCAATTTTTCCATCGTTTGTAGCAGCTTTGACTCGAGTTCAGCTTCATCCACGGAAAGCAAGAGGTGCTGATGCCCGCGCTCGCGCATCAGGTTGCGTATGCGCTCGTCCATCGTCACACCCGCAGAGGCCACCAAGCTCGGCATGCTCGTCACAATACCGTGGTAGCGCGAAGAAACCATGTACGAGCAGGCCCGCAAAATCGAAACGAGCTGGAACATATCGTAATCGTCGGATGTAAACACCGGGGTAGCGGGAATTTGTTGGGCGATCCTTCGGCAAGCGTCGGCGTCGAGACGTTCCATGGCCACCAGAATCGGAAACACGCGGCTGCGCTGCAAGAAAGCTTGCGTCGCTCGGCTAAACGCGGAAATGTATTGTTCGTACTTTCGATCCACTTCTGCTCCCGACTGAAAGAAATAAACCGTCCGATATTGGCTGTCCTTGAAAGCTCCCGTCGTCGCCCGGGCAATGTACTTTGCAATCGACGCTTTTACCGGCCAGACGTACGGATGAATCGGGCATAAGACTAAAACCGGCGACTTCTCGTCCCAGCCCGCCTTTCGCAGCACCTTCCGTGCATACTCTGGCGCGTGCGGTTCAAATGTCCAGGCTGTGTCGGTGCCAAGCTCGGTGGGGATTCCCAGCGAGCTCAGAAGCTGTTGCGATTCCACATTGCGCGTAATGACCTGCGAATCCTTGACGTAGCGCTCGCACATGGATTCCAATAGTCGGTCCATATGCCCCGCTTCGCCGCCATAGCCGACCGAAAGCTTGTTTTCCGCGGAGGCCAGCCCCAGCGAGCCGATCATCATCGTCGTCAAAGCGTTGGCGAACTTGCTCTTGAACATCGAACCTTCGCACGCAATCACGCCGTGATTCCGCCGCACCTCGCGAAACAAGAAAGGTGGGTAGACATCGGGCAGATGTACCTGCCGCGTGCCTTCGAAATATCCCTTGGTGCGCCCAAAATCCTGCGTCATCACGCTGAAGTCGACGTTGTCCGCTCCCAGCACATGCCGAACCTGCCGCAACATTTCCTGCACACGCACGTCGCTTCCCGTGTTCCGAGTGCCGTTGTATCCCGCAAACAACAACTTCAGCTTTTCTCCGGGCGTCCACGGTTTGCCGAGGCCCAGCATCCATCCGAAGCGCCGCAACTCGATCAGCGCGCTGACCCACGCGACTAGAAGAAAGTCGGTCATGCGCTTGCTCTCCCCACTGCCGTCTTCTCCACGCTTGCATTGGCCGGCCAGGGCTTTGCCGGATAGCGAAAATGATTCTCACGGCTGAATCTCAGAAGTCCCGCCGCATACGACGAAAACTTTGCCGGCGCCTCGCCCAATTCCGTAACTACGCGCGAATTATCGAACACCGTATTCCAATCCAGGTACGGCCAAAACACTTTCAGCAGGGAAGCGGCGTGCCCGGCTGGGCCTCCGCGATTCGCCGCCCAATTCACCGTTCGCGAGAAAGCCCCACCCATCCAAGGCCAATACACCGGCTTCCGCATCCCCCCCACCCTCGCGATCGCATCCGTTATTTCCGCGTACGTCTGCGATCCTCTTCCGGAGGACAGGTGATAGATGCCATGGGCCGGCTGATCTTTTTGATGAATCGTCACTACCGCTTTGCCGACGTAATTCGCCGGCACGATGTCGATTCTGTCGTAAGGTCGCAGCGGAAGCACAGGTATCCGCGCCAGGAAATGGACCGCCTGCACCATGTCGAATTGCGAAGTCTCCGGCCTTCGGCTGTCTCCCAGCACGATCGCCGGGCGGAAAATCGTCTTTTGCACGTCGGGAAGCAACCGGTTCGCCATCAGCTCGCAGAACTTCTTCGTGCGCGCGTACGGATCGTAATCGGACCGCTCCCAGTCGATGGCCTCGTCTTCGGTCACGACCTCGTTCTTTCTTTTTCCCGCCACCGCCACAGTCGAGACGTGCGAATACCGCCGCAAGCCATGTTGGTCTTGTGCCCGTCGCGCCAGCTGAATCACTTCCAGCGTCCCGCGCAGGTTCACGTTCAAGCATTGCTTCTCCGACTTGCGGTTCAGCGAAGCCGCGCAGTGAATCACGGAATCCGTCGTTTCCACCAGCGCGCGGTAATCGTCATCGGACAGGCCAAAACGTTCGCTTGTCAAATCTCCGCCGAAAATGCAGACGCGCGTGTCGAGATATTCGAGGAATTCAGGAAACTCAAAATGCAGCTGCAGTGAGTGCCAAAGCCGTTCGCGCGCTTCTTGCTCCGTTTTTGCCCTGACCAGCAGATTCAGCTTGCCGCGATGCCCGGACAGGAGCCCCGCCACCACGTAGCTGCCCAAATAGCCGGTTGAGCCGGTTACGAAGATCGCCATAGTTAATCGGACGACCGCGCCGCTCTGGAAAGAGCCTTTTGCTCAGCGAGCGCGCCGTTGCCGTTCCAATCGAGCGCGCGCGGTTCGCGTGCTTCGAGCGGTCGGCCTTCCATCAGTGGATAGCACCACCGCCGCAGCGCTGGGATGTGCACGTTGATCCAGTAGTCCCACCAGTCCACCGCTTCTGGCGTGAAATCAAAAAGCTGGCGCTCTTCCGGAGACAACGCTGCGGAAAGCAACCGCGCATTCTGGCACTCGAAGACATGCTCGTTGTGCAGGATGAAAGGCTCGTAGAGCTCGATGAGTTTCTGGGCGCGAATCAATTCGCGTTCTGCTTTCGCGAACGGCGCCTTCTTCATATGCAACGTTGTCGCGGCGCGGTTGATTCCCGAGACCACGGCCTTCTGCATGGGAATCGAAAGCCGTTCGTAGCGCTGCTTGGATACGGGAATGGTCTCGAACTTGACCTTCAGCCAGTTCTCCACCGTTTGTGAAGTTCGGTAATACTTCCGGTGTGCCAGTCCTGTCAGCTCGATACTGCGTCCCATGTTCACCGGATTGATGGCCGAAGTCGCCAGTTGATACAGCCGCGCGTGCCTGCGCGCCACCAGCGCCGCCGCAATCAGTGTCATCCCTCGGCTCACCATGTCTACCGGAATCACGTCCAGGCATTTCCGCTCGTTCGAGGGCAGCTGCCGGAAGTTAGTTCCCAGCAAATACGAAAGCGGTCCCGACGTATTGATCCCCTCATTCCATCCCGAAAACGGCGAACGCTCCGAGCTTTCAACGATGGATGGCCGCACAATGGCAATCGGCAGACCCTTGCCGTGCCGAGCCAAAATTGATTCGCCCAGGCTCTTCGTGAACGTGTACGTGTTAGGCCAGCCCAGGTGTTGTGCCCGACGCATGCCCACGTGCGTTAAGCGGTTGCGCACCCAGCGTGCGCGGTTGCGCCGCAGGACGCCCTCGAGCTGTTCCGCAGGCGCCGACGCTTCGTCGCCGCCGCGCCCCAAGGCTTGCCGGAGAAGCGCTTTGTTCAGTTCCGGACCCTCGGCGCGCGCTTCAATGCGTCGGACTCCTTCCCGCAGGGAAGCGATTTCATTTTCTGCATCAAACCGCGGATCCCGCACAGGGTTGTAATTGCCTTCCAATTGTTCGCCCACGCGCCCGTCGCGCATTCCCACCACATAGCAGGTGGAAAGATGCATCAGCGCGGAGTGCTTGCAGTTTCGCAGGAAGTCCAACAAATGAAGCGTCGAATCCACGTTCGAAGAAAGCGCGTCCCGCAAATCAGGGTTGAAATCCGTGAGGCCCGCGCTGTTCACCACCACGTCGAGGGATTTCTGCAGCCGCGCCTGTGTTTCTTCGTCCAGTCCGAGGCAGGGCAAGCCCACATCTCCTTCGACCACTTCCACTTTTTCTCTTAAGAATGCAGCGAGCTTTTGCCCGTATTCCTCGTGCAACGCATCGAAGGCCGGGGACTCTTCGACGAGTTTGTCGAATCGTCGCTGCGCTGAAGTGGTGCGGTTGCGCCGAACCAGCAGTGTGATTTTACCGATGTTCGGAATCTTTTCGAGCAAATCGACCAGCCACACTTTGCCGATAAATCCCGTCACGCCAATCAGCAAAATGTGGCGGCCCGCCAGTGTCTCCCGCACTGAGAAATTGTCCACCCTCGGCGCAACCCCGAATACCGCGACCGGGCGCTTGATCAAAGATGCTGGCCGGCGGGTTGACTGGATTCCCTTCTCCAATAGCTCGGGCTTTGCCGCCCAGCCCAACTGGTTCAAAAGCATTTCCCGTGGGACGCGCCCGTCTACGGAACCACCCGTTAGCCAAGCGAGAGGGCCGCGCGGACGCACTACCGGATCCAGCAACCGCCCGGTTGCTTTGCCATCCCGATATTCCAGCCGGTTCGCTAGAAACAATGGCACGCCGAGATGATGCGCCAGCGGACGAAGGATATTCTCAAGCAGCTGCCCGACCAGCACGACCCGCTCGCCTTGGCGAATCGCGCCCACGACCTTTTTCACCGCCTCCTCGCGGAGTTGAGGTTTTAGGACGTAGTGAAAATATTCTTCCCCCAGCAGGTCCAGCCGATCCCGGCTGACCCCTCTCAACAGCGAGTGCAGAAACCGCGTAGCAAACGTGCGGCTTGCCGCATACGCGAACGGACGGGCCAGCGCCATTCCGGCCATGCCGGCCCGCCGCGCCCAGCGCTCCGCAAAGCTCCGCGAATTCCACGTGAAAAAGCCCACCGGACGCATGGCGCCGAGTTCCAGCAGCGAACCTTCCACCCGCCAATAAGCGGGATTCCCGGTTCCCTTGGCGGCGTCGATAGGCTCCGATTTGGAAACGCGATTGGTCATCGTTTATGCATTACTTGCGCAGCATGATCCGTTTCTCACAAGAGTTTCTTGGAAAACGTGATCCTGTGACACGCTTCTCATTTTTTCAATCAATCGGTTCTAGGACGGAATCGCAGCCTCTTCCGGCTTCACCCGAACGTATTCCCCGACTCTAACCGGCAGGCCTCTTGGGAAAGGTAAAGGTAGCATTCTAAATAGGTTCCTGCAAGGGAACGGCCTTGTCACCCTTGGCATGGACTCATTTTGATGCAGTGCGTGGCCTCGGGAAGCACCGAAAACGTTGCCAGGATTTCCCGTTCCCATTTCTTAGTTTCCGGAGTAGGTGTCTTGTCGTTGAGGTATGGACCGTCAAAGGTGACGTAAAGAGTTTTGCCTTTCAGAGTAAAGAAATACCGGTCCCGCATATTGCACCCCACCGCCCCCGGGACGGTAGAAATAGAAAGTGTTTTGACCGACGTGAACCGGCTCCGGTGGCGTATCCTAGCCGGTCGGCGCTGCCGCGACAAAACTCTGCAAATCAAAAGGCTTATCGTCAAACTCAACGAAGAGGCTAGCGTCCGCATCCGAACGCCGGAATGTGACGAGATTCCTCACCTTAACTGTATTTGGGACACGCTTATAAAATTGGTGGGGATTCCGAGGCATGGCGGCCGGGATTCCGGGACGATGCCGGCCGGCATTCCGAAATGAATCCGGCCGCGATTCCGAAATAAAGGCGGCCACCTATTCCGATTTCAAGGCGGCCACTTTTTCAGGGTTTTTCGGAACAGTGGCCGGCTTCGTTTTGGAACGATTTCCACAGGGCGAAGAACGCTGGACAACAACAGGACAAGTTAATCTCCACGGGCACGTGGAGGAAAACATTGCCCGCGAAAAGGTTGTCCATGAGAAAGTTAAAGGAAGTCCTTAGGCTGCGATTCGAGTTAGGTCTTGGTCACCGGCAGATCGCCCGTAGCTGTTCGATCGGGCGAGCCACGATTCACGAATACCTGAAGCGGGCCCAGGCGGCTGGTGTCAAGTGGCCGTTGCCGGAAGACTGGGATGACAGGAAGCTAGAAGAAACTTTGTTCGGTAGACCCTTGCGGCGGATCTATGAGAACCGTAAGAAACTGCCGGATCTGGCCCGCATCCATGAAGAACTCCAACAGCATTCCCACCTGACGCTGCAGTTGGTATGGGAAGAGTACCGACAAGCACACCCCGACGGATACGGCTACAGTCGATTTTGCGATCTCTACCAGCAGTGGCGGCGTCAGTTGGACGTGGTGTTGCGCCAGGAACACCGCGCCGGCGAAAAGCTGTTCGTCGATTATGCCGGGGCCACCATTCCCATCTACGATCCGCAAGGCGGTGCGGTGCGCCAAGCTGCGATCTTCGTCGCGGTCCTGGGTGCAAGTAGCTACACATACGCCGAAGCCACGGGGAGCCAGGAACTGGAGAACTGGATCGGCTCCCATATCCGTGCCTTCGAGTTCCTCGGTGGTTGTCCGAAGCTGGTGGTTCCCGACAACCTGCGCAGCGGAGTGAGTCGGGCCTGCCGCTATGAACCCGACCTGAATCGCACCTATCACGAAATGGCCATGTACTACGGCGTGGGAGTGTTGCCCGCGCGACCCTACAAGCCCCGCGACAAGGCCAAAGTTGAAAACGGTGTACAGGTCGTTCAACGCTGGATCGTGGCGGCGTTGCGGCACCGCAGATTCTTCACTCTCTCAGAACTCAACCAGGCCATTCGCGAGCTGCTGGAGAAGTTGAATCACCGACCGTTTCGCAAGCGCTCGGGAAGCCGCGCTAGTTTATTCGCCGAGCTCGATCGGCCGGCACTGCAGCCCTTGCCGGCAGAACGATACGAGTTTCATCAGTGGGCCACGGCGCGCGTCAACATCGACTATCACGTGGAGTTCGAGCAGCACTACTACAGTGTGTCGTACGCCCTGACCGGACAGTTGGTGGAGATCCGAGCAACGATGACGACCTTGGAGATCTTCCACCGCGGTGAACGTGTGGCTTCTCATGCGCGCAGCCACCAACACTATCAAGCCACGACCAACCCGGAACACCGTCCGAAAAGTCATCGGCAGCATCTCGCGTGGCCGCCCTCGCGACTACTCGGCTGGGCGAAGTCGGTAGGACCGGCTACGGTCCAGTTGTTCTCTGCGATTCTGGAAAGCAAGCCGCACCCGGAGATGGGCTACCGATCATGTCTCGGCATTCTGCGGCTGGGACAGCGTTATTCGAGCGAACGCCTAGAAGCCGCCGCGACTCGCGCAGTGTCTGTTGGGGCCTGCTCGTACAAGAGCGTGAAGTCGATCTTGGAACGTTCTCTCGACCGCCAACCTCTGGAGATCTCAGCGACGAAACAACCGCTGGAGCACGACAACATTCGCGGCGCTTCCTACTTTGATTTCCCGGATCCTCCCGCAGTGCAGTGATTCTATCTCAAGGAGAAACTCATGTTGAATCAGCAAACGATCGAGAAGTTGCATACCATGCGGTTGCACGGAATGGCTGAGGCTTTTCGCGCGCAGCCACAACAGCTGGGCATCACGGACCTAAGCTTTGAAGAACGCTTCGCTCTGCTCGTGGATCAGCAGTGGAATTGGAGGCAGAACCGTGCGCTTACGCGCCGGCTGGAAAAAGCCAAGCTTCGACATCGCGCTTGTGTGGAGGACATCGACTTTCGCCACCCGCGGGGACTAGAACGTTCGCTGCTGCGTTCCCTCACGCAGGACTCCTCCTGGGTACGAGAGCATCAAAACGTATTTCTGATCGGACCGTGTGGAATCGGCAAAAGTTTCTTGGCCTGCGCACTGGCCGAGAAGGCTTGTCGAGATGGATTCACAGCGTGTTATACGCGGACCCAACAACTGTTTCGCGATTTGGCCCTGGCCCGTGCCGACGGCAGTTTGCGCAGCCTATTGGCGCGCTTCGCGAAAACCGATGTGCTTCTGATCGATGAGTGGGGAATGGCACCGCTGACGGACCCCGAACGCAGAGATTTCCTGGAAATCTGTGAAGACCGCTATCAGCTGCGATCAACGATTCTGACTAGCCAACTACCGGTGGCGCAGTGGCACGAACAGATCGGAGATCCAACCGTTGCCGATAGCATCCTCGATCGCCTGGTGCACAACGCACACCGTATCGAGATGCACGGCGAATCCATGCGCAAAAAGCGTAGCGGAAAGGAAGCGTAAACATGGGCGTGGCGACCGGAAAAAAGAGCGGTGGAAATGACGGGGATGTGGAAAGCCAACCCCAGGCTTCCCACATCCCCTTGGAAATCGCTACCGCGATTCCCACATTTCCACCGCTCCAGCAACAACAAGTTCCTCTTCCGTGTTGATTTCGGTTGACCGATGCCGGCCACTTCGTCCACTATCACTCCGCCAGCGTCGCTCCGCTCCGAACGCGCCCGGCTTCAGCTCGGAATCGTGTCCGGCTTCATTTCGGAATCACTGTCTGACTTCATCGGAATCCCCAATTTTACGCGAAATTCGGGGTCGGCAGGTGTTGGGCATGTTTGCGACAATGCCCCATGAATCTTGGCCAAACCGTCTTTTCCCAATTGCTCCAGCATCTACCTCACAAACAATTTCAAAAGTGCGTA
>Ga0209805_1002471_pt1 | contig 10770 bp, 12 predicted proteins | sample GraSoiAngelo_148_FD_185905 | JGI IMG/M metagenome (GOLD analysis project Ga0209805, IMG submission 185905) | Grasslands soil microbial communities from the Angelo Coastal Reserve, California, USA - 14_1009_09_20cm (SPAdes) (version 2) | ecosystem: Environmental > Terrestrial > Soil > Grasslands ... | reverse complement strand
CGATCTCGGCTCGCGTCGCCCGACGGTATACTTAAGCCGCGCCCTAGGGGAGCGGAATGCTGAGAGTGCCGGCGTCGCCGGCAGACCCTAGAAACCTGATCAGGGTGATACCTGCGGAGGGAAAGGGCCACGAGCATTCCGCCACCATCCGGGAGGTGGCATATATGGAACTTGCCGAAGAACGACGCGAGAAGCTGTCACGGATGCGCCTCTACGTGATCACCGCTGATCATGGCGGCGAGGCCGAGACGGTGCGCACCATCGAAGCGGCGCTGGCGGGTGGTGCCAACGTCATCCAGCTTCGCAAGAAGGCGATGCCCAAGGGTGAGCAGTACCTCATCGCGCTGGCGCTGCGACGGCTGACCCAGATCCACGGTGCGCTGTTCATCGTCAACGACCACCCCGATATCGCGATCGCCGCCGATGCTGATGGCGTCCACCTCGGTCAGGATGACCTGCCGCCGGCTGTCGTCCGTCAGCTCCCGGGTTTTGAGGGGAGGCTGATCGGCCGCTCGACCCACAGCCTCGGCCAGGCGCAGCTCGCGGTCCATGAAGGCGCCGATTACATTGCGGTCGGTCCGGTCTTTCCGACCCCGACGAAGGAGGGTAGAGCCGCGGTTGGGACGGCCCTCGTCTCGCGTGTTGCCGGGGTCGTCGATCGGCCGTTCGTCGCGGTTGGCGGGATCGACCTGGCGAACGCGCCTTCCGTGCTCGATGCGGGCGCCCGCGCCATCGCCGTGGTGCGTGCCGTCTATGACGCGCCGGATCCGGCGGAAGCCGCCCGTCGCCTGCACGAAGTCCTGGTCACGCGAATCGAGGCTGCCCGCCGATGAGTGACGTAACCGTCACCTTGAACGGCAAGCCCCGGGTCGTTCCGGACGGGCTCAGCCTGCTCGAGCTCCTCGAGCGCCTCGAGATCCAACCTTCGCGGGTCGTGGTCGAGCACAACCGGGAGATCCGGCGGAAATCGGACCTCACGACCACGAAAGTGCGCAACGGCGACGAGCTGGAGCTCGTCTATTTCGTTGGCGGCGGAGCAACCGGTGGCGACGACCCGCTGGTCGTTGGCGGCCGCACCCTGCACTCGCGACTGATCCACGGCACCGGAAAATTCAGCTCGAACGACGTTCTCGCGCGCTGTCTCTTGGCGGCCCAGCCGGACATGATCACTGTCGCGATCCGCCGGTTGAACCTCGACGGCGGCCGCTCCGAGCTGGAGGGGATCGATCTTCGCCGCTACACGTTGCTCCCGAACACCGCCGGGGCCACGACGGCTGACGGCGCGATCCGGCTCGCACGCCTGGCCCGCGCGGCCGGATTCTCCGACTTCATCAAGGTGGAGGTGGTCGGGGACGAGGACACCCTCCTGCCCGATCCGCACGCGACCCTCGAGGCAACCCGCCAACTGGTCAAGGAAGGCTTCATCGTCATGCCCTACACCAGCGATGACGTCGTCCAGGCGATCCGGCTGTATGAAGCCGGTGCGGCCGCCGTCATGCCGGGCGCGGCCCCCATCGGCACGACACTCGGCTTGCAGAATCTCTTGAATCTCGAGCTGATCGTGAGCAAGGTCAAGGTGCCGGTCATCGTCGATGCCGGGCTTGGCGTCCCGTCTGAAGCCGCCCGCTGCCTCGAGCTGGGCGCGGCCGGCGTACTCGTCAACACGGCGATCGCGCGTGCGAAGAACCCACCCGAGATGGCACACGCCTTTGCCGAGGCGGTGGTCGCGGGCCGCCGCGCCTTCAACGCCGGGCGCGCGCACATCGGGGTGAAGGCCGTCGCCAGCAGCCCGGCCGAGGGGATTCCCGTTTAGCAAGAAGCTGCGCCACGTCGGCGAGCGTGGGCTGCTCAAGTCGCTGCAACCCTTTCTCAGCCCGGCCGGGCGACGCCTGCTGATCGGCGCCCGGGAGGACGATGATGCGGCCGTCTGGCGCAGTGAGGCTGGCCCCGTCGTGGCAACCATCGACACGATGGTGGAGGGGATCGACTTTCTGCTCGACTGGCCCGGGCTAACCTTTCGAATGGTCGGCCGGCGTCTCATGAGCGTCAATCTCAGCGACCTGGCCGCCATGGGAGCGGCGCCGCGACATGCGCTGATCTCGTTAGCCCTGCCGGGCCGGCTGGAGGTCGCCGATGTCACCGAGCTGTACCGCGGCATCGCCGAACGGGCTCGGCAGTACGGCTGCACCGTCGCCGGCGGGGACCTGAGTGGAACGGATGGCCCGCTGGTGTTGACCGCAACTCTCTACGGCACGATCGCAGCGGGCTCGCGACCGCTGCGGCGCGCAGGAGCCCGCGCCGGATGGGCGCTGGCCGTCACGGGGAGACTCGGGCTTGCATCGGCGGGGTTGGCATTGCTGCTCGAAGGAAAACGGCCGCGGACGAGAGCCCAACGTCGCTGGGTCAGAGCTCTCTATGACCCGCAGCCACGGGTGGAGGCCGCAAAAATTCTGCAGGTCATGGGGGTACGCGTGGCCGGCGATATCAGCGATGGGCTCTACCGGGAAATCGAGCGGATCGCGCAGCCCGCCGGCCTGGGAGCGACGGTCGAGGCCGACCGGATGCCGCTCGACCCAGACCTACGGCGCCTGCGCGAGCACGCATGGGCAGGCGGGCTGATGGAATCCGAAGACTATGAGCTCGTGTGCGCAGCGCCGCGCAAGCTGCTGGAGGCCGCGCGACGGCGGCTCCGCGAGCGCCTGAAGCTGAACCTGTCGATCATCGGGAGCCTGACGCGCGAGGCCGGCATCCGGGTGGGGGTCGATGGCCGGCTCGTTTCCATTCCGAGTCTGGGAGCGGGCTATGACCACTTCCGTTGACACCGGATCCGTCGATGAGACCCAGGACGTGGGGCGGCGGCTGGGGCAGGTCGTCGAGGCGGGCGACGTGATCGCGATCGAGGGTGAGCTGGGCACCGGAAAGACGGAGCTGGTCAAGGGGATCGCCGAGGGGCTGGGCGTCACCTCCGGTGTGCACAGTCCAACCTTTGTCCTGCACCACCGCTATCGGGGCCGCCTGCCCATCGAGCACTACGACCTCTATCGCCTGGAAGGCCTTGCCTGGGTTGACACGGGTCTGGACGAGCCGGCGCCGGATGCGGTCACCGTGATCGAGTGGCCCGAGCGCGCCGCGGTGCTCGATGATTGGGCGACGACCCGGATCCGGATGACGACAGAGGGCCCGACGAGTCGCCGCCTCACATTCATTAGTGGTCCCGAACGGATTCGGGCCGTCTTCGAGCATGCGCCTCGCGATTGACACATCGGGCGCCGACCAGGCCATGGTCGTGCTCGACGGCCGCCGCCTGCTGGCGGCCGAAGATTGGGTCCGAAGCCGCGACGATCCGCCGGTGCTGACGCGTCTCGACGCGCTGGTGAAGCGGGCCGGCGGCCGGCCGGACGACCTGGATGGGGTGGCCGCGGCCCGTGGCCCTGGCTCGTTCACCGGCCTGCGGGTCGGGCTTTCGCTGGCGGCCGGGCTGGCCTACGCGCGGCACATTCCGCTCCACCTGGTCGATAGCCTTCCGATACTGGCCCGCCGGGCGACCGGGGAACCGGCCACCATCGCGTTGCGCGATGCCGGCCGGGCCGAGGTCTACGCCTGGCGCGACGGGGAGCCGCCGCGGCGAATGCCCACCGATGAGCTTGCTGGGTGGCTCCCCTCCAGTGCCCGGGTGATGGTCGAGCCCGCCGGCAGACTGGCAATCTGGTCGTCCGGGCACGCTCATCTCGAAATTCCAGCCGCGCAACGGCGGCCATTGAGCGCGGCACTCCTCGACTCCGCCATCTGGACCTTCGAATCCCAAAAACCACTGCGATATGATGAGGTGCAGGCGCTCTACGTTCAGCCTGCTGCCGCCGAGGAGCGACGAAGGAAGGCCTCATCATGATGCAACTCAAGTCCCGAGTGCTCGTCGACGCCATGCGCGAGGATGACATCCCCGAAGTGCAGGCGATCGAGCGCGAAATCTTCCCCACCCCCTGGCCACGCAATGCCTATTACCGCGAGCTGCACCATAATCGGTCCGCCTACTACCTCGTGCTGCGCCGCGACGACGAGATCGTCGGCTACGCGGGGCTGTGGAAGATGAGCGACGAAGCCCACATCACTACTGTCGGCGTCCGGGCGAACCAGCAGGGGAAGGGATACGGTCATGCGCTGATGGCCGCGCTGATCCAGCGTGCCTATCACCTCGGTTCGCGCTGGCTCACGCTCGAGGTGCGGCCATCGAACGACGTCGCCGTCCGGCTGTACGAAAAGTTCGGGTTCAAGGTCATCGGTCGTCGTCGCGGTTATTACACGGACAACAACGAGGACGCCATCGTGATGTGGTCCGATTCGATCCAGGCCGCGAGCTTCAAGAAGCGGTTCAAGGACATCCTGCACACGCTCGACTTCGAAGGGCTGGATACCAGCACGCCGCAGTAGCTTCCCCGGACCGGCGCGTGCTGGCGATCGAGACCTCGTGCGATGAAACGGCCGCGGCCGTTGTGGCAAGCGGGCCACGGCTGCTGTCGAATGTGATCCGGTCGCAGGACGAGCTCCACGCACCCTTCGGCGGCGTCGTCCCGGAGATTGCCGCGCGCGCGCACCTGCAGACACTCGTCCCCGTGATCGAACGAGCGCTCGAGAGTGCCGGGACTCGCTGGGAGCAGGTCGATGGCGTCGCGGTCACACGCGGTCCCGGCCTGGTGGGCTGCCTGCTGGTCGGGGTGAATGTGGCGCAGGCGATTGCCTGGGCGCGCAAGCTGCCGGTCGTCGGCGTCAGTCACCTGGCGGCTCACGTCTTCGCCGCCCTGCTCGAAGAGCCGGAGCTCCGTCCACCAGTCCTCGGCCTGGTGGTGTCAGGTGGGCACAGCGACCTGGTCCGCTGGCAGGAGGACGGCAGCATCGCCGTGATCGGCCGAACCCGCGACGACGCCGCGGGGGAGGCCTTCGACAAGGGCGCCCGGATCCTGGGCCTTCCATTCCCCGGTGGCCCTGCAATCGACCGGCTGGCCACGGCAGGCGATCCCCGGGCGGTGGCTTTTCCACGACCGCGAGCGCCCGGTCTCGACTTCAGCTTCAGCGGCGTCAAGACGGCGTTGCTTTATGAGGTGCGGAAGCGAGCGGCGCTGTCCGAGCAGGAGCGCGCGGACCTGGCGGCCAGCTATCAGGAAGCGATAGTCGATGCGCTGCTGCAGCGAGTCGAAGCGGCCTTATTCCCCTCCCCGGTTGGCGAGGGAGGTTCCGGGTGGGGGCCGTCGCCCACGCTCGTCATTGGGGGCGGCGTCGCCCGCAACCGGCGACTCCGCGAAGCCGCGCAGCAACGATTCGGATCGCAGGCACGCCTGGTGATTCCGGCCCCCGAGCTCTGTACCGACAATGCGGCGATGATCGGGGCGGCCGGGCTCATCGAGTGGGATCGACGAGGACCGGACCCGGCGCCGTTCGATGCCGACCCCGGCCTTGGCTTCGCGTAACCTGACCGGCGATACCGGCGTTCTGGTGCTGGCGTCCGTTCGTCAGCAAGAAGAGGAGGAATCATGCGCTTTCGCCCTGTCGCCATCATCGCTGCGATCGCAGCGTCGCTCGTCAGCACGGCGTCGGTTAGCGCCGGACCGCAGAGTTTCAACCAACCCAAGCACTATTACCTGGCGCTGGGTGATTCGTTGGCGTTCGGTTACCAGCAGGCGAAGTTCAACGGGGAGGCGGCGGCTGGATCCGTAGATGCCGCCACGTTTGATACCGGGTACGTCGATGATTTCGCGGCGAAGCTGAGAGCCGTCAAGCACCCGACCCGAACGGTGAATTTTGGCTGTCCGGGCGAGACGACGGCGTCTTATTTCAGCGCGTGCGCCTGGAACGCCGCCCTCGGGTTGCCTCTGCATAACGCCTACTCCGGGTCGCAAGAAGCCGCCGCCCTTGCCTTCATCGGGGCGCACCGCAACCAGGTGAGCCCGATTACGCTGGATCTCGGGGCGAATGACACGACACCGTGTCTGTTGAGTCCAGACCCGGCCTGCGTGCCGAACGCCCTGGCGCGGGTTGGCGCCAATCTGGATCGGGCACTCGGCGAGCTTCGGGGGGCCGCCCCGAACGCCGAGATCATCGTGATGGCCTACTACGATCCATTCGCCGCCGTCGCGCCGCAGAGCCTTGCGATTACGGGTGGACTCAACCAGGCGATCAGGACCGCCGCCGCTGCCCATGGCGTCCGGGTGGCCGATGCGTTCACCCCGGTCAACCTGGCGCAGCCGCAGCCGGCAACGCTGTGCGCCCTGACGCTCTTCTGTACGGCGTTACACGATATTCATGCCAGCGATGCCGGCTACGCGGTGATCGCCGAGCAGTTCTGGGCAGTCTCCGGCTACGGCCGGTCTGGCGAGTAGCGAGCGGAGGCCAGGGGCCCGGCCGTGCTGGGCCCTTGAACCTGTCCAGGCCATCAGGTATCATTAGCACTCGGACTAACTGAGTGCTAACCACCGCCAGCAAGGAGGATCGCGTATGAACTTAAGGCCACTGGGAGATCGGGTCGTGATCAAGCCCGTGGAGCGTGAGGAGCGGACCAAGAGCGGCATCGTGCTGCCTGACACCGCCAAGGAGAAGCCGCAAGAGGGCATGGTCGAAGCCGTCGGGAACGGCCGCTTCATCGAGGCGAGCGGCAAGCGTGAGCCGCTCGACGTCAAGGTCGGCGACCGCGTGGTGTATGCCAAGTACGCCGGCAGCGAGATCAAGCTCGACGAGACCGAATACCTGATCGTGTCCGAGAAGGACATCCTCGCCGTCGTCGCGAACGGCAAGAAGTAACCGAAGCGAAATTAGCGAAAGCCAGCCTACGGGCTGGCTTTCTTTATTTTCGGCCTCGGGATCATCGGCAGGGCCAGCATCGCCTCGGTCATCGCGGCGTACTGCTCCTGGCTGCGCCAGTCGTAGTGCGGATTGCGCCACCGGACATAGCCGCGGTAGTCGATGAGGAACAGCGATCGCTGCGCCACCCCGCGCTCCTCGATGAGGACGCCGTAGCGGCGTGTGACAGCCTTATCCCAGTCGGCGAGCAGCGGGAAGGGGAGATCCCCAAGACTTTTCGCGTAGGCCTTGTGGGCCCAGATATGGTCGACGCTGACGGCGAGCACCTGGGTCTCCCCCTTGGCGAACTGCTCGTGATCACCTCGCAAGGAGGTGAGCTCGTTCGTTCAACCCGGACTGAAGTCGTAGACGTAGAAGCAGAGCAGGACATGCTTGCTCCCTCGGAAGGATGACAGCGCTACTGGATCGCCGTCGGGCGTGCCGGGTAGGGTGAAGTCCGGTGCCTGGTCACCAATCCCCGGCATGCTGGCCGCGGCGCTCGACATCGACCTATTGTAGGTTTGGGTGATTTTCCGCGATCGTGTGGATGCAGGCGAACGCCTGGCAGCCGCGCTGCAGCGCTACCGCGATGCGCCGGACACGGTTCTCCTCGGCATCCCGCGCGGTGGGGTGGTGGTGGCCAGAGCCATCGCGGCCGAGCTGCACCTGCCGCTTTCGATCAGCCCGGTGCGCAAGCTCGGCGCGCCGGGAAATCCGGAGCTCGCCATCGGCGCGGTTGATGACGACACCGTGCTCGTCTTCGACCGCAAACTCAGCCGGCACATCGGCCTGACCGAGGGCGACCTCGCGGCCGCGGCCGCCCGCCAGCGCGAGGAGCTCCGCGCCTGGTTGTCGGCCCTGGGAGCGGGGACGCTGCCGCCGCTGGGCGGACGGACCGTGATCCTGACGGACGACGGGGTTGCGACCGGATACACCGCACAGGCCGGGGTCGAGACGGTGCGCCGGCGCGGCGCCCACCGAGTGGTGCTCGCCGTGCCGGTCGCGCCGCCGGATACAGCGCATTGGCTGGCGCCGCAGGTGGACGAATTCATCTGCCTGGCCACGCCGGAGCCCTTTTATGCCGTCGGCAACTTCTTCGAAGAATGGCCACAGGTCACCGACGACGAGGTTCGAGCACTGCTGCTGGCCGGTAACACGTTGTAGCGAGGACTGACACACCGGCAAGGTCGGCGCCCTTCGCCCGGTTACAGAAGCGTGACGGGTTCTTTGGGTGGCATTTGGACACCCGGTCATATAGTGGTGGGCGCATGACGCTCTTCAAGAAGGGAAAGGGGGACCAAGGCGGGGGCACGCCCAAAGCTCCGGCCTTCAGCCCGATCGACCGAGTCGGGCTGCTCGGCCTCCTCGACCAGGTGGTCAACGGGGGCCAGTCCGGCGTGCTGGAATTGCGAGAGCCTCGAGGGAACTGGGTCTATGCCTTTCAGGCCGGCGCCCTGACGCACGCCAGCGGCGGTCGCGTCCGGGGAGCTCGGCAGGCGTTCGACCTGCTCTGGGAGTTCCAGAGTGGCGAGTTTTCCTTTACGCCCGGCCCGAACCCGAGCCTGGCGGGCAACCTGTACATCGACAAAGGCCGGCTGCTCGACCTGCTGCGCCGCAGCCAGGCGGTGCTCCAGGGGCCATCCGCCCCCTATATCCCGCCCGACCAGCAGCGGCCGATCGCGCCGGCGAACCAGCCCTACCGGCCGCCGGTGCCCGGGCAGATGCCCACCTGGCAACCGCCAGCGCCTCCCGGGCAGTACCCGGCGCCACCGCCGCAGGGCTGGCCGCAACCTGCCGGCCAGCCGGGCATGCCACCGGCGCCCGCCTGGGGTCCGGGATACCCTCCGCAGCAATACCCGGGCGCCCCCTATTCGGGTGCGCCCTACCCCGGAGCGCCGGCTCCCGGACAGCCCTATCCACCCCAACCGTACCCGCCGCAGGCGTATCCCCAGGGCATGCCGCCGCAGGCGATGCCTCCTCAGGTGATGCCGCCCCAGCCGATGCCGGCTCAAGCGCCTCCCGCTCGACCGGCCCGGCCGGTGACGCCGCCGAGCTTTTCGGTGCCACCGATGCCAATTCCGAAGAAGCGCGAGCCTCTCCCGACCTACCAGCCGCCGGCCGCCACGCCAGGTCCGTCGCCTGTTGCCGAGCCGCCGAGGCAGGACGATCTGGCCGCACTCCGGGCCAGCCTGGTGGCCCAGGCCCCGGCGGTCCGACCGGCGCCCACCGGCCCGGCGTGGGGGGTTCGCGCCGCCGAGGGCACGGTAACCCCGCTCCCCGCCGTCCCTGGAAAAGGAAAGGGCAAAGGCAAGGACAAGGGCAAGAGCAATGTCGTGCCCGGAGTCAAGGGCGCCAAGCGCGACTCCAAACTCAAGGCGGCCATCAGGGTGCAACTCATCACGTTTCTCCTGTGGGCCTGCGAGCGCAAGTACTCGCCCGATGATCACTGGACCCTCAAAGACGCGTTCGAGGTCTCGACCATGGAGCTGCGTGATCAGTTCTTCAGCGCCTTTTCGCAATCGCTGAAATCGGCCAACCGGCCGCGCGCGAATGACGACGACGACATGGACGACATGGCCGCCGGACGGATGCGCGGCCGCGGCCGCCGACATTAATAGAGGCCGGGCTGTGCTTTGGCACAGGCCGGCACGCGCGCGAAGCGCGCAGCTTTAGCGCTCGGTTTCTACGTAACTGCGCCGGGTAGACTGGCCTTTGCCTTGGCATCAACTACGCATGCGGCAGCGGAGCGCGCCGTGGATCTGCTGGACGGACTGAACCCCCCGCAGCGGGCAGCCGTCATGGCCGACGATGGCCCGTTGCTGATCTTTGCCGGCGCGGGCAGCGGAAAGACGCGGGTCTTGACCCACCGGATTGCCTGGCTGATCCAGCAGGGCCGCGCCGAGCCGGGAGAAATCCTGGCGGTCACCTTTACAAACAAGGCCGCGCGCGAAATGCGCGGCCGGGTCGAGCATCTTCTCAATCTGACCGCGGGCGCGATCTGGATGGGCACGTTTCACGCGATCGCGGTCCGCATCCTGCGCCGCGACGGCAGCGCTGACGGGATCGATCGCCACTTCGTCATCTACGACGAGGCCGACCGGCTGTCAGTCGTCAAGCGCGTGATGAACGAGATGCGGCTCGATGAGAAGCGCTATCCGCCGGGGGGCATGGTGGCCCTGATCTCACGCGCCAAGGACGAGGTCATCAACGCTGAGGAACAGGCAAAAGCGGCGGGCACGCACAACGAGGAGCTGGCGGCGAAGATCCGCGTGCGCTACGACGCGTTTCTCGAGCAGAACAACGCGCTCGACTTCGACGATCTGCTGATGCGGGCCGTGTGGCTGTTCGATCGCCACCCGGACGTGCTCGAGAAATATCAGAAGCGATTCAAGTACATCATGGTCGACGAGTACCAGGACACGAACCGGGCCCAGTACCTGATGGTGCGGCACCTCGCCAGCAAGCACCGCAACCTGTGCGTCGTCGGCGATGACGATCAGAGCATCTACATGTTCCGCGGTGCGGACGTGCGCAACATCCTGTCTTTTGAACAGGACTACCCGGACGCCCAGATCGTCAAGCTGGAGCAAAACTATCGATCGACCCAGGTCATCCTCGATGCCGCCTATCACGTCATCAAGGCGAATCCGAACCGCGCCGAAAAGCGGCTCTGGACCGATCGGCCGGGCGGGCCCAAGGTGGTGGTGGCGCAGACCTATGACGAGCAGGAGGAGGCGCAGGCGGTCGCGCGAGAGGCGCTCCGGTTGGTCGCAGAAGGCGACTACCGGCTCGGTGACATCGCGATCCTGTATCGCACCAACGCGCAGTCGCGTGCACTCGAGGAAGTCCTGCTTCGGCGCGGCGTCCCCTACCGGCTGATCGGCGGGCTACGGTTCTACGAGCGGCGGGAGGTCAAGGACGTGCTCGCGTATCTCCGGTTGA
>Ga0209805_1002460_pt1 | contig 10787 bp, 8 predicted proteins | sample GraSoiAngelo_148_FD_185905 | JGI IMG/M metagenome (GOLD analysis project Ga0209805, IMG submission 185905) | Grasslands soil microbial communities from the Angelo Coastal Reserve, California, USA - 14_1009_09_20cm (SPAdes) (version 2) | ecosystem: Environmental > Terrestrial > Soil > Grasslands ... | reverse complement strand
AAGCGAGACCGTCGTAGTCTCGAGCGAAATTCCCATGTTGAATACGGTCTCCTCGACCTTGGGGGGCACGCTCAGTAATAAGGAGATTAACGATCTGCCCCTGAACGGTCGGAACTACGAAAACCTGCTTCAGCTGCGTCCCGGCGTCATCCGTTATCCGGGCGGCGGCTTCTCCACGACCAGCGCCAACGGCCTTCGCGCCGAAGACAACGCTTACCTGATTGACGGCTTGTTTAACAGCGAGCCCTTCTCCGGCCAGAGCATCATTAATGGGGCCGGAATTGCGGGAGATTCGGCGACCATCCTGCCCGTCGACTCCATCCAGGAATTTAACCTGCAGCAAAATCCTCCGGCGGAGTTCGGTTGGAAGCCGGGCGCGATCGTCAACGTCGGTTTGAAGTCGGGGACCAATGCGGTCCACGGTACCGCTTACGCGTTTGGCCGGGATACTCCCTTCGATGCGCGCAACTATTTCAATGTGACTGGCACACCCAAACAGCCGAGAAACTTAGAGCAGTTCGGTGGGACCCTCGGCGGGCCTATTATGAAAGACAAGCTGTTCTATTTCGGCGCTTACGAGGGCCAGCGCTACGAGGTCGGCAACATTACCCAGTTGTCGACGCCGGCTACGGTCTCGCTGGGAGCCGACCCGGCGAGGAGTCTGGTGGATGCCATCGCTGCCTTGCAGGCGCGAAATGTCCCGATCAGCAACGTTAGTCTGCAGATCGGGGGCTGCACATTAGGTCCTCCCGTCTCGTGCAATGGCACAGGATTTCCAACCAATAACGGGACTAACCCCGCCGATCCAACCCTGATAACCTTCGGACTTCCTAACAATGTCAGCGCCGATAATGCGGTTGGGAAAATTGATTACCACATCACGCAGAGCCATATTTTTAGTGGCCGGTATTTCTTCGGCAACAACTCCGGAACCGTATCGGACGCGAGCCAACTCCAGCCACAGTGGCTGACCCAGATTCACACTCGGGCGCAAGTGCTGGGGACGAACTGGACTTGGATCCCGAATTCCACCTGGGTCAACGAAGTCCGTTTCGGTTACAACCGCCTCTATCAGCCCACTTTCACTGCGGATCACAACAAGCCCGCCTCTTCCTATGGAATCAACACCGGTGTTACCAATCCGCTATACGGCGGATTGCCCCGAATCAACATTGCCCCGTTTTATATCTTCCCCCAGGAGTTGGGCGGCTTTAACTGGCCGAAGATACAGGGGCCCGACACCAGATTCCAATTGGTGGACCACGTTTCGTACATACGCGGCAAGCATGCTCTTAAGTTCGGCGCAGAGCTCCATCATGACGGCTTCACGGGCGGGGCGTATGGCGGTGTGCGCGGCCGAATCAAATTCGGATTCGGAGTCAATGACGTCTTCACCGGAGCCACCTCACTGGAAGACTTCTTCGCTGGAGTTCCTGATAAGGGGAGCCAACTGATCGGTGATCCCACGCGTCAGATCCACGACTGGGGCTACGCCAGCTTCCTCCAGGATGATTGGCGCGTTACTAAGACTCTAACGTTGAATTTGGGTATGCGCTACGAGCTGAACACGGTAATAAAGGATAACCGTAATCTGCTGGGCAATTTCGATGCCGCCAACGGGCTGCTGCAGGTTGGCAAGGGGATTAGCGTGCCTTACGACGGCGATCACAACAATTTCGCTCCCCGTTTTGGGTTCGCATGGGATACGACAGGTACGGGCAAAACTGTGGTACGCGGCGGCGGAGGTCTGACTTACGAGACCGTAAACTGGGAGTCATTCCTCGCCCTCAACAACTCCATGGGTCTTAGCACCATTCCCACCGGCGCCATTATCGATGGTGCCGGAGGAACGGCGGGCGGATCGATCGCCGTCGGGACCGTCAACTTTGCTGGCTCGAGTCTCAACTGGGATCCCACCATCAGCGGAATGCAGGGAACCGTATTCCCCACTACTCCGCTCGATTGCTTCGCGGCGCCCTGCAGCATTCTCGGCGTGGACCGAAAGCTCAGGACTCCCTACGTGTGGAGTTGGACTTTGAATGTCCAGCACGCCTTGACCAGTAATCTGTCCCTGGAAGTCGCATATGTGGGCAGCCATGGATCAAAGCTGGTGGGAATTCACGACATCAATCAACCTCCTCCGGGCGCCGGGTGGACAGCCGGGCCAGGCGGCACCATCGCCCAGTGCCTGGCCAGCGCCCCCGCTTGGGACCAGTGCGCCAGCGGTGGCGACGCAGAGCAAGCCGCACGGCCATTCAACGGCAAGTTCCCTTATCTCGCAAACACTTACCAGATGGGGAACATTTACAAGTCCAACTACAACGGCTTGCAGACGACTCTGACCTCACGCAACTTCCATGGACTAAGCGCCGTGGTGGGCTATACCTACTCCCATTCCCTGGATGATGTCGGCGCCAATTGGGATTTTGGTGCAGGATCGGGTATTCCTCAGAACAACCTGGTTCCGCATACGGAATATGCCAGCAGCGATTTCGATATTCGCCACCGCTTCACCTTGGCCATGACCTACCTCATCCCGGGCAAGGAAGGTTTCGCACAACTGCTCAAGGGCTGGCAGTTGAATTCCATCGTCACGCTCTCCAGCGCTCAACCCTGGGGTCCGATGGATGCCACTACGGATGTGACCGGAACCGGTGAAGTGCTCTCGGATCGATGGAATTTCTTTGGCAGGACGTCTGACTTCAAGTCCGGCCCCATCGGAATTCCTTATTTCCCGAACAACAGCAATCCGGCTTGCGTCGCCCAGGCGTTAACCGTCGACGGGGGAAACCCAAGCGGTCCCGCAGATGTTGCTTTGGGAGCGTTCGGCTGCTACGCGATGGGCAACTCCGTAATGATCCCTCCCCCCTTCACCCTGGGTACGATGGGCCGTAACACTTTCCGCGATACCGGATTCCGCAACTGGGATTTGTCGGTGGCCAAGAACTGGAAGTTCGGGGAGCGGTTTGGCGCTCAGTTTCGCGCCGAGTTCTTCAACGTGCTCAATCATCCGAACTTCGCCAATCCTTTTGGCGGGCAGAACGGATGGGCGCACAACGATCCCGGCGGGCCGGGAAATTTTGGCTGCGCCTGCGCCAGCCCCGATGTGGCAGCTTCCAACCCGGTCATCGGATCCGGCGGCAGCCGCGCGATCCAGTTGGGATTGAAACTGCTTTTCTAATTGCCGGACGAAGGAGACGGTCTTCCCAAGACTGGAAGGGGAGCTCATGGCGAATCTAACGGCGACTCGCTTCTCGCTAGCGCTTTGTTTGCTCTTGATCACGGTTGTGTCCAGCCGCTCATTTTGCCAGCAGCGCACCGAACGCACGCTGGAGGAGATCAAGACCGAGGCTATCAAGCGTGCCGAGAACGGCATGTATCCTCTCATCGGCCTGGACCCGGCCGAAGTCCGTGAAGCATTCCAGTCGATCAAAACTAAAGATAAAGATGAATGGGCTGCCGCCTTCATGGGGGTCGCTGACCGCTACATGTCCGAAGCCAAGTCGCTCGAGAAGGGTGATCCCCAGAAGGCGAATGCCGACTATATCCGGGCCTGGCGCCTTTATTCTTTCGGCCGTTGGCCGGTGCCAGCCTCGCCGGGCAAACAGCGTTCTTACGCCAAGGCGATCGAAGCCTTTCTCGCTCATGCCCGATTCTGGGATCCTCCGCTCGAGGTGGTGCACATCCCGTTTGAAAACTCCCAAATCACCAGTTACTTGCGCCTTCCGAAAAACACTAAAGGCCCAGTGCCACTGGTCATTGCGGTGAATGGCTTGGATAGCCGCAAAGAGGATTTGTCGGAAAGTTTCTCCGCAATCTTGCCGTACGGCGTCGGTTTTCTTGCCGTGGATGGGCCCGGCACCGGCCAGGCGCCCATCAAAGTCAGCGAGACCGCCAACCGCATGCGCGTCATTGATTATGTTGAGACGCGCCCAGAGGTGGACAAGAACCGGATCGCCATTCATGGCGTTAGCTGGGGCGCCTACTGGGCCACCAAACTGGCCATTCTCGAGGATGGCCGCCTCACAGCAGCCAGCGCCCAGTCCCCACCAATTGACAGTTTCTTCCAAAAGGATTTCTTGATGAATTCGCTGGTGGGCAATCGGGAATACTTGTTCGACCAGGTTCCGGCGCTGATGTCCGTTTTGGAGGGAGTACACAGCGTCGATGAGATGGCGGAGTTCCTGCCCAAGATGTCGCTCGTGAAACAAGGCCTTCTCGGCAAACCCATGGCGCCGATGTTGGTGATCGCCGGCGTGTTGGACACACAAGTTCCGATCTCCGACATCTACTTGCTGCTCGACAAGGGGGACACTCCAAAAACCGCCTGGATCAACCCGCAGGGTGGCCACCTCGGACGCCAGGTAAAACTGTGGCCTGATCCTGTCATTTTCAAGCAGGTCATAATTCCCTGGCTGGTGCGTACGTTGGAGGCTCAAGGCGCTGAAGCTGTCCGTTAATGGATGCAGGCGGCGAGCCGACAGGAAGAATCGACCAGGGGAATGCTCCGCGCCACAAAACCCGCCCCCCGCCGTAGCGCCTCCCAGCTCGCGCAAGAAAATTTCCAGTCTTTGGGTGTAATTGCTCGTGGCTATCGTGGTTGCGGTGGTGCTCGGATACGTCAGCCCGGCCACAGCGATTGCCGTGAAGCCCCTCGGCGATGCGGTGCAAGATGTAAGGGCATGTCTTGTTAGGCGGAAAACCCCGTTCGCGGCTTCACCAGCTCGGCCGCCGGCCTAGCCCGTATCTTGGCTGGATGAACAAACACCGAGGGGTATGCACATGGTTGCGAAATGTTTTGGCGAGTTCATGGGCACTGCGGTGCTCGTATTTTGTTGGGCGATGGGGTAGTTGCGAACGTCTTGCTCAAGCAGCGGCAGCAGCGATGCGAACATCACCCCTGCCGTCACACTCGGTTTCGCCGTTTCGTCGGGGGAGTTCGTAAAGCTAGTCCCCTACATGCTCAGGTACTGGGCGCCTTCGCAGGTGCGACTCTCGTCTGGCTGCACTTTCTGCCACACTGGAAAGGAACTCCAGACCAGAGTCTGAAATTAGCGTGCTTCTGCACAGCGCCAGCCATACGGAGATTCTCTGCGAACCTTCTCAGCGAGATTATTGGAACCTTCGTCTTGGTATTGGTTGGGGAAGCCATCTTCCCCAAGGCAGTAGCCGCATCTGGACCAGCGTCGGGCCTAGGACCCTATCTTGTCGCTGCTCTCGTGTGGGGTATTGGACTTTCGCTTGGTGGCACTACTGGATATGCCATCAATCCTGCTCGCGACTTTGGCCCCGCCTCGCCCATGCCCTGCTGCCCATCGAGGGGAAAGGAGTTTCGGACTGACGCTATGCTGGGTGCCGGTTGTCGGGCCCCTCATCGAAGGCAGTCTGGCTGGAGTGCTGTTACGGATCATTGGAGTTTAGCCCGAATTGGTGGGGCGCACTGTTCCTCTCTATGCGGCGTCGATGACACCGCCAGCAACGAGATGATTGCCGCAGACCTTCTCCGTGCCGTTCAGGCTGGCCGTTCTCTACTTCTTCTGACCGGCCGAACCGAGCACCTTCAGTATTTCGCGGCGAAGCTGGAAACTACGGTCAAGCACGTCTTCGTCCTCAAGGGCGGCAGGGGGAAATAGCCGCGCGCAACAGCCGAAGCCCTTGCATGGGTGCCAGATTACGAGCCGCGCCTAATTCTTGCGACCGACAGCTACATCGGCGAGGGGTTTGAGGATGCGCATTTGGATACGCTACTCCTAGCGATGCCCAATTCGTGGAAGGGGACGCTCCGACCATACGTGCGGCAACTGCACCGGCTCCATTGATGACCAGCGGTTAGTGCAGGTTTACGACTACGTAGACGACTGGGTCCCAACGTTGGCAAGAATGTAAGAGCGCCGGCTGAAGGGATGTATAGTGCATTCGGATACGCGAACGACGATGGGCCCGCGCAAGTTGCGGCTAGCAGCCGGACACTGCGGGCAGGGCGGGAGAGATCATGAGCAAGTCTGGCTATTATCTTGAGAAGAAGGCGAAGCAGGGATTTCGCGGATACCCGGTCGCGACCCTAGCTTTCTATGGACCAACCGCCGATTTTGCTTCGAAGGTGGCGGTGGCTGTCTTCCGCACCGAAGGTGGAGAACCCGAAGTTCTGGAACGATTCTTCTCTGAGGGTGCCGACGCGCGCTTTGACGAGGGCATCGGCGAGAGGGTTCTGTCTGTGATTCAATCGCACCGTGTCCAGTCGGTCGTGATGACCGATAGCATCATTGGCTGCCCGCATGAAGAAGGGGTTGATTATCCGGAGGGTACGTCCTGCCCCCAATGCCCATTCTGGGCAGGCCGGGATCGTTGGACACAGGAACGCATTCAGTAGAGCCAATGGCTGGCGCGTAAGTCAGCGAAAAGATGAATCGTACCCTCTGGTCTCCTGTTATTCTCTCCATTCAACCCATTGGAGGCCCTGAATGTTAATTGAGCAGGAAATTGCCGCCCGCCGCGAGCGTGCCCAAGGGGCGGTTGCACGGATTCTGGCCCGGCCCGACGCCGATGTTTATGGCGATTACCAGGTACGCTCCTCCAGCAACAAGACCTACCGGGTTGCCCTGCGCGGCCCAGGGTTGTTCGAGAACTATTGCTCCTGCCCCGATTTCGCGGTCAATACGCTGGGGACCTGTAAGCACATTGAAGCTCTGCTGCTCAGGCTCGGGCGGCGGCACGGCAAAGCATTCGAGCAGGGTAAGTTCAGTCGCGTCCAGGCATCGCTCTCGCTTCACTATGGCGAGACTCTGGGTGTCCGCCTGCGACTTCCGTCCTCGCCGTCGCCGGCACTACAGGCATTGGCTCGAGAATACTTCGATGAAAGCGGGCTATTGAAATCCGAACGGCTGCGCGATTTCGAAAAACTGATGGACGAACTGTACGGATTGCGGCAAATCACGGGTTCGGTGACGGCGTGTCCCGGACGGAAGGCGGGCGAGCAGATATCACGAATACAAGAGATATTTCATCTCGGCTGCCGCCCGAAATCCGCCACCTTCTCGGGGGACAATGCCTCCCGGGTGCGGCAGGGTGACGTAGCGCTCGACTAAGAGGCCGCGCAAAATCTCTTCCGCCGGCAGCAACTGTTTCACCAATCCTTTGCGCCGTTCCCGCAAGGCAGGTCTGAAATTTCGCCGAGCTCCTTAATTTCCTTCATCTCACTGCAGGTTTATAGCAAAACCAAGCCTAGCATTCTGAACACGTTCTTGACTATCCGGTTGCAGCGCCCGGCGTGAAGTTGGAAGGACTCGACAGTACGTGCACCGGCTCGCGCATAGAGTTCCTTCCGCAACGCTGCACGCGCCCGGTGCAGCCGGACCTTGACGTTTTCGGGAGTAACGGCGAGGCACTCGGCTGTTTCATCCGTGCTCATGCCTTCAACATCGCGCAACATAAAAATCAAACGGTAGTCTTCTGGCAATCCGAGAATCGCTTTTTCCAGCACACCACCAAGTTCTCGATCGTAAGCCGCTTCTTCAGGATTGCGGCCAGCCGATGCGAGTGATCCCATAATGCCCCCCTTCGATTCCTCTGAATTGTCGAGCGATTGAAACCGTGAACGACGGCGGGAGCGGGCCAGGGCTTCGTGAACCGCAATTCGCGTCAGCCAAGTGGAAAACTTTGCTCGACCCTCGAAGTCGGCCAGATGTTGATACGCGCGGACGTACGCATCTTGCATAACATCTTCCGCTTCTGCATCATCGCGCAAAATAGCTCGCGCTACGCGATAGAGACGCTGGTTGTAGCGGCGCATTAAGAGCTCGTACAGCACCGTGTCGCCAGCCAGTACTCGGCTGACCACTTGCTCATCGCTCCATTCCTCTTTCCTGGCCTGTTGAAGGAGTGCTGCGCTAGCCATCGTCGTTCTCCTCAAGATACTGAGTGGGGAGCCTGCCCGAGGGTTACCACTCGGCTGCCACTCCTTCAGAAATCAATGAATTGCAGGTTGCCCGGGGAAGGGCATTTGCTCATGGTTCAGGGAAGCGGCTTTGATTGGCACCCCTGTGTTCTGGTAAGGACGAGTGCGCTCAGACACGCCGTAGACCACGCGGTCGCAGCGAGACAGGTGAACCGGAACACGTCTGACACTTTGGAACCAAACAGCTCATAAAGGCGCTTCCGTAACCGTGCTCGGGCGCGGTGCAGTCGCATCTTTACATTCTCCTGGCTGATTCCCAGACATTCAGCAGTTTCAGCCACCGTCATCCCCTCCACATCTCGCATTATTTGCACCACACGATATTTTGCCGGCAGAGCATCAATCATTGACTCCAGGATTTGCCGCGTTTGTGTATGCGAGAAATGCTCCTCGGGAGACAGTACCGAGTCTGCCTTGGCGCGCTCACTGGCCTGCAGTTCGCCAAGAGAACGAACCCGATTGCTCCGCCGCCGCAACGATGCTTCGTGTACGGCAATCGTCGTTAGCCAGTTTGAAAACTTGCCACGACCCTCAAACTGACGCAAGTGCTCGTAAGCTTGCGCGTATGTCTGTTGGACGACATCCCGAGCTTCCGTGTTGTTTCCTAAAATCGCCCTGCAAATGCGGAAAAGGCGCTGATTATAGCGGCCGACGAGCACCTCGTAGAGAGCTATTGCACCCTCCAAGACCTTTGTGACCACTTCTTCGTCACTCATTCCCTCTGCCCTGTTCACGCTTTCCTGTGCCCCCCGAAAGTAAGGAGTGACGGACTCCAAAAAGGTTACAGCTGCCCGGGCACATTTTTTTGCAACGAACTGTAACCACGGCGGGTATGCCTTCCTCTGAATATTACGAGAAAGGAGAGTGTCGGCAACAGAAGAAAGCTGCAGACAAGAAATCTAATGCGTAGGAAAGCTACACACAATCAAGTTCTCCAGCCTCTCCTGCCTGTCTCACCTCGGAGGTCGAATGTATGCAAAATCGCAAGATCTTCGCAGTCGTTCTATTGGCAGTCTGCTGCCTTGTGCTGCTTGTGAGCGAAAGCAAGACTTCGGGCACCGCCCCGCTCTCACCACTGGACAAAGCAAATCTCGACAACGCAGTTAATATGTTTGATCAAGGTCGGCAAGTTTTTCGATTCGCGACCTTCGACGATCAGATTTTCTGGGGTGACGCAATCAAACTCCATCAGGCGATCGAGGGGACAAAATTTGGAGGCGTCGGTCCCGGCCTGAGCCCAAAGGCCGCCCTGGCGTTCGGCCTGAAGGTCGATGTAGATGCGCTTCCCGCATCGCTTATTGAACAACTCCGGCAGAGTAAGGTAAACCTTGATGACGCCGCCGTCACTCTTGCGCTACTCAAGCTCAATTCTGTAATCGGTGTCACGGGATTCTTCAATCCCGATGGCAGCCTGAAATCGGTGGGAATTCAGTGCGCGCTCTGCCACTCCACCGTCGACAACTTCTTAACTCAAGGCATTGGACACCGGCTGGATGGGTGGGCAAATCGGGATCTGAACGTCGGCAACATCGTGGCGCTCGCACCCAACCTGCAGCCACTTGCCAACCTGCTGGGAGTTGATCAGGCCACCGTGCGTAAGGTACTACAAAGTTGGGGCACCGGCCACTTCGACGCCGAACTGGCCTTGGACGGAAAGGCGTTTCGTCCCGACGCAAAGACCTCTGCGGTATTGATTCCACCTGCCTTCGGACTCGCAGGCGTAAACCTTCACACCTGGACGGGCTGGGGTTCGGTGACCTATTGGAACGCGTTTGTTGCGAACCTCGAAATGCATGGGAAAGGAACCTTTTTCGACCCACGCCTGGACAATGCTGCACAGTTTCCCATTGCCTCAAAAGCCGGCTTCGGGGACGTGAGAAATTCCCCAGATGTCATCACACCGAAACTTGCATCCCTGCATTTTTATCAGCTTGCAATCCCGGCGCCCACACCTCCCCCAGGCAGCTTTGTCCAAGAAGCGGCGAGCCGAGGTAAGGTAGTTTTCAATGGAATAGGCAAGTGCTCGAGTTGCCATGTTCCTCCCCTCTACACGGAGCCGGGATGGAACATGCACACTCCGAGCGAGGTTTGTGTGGACAGCTTCCAGGCCGACCGTGCCCCGGATAAGCGCTACCGCACGTCACCTCTAAACGGCCTCTGGACGCATGCCAAGGGCGGCTTCTACCACGATGGGCGTTTTAGCACACTGCTGGATGTTGTGAACCACTACGACAGCTGCTTCAGCTTGGACCTGTCAGACCAGGATAAGAGTGACCTTGTTGAATTCCTGAAATCCTTGCCTCAACCACAAATGGAAATAAACTAGTAGAAGATTGTCGACATAGACCAGCTCACGTTCGATAGATCGTTGACCGCCCGCTTGAAGAGCACTAAGTCGAGAATCGAGGATATTGACGTCGTGGGTTTTGCCTTCTGTAATGCGGATAAACGTGGGAATGCTGCCGTGCAGGTCGAGCAGGGTATGCATCTTGACTGCGGCTTTGGAACGGCGGAACCTTGCCCAGGGAACCATTCTCTTTGGTGCGTACGACAAAGAATGCGGAACAGAGCGTGAAGCGGTAGAGGTGTTCAAAATCGGAACGAACCGGTTTCGGGAATGAACTGATCAAGATGTAGCCGGTGGAGGGTGCAACTATGTCTCCGGGCGGGACCTGAAAAAATTGGTCGGCCCTTTTATAGAACGATTTTAGAACTTTTCTGCTCAATGGCAACAACTTGAACTAGCGGTTTCAGCACTTTAGATTCAATGTTTGTAATTGCTGATAGAAGGTTGACGGACGACCGTACTGGCCGTCAGGCGAGTCGTACCCAA
>Ga0209805_1002459_pt1 | contig 10790 bp, 10 predicted proteins | sample GraSoiAngelo_148_FD_185905 | JGI IMG/M metagenome (GOLD analysis project Ga0209805, IMG submission 185905) | Grasslands soil microbial communities from the Angelo Coastal Reserve, California, USA - 14_1009_09_20cm (SPAdes) (version 2) | ecosystem: Environmental > Terrestrial > Soil > Grasslands ... | reverse complement strand
GACCTGCATGTCGTAGACGATGAGAGCGGTGCGCGACGGCGCGCAGGCTTCCGCGAGCGTCTGGGGAATCTCGAGGTGGTTTGCCCGGATCATTCTCGCTCCTGTTCGGTCCCGTCGCGGCGGACGTGCAGGGCGTATACCATCGTCGCCGGCTTCGACTGTGGCCAGATGTTCGCATGGGGTGATTCAGCGGCCGCGCCTTCCGCGCTCCTCTTGCGGATCTGCGCCAGGTGAAAGTCCGCCCAATCATCTTGACTGGGCGGATATCGCTAGCCCCGCTACGGTGGCCGTCACATCCCTGCCGGCGGTCGGGACGTGCCTTCGTGCCCGTGCCGCAAGTGCCCATCAGTCCAGTGGCAAGTTCATCTTCTTCAGCAGAGCGCGGTACCGCGGGTCGCCGCGCAGATTCCGCAGCAGCGGGTCGGACTTCACAAATGAAAGCCCGGTGTCACCAAACGCGTACGCGCGGTCCAGCCACTCGAACGCGTGATCAAGGTCACGCCGGTGTGCATACACTTCGGCGCTCTGGTAGGGCGCCGCGAGGGCGAGGCCACCATATGACCCCGAGTCCGCGCGAACCAACTGCTCGAGCGCAGCTTGCGACTCCTTCACATGACCCAGATCGTGCTGCGCCAGGGCGACACCCGTCAGCCGCATCCAACCGAGTGAGATCCGTTCGTAGCGCGCCAGCGCTTTCGCGGGTTCTCCCTCCAGGAGATCGATGGTCGCGAGCCAGAACGCAGGCCAATCGAAGCCCGGCGCGAATTCGCCAGTGCGGATGAGTGCGTTGCGCGCGGCGTCCACCTCTCCATTGAAGCAAAGCGCCACGCCGAGCGCGCTCCAGGAATATCCACTTAGCGGGTCGAGCTCCGTCGCCTTCCGCGCGGCCGCGATCGCCTCGGGCATCCGGCCGAGCGACGTCAGCACGTGCTGGGAGTATATGCGCAAGGCCCTCGCGTCCGAAGGGCTCAGCGCCAGGGCACGCTCAAGGTCGGCCACGCCACCCGACCAGTCCCACTTCCATTCGGTCCGCAACTTTCCCCTCGCCACGTAGCCGTCGGCGAGGTCGGGGGCAAGCGCGACTGCCTTCTCGGCCATCGACAACGCGCGCGTGAGCCCCTGGACGAACACGGTCGGGTCCCCGTCGTTCTCTGCGACAGCGGTGGTTGCGGTCGCTAGCCCGGCCCATGCGGGTGCGTAGCCCGGATCGAGCGCGACCGCATCCTCGTACGCTTTGACGCCGCGCTGCCATCCGTTAAAGGTTGCTTGGCTCATGGCGTAGCGGCCGCGCAGGTAATGGCTGTAGACCTCGGGATTAGCCGTGCGGCGCTCTTTCGCGGTGGGCGTCTCCCCGGGAAGCAACTTGACCTTCAGCGCCGTCACGACCGCGCGGGCGATCTCCTCTTGGACGGAGAACACGTCCGTGAGGTCGCGGTCGTAAGCCTGAGACCAGAGATGCGAGCCGCCGCGTGCCTCGACGAGCTGGGCGGTGATCCGGATGCGATTTCCCGCTTTGCGGACGCTGCCTTCAAGCAGGTTCGAGGCGCCCAGCTTCTGGCCGATAGTGCGGAGATCGTCATTCCGGCCTTTGAAGGCGAAAGATGAGGTTCGGCCGATTACCCGCAGGCCGTCGATTTGTACCAACGCATTCAGGATCTCCTCGGCCATTCCGTCGGAGACGTACTCCTGCTCCTTGTCGGAGCTCAGATTGACGAACGGGAGTACCGCGATCGAGGGCAGCGAGCGGACATCCGACGCCGGCGGGATGCCGTCGAGGGTTGCGCGCAACGCCTCGTCCTGAGAACGCGCGAGAGGGCGCGGCCGCGCGACGACGTACCAAAGCATGCCGCCGGCGGCCGCGAGCGCGGCAATCCAAATGAGGAGAAGCTCGAGTCGCAAGCGTCTGGACCGCATCGGGGCCATCGCTTCCGGACGCGCACTGGCCACTGCCTTCACGTCGAAGATCCACGCCAGCCCGACCACCAACGGAAAGCCCACGGCGAGCCCGGCGACGACGTAGGAAATCACCGTGTCGGGCCAGCGCATCCCGTGCATGACCGGCTCGACGACCTGCAGGACCGCGAACGCGGCGATCGCGTATCCCACGAGAGCACGGAATACGCGACGATGCTGTAAGTCGGCGAGCAGGGGCAGGTGCATCAGCCCTCCGCGTTACCGCCGACCTTATCACGTCCTGACAACTGCAACCGCCGCAGCGCTGCCGACAGGCAGGCATCTTGATTGGGCAGGAATCGCGTGCGCACTCCCGCCATGGGGCAGCCGGGACAAAAAGCGGTGGCTGCTCGTGAAGCCGCGTCAGGAACCCGACCCGCACTGGGGTCAGATCGCCAGGTTCCCGCGCTCTCCCGTCCGCAGTCGCACCGCCTCGACCACCTCGAGCACGAAGATCTTCCCATCCCCGAGGTTCCCGGTTCGCGCCGTCCGCTCGATGGCGTCGATCGCCTGTCCGACCAGGTCGTCCTGGATGACGACCTCGATCTTCACCTTCGGCACGAAGTCCACGATGTACTCGGCGCCGCGGTACAGCTCCTTGTGGCCCTTCTGGCGGCCGAAGCCTTTCACCTCGGTGACGGTCATGCCGCTCACGCCGATGGAGTTGAGGGCGTCCTTCACCTCGTCGACCCGGGAGGGCCGGATGATCGCCTCGATCTTCTTCATCTCAGCCCTTTCCCAGCGCGCCCAGCAAGGAGCCGTCGCTTCTACGTGGCGCCGCATCGTCGCGGGGAGCGCCGACGTGCTCGCCGATCACTGTGCCGCCGAGCACGTACGCGTTCTCCGAGTGCTGCGAGAGGTCCAATCCGGTGACTTCGTCGTCCTCGCGCACGCGGACGCCAATCAGCGCGTCGACGATCTTCAGGATCACGTACGTCATGGGCGCGGCCAGCGCGATGGTGGCGAGGACCGCCAGAAGCTGGACCCACAGCTGGCCCGGATTGCCGTGGAACAGGCCGTCGGCGCCCCCGCCGTTGATCGCCTTCCAGGCGAACAGCCCGGTGGCGAGCGCGCCCCAGGTGCCGCCCACGCCGTGCACGCCGACCACGTCCAGCGAGTCGTCGTATCCGAGCCGCGCCTTCAGATGGCAGCCCCCGAAGCAGAGCACTCCGGCGACGCCGCCGATGGCCATGGCGGCGAGCGGACCGACGAACCCGCAGGCAGGCGTGATGGCGACGAGCCCCGCGACCGCGCCCGATGCCGTGCCGAGGGCGGTCGGCTTCCCGCGCAGCTTCCACTCCGCCACCATCCAACCCAGCGCCGCAGCCGCGGCGCCGGTGTTGGTGGCGAGGAAGGCACTGGCCGCCAGCCCGGACGCCTCGAGTGCGCTGCCGGCGTTGAACCCGAACCAGCCGAACCAGAGCAGCCCCGCGCCGATCAGCGTCAAGGGGAGGTTGTGCGGCGGCATCGGGGTCTGCGGATATCCCTTCCGCTTGCCGATCATCAGCGCGCAGACCAGCGCCGACGTTCCGGACGAGAGGTGCACGACGGTGCCGCCGGCGAAGTCCAGCGCGCCGAGCTTGCGGAGGAAGCCCCCTTCGGCCCAGACCCAGTGCGCGAGCGGGTCGTAGACCAGCGTGGCCCAGAGAACGAGGAAGAGGAGGTACGCGGCGAACTTCTTCCGCTCGGCGAAGGCGCCCGTGATCAGCGCCGGCGTGATCACCGCGAACATCATCTGGAAGAGCATGAATGCCTGGTGGGGAATCGTCGGCGCGTACGAGGAGGGGCCCGGGCCGACTCCGCGCAGGCCCGCCCATTCCAGGCCGCCGATCAGCCCGCCCTTGTCGGGCCCGAAGGCGAGCGAGTACCCGAAGAGGACCCACTGCAGGGAGATGATGCAGAGCGCGGCCAGCGACTGCAGCAGCGTGGAGAGCACGTTCCGCTGCCGGACCATGCCGCCGTAGAAGAGCGCGAGGCCGGGCATGGTCATGAGAAGGACGAAGGCAGAACAGATGAGGACCCAAGCGGTATCGCCCTTGTCGAGGGCAGCGGTGGGCATTCTTCCTCCCGTCGGCAGACGCCGCCGACGGCCCGAGCCGGCTGCAATCCCCAGACCATTTTGTCGGTTTTGCCGCTGCTCTGGGGAGACGAAGGTCCCGACGAACGTGACGGACAATATCGTCGGAAACGACCAAAAAGGGGACAAAACCGTATGTCCTGGGAATGGGGCGTGGACCGCGTGCGCGGTGGGGGCGCACCCGCCCGGAAGCGCCCGAGTGTCAGAGGGAAGACGGAGGAAGCGGGCGGATCGGACGAAAATGTCTGTTTTGAGGATTCGACATACATTTTCGTCCTCATGCTTGTGCAGGGTGAGGAGCACTGCTAATCCTCCCTCCGTGGCCGTCGCAGCATCGACCGAAGCCCGGACCGACCTGCGCTCCCTCTCGGTCCTGTCCGAGATCGGAAAGAGCCTGGCGAGCGCACCGGAATTGCGCGGTTCGCTCGAGCGCGTGCTCGAGAAGCTGGAGGAGCACCGCGGCATCGTCCGCGGGGCGGTCTTCCTCCTCGACGATTCGACGTCCGACATCGGCGTCGAGGCGGCGGTGGGGATCCCCGCCGAAGGGCTGCGCGCCCGCTACAAGGTCGGCGAAGGCGTGGTCGGCAAGGTGGTGCAGAGCGGGCGTCCGATCGTGATCCCCGCGACGAGCCGCGAGCCGCTGGTGATGAACCGCGCGTTCCAGAGGCGTCGCTCCGGCGCCGCGGAATGGAGCCTGGTCTGCGTGCCCATCCTGCTCGAGCGCAAGCCGGCCGGCGCGCTGGCGGTGGACTTTCCCTTCAACGCCAACCGCGACTACCAGGCGGACCAGCAGTTCCTCGCGGTCACGGCGGCGATGATCGCGCAGGCCTTGCGCGCGCACCGCACGGTGGAGGCGGAACGAAACCGCCTGCTGGAAGAGAACAGCCACCTGCGCCAGGAGCTGGAGCAGCGCTACGATCTCTCCAACATCGTCGGCACCAGCGGGCCGATGCGGCAGGTCTACGAGCAGATCGCCCAGGTGGCGCAGACCAACACCACCGTCCTCATCCGCGGGGAGTCGGGAACCGGCAAGGAGCTGATCGCCCACGCCATCCATTACAACTCGCCGCGCGCCGCCAAGCCCTTCGTCAAGGTGAGCTGCGCGGCGCTGCCCGATACCTTGATCGAGGCCGAGCTGTTCGGATACGAGCGGGGAGCCTTCACCGGCGCCCAGCAGCGCAAGGTGGGCCGCTTCGAGCTGGCGGACGGCGGCACCATCTTCCTCGACGAGATCGGCGAGATCCCCCTCGCCAGCCAGGTGAAGCTCCTGCGCGTCCTTCAAGAGAGGGAGTTCGAGCGGCTTGGCGGCACCGAAACGGTCCGCGTCGACGTCCGGCTGGTGGTGGCCACCAACCGCGACCTCGAGGCGAGCATGGCCGAGCGCCAGTTCCGCGAGGACCTGTACTACCGCCTGAACGTCTTCTCCATCTTCGTCCCGCCGCTGCGCGACCGCAAACCGGACATCATGCTGCTCTCGGACCACTTCCTCGCCAAGTACGCGCGGCAGCACCGGCGGCAGATCCGCCGCATCTCGACACCCGCCATCGACATGCTGGTGAGCTACCACTGGCCCGGCAATGTGCGCGAGCTGGAGAACATCCTCGAGCGGGCGGTGCTCACCTGCGACGGGCAGGTCATCCACGGACACCACCTGCCACCGACGCTGCAGACCGCTGAAGCCTCCGGGACGGTGGTGCACACCTCCCTGTCGGACTCGATCGAGCAGTACGAGAAGGACCTCATCGTCGACGCGCTGAAGAGCGCCCGCGGCAACCGCGCCAAAGCGGCGCGGCTGCTCAGCACGACGGAGCGGATCATCGGGTACAAGGTGCGGAAGTACGGGATCGATCCGGGGCGGTTCCGCGGGGGGCAGGTGGTCACGCCGCCTCCGCCGCGCTGGAAGTCGGTCGGCCGGTAGTCGCCCCGTTACAGCGATACAGCCCCGCGCCAGGAGGCGAGCAGGCGCGACGAGATCTCGTCCACCCCGACGCCCTTCGTCACCTGTGCGAACACCGTCGGTCCATCCCCCCGCATCCGCCGCGCGTCCCGCTCCATCACCCCCAGGTCCGCCCCGACATGCGGCGCCAGGTCCGTCTTGTTGATCACCAGCAAGTCCGACTGCGTGATCCCAGGCCCGCCTTTTCGTGGCACCTTGTCGCCTCCCGCCACGTCGATCACGTAGATGGTGTAGTCGGCGAGCTCGCGGCTGTACTGGGCGGCGAGGTTGTCACCGCCGCTCTCGACGAAGAGGAGATCGGGGTGCATCTCCTCCATCAACTGCTCGAGGGCCAACAGGTTGTGGCTGATGTCCTCCCGGATCGCGGCGTGCGGACACCCGCCGGTCTCCACCGCGCGGATGCGCTCCCGCGGCAGCGCCTCGTTGCGCACCAGGAACTCGGCGTCCTCGCGGGTAAAGATGTCGTTGGTCACCACGCCGAGGCTGACGCGGTCGCGCAGGGCGCGGCAGAGGGCGAGCACCAGCGCCGTCTTTCCGCTTCCGACCGGCCCGCCGACGCCGACGGTGAAGGCCCGCGCCCGGTAGTCGCGGTGGCGTGGCGGCGGGCGCTCGTGGAAGTGTCCTGGATGATCCGCGTGCTCGTGGTCGCCTTCGTGCGCCATCGGTCGAGCCTCCTTCAGGACTGGAACAGTCGCGAATAAAGACGGTCGTGCGTTCCCTGCAGCAGATCGGCGAGCGGGGCGGGCTGCGCCAGCGCTTCCGGCCGCAGCTCGCCGCAGGTCGCATGGACCTCATCGAGGACCGGCCCGAGCTTTGCCAGGGTCGCCTGCGCCTCGTGCGTCCCGAGAAGGCCAAGGCGGACGGACGCCGATAGCACGTTGCGCGCCGTGCTCCACAAGAGCACGCGCTGCGCCTCGTCGAGCCCGAGCCCGAGCGACCGCCACACGGCGCCCCAGACGGGGGCGAGATGCAGCTTCAGCCCCGCGGCGCGCGCCTGCAGGGCGGCCAGCCGATCAGGAAACACGCGCGCCGCCGTCGACAGCAGGGCGCGGCCCTGGGTGCGGCTCGCCCGGTTCGCCACGTGATTGACGAGAAACGCCTCCGCCCGCGCATCGAGCAGCGGCAGCGACGAGGGATCGTCGAACACGCCCCGCACGAGCGGCAGCGCACCCCAGCCGGCCTGCCAGATGGCGTCGCGGGCGAAGCGGACTACGGCATCGGGGCCTTCGACTTCGCCCGCCTGCGCCGCCGCCTCGAGACCGGCGGAATGGGCGAAGCCGCCGGTGGGGAATGCGGAGTCCGCGAGCTGCAGCACCGTCCACATATGTTTCCTCAAGAGCAATAGCGCCTGAGCCGCCGTCGGCGGCCGGCGCTAGCGGCGGCTCCCGCCCTTTCAGGGCGGGAGCCGCTATTAGAACAACGAATACCTCTGCGCCAGCGGCAGCCGTGTCGCCGGCTCGCAGCGCAGAAGCTCCCCGTCCGCGCGCACCTCGTAGCTCTCCGGATCCACCTCCAGCTGCGGCAACGCATCGTTCAGCTTCATGTCGCGTTTTCCCAGCGACCTGCACCCGCGCACCGCGTGCACCCGCTTGCGCAGCCCGAGCGGCGCTACCGTCTCCTCCGCGAGGGCGCGCCGGGAAACGAACGCGAGGCTGATCGCCCCGGGGGCGCGCGCCCCGAACATCGGCCGCATCGAGAGCGGCTGCGGGGTCGGAATCGACGCACCCGCATCTCCCATCTGCGCCCAGGCGATGAATCCGCCCTTGATCACCAGCTCCGGCTTGATCCCGAAGAAGCCGGGCTTCCACAGCACCAGGTCCGCGAGCTTTCCCGTCTCCACCGACCCGACCGCGTCGGCGAAGCCGTGTGAGATGGCCGGATTGATCGTGTACTTCGCCACGTACCGCTTGATGCGGAAGTTGTCGTTGTCTCCGCGCTCGCCCGGGAGCCGCCCGCGCTGCTCCCGCATCTTGTGCGCCGTCTGCCAGGTGCGCGTGATCACCTCGCCCACCCGCCCCATCGCCTGGCTGTCGCTCGACATCATGCTGATCGCGCCCAGGTCGTGCAGGATGTCCTCGGCGGCGATGGTCTCGCCCCGGATCCGGCTCTCCGCGAACGCGACGTCCTCGACGATCTCGCGGTCCAGATGGTGGCAGACCATCAGCATGTCGAGGTGCTCGTCGAGCGTATTGACCGTGAACGGCCGCGTCGGGTTCGTCGACGAGGGCAGCACTTCCGCGACGCCGCAGACGCGCAGGATGTCCGGAGCATGCCCGCCGCCGGCGCCCTCCGAGTGGTAGGTGTGGATGGTGCGGCCCTTGAACGCCGCGATCGAGTCGTCCACGAAACCGGACTCGTTCAGCGTGTCGGTGTGGATGGTCACCTGCACGTCCTCGCCTTCGGCGACGGAGAGGCAGCAGTCGATCGCCGCGGGCGTCGTGCCCCAGTCCTCGTGCAGCTTGAGCCCGATGGCGCCGGCGCGGATCTGATCGAGCAATCCCTCGGGCCGGGAAGTGTTTCCCTTGCCGGTGAAACCGACGTTCAACGGCAGGTCGTCGACGGCCTGCAGCATGCGGGCGAGATTCCACGCTCCCGGGGTGCAGGTGGTGGCGTTCGTTCCGGTCGCCGGCCCGGTCCCTCCGCCCACCCAGGTGGTGATCCCGCTGGCGATCGCATCCGGGGCCTGCTGAGGGCTGATGAAGTGGATGTGCGTGTCGATTCCACCGGCGGTAAGGATCAGCCCTTCGCCGGCGATCGCTTCCGTGGTGACGCCGACCACCAGCCCCGGAGTGACGCCGGCCATCGTGTCCGGATTGCCCGCCTTTCCGATGCCGGCGATGCGGCCGTCCTTGATGCCGACGTCGGCCTTGTAGATCCCCGTCCAGTCGAGGATCAGCGCGTTGGTGATCACGCAGTCGAGGGCTTCGGCGTCCGTCGCGCCCGCCTTCTGCCCCTGGCCGTCGCGCAGCACCTTGCCGCCGCCGAACTTGCACTCGTCCCCGTAGGACGTCAGGTCGCGCTCCACCTCCGCGATCAGGGCGGTGTCGCCCAGCCGCACCCGGTCGCCCGCCGTAGGCCCGTACAGGTCCGCATAGTGGCGCCGCTCGATCCGGCGGCTCATGGCTTCTCCTCCGCGTGGCCGAAGCTGCGCGAAGCGACCGCGTCGAGGAACCGCGCCTGGTTCTCCCGCGAGACTGGTCCATCGCCGAGCGCATTGCCGCCGCGAATCACCTTTGCGCCGGCAAACGAAACGAGTTGCACGGTCCGGCTCTCGCCGGGCTCGAACCGCACCGCGGTGCCCGCGGGGATGTCGAGCCGCTTGCCGTAGGCGCGCCCGCGGTCGAACACGAGTGCCCGGTTCGTTTCGGCGAACGGGTAGTGGCTGCCGACCTGGATCGGGCGATCGCCGCGGTTCACCACCTTCAACGCTACCGCTTCGCGCCCCGCGTTCAGCTCGATCTCGCCGGGGGCGGCGAGCACCTCGCCGGGGACGGGCTCCTCGCGAACCGCGGAGAACGTGGAGGGGTCCGGCGGCGGAAGAAAGCTCCCATACAGCGCGAGCGAGAGATCTCCCTGCTCGAGCGCGATGGGATGGTGGACGGTGACGAGCTTGGTGCCGTCGGCGAACGTGCCTTCGACCTGCACCTCGAGGATCAGCTCCGGCACGCCCGGCAGCACCTGCGCCCGCCCCAGCATGCGGCGCCCGAGGTCCATCAGCTCGGCCACGCTGCGTCCGTCCCGGATGAGCTCCAGCAGCTGCGTCGAGATCAACGCGACCGCTTCCGGGTAATTGAGGCGCAGCCCGCGCGCCAGCCGCTTCTGCGCGAGAACGCCGGCCCCGTGCAGCACCAACTTGTCCAGTTCGCGCGGAGTCAGGTGCATGCAGCCACTCCTTTCAGGCGCGGCGCGCCCAGGGGTCGTCTCCGAGCAGCGCGGGGATCGCGTCGAGGCGCGCGCGCAGCGCTTGTAGCAGGCCTTGCACCGACGTGCCGGCGATCCGCGCCACCACGACGTCGCCGGCGAGAGCCGTCGCCGACTCGACCAGCCCTGAGCCCCGCAACACGGGTCTCTGCTCGAGTTGCGCGCGCAGCGCCTCCCCGGCGGCGGCGAACAGCGGCCCCGCGAGCAGCACCGTCCCCAAAGCCTCGAATCGCCCGAGCCGCTCGCGCAGTGCGCCGTGCGCGGCGTCGAGCAACCAGGACTCCTCGAGCAGCGTCCGCCCGTCCCGGCGCAGGTCGAACGACCACCGTTCCCCGCGAGCGCTCCGGCCGGCGGCGAGGACGTCCCAGAGCGCGACGGAGGCACCGTCCACGAGATCGACCGCGGTCCGCTGGAGGAAACGGGCGCCGGCGAAGCAGGCGGTCGGATCCGGCGTGAGCACCAGCGCCGCACCCGCCGCCACCTCCGCGAGCGTCTCGCTCTCGCAACCTCGCGGCGATCGATAGATCCGCGTCGGACCCTGGGTGGAGACGAAGCCGCGCGCTCCCTCGCCGACGCAGATGCGTAGCCTGACGCGATCGCCGTCCACGAATCCACCGCCAAGGGTACTGATGTAGGCCCAGGCTGCCCGGCCGTGGTTTCGCGGCGTGAGCAGCCGCAGCGGGCTCTCCGCGTAGGCTGCACGCAAAACCGTGGCTGCGCCGGCGCGCTCGAACGAAAGCCGGCCCTCGGCGATGCGCGGCATGCGCTGCGTTCTACCGCGGTTCGGTCCGGCTTCGCCTGCGGCCATGTTCTTGGACTGTACAGATGATGAGATGCGCGCTGGTCAGGGCGCATCCGATTCAGATGGAAAGATGCTTGCGG
>Ga0209805_1002457_pt1 | contig 10793 bp, 10 predicted proteins | sample GraSoiAngelo_148_FD_185905 | JGI IMG/M metagenome (GOLD analysis project Ga0209805, IMG submission 185905) | Grasslands soil microbial communities from the Angelo Coastal Reserve, California, USA - 14_1009_09_20cm (SPAdes) (version 2) | ecosystem: Environmental > Terrestrial > Soil > Grasslands ... | reverse complement strand
CCCGCAGAAGTCGCGCCGCCGCCGGAGCCGCCGCGCGTCGTCGAGCCAGCGCCGCCGGCCGTTGTCGAACCGCCTCCCATCGCCGCCGCACCCGCGGTTGAAGAGGCGCCCGTCATCGAGCCGCCACCGACGCCCGCGCCGGAGCAGCCCGCAGCGTCGCCGCGCGTCGTGCCGCCGACGATCCGTCTTCGCATCGAAGAGCCCGGCAAGCCGACGCAGCCCGCGCGTCCGCTGACGCCGGCGAAGCGTCCGATGGTCTCGCACGCGAAGATGGTGCACCCGCCGGCGGCCACGCCGCCGAAGCCGACGACACCCGCTGCGGGCGCAAAGCCCGCGGGGGGCCGCTCCGGCGCACCCGGCGCGTCGCGCCCCGCGTACCCACCGCCGCCGCGTCCGACGACGCCGAGCATGCTCGGTGGACCACGACCGCTGCCCTCGCAGCCCATTCGCACGCAGCCGAGCGGCGGCGTGCAGGCACGCCCTGGCATGCCGGGAACCCGGCCGCCGATGGGCGCGCCGCGTCCGCCGATGGGGCAGCAGCGTCCCTCGGGCCCGCGTCCGACGCAGCAAAGGCGCGAGCGTCCCTCGGCACCAGCCGCGGTCGCCGCGCCGGCGGCACCTCCGCCGATCACGCGCACCATCACGCTCGCCGAAGGCATGACGGTGAAAGACCTCGCCGACAAGCTCGACGTCCGCGTGAAGGACGTGCTGGCCAAGCTGTTGATGAAGCGCATGATGATGACCATCAACAGCACGCTCGACATCGAGGTCGCCAAGGACATCGCGCGCGAGTTCGGCGCCGAGATCGAGATGCGCAGCTTCGAAGAGGAGCTCGTCGCGGCCGACCAGGAAGATTCCAGGCCCGAGGATCGCCGGCAGCGCGCGCCGGTTGTCACGGTCATGGGCCACGTCGACCACGGCAAGACGTCCCTGCTCGACGCGATCCGCGAAACGAAGGTGGCCGAGCGCGAGGCCGGCGGCATCACGCAGCACATCGGCGCGTACCACGTTGACGTGGGCGACGGCCGCAGCGTCGTCTTCCTCGACACGCCGGGCCACGAGGCGTTCACCATGATGCGCGCCCGCGGCGCGAAGGTCACCGACGTCGTCGTGCTCGTCGTCGCGGCGGATGACGGCGTCATGCCGCAGACGCGGGAAGCGATCGACCACGCGAAGGCCGCGAACGTGCCGATCGTCGTCGCCATCAACAAGATCGACAAGGCGGGATCGAATCCCGACAACGTGAAGCGCGAGCTCGCGGAGCTGGCGCTCGTGCCCGAAGACTGGGGCGGCCAGACGGTCATGGTGCCGGTCTCGGCGAAGAAGAAGCAGAACCTCGATCAGCTGCTCGAGATGATTCTGCTCTCGACCGACATCCTCGAGCTGAAGGCGAACCCGAAGCACAGCGCGTCGGGCACGGTGCTCGAAGCCAAGCTCGATCGCGGACGTGGCCCGGTGGCGACGGTGCTGGTGCAGGACGGCACGCTCAACGTCGGCGACAATTTCATCGCCGGTCCGGTGGTCGGACGCGTGCGCGCGCTGATTGACGATCGCGGCCGCTCGACGAAGTTCGCCGGCCCGTCAACGCCGGTCGAAGTGCTCGGTCTCACGAGCCTGCCTCAGCCGGGCGATCCGTTCCAGACGGTCGCCGATGCGGCGAAGGCGAGGCAGATCGCGACCTTCCGTCAGACGCAGGCGAAGGAGCGCGCGCTCGGCGCGCGCGGCAGCCGCCTGACGCTCGAATCGCTGAAGGAGCAGATCGCGGAAGGCGGCGTGAAGGAGCTGCCGATCATCGTCAAGGCCGACGTGCAGGGCTCGGCCGAAGTGCTCGCCGACTCGCTGACGAAGCTCTCGGACGAGAAGGTGAAGATCCGGATCATCCGGGCGGGCGTCGGAACCATCAACGAATCGGACGTGCTGCTGGCGTCGGCGTCCAACGCGATCATCATCGGATTCAACGTGCGGCCCGATCGCAACGCCGCCGACACGGCGGAGCGCGAAGAGGTGGACATTCGCCTGCACTCGGTGATTTACACCGTCACCGAGGAGATCCAGAAGGGGATGGAGGGCCTTCTCGAGCCGACATTCAAGGAAGTGCGCATCGGCACGGCGGAAGTCCGCGAGGTCTTCAAGGTTCCGAAGATCGGGTCGATTGCCGGCTGCATGGTCACCGAGGGGCGCATCACGCGCGCCGGCGAGACGACCGCGCGGCTGCTTCGCGACAACGTCGTGGTGCACGAAGGCAAGATCGCCTCGCTGCGTCGATTCAAAGACGATGTGAGCGAGGTGAAGTCGGGCTTCGAGTGCGGTATCGGTCTCGAGCGCTTCAACGACATCAAAATCGGCGATGTCATCGAAGTGTTCACGATGGAGAGGGTCAAGGTCGCGACGGCGTAACTCGTGGCACAGGGCTACCGGCCAGATCGCGTTGGCGATCAAATCCGCCAGGAGCTGAGCGACATCCTCAGCCGCGGCGAGGTGCACGACCCCGGCATCGGCTTCATCACGCTGACGCGCGTGCAGGTGACGGGCGACCTGCAGCTGGCGCGCGTCTTCTACACCACGCTCGGCGACGAGAAGGCGCGCAAGGACACCGCACAGGCGCTGCAGCGCGCCACCGGCTTCTTCCGCCGGCAGATCGGCGCCCGCATCCGGCACCTCCGCCGGGTGCCGGAGCTCGAGTTCCGATTCGACGAGTCGATCGAAAACCAGGACCGCATCGAGCGCATCCTCCGCGATATTCACGAAGAAGACGAACGGCGCAACGCCCAACTCCCGACGTCCGACTCCCAAGACGATGGCGACGACGGCGACTGACGTGTTCGCGCGCGCGCGAATCGCCGACGAGATTCGCAGGCGTCAGCGCTTCGTGCTCTCCTCGCACGTGCGGCCCGACGGCGACGCTATCGGCTCGCAGCTGGCGATGGCGTTTGCGCTGTGGCAGCTGGGCAAGGAGGTGCGCCTGGTGAACCGCGATCCCGCGCCCGGGCCCCTGCAGGTCTTTCCAGGCGTGTCGAAGGTCGAAGTCGCCGATCACATCGGCGATCCGGGCGATGCGGTGATCGTCATGGAGTGCGGCGATCTGTCGCGCACGGGCGTGCAGGGGTTCGAGCGCGGCTTCGTCATCAACATCGATCACCATCTCGGCAACACCAACTACGGCTCGTTGAACTGGTTCGACGCCGGCGCGGCGGCGTGCGGCGAGATGGTGTTCGATCTGGCCAAAGAGCTCGGCGTCGAGATCACGCCGGAGATCGCCACGCATGTCTACATCGCGATCCTGACCGACACCGGCTCGTTCCACTACTCGAGCATCTCGCCGCGGACGTTCGACATCTGCCGGCAGTGCATGGAGGCGGGCATCGATCCGCCGGCCATCGCCGGCGCGATCTTCGACAGCAACAACCTCGGACGTCTGAAGCTGTTCGGCGCCGTGCTGAGCAAGATGGAGCTCGACGCGTCGGGACGCGTCGCCACGATCTACGTGGATCAGAAACTGGCCATCGAGTGCGGAGGCACTTACGAAGACACCGAGGGGATCGTCAACCTGCCGCTGACGGTGAAGGACATCGAGGCGGTCGCGTTCTTCAAGGAGGCGGCACCGAACGACTGGCGCGTGAGCATGCGGTCCAAGGGCGAGGTGGACGTCAACGCCATCGCGAAGGAGTTCGGCGGCGGCGGCCACAAGAACGCGTCCGGCTGCAGCGCGAATGGGAGTTTGGGAGATCTCAAGCTGCTGTTCGAACGCAAGCTGCTCCAGCAAATCGACGCAGCGGGCAGTCGGCAGTCGGCAGTCGGCAGCGAAACTTCATGACGTTGAGTGCCTACTGCCCGCTGCCCACTGCCCGCTGATGGACGGCGTCCTCGTCATCGACAAACCCGAAGGCCTGACGTCGCACGATGTCGTTGCGGCGGCGCGGCGGATTCTCGGCGAAAAGCGGATCGGCCACACCGGGACGCTCGACCCGCTCGCCACGGGCGTGCTGCCGCTCGCCTGCGGGCGCGCGACGCGCCTCGTGCGATTTCTCACAGCGTCGGATAAGGACTACGACGCGACGATGCTGTTCGGCGTCACGACGGACACGCTCGACGTCACGGGCGAGGAGACGAGTCGATCCGGACGCGCGCCATCGCGTGATGCGCTCGTCACGGCCCTGCGCGCGTTCGAAGGCGAACAGATGCAGGCGCCGCCCGCCTACTCGGCGAAGAAGGTCGGCGGCCGCCGCGCGTACGAATTCGCGCGGCGCGACGAGCCGGTCGAGCTCGCGCCCGTGCGCGTCCGCGTCGCGCATATCGAGCTGCTGGCATTCGCAGGCGACCCCTCGTCTTCGCTCGGCGCAAGTCGCTGCCGCATCGCGCTCACCTGTTCGGCGGGCTTTTACGTCCGCTCGCTGGTGCGCGACCTCGGCGAACGCCTCGGCACCGGCGCGACGCTCGAGGCGCTGCGCCGCACGCGCAGCGGCGACTTCACGCTCGACGAAGCGGTGGACCTCGACGATGTGGGTCGGAAGCGTCTCGATCCATCGGATTCCGGATCCCGGATCCCGGATCCCGCTCTCGAAACGCTCCTGATTCCGCTCGAAAAGCTCCTGCCCGCGTTTCCGGCGGTCGCCGTTACCGCGGAAGGCCTGATCCGCGTTTCCCACGGCCAGCACGTCAGACCCGCAGACGTTGCCGGGCCGATGCCGGCCAGCCCAGCAGAATGGGTGCGCCTCCTCGATGGAAGCGGGGCGCTCGTCGGCCTGGCCACGCCACGGCCTGCCTCGGGTTCTTTGCACCCAGAGGTTGTACTGATTTAGAATGTTAAGTCTTTGAGTTAGTAGAAATTACGACATACGGCGGTCTGGTGCCCCGAGCGGAGTCGAGAGGTTCCTGGGCCGTGCGTGGAGGATCGATGGCCTTTACCAAGGACCGCAAGACCGGGATTATCGGTGAGTACAAGACGCACGAGAGTGACACCGGATCGCCGGAAGTACAAGTCGCGCTCCTCAGCGAGCGCATCAACTACCTCACGGAACATTTCAAAGTTCACGCGAAGGATCATCATTCACGTCGCGGCCTGCTGAAGCTGGTTGGCCAGCGCCGGCGGCTGCTCGACTATCTGAAGAGCAAGGACACAGATCGCTACGCGACGCTCATTCAGCGTCTCGGCATCCGCAAGTAGCCGCTTCCGCCATGCATAACGTCAATCTCCAGAAGATTGGACCGCGCCGTATCTCCATTGAAACCGGCAAGCTGGCCAAGCAGGCCGACGGCTCGGTTCTGGTCCGATCGGGCGACACCGTCGTCCTCGTGACCGCGTGCCACGCGGCGAGCCCGCGCGAAGGAATCGACTTCCTTCCCCTCACCGTGGACTATCGCGAATACACCTACGCGTCGGGCCGCATCCCCGGCGGGTTCTTCAAGCGCGAGGGCAAGCCTCCCGAAAAGGAGGTCCTGACCAGCCGCCTCATCGATCGGCCGTGCCGCCCGCTGTTTGCGGCTGGCTGGCGCTACGAGACGCAGATCATCGCGCTGCTCCTGTCGGCCGATCAGGACAACGACTCCGACGTGCTCGCGATCACCGGCGCCTCCGCCGCGCTGGCGCTGTCTGAAATCCCCTTCGAGAAAACCATCGCCGGTGTCCGGGTCGGCATCGTGGATGGCAACTACATCGTCAACCCGACCTACGCCGAGCGCAAGCAGAGCACGCTGGATCTGATCGTCGCGGGCAGCGCCGATGGCATCCTGATGGTCGAAGCCGGCGCGAAGGAAGTGACCGAGCAGCAGGTCGTCGGCGCGCTCGAGGCGGCGCACGCGGCCATCAAGCAGCTCGTCGCCGCGATTGACGACCTCAAGAAGGCGGCGGGCAAGAAGAAGCTCACCGTCGCCGCCAAAGCCGTCGACCAGCAATTCCACCAGACCGTCCACGACAAGTCGTTCGGGCCGCTCGGCGACGCGATGCGCATCCTCAACAAGCTGGAAAGCTACAGCCAGGTGGACACGGTGCTCGAGGACCTCCTCGAAGCGCTGGATGAGGAGCAGCACGCGGAAGCGAAGCACATCTTCCACGAGATGCAGGAGAAGGTGCTGCGCGACGAGGTCCTCAACAAGGGCCATCGGCTCGACGGCCGGAAGTTCGACGAGATCCGTCCCATCTGGACGGAAGCCGGCGTGCTTCCGCGCGTGCATGGCTCGGCCGTCTTCACCCGCGGCGAGACGCAGGCGCTCGTCACCTGCACGCTCGGCACCGCGGACGACGAGCAGAAGGTCGAGCATGTGAGCGGCGAGTTCTACAAGCGCTTCATGCTGCACTACAACTTCCCGCCGTTCTCGGTCGGGGAAACCGGCCGCTTCACTGGGCCAGGCCGCCGCGAGATCGGTCACGGCGCGCTGGCCGAGCGCGCGCTGGCTCCCATCGTTCCCGGCGACGACAAATTCGCCTACACGATTCGTCTCGTGTCCGACATCCTCGAGTCGAACGGATCCTCGTCGATGGCGTCGGTCTGCGGCGGCTCGATGGCGATGATGGACGCGGGGGTGCCGATCAAGGCGCCGGTCGCCGGCATTGCGATGGGCCTCATCATGGACGACAAGAGCGGCAAGTGGGCCGTGCTGTCGGACATCGCGGGCGCCGAGGATCACTACGGCGACATGGACTTCAAGGTGGCCGGCACCGCGTCGGGCATCACCGCGCTGCAGATGGACATCAAGGTCACCGGCATCACGTCGGAGATCATGGCGAAGGCGCTCGAGCAGGCGCGCGCGGGCCGCATGCACATCCTCGCGAAGATGGCGGAGACCCTCTCGTCGTCGCGCACGAACATGTCGATGTTCGCGCCGCGCATCATCACCATCAAGATTCCAGTGGACAAGATTCGCGACGTCATCGGCCCGGGCGGCAAGATGATCCGCAGCATCATCGAGCGGACCGGCGTGAAGATCGACGTCGAGGACGACGGCCGGGTGAACGTCGCGTCGGCCGACGGCGAATCGGCGCAGAAGGCGATCGGCATCATCCAGGAGCTGACCGCGACGCCCGAGCTCAACAAGACCTACATGGGCAAGGTACAGCGCATCACGGACTTCGGCGCGTTCGTCGAGATCATGCCCGGCACCGACGGCCTGCTCCACGTCTCGGAAATCGCCAACCATCGCGTGAAGGACGTGCGCGACGAGCTGAAGGAAGGGCAGCAGATTCTCGTGAAGGTCATCAATATCGACCCGACCGGGAAGATTCGGCTCAGCCGGAAGGCGCTCCTGCAGGAAGAGGCGGCGAAACAGCCCCAGGAAGCCGCCCCTGCCGCCAAGGAATAAATTAGCCGACAATCTGTAGTGGAGGGCGGGTCCTTTTGGACCCGCCAGACCTGCCGCGAACCCGAAGGGTTCGCGCCGCGTCAGAACAGTTATGGGAATTACCCGCCGTTCGCTCGGGCTCATCCTTATCGGCGCCGGCGGTGCGTTGCTCGCCGGTCCGTCCGTGGTGCGTCTGCTCGCGCAGGATCAGGCGCCGAACCGGCGCGAATTCACCATCGTCGCGAAGGACTTCCAGTACTCGCCCACGCGCATCGAAGTGATGCAGGACGACCTGGTCAAGCTGACGGTGCGCAGCGAGGACATCGCCCACAGCTTCACGATCGACCAATACCGCATCAGCAAGCGGGTCCCCGCGGGCGGCTCCACGACCTTCGAGTTCCAGGCGGACAAAGCGGGCACGTTCCCCTTCTACTGCGCGCTCACCGGCGAGCCGGGGCATCGCATGATGCACGGCGAGCTCATCGTCCGCGCGAAATAAGGTAGCGCTTCACCACTAACTGGTCATTGGCTGCCACCTCGGCTGCCAACTGCACGCGTTTGCGCAGGATCGGAACCTGCAGTGCAGCGCGGCCATGACCGAGTCCAGGGTTTATCGCGAGCGCCGCCGAGCGGTTGCTGCGACCGGCCTGTCACTACTTCTCGCCGGATGCGGCGGCATGACGAGCCTTTCTCCCACTGCCCCATCCAACACGCTCGCTCCACAGGCGACCGGCACGACCACTCCGACAACAACCGTTGCGCCGGCGCCGACGCACGCCGTCGGTCCCGATGTTCCCGCGGGCCTGACGCCCGCCACGCGCACGATCGCCGGCTCCGTGGGGCCGCTGGCAAGCTATCCGGCGCCCTGCTACGTGGGACTGTACGCGTGCGAGCGTTACCGCTTCACGTTGCAGCGCGAGGGCGCGGTGGAAGTGACGCTCTCCTGGCAGGGCGGCCCGCGCGCGATGCTGATTCAGCTCTATCGCGCGGGCGCGGGGCTCGTGCACGAGGACGTCGCGCCGCGCGACGGCGCGCCGACGATCACGTTCAGGCGCACGGGCCTCGAGCCGATGGAATACGAGCTGCGCGTCGTCAACTGGGAGCCGGACACGACGCACGCCTTCACGATGACGCTCACGACCTGGCAATAGGGCTTCGTACAGGCCCGCTGCGCACCGGGCTCATTCGCCTCATGGTCGTCGCGGCGCTCGGAATGACCGCACGCGACATCGAGCAGTGGGTCGATCAAGCCGTGGGAACGTCGGGCTCAGGGCCCCACTGATGCGGACGCCGTGACCCTGGTGCTCTGGGTGGACACGCACTGCCAGCGGCCGTCGCGGAGCACGAACACGTCGGTGAATCGATAGTCGTTCTGCACGCGCTGGCCGTTGACCGGCCCGACCAGGTGCAGCGTGAACCAGACCACCGCGGTGTTGCCGTACTCCTTGATGATGAATTCGTCCATCGTCGAGGACTCGACGTTCTCCTCGATGAGCGCCAGCCGCAGCTCCAGGCTGCGATCGCCCCGCACGCCGTTGTCGTACGTCGCGACGAACTCCTCGGCGAGAATGCGATCGATGAATGCCTGGTCGTGGCGATGGAAGGCCGCGTCCCAGTTGTGTTCGAGCTCGATGAGGATGTCCTGATCGGATTTGACCGGAGGCGACTGCGCGCCAGCGGCGCTCGCGCAGAACAGCAGGACGATGAAGCCGGCGGCGGCGCGATGGATGACGTTCATGGGGTGCTATCGTAGATCGTCATGACAACCCACTACCACGATCCCGAAGATTTCAAGCTGCTGCGCGAGCTGAAGGCGCTCGCACCGGAGGAATTCAAAGGTTTTGTCGCGCTGGATTCGATGGTCGGCCGCGAGGGCGGCGCGATTCCGCGCAAGTACCGCGAGCTGATGGCGATTGCGATCGCCTGCACGACACAGTGCGCGTATTGCCTCGACGTCCACACGCGCAACGCCAAGAAGGCTGGAGCGACGCGCGAGGAAGTGGCCGAAGCGGTGTTCATCGCGGCCGCGCTGCGCGCGGGCGCCGCGGCGACGCACGGCACCCTCGCGCTGAAGCTATTCGACGGTCATACGGCGGCGCCGTCCGGGACGCCCGTCTAACACGCCTCGGCCGCCGCGATCATCCGCTCCCATGGGATGATCGCGCCCGTCTTCTTCGCACCTGCCTTGATCGCGTTGTATTCGATCGTCGCCTCGCGCACGCGGTTCGCGTCGTAGTCGGGCGTCAGCGTGCCGTCCCACTCCTGATACCAGCGCACCGTGTCCATGATCAGGCGCTCGGGGCCGACCCAGTTGTCGAAGCGTCCGAGACGGATGTCGGCGGCCGCCGCACCGGCGGTCATCTTGGCGTCATAGCGCTTTCGCGCTTCGACGCCGAGCACGCGGAAGTAATTCGCCATCTCCGCGAGCTCTTTCTTGCCCGCGATGGGTCCGTGGCCGGGGACGATGACGTCCACATCCCAGCCGGCGATCTTGTCGCAGGTCTCGATCCACTTCGTGATGTAGCTGTTGTTCGCGTACGGCGCGACCCAGAAGAACGCGACGTCGCCGGCGAAGAGGATCTTGTGCTGCGGCAGGTACGCCATCAGGTCGCCCCACGTGTGCGCAGGACCGGCGAAGACGAACCGCACCTCGGTGTCGCCGAGGAAGTAGGTGAGGTCGTCCTTGAAGGTGACCGTCGGCGGCACGAGCACGCGCGGCTCGCCTCCCCGTGCCAGGTTCGGCGTCGCCGTCCACGTCTTCGGCGTGCTCGCGACGGCTTTCAACACCTCGTTGCGGCAGTACGGGTGGCTGCTGATTTCGGCGCCCGTGAAGAACTGGTTGCCCGCGACGTGATCGCCGTGGTGATGCGTGTTCACCAGCCGCGCGATCGGCTTGCCGCGCCCCACCTGCTGCGCGCGCGAGATGAAGTCCTTCGCGGGAATCGGCCCCTGCAGCGCATCGATCGCCAGCATGTAGTCGGGACCGACGATGACGCCCGCGTTCGACACACCAGGGCCACTCATATCGGGGCCACCACCCTGCGTGTACGCGTAGACGTTCGGCGCCAGCTGTTTCAGCTCGCGGGCCCACGTCGGCGGCAGCGCATACCTCGGATCTCTCGCTGGCGGAGGTATGGGATTGACGGCGCCTCCCTGCGCGGAGAGCTGCGCACGTCCAGCGAGCGCGGCCGCCGCGCCAACCACGAGCCCTGTGCCGGTCTGCATCGCTTCGCGACGGGTCAGTTGCTTCACAGAAACCTCCTCAATCGACGCCGATCCTACGCCGTTTCAGCGGATCCTGCGGTAAAACATGTCGCCCCACTCAAAGCCGGGAGGTTGTGAGACCAGTGATGCCATGGGTTGGGCTCAGCGCAGTCACTACGACAGAAAGACGCTCATCGCCGAAAACAATCTGGCCGAAGCCAAGGTCTCCGATCGGGCCAGACAACAGAAACAGCGTGCCCGCGATGATCCATCCAAGCCGTGAGCGCTTCGGCGAACGCGGCCACGCGCGAAAT
>Ga0209805_1002453_pt1 | contig 10798 bp, 13 predicted proteins | sample GraSoiAngelo_148_FD_185905 | JGI IMG/M metagenome (GOLD analysis project Ga0209805, IMG submission 185905) | Grasslands soil microbial communities from the Angelo Coastal Reserve, California, USA - 14_1009_09_20cm (SPAdes) (version 2) | ecosystem: Environmental > Terrestrial > Soil > Grasslands ... | reverse complement strand
CTTTGTTGTCCGCCTGGCGGGCGCCGCGTACCTGATCTACCTCGGAACCCGGTCCCTGCTCAGGAGTCTCCCGCCCATTCGTGGGGAGGAGGCTCGTCTTCCCCATCTATGGGGAAGTGGCGCCGTCAGGCGCCGATGGGGCAGGGCCGCAGGGGCAGGGGCGGCCGGAGCTCGCGGCGCTTTCGCCCAGGGTTATCTCAGCAACCTTTCGAACGCCAAGATGGTTGCGTTCTTCGTCAGCCTCCTGCCTCCGTTCGCGGGACCGCACCCGAGCTTCATCCTGCTGCTGGCGCTCGGTTTCAACTTCTGCCTTCTGACGCTCGCGTGGCTGACCGCGTACGCGTTCGCCGTGGAACGGATGCGACGATGGCTCGGGCTGTCCACGGTGAGGAAGACGATGGATGGTCTGCTCGGCGCCGTGCTGGTCGGCCTGGGGCTGCGCGTCGGCTCGGAAGCCCTGGCAGCCTAGACTTACCGCCCAAAGGGCCGTTTTTGGACGAGGAGGACAGCGATGCCTAGGGCCAAGCAGCTGACGCTTTCGGTCGCCGACCGGCCGGGGATGCTCGGAGACATTGCGACCGCGTTGGGCGAGAAGAAGGTCAACATCGTCGGGTTGTGCGCGGCCACGCAGGATGGCGGCGGAATGATCTGGATGGTGGTCGACAAGCCGGCCGCAGCCAGGAAGGTCTTCGCCAAGCAGGGCTGGCAGGCGGCTGAGGAGGAAGTCCTCGCAGTCACCCTCTCGGACTCGCCGGGCTCGCTCGGCCGCTTCGCCTCGAAGCTCGGCAAGGCCGGCGTCAACATCACCTTTGTCTACGCCGGCTCGGCCGGGAGCGCGCGAAAGCTCAACGCCTACTTCGGGGTTTCGGACCTCAAGGCGGCGCTCAAGGTCAGGCCCTGATCGCGTAGTCGCCCAGGCCGCGTTCGAGACGGCCGAAAGCGCGGCGCCCCTGCTTGCGGAAGTCCTCAACCAGCTCCGCCCCGCGGCGGCCGGCCGCGACCCGTGCCCGGGTATGCGCCACCAGGGCACGATGCGCGGCCATCAAGATCGCCGCGGCGAGGAGCGGCTCGACGTCGTCCGGACTCGATCGAGTCTCCTCGGCGAGCACCTCTGCCAGCCCGCGTGTGAACTCGTCGACGATCTCACGCTCGCGCGCCCGGAGTGACGGGCTCGAGGCCATCGCCCGGCCCGCGGTGAGAATGGCGTCGATCCGCTGTTTCACAGCCAGGTTTTCCGCACCTTCCAGCACCCGCCGCCGAAAAGCCTTGAGCGCGCTCTCGCCATGTGTTCGGTCGCGTACGGCCTGGACGAGTCGCTCCTCAAAGAACTGCATGCCCGCGTAGAAGAGGTCTTCCTTGGTCGGGAAGTAGTTGAAGACGGTCATGGCCGAGACATCGGCCGCACGCGCGATCGCCGCCACGGTCACAGCTTCGAAGCCATGCTTCGCGAAGAGGCGCTGCGAGGCTTCGAAGATCTCCTGGCGCGTCTGCTGCTTCTTCCGTTCTCGCAGCCCGGCTGTCGCCACGCTCCCATGGTAGCCGAAATAGCTTTAGTCGATGAGCTTGTATTCGATCGCGCTATTCGTACACGTGGTCGGCGCGCTGCTGTTGTTTGCGTTGCTTGCCGTCGAGGGCTACAACCTTCGCGACGCCACGGCCGGTGCGCGGCTCAACCGAATCCTGGGGCCGATCTCCCTGGTCGCGATCCTCTTGCCGGGTCTCTACATGGCGGCGACGGGCCCGGGATGGGCCCCCTGGGCCGGTGTCGGGCTGGTGTCGTATGTCCTGATCGCCGCGGTCGGAGCGTACACGGGCATCAGCGTCATGCGCGGCCGGATGGCCCCGAGTGCGGCCGCCATCTCGTGGCTCGCCCGGACCGGCATCGCGCTCGGCGTCGTCTTCGACATGACCGTCAAGCCCGGCCTGGTGGGTTCGATCACGGCGGTGGTGGTGGCGGTTGCGATCGCGCTCATAGCGGCCGTGCCCACCTTGCGCGCGGTGCGCCCTGCATGAACGCGGTCGCGTCGACGCAGGCGGCCGCGCCCAATCGACGCTGGCTGGCGCTCGGCTTCATCGCGCTGGCGCAGCTGCTGATCGCGCTGGATGCCACCATCGTCAGCATCGCCCTACCGTCGGCGCAGGCGGCCTTCGGCGCCTCTGACGCCGACCGCCAGTGGGTGATCACGGCTTACTCCCTGTCCTTCGCGGGCCTGCTTCTCCTCGGCGGCCGGATCGCCGACATCGCGGGCCGCAAGCGAGCTTTCATGGTCGGGCTGTTCGGGTTTGCGATCGCGTCCGCCGTGGGCGGCGCGGCGCCCAGCTTTGCGGTCCTCGTCGCCGCCCGCGCGATGCAGGGCGCGTTCGCCGCGCTGCTGGCACCGGCTGCCCTCTCGCTGCTCGCGGTCACATTCACCGAGGCCCGCGAGCGGGCGACCGCGTTCGCGGTCTATGGCTCGATCGCCGGCAGCGGGGCGGCGATCGGACTGCTGCTCGGCGGTGCGCTGACCCAGTACTTCACGTGGCGCTGGTGCCTGTACGCCAGCCTGCCGATCGCGTTGGCGGCCGCCGCGGGCGGTTGGTTTGCCGTGCCGGATTCCACACGCAGGGACCGCTTCCAGGTCGACGTCGTCGGGGCTCTGCTGGCCACGGCCGGCCTCGCCGCCCTCGTCTACGCTTGCGCCCGCGCATCTTTGCCTTTTGGCGCGCTGAGCGCGGTCTTGCTTGCGCTCTTCGTGGTCCGGGAAGCGCGGACGCCGGCGCCGCTGCTCCCCCTCCGCATCCTCAACGACCGCACCCGGGCGGGTGTCTACCTGACTGTGATCTGCGCCATCGCCGGCATGTTCGGGGCGTTTCTGTTTCTCACGTATTTCATGCAGGTCGTCCTGCGTCTGACCCCGCTGCAGGCGGGCCTCGGGTTCCTGCCCATGACCGTCGCCTCCCAGGCCGGTTCGTGGCTGATCGCGAGCCGGCTCATGCCCCACGTCTCGCCTCGCGTGCTGATGGCGCCGGGCGCGCTCGTGGCTGCGGCCGGGATGGCCTGGCTGACCCAGCTGCGGGCCGACGGCTCCTACCCGACGCTGGTGCTGCCGGCCGAGGTCCTGCTCGGCGTCGGCACCTCGTGCGTGATGGTTGCCGCCTTCAGCACGGCGACCCAGCGGATCGAGCCCCGCGAGGCTGGGATCGCCTCGGCGACGGTCAACACCGCCCAACAGGTCGGAGGCTCTCTAGGCGCCGCCCTGCTCAACGCAATCGCGATCGCTGCGAGCGCGGGTTTCACCGGCGCTCGAGCCGCCGGGATCGTGCACGGCTTCGCGGTCGCCGCAGGTGCGGGAGTCGTGATCCTGGTCGCGGGCGCGTTCTTCGCCGCGCTCCTGATCACCGCCCCGAGGCCCTTGACAAGAGCCTGACCGGGCGGTATTCTACCGAGTAGTTAATTAGCCAGGTAGATAAATACGATGACTTCCGATCCCCTGAGCGTCACGTTTGCAGCCCTCGCCGACCCCACGCGGCGAGCGATCCTGGCCCGTCTCGCCGAGGGTCAGGCTTCGGTCACGGAGCTGGCCAAGCCGTTCGACCTGAGCCTGCCCGGCATCAGCAAACACCTGAAAGTGCTGCAGCGCGCCGGCCTGATCACTCAGAGCCGCAACGCGCAGTGGCGGCCGTGCCGCCTCGAGGGCGGGCGCCTCAAGGAGGCGTCTGATTGGGTGGGGGAGTACCGGCGCTTCTGGGACGAGAGCTTCCAGCGCCTCGACGATGTTCTGCAGGATCTCATTCAAGAGGAGAAGAATCGACATGACGACGCAGGGAGAAAAGACGATGCCCAAGACTGAGTATGTGATCGAGCCCGGAAAGATGGACATCACGACGACCACGGTCATCGACGCGCCGCGAGAGCTGGTCTTCAAGGCCTACACCGACCCGAAGCTGTTCGCGCGGTGGTGGGGCCCGCGTCGCTACAGGGCCGACATCGAGAAGTTCGAGTCCAGGCCAGGAGGCGAGTGGAGCGTCGCGCACGTAGGCGAGGATGGAAGCCGGCACGCGTTCCGAGGCGTCAACCACGACGTGGTGACGCCGGAGCGGATCTGCCAGACCTTCGAGTACCTCGGAGTCCCGGGGCACGTGGCGCTGCAGACCGCGGCCTTCGAGCCAGTCGGCAACAAGACCAGGATCACGGTCCAGATCGTGTTTCAGTCGGTCATGGACCGAGACGGCATGGTCGCCTCGGGCATGGAGTCGGGCGCGGACGAGTCGATGGAGCGGCTGGCCGAGCTGCTCGACGAGATGAAGCCCGGCAAATGACCAGGAACTCAGTCGACGCTTACATCGCGGCTGCGCCCAAAGCGGCGCAGCCGCACCTCCGCCAGCTGCGGGCCGTTATCAAAGAGGCGGCCCCGAAGGCCGAGGAGAGGATCAGCTACGGCATCGTCGGCTACTTCTACCCGACGCGCATGGTCTACTTCGGCGGACATGCGAAGCACGTCGCACTCTATCCCGCCGGCGACGCCAAGGGACTGGAGAAGTACCTGTACGGGGCGTCGACCCTGCGCTTCCCGCTCGACGAGCCCCTGCCGATAGCCAGGATCAAGTCGCTGGTCAGGGCTCGCGTGAAGGAGCGCGACGCGAAGGGCTCACGAACTGTGGCAGCCGCTGCCCCTTCGTCGAGTGCTCGGTCAGCAAAGCGAGCCTCCGCTGCCGCGTCTCCTCGCGCTTCGGGCTCATGACCCAGAACGCCGCCGTCGCGCGATAGGACGGCGGCTGGGCCTCGAAGAACTTCCACGCGGCTTTGCGCTTGCGAAAGGCAGCCGCGGTCGCTGCGTCGAAGCCTCGTGACCGGTTCTCGTAGGAGTAGATTCGGGAGCGCGACTCGTCGCGCTTCGCGAACGCCGCCCGGCCGCTGGGGTGGACAAGGCTCATCTCTTCCAGCTCCTCGAAGCGCTTGATGTTGATGGCGCTCCAGACGCTGCCCTTGCGGCGCGGCGTGATGCGCTGTGCCGAGCTGTCGTCGCCCAGCGAGTAGCGGACGCTGTCGATCCAGCCGAAGCAGAGCTCCTGGTCGACCACGTCCTGCCAGCTGACCGACGGCCTTCCGGTCCGCTTGCGGTGGTAGCCGACCCACAGCTCGGTCGCGGAGGCGTGGTTCGCCTCGAACCACGCGCGCAGGTCGGCGGCCGTCTCGAAAAACGTCACGTTGCGAGGCGTCGGCATGCCGCGACAATCTACGCGTGGCCGAGCCGTCCAGCCAGAGCACCTACTACAACGAGATCGCCGGCGCAAGCATCCACCGCCTCGCCGGGATCTCCGACGGGATCTTCGCCGTGGGCATGACCATCCTCGTGCTGACCCTCGCGGTGCCGGCCGCGAACGAGGTCAGGACCGACTCCGACCTGTGGAAGGCCCTGGTGCACCTGCTCCCGGGCGTGGTCACGTACTTCATGAGCTTCCTGACGCTGGGCATCTTCTGGGTCGGCCAGCAGACGCAGCTCAGCCAGGTCGAACGCTCCGATCGCGACTACACCTGGATCAACCTCGCGTTCCTGCTGTTCGTCACGCTCGTGCCGTTCTCGACGGCCCTGCTGGCGGCTTTCTATCAGTCGCGGATCGCCCTCGTCGAATACTGGCTGAACATCCTGGTCCTCGGCGTCCTGATCCTCGCCGGCGCCGAGTACGCGGCTCGGACCCATCTATTCAACGAAGCCCGGCGCACGATCATCATCCATGCCGTCCGCCGCCGGGTGTACACCGCCCAGGGGCTCTATCTCGCGGCCACCGTGCTGTGCTTCGTGGACACGCGCCTGAGCATCGGCCTGATCGTGCTCATCCAGCTCAACTACGCAGTGGCGCCGCGGATCCCGTTCCTGCGCCGGCTTTGACGGCTGAACGAACAAGCCCGATCAATAGAATGCCCGACGTGATGGCCGCCGACGACCCACTTCCGCGCGGCGCCCTGTCGGGCAAGGTGGCGGTGGTCGTGGGCGGTGCCAGCGGGATGGGAAGGACCGCCGCCAAAGCGCTGGCCCTCCAGGGGGCGCGGATCGTGATCGCGGATTTCGACCACGCCCGCATGGAGCGGACGGTGGGGGAGATCCTGCACCTCGGCAGCTCTGACGCGGCCCTCGCCCTGCCCACCGACGTGCGGAACGACCGCTCCGTCGCCTCCATGGCCGGCGATGCCATCAAGGCGATGGGTCAGGTCGACATCCTCCTCAACATGGCGGGGGTCTTCCTGCAGGGCCCGCTGCAGCGCATCAAGACCGGTGACTGGCGCTGGGTCATCGAGACCAACCTGCTGGGCGCGGTCCGCACCACGACGGCGCTCGTGCCCCACATGGCCGCGCGCGGCTCCGGCCACATCGTCAACGCCGTGAGCGTCGGCGTCGTCTCGCCGCTGACGATCGCGTACGACTCGTGCTCCGCCGCCCTGGCGGCGTTCACCAACGCCCTCGCCGAGGAGATGAAAGGAAAGGGTGTGACGGTGTCGCTCTTCCCGATCGGTCCGGGCGGGCCGCGCATCGGCCAGAACACACGGTCGCGGGGCATGGGACGGCTGTTGCACCCGGCCGGCGATCTCGAAGAGGCCACGGCACCGAGCGGGCAGCTCGTCGACCAGCTGATCGACCTGCTCCACGTGAGCCGGTGAACGTTCCGACCGACCTCCTATCGAGCATCGGCATATGCGTCGGCGCGGCGGCGTTGATCGCCGCGGTCACCTGGCGCTTCAAGCAGCCGCTGATCATCGCCTACCTCGCGACGGGCGTGATCATCGGCCCGCACATCGGGCTGCGTTGGATCACCAACGACGAGAGCATCCGCACCGTCGCCGAGATCGGGCTGATCCTGCTCCTGTTCGTCATCGGGCTCGAGATCGACCTGCGGAAGATGGCGTCGGGCGGACCGGCGGTGCTCCTGACGGGAGCTCTGCAGGTCCCGATCTGTGCCGCGCTTGGGCTCGGCTTCTTCGCTCTGCTCGGTGTCGGCAACTCGGCCGGCAACTACGCGCTGCTCTACCTGGCCGCGTGCATGAGCCTGTCAAGCACCCTGGTCGTCGTCAAGATCCTCAACGACAAGTTCGAGCTCGACACGCTGCCGGGCCGGATCACCCTCGGCGTGCTGGTCATCCAGGACCTGTGGGCGGTGGGGATGCTTGCGGTCCAACCGAACATCCTGAATCCGAACTTCGTCCCTCTCCTCGGCTCGCTGTGGCGCGGCGCTGTCCTCGTGGTCGCCGGCTTCGCGCTCGCCAAGTACGCGCTTCCTTACCTGTTCCGGACGGTGGCCAAGGCGCCCGAGCTCGTGCTCGTCTCGGCCCTCGGCTGGTGCTTCTTCCTCGCCGGCGCGGCGAGCCTGATCGGCCTGTCGCGGGAGATGGGCGCCCTGATCGCGGGCGTGAGCCTCTCCACCTTCCCCTACAACGTGGACGTGGCCGCCAAGGCGGTCAGCATCCGCGACTTCTTCGTCACCCTCTTCTTCGTCGCGCTGGGGATGCAGATCACGATCCCGAGCATCCAGGTGCTGGAGCTCTCGCTTGCTGCATCCGTCTTCGTGATCGTGAGCCGTGTTGTGGTCGTGCCAATCCTCTACGCGCTCCGGCTGGGATTGCGGACGAGCATCGTCCCCGCGATCAACCTGGCCCAGGTGAGCGAGTTCTCGATCGTCATCGCGTCGCTCGGCGTGACGCTGCACCAGATCAACCAGGATGTGCTGACGGTCGTGATCATCTCGTTCGCGGTGACCTCGGTCGTCTCCACCTACATGATCAACGCCAGTCACTGGATCCAGCATTTGCTGGCGACCGGCTTCAAGGCGTTGGGGCTTAAGGACCTCGACTCCGCGGCGGGCCGCGACGAGGAGGCCGCGGTCCATCAGCCGGTGATCTTCCTCGGCTTCTTCCGGGACGCCAGCTCCATCCTCTATGAGTTCGAGCACGAGGGCTCGGTCGAGGAGGCAAAGCAGTTCATCGACAAGATCCTCGTGATCGACTTCAACCCGACGGTCATGCGGGAGCTGCGGAGGCGGAACATCAAGTGCGTCTACGGCGACATCGCGCACGCTGACACGCTGCGCCACGCCGGCGTCGAGCACGCCCAGCTGGTCGTCTCGAGCATCACCGACGACGTGCTGCGCGGGACGAGCAACCTGCGCCTGATGAACAGCGTCCACACCCATGCTCCAAACGCGCGCGTGGTGCTGACCTCCGACCACATTCCCCAGGCGTTGCGCTTCTACGAGGAGGGCGCCGATTTCGTCTTCGTGCCGCGGCTGTACTCCGCCGCCGCCTGCGCCCGGATCCTGCGCAAGGGCCTGAACGGGGGCTTCGAAGAGATCCGTTCCCAGGCGATCGAGCATCTCTCGCACCGGCAAGAAGTCCTGGCCTGACCCCGGATAGTCCGGACTATCCTGCGGTGTCCGGGCCCAAAAGTGTGGACAGTCCAGACTATCCGCCGTCTCGGTATCGTGGCGATGCGATGGAGGCAGCGCGCCGGCTCAGTCCCCTGGAGCCGCTGGCGCGCATCTACCTGCGGGCGGTGCCCGAGCACCCGGCCGACGACGGCCTCTTCGGCCCGAAGAGCATCGTCTGGCGCGTCAACCGCGACCGGTGCTTCCCCCTCGCGGGCATGCGCTCGCTGATGGTCCAGGCCCTGCACCCGCTGGCGATGGCCGGTGTCGCCCAGCACAGCACCTGGAAGCAAGACCCCTTCGGCCGGCTCGCGGCCACGAGCGGCTACCTGCTGACCACGACCTACGGCGACACCGCCTCAGCGCTGGCGGCCGCCGCGGCGGTGCGCAGGATCCACGTCCATGTGCGTGGCGTCGACCCGCAGACCGGGTTGCCGTACAGCGCTGAGGACCCGGCGCTGCTGCTGTGGGTGCATGCCGGCATGGTCGAATCGATCGTCACCGTCGTCCAGCGGTACGGCCGGAGCCTCGAGCCAGACGGCGCCGACCGCTACGTGGCCGAGATGGTGCGGTCCGCCGAGATCGTGGGCGTGCCTCGCGAGGACGTCCCGACCACGGTCGACTCGCTGCGCCGGTACATCGAGACAGTCCAGCTTCGGCAGGCGACGCCGGCGGCGAAAGAGGCGATCGCGATCGTGCTCGATCCGCCCGACCTCGAGGACGAGACGCGGGACCTCTGGCGCGACCTCGGCCAGGTCGCGGTGGGCACGCTTCCCGAATGGGCGCGCGAGATGTACGGCTTTCCCGCGCCTCCGGCCGAGTTGATGGAACGCGAGCCCGTGCGCCAGCTGCTCGGCGCGCTCGACCTCGCCTTCGAGTCCCTCCCGGGCGTGCTCGAGGCCCGGCAGCGCCTCGAGCTCCGCATCCGGGCTTGAGCGCATCCACCTCGGCCGTCCGGGTATCCCGGGTCGGCCGCGGCGCAGCCCTCGCCCGCCTCGCGCTGCGCATCGGCGGGCGCTACGTCGCGCGCTCGCCGAGGCTGCTGTTCGCGTCGGTCGAGCGCCGGGGCGAGCTGCGGCACGACCTGGCGCTGCGCTCCGCGGACGAGGTCGCGGAAGAGCTGGGCGCGATGAAGGGCGTGCTGATGAAGCTCGGCCAGATGGCCAGCTACATCTACGAGGACATGCCGGCGACCTTTCGCGCCTCGATGTCGCGCCTGCAGCACAGGGCGCCGCCCATGACCCCGGCGCTCGCCGCGGCCGTCATCGCCGAGGAGCTTGGCGGGCCGCCCGAGCGGGTTTTCGCCGAGTGGGACCCGCTGCCATTTGCGGCCGCATCGATCGGCCAGGTCCACAGGGCGATCACGCACGACGGCCGCGCGGTCGCGGTCAAGGTCCAGTACCCGGGTATCGCGCGCAGCATCACCTCGGACCTGCGCAACGTGGGGCTGCTCAGGCGAATCGTGGGCGCCGCGTTTCCCGGTCTCGACACCCGGTCGCTGGTCGAGGAGCTCGGCGACCGGCTCCGGGAGGAGGTCGACTACATCCGCGAGGCCGAGAGCCAGGAGCTGTTCGCCGGCTACTACGACGGCCACCCGTACATCCGGGTGCCTCACGTGCTCCGGGAGCTGAGCACCTCGCGCGTGCTCACGAGCGAGCTCGTCTACGGCGCCGAGTTCGACGAGCTGGCCGGCTGGGACCAGCACGAGAAAGACCTCGCCGCGGAGACGATCCACCGGTTCGTGTTTCGCAGCCTGTACCGGCTGCATGCCTTCAACGGCGACCCGCACCCTGGCAACTACCTGTTCCACCGCGGCGGCCGGGTCACGTTCCTGGACTTCGGCCTCACCAAGCTCTTCACCGACGACGACCTGGCGCCCCTGATCGACGCCGTGCGCTTCCTCGTCTTCGAGCAGGACTACGAGGCCTTTCGGGCCGCCCTGGAGCGCGCCGGCTTTCTCAGGCCGGGAGCGCCGGTGCCCACCCAGACGGTGGTCGACCGGTTCGGCCAGTTCTACGGGACCGTGCTCCGGGACGCGCCGATGACGATCACGCCCGCGTACGCCTCCGCGATCGTGCGCCGGTTCTTCGACGCCCGGGGCCCGCTCGCGCCGTACTCGGACGTGCCGCGGGCCTACGTGATCATGCAGCGGATCAACCTGGGCCTCTACGCCGTGCTGGGCCAGCTCAACGCCACCGCTCCGTGGCGCGGCATCAGCGAGGAGCTGTGGCCATGGGTCGACGGCCCGCCGTCAACCTCGCTCGGCCGCGAAGAGGCGGCCTGGCTGGCATCGCGCGTCTAGCCGAGCCGGTCGAGGAACTCGCCGACCTGCGCCGACCAGCGCCGGACTTCCGTGGCGCCCTGCGCCACGTGGAGCTCGGCGTCGGGCAGTGCTCGCGCCAAC
>Ga0209805_1002452_pt1 | contig 10799 bp, 11 predicted proteins | sample GraSoiAngelo_148_FD_185905 | JGI IMG/M metagenome (GOLD analysis project Ga0209805, IMG submission 185905) | Grasslands soil microbial communities from the Angelo Coastal Reserve, California, USA - 14_1009_09_20cm (SPAdes) (version 2) | ecosystem: Environmental > Terrestrial > Soil > Grasslands ... | reverse complement strand
ATTCGTCCGTGACGCGCGTCTGCATCGCCACGAATGCCGACGGGCTGGCGCCCCATACGTTCAATCAACAGGCGGCTGACGGCGCTCGCACCGCCGGCGCCCAGGTCCAGGTAATCGCCTCACACAGCGCGTCGGACTATCTCGCCAACGTCCAGCGATGCATCGCCAACCACGCGGATCTTGTAGTGGCGGTCTCGCCGGACATGGCGACCGCCGTTGGTAACGCGGCCAAACTCCATCCAGGGCAGCGCTTTGCCCTCGTCGACGCAATGCCGGTCGATGACAGCGGCCAGAGCCTCGACCTGGACAACGTGACCGACCTGCTATTCAAGGCACAGGAGTCGGGCTACCTGGTCGGCGCGCTGGCCGGCCTCCTGGAAAAAAACAAAGTCGGCAGCGCCTCGCATAACGTGCTGGGCATTCTTGGATCGAACCATGGACCGGCTGTCGATGCCTATATCGCGGGCTACATCGGGGGCGCGAAGAGTGTCGACCCTGGGCTGACCTGGAAGATCACGTACTCGGATTCCCAGGACACGGCATTCTGCAAGCAGCTCGGCATCACCCAGATTTCCGCCGGCGCCGACATCCTCTTTGAAGTTACGGGCCGCTGCGCTTCCGGCTACATCGATGCCGCCTACGATGCCTTGGCCTACGCGATCGGATCGGACAACGACGAGGCCTATCTCAGTCCCGCCGTCATCACCAGCGCACTGAAGCGCGTCGACCGGGCCGTCGCGATAACCGTCCAGCGGCTGCGAGGCGGCCAGTTCAAGGGCGGCCAGCAGGTCTTCTCGACGCAGGACGACGCCACCGGCTTCAGCGGTCCGAGTAGTGTCGTGCCGCAGGACATCATCAACCAGGTGCTCGATATCCGCGCCAAGATCCGCAGCGGCGCCATCACTCCGCCGGACACCATTCCGCCCGGCATCTGAGAGTCAGCAATGCCGGAAGCGGCCGGCCTCGTAAGTTGTCTAGCCCTTGACGCGCGCCTGGCGGAGCTTCGCCTCTTCGTCGACGAACTCGTGGCGCAGCCGGGCTCGGCTCAGCTCGTCACCGAAGCCTCCCTCGAGCGCCTGCAGGTTCATGGCCCAGACCAGTTCCGGCGAACAGCCGAGGACCGAGACGGCGTTTTGAAATTCCTGTGACAGCGTGATGTGGGAAACGGTCCTGGAATCCGTGCTGATCGTGACCTTGATGCCTTGCTCGGAAAAGCGTTTCAGCGGATGGTCCTCCAGCCGCCGGACGGCCTTGGTTTGAGCGTTGCTGGTCGGAGCGGTGTCGAGCTGGACGCCGTTTTCTCGGATGGTGGCGACCACCTCGGCGTCCTCCTGTGCCCTGATCCCGTGTCCCAGCCGACGAGCTCCCATCGAGATCGCTTGCCGCACGCTCTCGGGGCCGGCGGCCTCGCCCGCGTGGATGGTGATATTCAGGCCCAGTGAGCGCGCCAGCCGAAAGGCGTCTTCGTGCAGGATGGGCGGGTGACCAGCCTCGTCGCCGGCGAGGTCAAAGCCGATCACGCCGTCGCCAACGAAGCGTCCGGCGACCTGGGCCAGCGCCAGGTTCTGCGCCGGCGGCATATCGCGCAGGGCTGTCACGATGATGCCACCCTCGAGGCGGAAGTCCTTGCGTCCCCTTGTCCAGCCACTCAGTACGGCGCGGATCACGTCGGTGAGCGAGAGACCCTGCTGCACGTGCAGCCATGGCCCGTAACGAATCTCTACATAACGGACGTTGTCTTTGTTCAGGTCCTCGCAGAGCTCGTAGGTCGCGCGCTCGAGGGCCGGGACGGTCTGCAGCACGGCAATCGGCAGCTCGAAGAAGGTGATGTACTCGACCAGCGAAGCCGTATTCTCGTTGGCCTCCAGAAAGTCCGGCAGCTTTGACGGGTCGTCGGTTGGCAACGGAACGCCGTTCTGCTTGGCGAGCTCGAGCACCGTCTTCGGACGAACCGACCCATCGAGGTGCAGATGCAGCTCCGCCTTGGGGATCGCGTGAAAATAGGCGGCGTCATCCATCGAGTTCGCCCGAATGCTACCAGCCGAGTTGGAGCTAGGCCGCGCGCCGGTGGCCGTTACCGTTCGGGGGCGTTAACACCATGGCCAGCATCTGCGATGGGCGGATGGCCCAGAGCCGGTGGTGGCGGAATGCGGCACGAGCCTCCGGTGTCAGACCCCACGCGGCCAGCACCGTCCGGACGCGAGCCGCTCGTCCTGTCTCGAGGTCGACCATGCTGTCGCCGACGTAGATCGAATGCGACCGCGACAACCCGAGCTGCCCGATGGCCGCCAGCAGCGGATCCGGGGCGGGCTTGGGTGGCGTCACGTCCTCGTAGCCAATTACGACGTCAAAATATGCCCGCAGGCCGGCGGCCTCGAGCTCGCCCTCGACCAGAGCCCGTCGCTTGCAGGAGACGACACCCAGTGGCGCGCCGGCCTGGTGCAGCTTTCGAACGAGCGTGGGTATGCCGCGAAAGACCCGGGCATGCCCGAGGGAGGCATCAATCGAACGGTAAGTCGCGACCAGGTCTTCCCACATGTCGGGCGCAACGAGCTTCATTTGCTCGGGCAGCGGTAATCCGCGGCTCTGGCGAAACAGCGCCCGCGCCGCCTCGTCGAGACGATGCATCCGCATGACATGCGCGAACGCCTCCTCGATCAGCGGATAGCTGTCAACCAGCGTGCCGTCGAAGTCGAAGACCAGGCCGCGCGTGTGGCCGTTTGGGGGTGGAAGAAGAGACTCTGGTTTGGTTGCCACGTGTGATCAACATCCCTGGGCAGGCTGGGCGCGCTCTATCGGGAGCTGCGCTGTCGAGGAATCGACCCTTCCCAATCAAATAATGCCACCTCTATAACGCCGCCGTCGACGTTTCCTCTCGGAAGCCTCGACCGAGCCTCCAAACCCCGCCCAAACACCCGTTCGGCCCAAAACTCAACCTTGACCGACTTTCATCTGCCGCCTAAACTCGAACAATGGCCAGCGTCACTTACGAGCACGTATACAAGCGCTACCCCGGAAACACTGTCATCACCGACATGAACGCCCAGATCAAGGACAAGGAGTTCGTCGTCCTGGTCGGTCCCTCCGGTTCCGGCAAATCGACGGCCCTCCGGATGCTCGCCGGCCTGGAAGAGATCAGCGACGGCATGGTGCGGATCGGCGATCGCGTCGTTAACGACGTCGCGCCCAAGGATCGCGATATCGCCATGGTGTTTCAGTCCTACGCCCTGTACCCGCACATGTCGGTCTACGACAATCTCTCGTTCGGTCTCAAGCTGCGCAAGACGCCCAAGGGCGAGATCGACAAGCGGGTCCGCGAAGCGGCCCAAATTCTGGGGCTCGAGCCGTTCCTCGATCGCAAGCCCAAGGCGCTCTCCGGCGGCCAGCGGCAGCGCGTCGCGCTGGGGCGGGCGATCGTCCGGCAGCCGAAAGTCTTTCTTATGGACGAGCCCCTGTCGAACCTCGATGCCAAGCTGCGCGTCCAGACTCGCGTGCAGATTCTCAAGTTGCACCAGAGACTCCAGACCACGTTTATCTACGTGACGCACGATCAGGTCGAGGCGATGACGATGGGCGAGCGCATCGTGGTGCTGGACAACGGCATCGTGCAACAGTTTGATTCGCCGCAAACACTGTACGAGCATCCGGTCAATCTGTTCGTCGCCGGCTTCATCGGCAGCCCCGCCATGAACTTCTTGAATGTGAAAGTTGGCGGCGACGGCCAGACGCAGCTGCAAGGCGAAGGATTCCAGGTCCCGGTCGAGGAGCGGGTGCTCTCCGATGCCGGCGCCGAGCGCGGCCAGGACGTCATCATGGGGATCCGCCCGGAGGATCTAAAAGATATCCGGTTCCCCGGCCGCGAAGGCCTCCCCAAGGTCTCGGCCAAAGTGGAAGTCGTCGAGAGCATGGGGAGTGAGATCTTCGTGTATATCGTGCTGGGCGGCAAGACGTTGACGGCGCGGATGGATCCAAGAAGCCACGACATCCAGCCGGGGCAGACGTTGCAGGTCGCGGTCGATACGCACCACCTGCATCTGTTCGATCCGAAGACGGAGAAAGCGCTCGTCAGCCGCGGCGCGCCGGCCGCCACGGTGCCCGCGGTCGCCGAAGCCCCCGCCCCCGCTCGTTAAAACTTGGACCTCGGTCTTCAAGGCCGGGTCGCCGCCATCACCGGAGGCAGCCACGGTGTTGGCCATGCCATTGCCGAAGCACTGCTGGCCGAAGGCTGCCGCGTCGCGATCTGCGCCCGCGATAAAGCTCGGCTCGATGCCGCCGCTCAGAGCCTGGGCCACGACGTCTTCGCCCAGCCGGCCGATGTCAGCAAACCCGGCGAAGTCGAAGACTTCGTTCAGGCGACCGCGTCGCATTTCGGCCGCCTGGACATTCTCGTGCACAATGCCGGCGGCGGTGGCGGCACCGGCCTCGAGGCTCCCGACGCCGAGTTCGACCAGGCCTTCGAGCTGAACGTCCTGGGTGGTCTGCGCGCGGCCCGCGCCGCCGTGCCCTTTATGCGCAAGCGTGGCGGCGGCCGGATTATTTTTATCTCGTCAGTCTATGGCCGCGAAAGCGGCGGCCGCGCCGGCTACAACGTGGCGAAGGCCGCCGAGATCAGCCTCGCAAAGGCGCTATCGCGCGAGCTCGCGAAGGACAAGATTCTCGTCAACAGTGTGGCGCCGGGCTCGTTGATGTTCCCCGGTAGCAGCTGGGAACGTCGGCAACAATCTGACCCGGAGGGCATCGAAGCATTCACTAAGTCCGACTTGCCGCTCGGCCGCTTCGGCAAGCCCGAAGAAGTCGCCGCCGTCGTCACGTTCCTCGCGTCAGACCATGCGAGCCTGGTCACCGGCGCCTGCTGGACCGTCGACGGCGGCCAGTCCCGCTCGCTGATATAGCCCGCATCTAAGCTGATCGAGACCGCGGCGTCGGCCGGACCAGCGCCCAGCGACCGGTGGTCAGGCGCTGCAAGCCCCAGCCTTCTTCGTGGACTTTGCGGTGATGGGGCCGGCAGAGCAGGACCAGGTTGCTCATCGTCGTCGGCCCATCGTCGATCCAGTGCTTGACGTGGTGGCTGTCGGTCCATTGCGGCGGCCGATTGCAGTGCTCCGCAACGCAGCCCCGGTCCCGCGCGGCGAGCGCCCGCCGGGTGGCGGGAGGGGCTGTCCGGCTGGCCCGGGTGATCTCCGCGTCGAGCTCGCCCTTGCCGAGGAGCCGGCTGATGGCGGCGTCGCAGGCGATCCGGCGCACCGCTTCGGCCGGGATGATGGCGCCGCCGTCCAGCTCCCCGCCCGGCGCATCCGGCGCGCCCACCAGCGTGTCGATGCTGGCGCGGATCACCAGGTGCGGCCGTGGGCCGGCACCATCGGCGGCGCCGACTGTCCGCGGCTGGCAGAGCTCGACCAGCCGGTCGGCGCGGCGCTGCCCCGGCGTCCGGTCGTCGTCTCTGGCCGGCGGCAGGCCGCCGTTGACGGCATTGCGGACCAGGGCTCCGGCCTCCGCGTCGAGCAAGCCGTCGATCCGGACGATGCCGTCGAGCGGCTCGCTGATGCTCAGATAGCGCCGCTGATACGCGCGGTTGGTCTCCGTCAGCGCCGCCTGGGCATCGACCCGATGCTCGAAGTTCTTGGCCACCCCGGTGAACTGGCCGGGATCCATCGTGCCCGCCAGGGCCAGCAGGCTACCCTCGGCCTTACGGACGGCGGCCGCGCCAACGTGCTCGGCGGTGCGGGCCAGGACGGCCACGTGCTGGTAGCCGAGCTGGCCGGTGGCAAAGGCCTGGCTCGTCTGCGGCAGGTGCGCGAGCTGGCGGGCGATGCCGACGCGCTCGGCCGCCGCCCCACCGGAGAGCTTGCACTTCGAGCGCAGCCAGGCCACCAGGTCGATGGCGCCGTCGGCGGCATACTCGCCCGACTGATCGAAGCGGCGCAGCCCTTCGGCGAAGACCGCCTCCAGACGATCTTTCATGGCGCGGGTTTCGATCAGGCCCTCGCCGAGCCGGGCCCCGTCCACCCGGCGCAGCTCGGCGCCATAGTCCTCAACGGCGGCCACGGCCCGGATCCGAGCGCTCTCCAGACGATCGCCGTTCGCGGCCATAGTCGCAGCATGAAGCCTGGTTGCGACAGCTGTCTGTCGTACCCACCGAAATTCATTTGCGCCCGTTCGAGGTCCAACAAATTCAAAGGCCGGCGGCGGGGGACGACCGCCGGCCTGCACGCGGGAGAGTTAGACTTCGCGCGGTTTCAGAATCCAGAGCGCCACGCCGATCAGGACAGCCAGGGTCAGCAGCATGAATGCCGTGCCCAAAGGAGCGGTCGGCAGATCCACCGGTTGAGTGCTGCCGCTGCCGTCGACAATCGCCATCGGCTTCGTACCGAAGGGTGCCACCCTGATGACGCCCATCGGCGTCACGCTCATGTCGTAGGTCACCTTCGTATCGGGCGCGTTCAGCGTCAGGTAGGTGAGCCAGCTGTCGCGCCGTACCCATCCCATGTTTTTGTCACTGGACAGGTCCTTGTACAGGCGGTCGGTCATCTTTTCCTGAAATTCCATCGTGAAGCCCTCCGCGCCCTGCACCGAGGTGCCGACGCCGGACTGACCGATCAGCGCGCGCCACTCGCTCGTGTTGACCGGCTTGTCAGAGAGCAGGTAGAGATCTGCCTGGACCTGCGCACCCGCTGCCAACACTTCGAACGGAATCCAGGGATGTGCAATCTTGAGAGTAATCAGCACCGGCGCGCCGTCGCCGAACAACAGCCGCTGCTGCTGGGCCCGATCGGCGTTGTACTTGGCCGCCATGAAGACCGGGCTGCCCTGCGCGTAGTGCAGGACGTGAAGGCGCGTCTCGGCGTCGACCGCGAAGCCATTGTCGGCGGCCCAGTCCAGCACGGCCTGGCCGCTGCCGCGCAAGACGGTGATGTCGAGGGCGCGGACCTGGACCTGTTGCAGGACCTCGACAGCACTGCCGGTCGGTGTCGCCGCGAAGCGCAGATCCAGGATCTCCGGCTGCGGATGCGTCTCCCGGAAGAGCCGCTGGAGTGTCCACCCTCCACCCTCTTCGACTTTCTCAGGAACGGCCGGGAGCGGCACGATCCAGCCGAAGCTGTCCGCCTCGCCGTGATAGCTGAAGCTTGTCAGATAATGCTCCACCCCGTTGTGCCACTCGACCAGGGTGGTCGCCTTGGCCAGCCGGATCGCCCCGTTGGGCGCGACCAGCCCGCCGCACGCCGCCACCGGAAGGGCCTGGGTGAGAAACAGCGCCAGCGTCGCCGCCGCCGCGGGAACGAGCTTGTTGACCATAGGGAACCTCCTGTTCCGTCGTAGACGTCAGTACTCAGACGCTGACGCACTGAGAAAGTTCCCGTGGCAGCCGGCGGAGGCCAGAGGTGCGGTCGCGAGCCGAGCCACGTAATCCTGAGATCGTGGGCGGCGAGCGGCCGGCCCGGAGGCCTAGGCCGGCTACTCCGTCGACGTGTTAGTGGGTGGCGGCTCCTGTTCGCTCGAATGCATTGACCGGCTTCAGGATCTGCACCTTGACCGGCGCCGCTTCCTTCGCGAACGTGTCTGCGTCCGACGCCACTCCCACGACGAATCCGTAGTGGTTCGGGACGGCAAGCTGCGGCTTGATCTTCTTCACGACCCCCGCCGCCTCGGACGCGTTCATGACGTAGGGGTCGCCGCCGATACAGATCAGCGCAACGTCCGTTTTGACTTGCTCGATGTCGGGGTTGGGGTCCCCGTCCCCGGAGAACCAATAGCGATGGCCGTCGAGGCTCAGGATGTACCCGACCCAGTTATTGCTCTTCGGGTGGGTCTGGAGCCGGTGCTCGACGGTGCTATACGCCGGCACTGTCTGGAACTTGATGCCCGCGACGTCCAGCGACTCGCCCGGCTTCACGGCTTTGACGTTGCCTTTGAGCTTGTCGGCAACGTCCTTGGGCGCGACGAACTGCGTCGTGCTCTTTCGGATCTTCTCGATGTCCTCCGGCTCGTAGTGATCGGAATGAGCGTGGGTGATGAAGATTAGGTCGGCGGGCTCCTCCTGAGGCCTGAGCCCCCAGGGATCGATGTACACCGTGATGCCCTCGCCCTTCCACTTATAGGCGGACTGCTTGTACCAGGTGAGCTTCTCGAGCATGGCAACCTCCTTCTACGGGCTCCCGTCGCCCAGAGCTTCTAGGTTACCGGGTCAGGCGCCGAAGACCTGGACCACGAGCTGGCGGTCGCGGCCTCGGTCGAGTTCGAGCAAGAAGATCCGCTGCCACCGACCGAGGTCGAGGCGGCCCTCGGCGACCGGAATGTTCTCGCTGCTACTGAGCAACAGGTGCTGGCAATGGGCGTGGCCGTTGGCACACTCGTCGGGATCCATCTCCCCGGTCCGGCGGCTCAGGTCGTTGTGCTGGTAGATGCCGCCGGCCGCCGACAGGCGTTCCAGCATGCCACCCATGTCCTGCAGCAACAGCGGCTCGTTTTCTTGCAGGACGACAGCGGCCGTGGTGTGTTTCGAAAACGCGGTCACCCACCCTTGCGAGATCCGCGAGCGCCGCACCACGGCCGCGACCTGGTCGGTCACATCCAGGAATTCACGGGCCGCGGTGGTGCGAAAGGCAAGTGTCTCGGCCCAGAGCGTGAGCCCCCCGATCCGGCGAACCCTCGCGCCGGGATGGTCGTCGGTCTCATCGAGCAGGCGGAAGGCCGGATTGGACGCGTTACCCATTCCAGCTCAGCTCCTTTGGCGCGGCACACGTGTGCCGTCGCTTGCACTTCCGATGCTGCGCCGGGAACGTTGCGGCGACCGTTACGAAGTGCGGCGGGGTGTCACCGTCTCGTCGCGCGGACCTTGTCGAAGCAGTCGCTGCAATAGACGGGGCGGCCCATCGTGGGCGTAAAGGGAACCTGGGCCGGCTTGCCGCATTCGGCGCAAATCACTTCATGGAGCTCTTTGGCACGCCCGGTGCCCCGCACGTTCCGATTGATCGACCGGCAGTCCGGACAGCGGGAGGGCTCATGCTGGAATCCCTTGGCGGAATAAAACTGTTGCTCACCGATGGTGAAGATAAAGTTGAGACCGCAATCACGGCACGTCAAAGTCTTGTCGCTGAAGCTCACGGCGAATCTCCTTTTGTATGTCTTTGGATCTCAGAGACTCGCCGGAGCGATCTAGCCTTCGACCCAACTTTCCCGGGCGCGATTATAGCAAGCGCCAACTAGCTTTTGGTGATGGCCAAAAGATAGGCTGGCGCGATCAACCGGCTATTCTGCAGCCGTGGCCCGGCGCCTGTTTGTGGTCGAGGACGACCTGCTGTTCGCACAGCGCGTTCGGTCCGCAGCCGCTCGGCTGGGGGTGCCGGTGGAGTCCATCGGCCCCGCCGATGCCCTGGTCTACGCCTGGGATCCCGACCAGGTGGTCGTGCTCCAGGCCACGCTCCGACCAGAAGAGCAGGTCGCCCTGGTCGACCGACTGATCCACCGGCAACCGGCCCCCGTCGTGGTCGCCGTTACCGGCCACCTGGAGACCGCTCTGCGCCAGCGGCTCAAGATACTCGGCGCCACGCTGGCGGCGCACTCGGGCATGGATCGTGTGCTGGCGCGCGCGCTGGGGATCAATGTTCGTGGTGCTGATGCGCGGACGGATCCGCCGGCGTGATGGCGGGCGCCTCCATCATGCGCAGCATCGCCGGGCCACCGGTGCGGAGAAACCGCCAGCCGAGCAGCGCCATGATGGCAAGGAAAATCACGTTGAGCACGCTGGTGTAGTTGAGCGCCGGGGCCGTGGTTATCGCCACTACCGGATGATGCACGGGAACAAACCCGAGAAGCTGAAACAGTAGGCCGATCAAAAAGCCGGCCAGCGCCATCGCCGCGTACGACACGACCAGGAGGTACAGCGCCATCCGGCGGCCATAGTACTTGCGGTAGATATCAACGATCGGCAAGATGATCAGGTCGGCGAAGATGAAGGAGATCACGCCGCCGAAACTGATCCCGCCGTTCCAGAGCACGGCGGCGAGGGGGACGTTGCCCACCGAGCAGACGAAGCTCAGCAGGGAAATCACCGGCCCGATCAGGGGGCCCCAGACCTGGGACAAGACCGGGTGGCTGGTCAAGAAGAAGTCCTGCCAGAACGAGGCCGGCACCCAGGCGGCCAGCGCGCCGGCGATCAATAGCCCCAGCCCGATGTCCGTCCACACCGAGGTGACGTCCATCCAGAAGTTATGGCTGATCGCCGTCAACCCCCGTCCCGAAAACAGCCGGCGCAGAAACGGTCCTTCGGTGACCGACATGTCCATCTCGCCGTGCCCTTCCATCCGTCCATGGCGGCCGTGCTCGGCCTGCCGCCGGGCTTCGTCGATCATTCCCGGCTTAAGGGTCCAGCGAAAGAGCAGCGCCAGGATCACGATCATCAGCAGTCCGCCCGCGAACTCGGCACCGACGAACGACCAGCCAAGCAGGATCAGCAGGATCAACCCCAGCTCGAAGACCAGGTTGGTGGAGGCAAACTCGAAGACGATGGCGGCTGGAAAGCTGGCGCCCTTGCGGAACAGCGAGCGCGCGATGGCCACGGCCGCGTAGGAGCACGATGAGGAAGCCGCCCCGAAGATCGTCGCCAGAGCCAGGCTTCGTGGCGAATCCGAGCCCAGCGCACGTACGACAGCTCGGTGGGAGACCAGGGTCTGGACGATCGCCGACAGGATGAAGCCAAGGGCGAGCGGCCAGAGAACTTCCCAGAGCATGTTGAAGGCGGCGGCCAGCGCCTGGCCGGCAACTTCGACGACGATCACCCGCTCAGCCTACCGGGCGCGCCG
>Ga0209805_1002450_pt1 | contig 10803 bp, 8 predicted proteins | sample GraSoiAngelo_148_FD_185905 | JGI IMG/M metagenome (GOLD analysis project Ga0209805, IMG submission 185905) | Grasslands soil microbial communities from the Angelo Coastal Reserve, California, USA - 14_1009_09_20cm (SPAdes) (version 2) | ecosystem: Environmental > Terrestrial > Soil > Grasslands ... | reverse complement strand
CACGAGCAGGCCGTTGATCAGGCCGGCCAGCGCCCCTGCCCCGCACCCCGCCAGGATCGCGAGCACGACCGGGCTGCCGGCAATGGCTGGGTAGAAGGCCCGGTCCGGGAGCTGCGCCAGGCTGGCCGCGACCACGCAGGCCGCACCGACCACGGAGCCCGAAGAGAGATCGATGCCGCCGGACACGATCACGCCGGTCACCCCCAGCGCGATGAGGCCGATGATCGACATCTGCCGGATGACGTTGACGATGTTGGTGGTGGTGAGGAACGCGGGCGACAGGAGCGACGCCACGATCACCATCAGCCCGAAGATGAGGAAGATCCCGTACTGAGAGATCACCGCCCTCACGTTGTCGCGCGTGGCGTGGCGGGCAACCAGGGAAAAGGGTGTTGCCTTGGGGGAGGGTGCCGGGGTCGTGGGCGGGGCGGTCGAATTCACGGCGACTTCCCTTCACGCGTTGGCGGTTGACAGGTTGAGGCCGGTGGCCATCTGGAGGATCCGCTCCTGGGTCGCGTCCCCGCGCACCACCTCGCCCACCTTGTCGCCCTCGTGCATCACCATGATGCGGTCGCACATGCCGAGGACCTCGGGCAGCTCGGACGAGATCATGATGATGGCCTTGCCGCTCCGCGCCAGGTCGACCATCAGCCGGTAGATCTCGGCTTTCGCGCCCACGTCGATGCCGCGCGTGGGCTCGTCGAGGATCAGGATCTCCGGCTCGGTCAACAGCCAGCGGGAGAGCAAGACTTTTTGTTGGTTCCCGCCCGAAAGATTCCTCACCTTCTGCTGGAGGCTGGGGGTCTTGATGCGGAGCGCCTTGCGCATCCGCTCGCAGTCGGCGACCACCTTGCGGAACCGGACGAACGGCCCGGCCAGGTACCGCAGCAGGTTGGCGATGGAGATGTTGTCCCGCACGGTCGCGTTCAGGTACAGGCCGGTGAGCTTGCGGTCCTCGGTGAGCAGCGCGAGCCCGTGCCGGATGGAGTCCGAGGGCCGGCGGATCTCCACCTTCTTCCCGTGCAGGTAGATCTCGCCCGAGGTCCGCGGGTGGACGCCGAAGATGGTCTCGAGCAGCTCGGTCCGCCCGGCGCCCATGAGGCCCGCCAGTCCGAAGATCTCGCCGCGCCGCACCTGGAAGGTCACGTTGCGGAACCGCTTGCCGGAGTAGTTCCGCACGTAGAGGATCGGCTCGCCGACGGGCGTCTCCTCCTTGTGGAACATGTCGGTCAGCTCGCGGCCGACCATCTTCTGGATGAGGAGGTCGTGCGAGAGGGCCTGGATGGGGCTCGTGCCCACGTAGCGCCCATCGCGCAGGACGGTGACCTCATCGCAGATGTTGAACACCTCATCCATCTTGTGGGTGATGTAGATGATCGAGACGCCCCGGTCCCGGAGCGAGCGGATGATGTTGTGCAGATTCGCCACCTCGGCCTCGGTGATGGCCGAGGTGGGCTCGTCCATGACGATGAGGCTCGAGTCGTAGGAGATCGCCTTGGCGATCTCGACCAGCTGGGTGTTGGCGATGGAGAGCTCCACCATCTTCTTCTCGGGGGCCACGGCGATCCCGAGCCGGCCGACGAGCTCCCGGGTGCGCCGGTTGAGCTCCCTCATGTCCACCAGCCCGTACCAGGTAAGCGGCTCGCGCCCCAGGAAGATGTTCTCCGCCACCGTCATGTGCGGGATGGGGGACAGCTCCTGGTGGATCATCGAGATACCCATGGAGAGCGCGTGGTGGGTGTTGACGATCCTCACCTGCTCGCCGTTCAACTCGATGGTCCCGGAGTCGGGCGCGTAGATCCCGATGAGGCACTTCATCAGGGTGGACTTGCCCGCCCCGTTTTCTCCCATGAGCGCATGCACGGTCCCCTTCCGGACGTTCAGCTGGACCTGGTCCAAGGCGTGAACGCCGGGGAACCGCTTGGAGATGCCCTGCATCCTGAGGACGTGCTCGCTCATCGCCGCGGCCCTCCGGTGAAGCCGCCGGCGCGAGCGCGCCGGCGGGGACCGGTCCTTCGGTCAGGCTACTTCTTCATGAAGGACTTGTAGTTCTCCTTGGTGATCTTCTGGTACGGGATCCAGATCACGTCGTTCTTGGCGCGCGGATTGGGCTGGTGCTTGGCCGCGAGGTAGGCCCCTTCGATCGCGCCCTCACCCTGACCGACGGGATCCTGGTACACGCTCATGTTCAGCTCACCCTTGTCCATGGAGTCGAGCGCGTCCGGGCTGCCGTCGGTCCCGCCGACGTAGATCTTGCCCAGCTTGCCGGCCGCCTTGATGGCCATGAGCGCGCCGAGCGCCATCTCGTCGTTGTTGGATGCGACCGCGTCGATCTTGTCGCCGGAGGCGAGCCAGTTCTCCATGATGGTCCGGCCCTCCGTGCGCTGCCAGTTGCCGGTCTGCTCGCGGATGATCTTGATGCCCGGGTACTTCGTGAGGACCTTCTTCGTGCCCTCGGTCCGCTTGATGGCAGCCTCGTTCTGCAGCTCGCCCATGAGGATGACGACGTTGCCCTTCCCGCCGAGCGCCTTGCTGACCTCCTCGCCCACGAATTGGCCGGCGTCGATGGAGTCGGAGCCCACGTAGAGCACGCCCTTGGGGAGGTTGTCGGGCTTGCGGTTCACGTAGACCAGCGGGACCTTGGCGGCGGTGACCTCCTTGGTCATGGGGCCCGTGGCCGCCGTGTCCACCGGCAGGATCACGATGGCGTCCATCTTCTGGGCCAGGAAGTTCTCCACCTGGCCGACCTGCTTGGCGCTGTCGTTCTTGGCGTCTACGATGGTCAGGTCGATGTCCTTGTGGGCGGCTCCCCACTTCGTCATCGAGTCCCGCACGAAGGTCAGCCACACGTCGTCGAACAGCGCCATGGTCACGCCGATCTTGACCTTCTTGTCGGCGGCCGACGCCGTGGAAGCAAACCCCAGCGCCGCGATCGTCATCAGTGCGATTGCCACTCTCTTCATGGATTCCGTCCCTCCTCAAGAGGTCTCGTCACGTTGCAACGGTTCCGATGCGTCCACTTCGCGATCTGAGCACCAGTCGGTGCTCAAACTGGGTTGTCGTCTTCCACCTCCTCTTGCTCGGACGACGCCGGCCGATCTCCGAGACCGGACCGCGCGATGCTCGGCCAGGGAACGCTTCGCGGCCAGGCCGATTCAGAATGGGGTCGGGAGCCTAGCAGAGCGCGGCGGGGGTTTGCCACAGCCCCCGGGGCCCAGGACAGCCCGTCCAACCGGTCATCGAACCGATGGTGCGCGGATTCCGCGTATGGTACCTGAAATCTGGTGCGTTTTTTCACCCACCACGGCTTCGCGTTCGGCGACCTCGCCGCGGGTTGAAGCCTGTGAGCTCTGCGGCGGACGCCCTCTTCTGGCACCGGTTCCAGTTCGGCTTCACCGTCACGTACCACTACCTCTTCCCCCAGCTCACCATGGGGCTGGCGCTCCTGATCGTGGTTTTCAAGCGGGCAGCGCTCCGCGGCGACGAGCGCGCCGGAGATGCGGCGCGTTTCTGGGGGCGCATCTTCGGGATCAACTTCGCGATCGGAGTGGTCACTGGCATTCCACTCGAGTTCCAGTTCGGCACCAACTGGTCGCGTTTCTCGCAGTTCGCGGGCGGCGTCATCGGAACGACGCTGGCGATGGAGGGTGTCTTCGCCTTCTTTCTCGAGTCGACGTTCCTCGGGCTCTTCCTCTTCGGCGAAAAGCGCCTGGGCGCGCGCGGGCACTTCGCAGCCGCACTGGCGCTGTTCTTCGGTTCCTGGCTCTCCGGCTATTTCATCATCGCCACCAACGCGTTCATGCAATATCCGGTGGGTCACGCGGTGGGGGCGAACGGCAGGCTGGAGCTGTCGAGCTTCTGGAGCTTCCTGTTCAATGCCTGGGCGCTCTGGGAGTACGCGCACAACATGAGCGCGTCGGTGGTGACCGCGGCCTTCGCGGTCGCGGGCGTCGGCGCCTACTGGACGTTGTCTGGAGAGCACCGCGAGACGGCGGCGATCAACCTGAAGGTCGGCGTGATCGCGGGCCTCGTCGCCAGCGTTCTACAGATCTTTCCCACCGGCGACGCGCAAGGAAAGCTCCTCGCGCAGGCGCAACCGGCGACGCTCGCCGCCATGGAGGGCGCGTTCAAGAGCGAGCCGCGCGCGCCGATCGCGATCATCGGCCAGCCCGACGTCGAGCACCACAGGCTGGAGAATCCGATCTACGTTCCGGCCATCCTCAGCTTTCTCGCCTACGGACACTTCAGCGCCCCGGTGCGCGGTCTCGACGACATTGCGCGCGACGAGTGGCCGGACAACATCGAGCTCCTCTACTACGCCTACCACGTGATGGTCGGGCTCGGGACGCTCTTCGTCGCGCTGCTGGTCATCGCGGCCTTCCTGCTCTGGCGCACGAGACTGACCCGGACGAGATGGGCACTCTGGGCGCTGATGCTTGCCGTGCCCTTTCCGTACATCGCGACGACCGCGGGCTGGCTGACGGCGGAGCTCGGACGTCAGCCCTGGCTCGTCCATGGGCTGATGCGCACATCCGCCGGAACCTCGCCGCTTGTGAGCGCCGGCGATACCCTCTTCACGACGCTCGGATTCTCCGGCCTCTATCTGGTGCTCGGCATCCTCTTCCTCTTCCTGGTCGGGCGCGAGATCGCCCGAGGTCCGCGGGCGCAGGGAGGTCACGAATGATCGCGCTCTGGTACGCGAACATCGCGGCCATGCTCGCCGTCTATGTCGTCCTCGACGGCTTCGATTTCGGCGCGGGCATCGTGCATCTCTTCGTCGCGCGCACGGACGCCGAGAGGCGGCAGGTGCTCGCCGCCATCGGACCGGTCTGGGATGGCAACGAAGTGTGGCTGATCGCGGCAGGCGGCACGCTCTTCTTCGCCTTCCCCGGTGCGTATGCGGCGGCATGCAGCGGTTTCTACCTGCCGCTCATGCTGGTGCTCTGGCTCCTCATCCTGCGCGGCACCTCCATCGAATTCCGCTCGCACCTCGCGAACCCGCTCTGGCGCCCGTTCTGGGACGCGGTGTTCGCGCTCGCCAGCCTCTTTCTCGCCGTCGTGCTGGGGGCGGCCCTCGGCAACGTGTTGCGCGGCGTCGGACTCGACGGAACCGGGTCCTTCTCGACGCCACTCTTCAGCAACCTCCGCCCCGGGCAAAGGCCGGGCGTCCTGGATTGGTACACCCTCGGCGTCGGCGTGTTCACAGCCGCATCCTTGGCGGCGCACGGTCTCGGTTACCTGCGCTGGAAGACTTCCGGCGCCGTCCAGCAGCGCTGTGCGAGAGCGGCCTCCGCGCTGTGGACGCTGGTCGCCATCCTGTTCGTCGTCGGCACGGTAGCGACGGCGCGCGTCAGGCCGGAGCTGTTCAGCTCCATCGCGGCGCGACCCTGGAGCTGGCCGTTCGTGCTCATTGCCGTGTCAGGTCTCGTCGCCGCGCCGATCGCCCACCGACGGGGCGCCGAGCTGGCCGCCTTCCTTGGCTCCGCCGCATTCCTTGCCGGAACCCTTGCCGCGACGGCAGCCGGCCTCTATCCCGTGCTGCTGCCGTCCGCGATCGATCTGCGATTCAGCATTGACGCCGAAGCATCGGCAACAGGCGAGCACGGCCTCGCAGTCGGAGTGGTCTGGTGGACCAGCGCCATCGTGTTGGCGGTCGCCTACTTCGCTTACCTGTTCCGGTCGCTCCGCGGAAAAGTCGCTGAGCCGGAAGCCCGGGAAGGATTTTGAAAGGACGAACGGACGCTCCACGCCAGCGCGTGCCGGTTGTGATAGTAGGGCGCCTCTTCCGACAAGGAGGCACCATGGCGGTCAAGCCAATTCCCGAGGGCTACCACACGTTCACGCCGTACTTCGTCGTCGAGGGCGCGACCGACTTCATCGACTTTCTCAAGAAGGCGTTCGGCGGCAACGAGGTATATCGCTTTCCCGCTCCGGGCGGAAAGATCGGCCATGCCGAAGTACGCGTGGGAGACTCCGTGCTGATGCTCGCCGACACCAACCCCGAATACCCACCGACGAGGATCGGCTCCTATCTCTACGTGACCGACGTGGACGCCACCTACAAGAAGGCGCTGACGGCGGGCGGGCAGTCGAGGCGCGAGCCGGCGAACCAGTTCTACGGCGATCGCGTGGCGACCGTCGCCGACCGGTGGGGCAACACGTGGTCGATCGGCACGCACGTCGAGGACGTCCCGCCCGAGGAGATGGAGCGCCGCATGAAGGCGCAGAAGAAGTAACGAGCTCGTCCGAAGAACGTGCCGGCCGACGATTCGGCGATTCAGCCGAAGACGAGGGGGTTCCTCGAAGCGCTCGACGCGCAAGGGGAGCCGCCCATCTAGCGCGAACCAGCCGATCACTTTCGGGCACCCCGCGACGACGACGCGGAGCCACCCGTGCAGCGTCAGCTTGATGAGGCCGCTGTGGAGTTTCACAACTCGCGGAGCATCTCCGCGGAGCTCTGGGCAGACGTCGCAGCTGGCTGCTCGGCCGGCATGCGCCGGGTCTATCATTCGCTCGGGATCGGGGAAATAGTCTGCGGTCCGCGCCCGTATGATCGGTCGGAGATCCCATGACACGACACGTGTATCTCGCCGCCGCCCTGGTCCTTTCCTGCGCAGCGCCCCAGAAGGCGCAGATCACGGACGCGGCCGACCGCACCGAGCGCGATCGCTCGATGGATGCCCATCGCAAGCCTGTCCCGATGCTCGCCTTCTTCGGTGTCGGGTCCGGCATGCGGGTCGGCGAGTTGGGGGCGGGCGGCGGATACTCCACCGAGCTGTTCGCGCGCTCGGTGGGGCCGGAGGGCGCGGTCTTTGCGCAGGACACGCCGAACTGGAACGGCCCGGGACTCACCAAGGCCTGGCAAGGCCGCCTGGCGCGCCCGATGATGAAGAACACTACTCACATCATCCGCCAATGAGACGAGCCGTTCCCGCCCGACCTGAAAGATCTCGACGCGGTCTACTCGGTGGCGGTCTACCACGACGCGGTCGCCGAAAAGAGCGACACGGGCAGGATGAACCGCGCGGTGTTCGCGGCGCTCAAACCCGGAGGCGTGTACGCGATCATCGACAACAGCGCCCGGCCCGGGACCGGCGCGGGGGAGGTGGAGCGGCTGCACCGCATCGACGAGCAACTGGTGCGCGACGAGGTGCAGCGGGCCGGGTTCAAGCTGGTGGGCGAGAGCGATTTCTTGCGCAACCCGTCCGACCCGCGCGACTGGAACGCCGACTCCACCGTCAACAAGACGCATACGCAGGATCGATTTGCACTCAAGTTCGTGAAGGATTCGTCGGCGGTCGCCAGGAGCGACAATCCGCTGCTAGCGCCCTGGGACGGACCCTTCGGCGGCGTGCCGCCCTTCGGCAAGTTCAAGGTGGCCGACATCAAGACTGCCATGGAGGAGGGGATCGCGCAGGAGCTGGCCGACGTCGATCGCATCGCCGACGATTCCCAGCCGCCCGACTTCGCCAACACCATCGTGGCGATGGAGCGCGCCGGCCAGCCGCTGAACCGCGCCAGCGCCGTCTTCGGCATCTACACCTCGACGATGAACGACGAGGAGATGCAGAAGATCCAGAGCGACATCTCGCCCAAGCTGGCAGCGCTGCAGGACAAGATCGTACAGAACCCGAAGCTCTTCGCGCGCGTCGCGGCGGTGTACGAGAAACGCGATGGTTTGCAATTGACCCCGGAGCAGAAGCGGCTGCTCTGGCTCGACTACACCGGGTTCGTCAGGCAAGGCGCCAAGCTAGACGAGGCGGCGAAGAAGCAGCTCGCCGACCTCAACCAACAGCTGGCCACGCTCTCCACCAGGTTCAGCCAGAATCTGCTCGCCGAAGAGGGCACGCAGATGGTGCTGTTGGAGAAAGAGTCCGACCTGGCGGGGCTCTCGCCGGCTCTTCGCGAGCAGGCGGCGGCCGCGGCGGCGTCGCAGGGCAAGCCGGGAAAGTGGGCCATCGTCAACACGCGCTCGAGCACCGATCCTTTCCTCACCTTCTCGACCCGGCGCGATCTGCGCGAGAAGGTCTGGCGCATGTTCATCATGCGAGGCGACAACGGCGATGCGCACGACAACAACGCGACCATCGCCCAGATCCTCAAACTGCGGGCGCAGAAGGCGCGCTTGCTCGGCTATCCGTCCTACGCCCACTGGAAGCTCGAGGACCAGATGGCCAAGACGCCGGAGCGCACCGTGGAGCTGATGGAGGCGGTGTGGAAGCCGGCTGTCCAGCGGGTCCGCGAGGAAGTGGCCGACATGCGGGGCATCGCGAACAAGGAGAAGACTCGCATTCGCGGAGGAGCTGGCTCCGGCGGCGACGGGCGGAGCCCGAAGGGCGCAGCACCGATAGAGCCGTGGGATTACCGCTTTTATGCTGAGAAGGTGCGCAAGGCGAAGTACGACCTCGACGAGAACGACGTGAAGCCCTATCTGCAGCTGGAGAAGCTGCGAGAGGGAATGTTCTGGGTGGCAGGCCAGCTCTTCGGGTTCAAGTTCGTGCCCGTCGCCGAAGGGTCTGTACCGGTCTATCAGTCGGACGTGCGGGTCTGGGAGGTGCAGGACCAGGATGGCAGGCATCTGGGCCTCTGGTACTTCGATCCCTATGCGCGGCCCGGCAAGAACTCCGGCGCGTGGATGAACGAGTACCGCCCGCAGTCGCACCTCCTCGACCAGCCGGTCATCGTCTCCAACAACGCCAACTTCGTGAAAGGCAAGGACGGCGAGCCGATCCTCATCTCCTGGGACGACGCGGACACGCTTTTTCACGAATTCGGCCACGCGCTGCACGGGCTCAATTCCAACGTGACTTATCCGCAGTTGGCCGGCACCAACGTGCCACGCGACTACGTGGAGTTCCCCTCGCAACTGCTCGAGCGCTGGCTCTCGACGCGGCAGGTGCTCGACCAGTTCGCGCTGCATTTCCAGACCGGGCAGCCGGTGCCGGCCGACCTGGTCAAGAAGATCGAGCGCACCGAGACCTTCAACCAGGGGTTCAAAACGGTGGAGTACCTCTCCTCTGCGCTGGTGGACATGAAGCTGCATCTGGCCAAGGAGCCGACCGCAGATCCGCGCCAGTTCGAGAAGGAGACGCTGGCCGAGCTCGGCATGCCACGCGAGATCGTCATGCGGCACCGTACCGCGCAATTCCATCACATCTTCGCCGACGGTTACGAGGCGGGCTACTACAGCTATCTCTGGTCGGATACGCTCTCGGCCGACGCCTACGAGGCGTTCCTGGAGGCCTCGGGCCCTTACGACAAGGCGGTGTCGAAGCGGCTGCGCGACGACGTCTTCAGCGTGGGGAACACCGTGGATCCGGCGGAAGGCTATCGCGCCTTCCGCGGCCACGACGCCGGCATCGGCGCGCTGATGCGCCGGCGCGGCTTCGCGCCGGGGGACGCAACCGCTCGGACGCGCGACAAGCCCTGATGCCCGAGTCGAGTGTCCGGCAACTCGTCGATCAATTGAAGGCTCTCGGCGTGGGCGAAGGCGGCGTGCTGCTGGTGCACACCTCGTTCCGAAAGGTCCGGCCGATCGAGGGAGGACCGCTCGGGCTGATCGGCGCCTTGCGCCGGGCGCTGGGGCGCGACGGTACGCTCGTGATGCCGACCATGACGAGCGGCGAGACAGTATTCGATCCGGGATCGACTCCCAGCCACGGGATGGGGATCACCGCGGAGCTCTTCTGGCGCCAGCCCGGCGTTCTGCGAAGCACGCACGCCAGCGGCTCGTTCGCGGCAGAAGGACCGCAATCGGAGCGCATATGCCAACCCCAGCCGCTCTCGCCGCCGCACGGGCCCGACAGCCCGGTCGGTCGAGTGCATCGCCTCGGCGGCCAGGTCCTGTTGCTCGGTGTCACGCACAGCGAGAATACGATGCTGCACCTCGCAGAAGCGATCGCTCGGGTGCCGTACGCGGTTTCGCATCCGTGTGTCGTCGAGGCGGACGGAATCCCGCGCACGGTGATGGTTCCAGAGACCGATCACTGCTGCGCAGGTTTCAAGCTCGCGGGTGAGTGGCTTCGCGCCCGCGGCCTCCAGCGGGAGGGGAAGCTCGGGAATGCAGACGCCTGTCTCAGCGACGCGCGCGACCTCGTGAAAGTCGCGGTCGAGCACCTCGCGCTGAATCCACTCGTCTTCCTTTGCTCGCGCGGCGCAGGATGCGGCGAGTGCGACGTTGCCCATGCGAGCATCCCGAGCCCTTGACATTGCGCCGGCTGCTGTCCCAGAGCTTTTGAGGGAGCGCCCCCGATGATCGATGCCGGCCGCGGCCCGGCCAGCGCGTCACGATCGTCATCAGCGGTGGAAACGCCTCGGCGATGAACTTCGGCAAGCACGCCTGAGAGGGCGAAATCGATGTTCTGGACGAATCGAGCGACGCCTCGCCGAGCTGCAGAATTGAACCCGTCTCCTCTTGCCGAATTCAGGACGTATCCAAAGCTTCGCCGCACCGTCAGCAGGGAAGGCAGCCGGGCCCTACCGGCTGCCGTGGGCGGGGAGGTGGTGCGTCATGACCAGGCAGGCGTCCTCGAAGGTTTCCATTCCGCTCGCAGTACTGCTGCTGGCGACGGCGGCGCTCGCGGACCGCTCGGAGAAGCAGGGGAAAGATGGCTCAGGGCCGTTGCAGCTCCCCATCGCCGGATCAGCAACGACCGGCGGGGTGTTCGCCGGCACGCTCAGCGTCGAAAGGTTCGAGGCGCGTGGCGACCAGGTGGTGGCGATCGGGATCGTCAGAGGTGCGGTCGCCGGGGCGGGAACGGCACTTGTCGGCGAGGTCGTCCTGCCCGTCCAGGTGGGTCCTGG
>Ga0209805_1002449_pt1 | contig 10805 bp, 7 predicted proteins | sample GraSoiAngelo_148_FD_185905 | JGI IMG/M metagenome (GOLD analysis project Ga0209805, IMG submission 185905) | Grasslands soil microbial communities from the Angelo Coastal Reserve, California, USA - 14_1009_09_20cm (SPAdes) (version 2) | ecosystem: Environmental > Terrestrial > Soil > Grasslands ... | reverse complement strand
GAGAAGCGGCTGCCGGCGGAAGGAATCCGGGCGGTGGTCGTCAACAGCGGCAACGCCAACGCGCTCACCGGGCCCGAGGGCCTGGAGGACGTGAAGACCGTGTGCGAGGCGGTGTCGAAGCAGCTGCGCATCCCCGCCGGAGCCGTGCTGAGCGCCTCGACCGGCGTGATCGGGGTGAGGCTGCCGGCGCACAAGATCGTCGCCGCGATGCCGGCGCTGATCGCCTCGCTGAAGGCGGACCCCCTCCCTGCCGCCGAGGCGATCATGACGACCGACACGCGCATGAAGCTGGCCGCGCGCACGGTCCGCATCGGCGGCAAGGAGGTGACCCTCACCTGCATCTGCAAGGGCTCGGGGATGATCGCGCCGTCGCTCGCGACGATGATCGCCGTGGTGGCGACCGACTGCGCCGTGAAGCCGAACATCCTCGCCTCTGCCCTGCAGCAGGCGATGCGGCGCAGCTTCAACGCGCTGACCGTGGACGGGGACATGTCCACCAACGACTGCGTGTTCGCGCTCGCGAACGGCGCCGCCGGCAATGCGCCCATCGCCGACCCCGGTGCGGCGCTCGACGCGTTTTCGGCGGCCCTGGACGACCTCTGCCGGCAGATGGCGAAGGAGATCGCGGCGGATGGCGAAGGCGCCACCAAGCTGCTCGACATCACCGTGGAAGGCGCGCCGGAAGAGGAGATCGCGCTCGATCTGGCGAAGGCCTGCGCCGGCTCGAGCCTGGTGAAGGCCGCCATCTTCGGCGCGGATCCGAACTGGGGGCGGGTGCTCGCCTCCATCGGCGCGCGCGCCGGCACCGCGGGATATCCGATCGAGCCGGCCGACGCGCGCGTGAGCGTCCAGGACGTCGCCGTCTACGACCGCGCCCCGCTCGCCTACGACGCGAGCGTGCTGAAAGCGCGCATGCGCGAGCCGGAGGTGAGGGTCGTGGTGGACCTGCGACGCGGCGAAAGCAAGGCGCAGGCCTGGGGTTGCGACCTGTCGTACGACTACGTGAAGATCAACGCCGACTACACCTCCCTGATCGTCACCATGCCCGACGGCGGCGTGGCGAAGGACGACCGGCTTTCGAACTACAGCCCCACCTTCAAGGTCAAGCTGCTCGTCGACGCGCTCGGATACATCCAGAAGTTCTCCGGCACCCGCTGCGTGATCAAGTACGGCGGCGCGGCGATGGTGAAGGAATCGCTGAAGAGATTGTTCTGCGAGGACATCCGTCTGCTGCGCGCCGTCGGCTTGCGCCCGGTGGTGGTGCACGGAGGTGGTCCGGAGATCACGCGCACGCTGGAGAAGCTCGGCGGCAAGGCGGAGTTCGTCGACGGCCAGCGCGTCACCAACGCGGCCGACGTGAAGGTGGTGGAGATGGTGCTGACCGGCTCCGTCAACACCGAGTTGGTCACGCTCCTGAACGGAAACGGAAGCGCCTTGGCGGTGGGCGTCTCCGGCAAGGACGGAGGGCTCATCCGCGCCCGCAAGCTGGTGCAGGAGGGCCGCGACCTCGGCCAGGTCGGCGAAGTGACGCAGGTGAACCGGGACTTCCTGGAGATGCTGCTCCAGCAGGGGTACGTGCCGGTGGTCTCGCCGGTCGGCCTGGGTGAGGACGGGCAGAGCTACAACATCAACGCGGACAACGTCGCGGCCGAAGTGGCGGTGGCAATCGGCGCGCAGAAGCTCATCTATCTCTCCGACGTCCCCGGCATCCTCAAGGCGGGCGAGCTGATCGGGCAGCTCACCGGCGCCGATCTGCGTGCGCTGATCGACGACGGCACCATCAAGGGCGGGATGAAGGCCAAGGCGAGGAGCATCCTGAAGGTGCTCTCCGCCGGCGTGCAGAGCGTGCATCTGCTCGACGGGCGCGTTCCACACTCGATCATCGGCGAGCTGTTCACCGACAACGGAGTCGGCTCCTGGATTCGCGCATGAGACTGGTCCGCGAGAAAGCCGGCAAGCACGAGCGGCAGGAGGAGATCCGCCGCCTGCTGCGGGCGCGCCGCATCTCCACCCAGCAGGAGCTGGCGGAGCTTCTCGCCGCGCAGGGCATCGAGGCGACGCAGGCCACGCTCTCGCGGGACCTGGCGGAGCTCGGCGTGCTGCGCGTTTCCCGGCCCGAAGGCGCGGTGTACGAGCTGGAGCCGGTCAGCGCGACCGCCACTCCCCAGCTCGCCGAGCTGGGCGAGACCATCCTCTCGCTGCGGGAGAACGACTTCCTCGTCGTGCTGCGCACCCGGCCGGGAATGGCCTCCGCGGTAGCGTTGGCCATCGACAACGCCCGCATGCCGGAGTGCCTCGGCACCCTGGCGGGCGACGACACCATCTTCGCAACACCGGCGCGCGGCATCGCGACGCGGCGCCTGGCGCAACAGGTCCGCAGCCTCTTTGGAAGGGAGATTGGTTGATGGCAACCCGGCAAAAAGTCGTTCTCGCCTACTCCGGCGGCCTCGACACCAGCGTGCTCGTCCGCATCCTCACCGACGAGTACGGCTACGAGGTGATCGCCTGTCATGCCGACGTGGGCGAATCGAAGGACCACGAGAAGCTGAAGGCGAAGGCGCGTCAGGCGGGCGCGGTCGCGGCCGAGATCGTCGACGCGAAGGACGAGTTCGCGACGCAGTTCTGCTTTCCCGCGCTGCAGGCCAATGCGCTCTACCAGGGGGTCTACCCGCTCAGCGCCGCCCTCAGCCGCCCCTTGATCGCCAAGCATCTCGTCGCGGCGGCCCGCAAGCACGGCGCGACCGCCGTCGCGCACGGCGCAACCGGCAAGGGAAACGACCAGGTCCGGTTCGATCTGGCCGTCAAGGGCATGGCTCCCGATCTCAAGATCCTGGCGCCCCAGCGCGAGCGGAACATCACCCGCGACGCGGCGATGGAGTACGCGGCGAAGCACGGTATCGAGGTCCCCACCTCGAAGAAGTCGCCCTTCTCGATCGACGAGAACCTCTGGGGCCGCTCCATCGAAGGCGGCGTGCTCGAGGATCCGCTGCAGGAGCCGCCGGAGGCCGCGTTCGCCTGGACGAAGAGCATCGAGGCGGCGCCAGCTACACCCGGATATCTGCGCATCGCATTCGAGCGCGGGCTTCCGGTGAGCGTCAACGGCGAGAAGCTGAAGCCTGCCGCGCTGATCGCGAAAGTCGGAGAGATCGCCGGCGGGCACGGCATCGGGCGCATCGACCTGATGGAAGACCGCGTAGTCGGCATCAAGAGCCGCGAGACGTACGAGTGCCCGGCGTCGGTGGCGCTCATCGCCGCCCACCAGGAGCTGGAGCGCTTCACGGTCATGGGCGATGGGCTACGGGTGAAGGCCCAGCTCGACCAGCGCTTCGCGCAGCTCACCTACGAAGGCTTCTGGTTCAGCCCGCTGCGGCTCGCGCTGCAAGCGTTCAACGACGCGCTGGCGCAGACCGTCACCGGCGAGGTGACCTTGAAGCTCTACCGGGGTTCGATGCGCGTGGTGGGCCGCAGCTCGCCGCACGGGCTCTACAACCACGCCCTCTCCACGTACGGAGTCGAGGATCGATTCGATCATCGCGCCGCGGAAGGCTTCATCCACATCCTCGGGCTGCAGCTCCAGGAGTTCTCGCGGCAGCACGGCGGAATCGACCGGTGACGGTCGTCGGCTCCGGCGCGGCTTCGGGGGGAGCGCAGCTCCTTCCCGAGGTGCTGGCGTTTTCCAGCTCGCTGCCGCTCGATCGGCAGCTCTTGCGCGAGGATGTGATCGGGTCGATGGCGCACCTGATCATGCTCTCGCGCGCCGGGCTCGTGCCTCGCGAGGCCGCCGGCGCCATCCGGAGCGAGCTCGTGCGCGTGCTGGAGGAAGCGCCCGGGCTGCCGGAAGAGGAAGACGTCCACATGGCGGTGGAAACGCTGCTCGCGCGCAGCCTGGGCGAGACGGCGGGGATGCTCCACACCGCGCGCTCGCGAAACGACCAGGTGGCGCTCGATCTGCGGCTGCACGTCCGTGAGCAGGCGGCGCTGGCGCTCGAGGAGCTTTCGCTGCTCCTCGGAGAGCTGGCGGAGCGCGCCGGACGGGAGCGCGATACCCTCTTGCCCGGCTACACCCACCGGCAGCGCGCACAGCCGGTGAGCGCCGCGTATTACTTCTGTGCCTGGGGCGCGATGTTCGCGCGGGACCTCGAGCTGATCCGGACGGCTGCGTCGCCGGAGATGCCGCTCGGCGCCGGGGCACTGGCGGGCACCTCGCTCCCCATCGACCGCGAGGTCGTCCGCAAGCTCTTGCGCTTCGAGCGGGTGACGGCGAACGGCCTCGATACCGTGGGCGATCGCGATTTCGCCCTCGACTTCGCCTACGCAACCGCGCGCGCGCTGCTTCACGCCGGCCGGGTGGCGGCCGACGTGATCGACTTCTGCACCGCGGAATTCGGCTACCTGCGCCTCGACGACGAGATCGCCATGGGCTCGTCGATGATGCCGCAGAAGCGCAATCCCGATCTCTTCGAGCTGATCCGGGGCAAGTGCGGCCGCGCCGTCGGCAATCTCAACGCGCTGATCGTCACCGTGAAGGGCCTTCCCGGCGGCTACAACCGGGACCTGCAGGAAGATCGGCAGGCGCTGCTGGAGACAGGGCCGCTGCTCGTCTCCGTTCTGCGCATGCTGCGGCTCGGGCTCGGGCGCGTGCGCTTCGATCCCGAGCGCGGCCGCAAGGCGCTGGAGGACGGCGCCACGGCGGCGACCGACGTCGCGGAGGCTCTCACGCAGGCGGGAGTGCCTTTCCGGACCGCGTACAAGCTGACGGGGGCGCTGGTGCGCCGGTGCATGGACCAAGGGATCGCGCTGAGCCGCGCGCCGCTCGATCTGGCGCGCCAGATCGATCCGCGCTTCACGCCGGAGGTGCTGCGTGCGGCGGACGCCGCCGACTCGGTCGCGCGCAAGAGGAACGCCGGTGGAACCGGACGCGCCTCGGTCGACGCGCAGATCGCGTCGCTGCGCGCATCGGCGAGAGCAGCGGCATCGGCGGGCTCCGCGGTCCCGCGGCTGGACCGCTTGTTGGCGGAACTGAAGGAGGCGGCGCTGTGAAGCGGGATTTCCTGCGGCTCGGGGATTTTTCCTTGGACGAGCATCGCGCCCTCTTCCACCGCGCGCGCGAGCTGAAGGCGAAACGACGCCTGGGCGAAGCCGTGCGCACGCTCGAGGGGCGCTCCCTGCTGCTGCTGTTCGAGAAGGCGTCCACGCGCACCCGCATCTCCTTCGAGGCCGCCATCGGGCAGCTCGGCGGGAACGCGATCACCCTGCCCACCGCGGACAGCCAGATCGCCCGAGGCGAGACGCTGGAGGACACGGCCCGGGTCGCCTCGCGGTACGTCGACGCGATCATGTTCCGCACCCACGGCGACGATCGGCTGCGCGCCTTCGCCCGCGCAGCCACGGTTCCCGTGATCAACGGACTCTCGGACGGGGGTCACCCGGTCCAGGTGCTCGCGGATCTTTTCACGGTGGCCGAGAAGCTCGGCGAGGTGGAGGGCAAGACGGTCGCCTTCGTCGGCGACTGCGCCTCCAACATGGCGCTCTCGTTCTGCGAGGCGGCGCCCCTCTTCGGCTTCGACCTGCGACTCGCCGCTCCGAAGGGATATCGCCCGCCCGCCGCTGCCCTGGGCCGGGCACGGGTCACCAGCGATCCGGAGGAGGCGGTCGCGGGGGCGGACGTCGTGATCACGGACGTATTCGTCAGCATGGGCCAGGAGAAGGAGGCCGCCTCGCGAATGAAGGCGCTCGCGGGTTATCAGGTCGACGAGGAGCTTCTCCGGAAGGCGCACGGGCATGCCATCGTCCTCCATTGCTTGCCCGCGCACCGCGGCGAGGAGATCACCGCCGGCGTCATCGACGGACCGCACTCCGCCATCTTCGACGAGGCGGAAAACCGCCTGCACGTGCAGAAGGCGCTCATCGAGCACCTCATCCTGCGCCGCTGAATCCAGTCCATCCAGTTCAACCGGTTGAACTGAACTTTCACCAATGAACTCGAATGGGGGCGGTGCGGCTACGATTGCCGCAGGCGGCGACGCGCTCGCTCAACGAGCCGACTTCGCTTTGACGCCGCCGTGATCTTCGCAGGCGTTCTTGGCTCGCGGCCGCTGCGTCTGGGTGGTGCCGTCGGCGCAGAGCAGGCGCGCACCCGCGCGCTTCTTCGCCTGAGGCCGCTTGGCGTGCGGCGCGCCGAACGCCGAGTACGGGCTCTCGTGCGCGGGACGATCCTCGGGGCGCTGCGTCGGCGGCAGCGATTCCTTTGCGGGCGAGGGCTCGGACGGCCCCTCGGGAGCCGCGGCCAGGAGCGCCAATGCCGCCAACCAGGAGACGGTTGCCATGCCTTCGAAGTTAAGGAGCGCCCACCCGGGTCAGTAGTGGCAGTTCCGTTCTCGCTACGCCGCCGAGTGGTACTCCTGCAACGACTTCACCGTCAGCGGCCCCTGCGCAAGCGCCTCGACGGCCGCGACCGCCGCGCGGCAGCTGGTCAGCGCCGTGAAATAGGGGATCCCGTTCATCAGCGTCTCCCGCCGGATGCTGTAGCTGTCGTCGATGGCCTTCTTTCCGCTGGTGGTGTTGAACACCAGCGCGATCTCGCGATCGATCAGCTTGTCGACGATGTGGGGCCGTCCCTCGTTCACCTTGAATACCGTCTGGCAGGGCACGCCGCGCCGGCGGAAGAAATCCGCAGTACCCGCCGTCGCCACCACTTCGAATCCGAGCTTGACCAGGCGCGCAGCCAGATCGGCCGCGCCGGGTTTGTCCTCGTCGCGCACCGAGATGAACACGCGCCCGCCCATCGGCAGCGCGTTGCCCGCGGCGATCTGGGCCTTGGCGAACGCGCGCGGAAACGAATCGTCGAGCCCCATCACCTCGCCGGTGGAGCGCATCTCGGGACCGAGGATCGTATCCGCCTTGGAGAAGCGATGGAAAGGGAAGACCGCTTCCTTCACGCTCAGGTGCCTGGGAAGGACCGTGCCGCGGATCCCCTGCTCCGCCAGCGACTTTCCCACCGTGCAGAGCGCAGCGATCTTCGCCCAAGGAACGCCCGTGGCCTTGCCCACGAAGGGCACGGTGCGCGAGGCGCGCGGGTTCGCCTCGAGGATGAAGATGCGGCCGTCCTGGACGGCGAACTGCACGTTCATGCAGCCGACCACCTTGAGGTGACGCGCCAGCGCGAGTGTCTGGCGCCCGATCTCGGCGACGATCTCCTTCGCCAGCGAGAACGGGGGCAGCGCGCACGCGGAGTCGCCGGAATGGATGCCGGCCTCCTCGATGTGCTCCATCACCCCGGCCACGACGTAGTCCCTGCCGTCGCCGACGCAGTCCACGTCCACCTCGGTGGCGTCCTTGAGGAACCGGTCGATGAGGATGGGCCGCTCCTCGGACGCCTGCACGGCCTCGGTGGAATACTGCTCGACGCCCGCGTCGTCGTAGATCACCTCCATGGCGCGGCCGCCCAGCACGAAGCTCGGGCGCACCATCACCGGGTACCCGATGCGGCGCGCGGTGGCCAGCGCCTCTTCCGGGCTGTGGGCGATCCCATTCTCCGGCTGGCGCAGCTTCAGCTCCTCGACGACCCGGGACCACAGCTCGCGATCCTCGGCGGCTTCGATCGCGTCGACGCTGGTCCCGAGGATGCGGATGCCCGCCTTCTCCAGCCCGCGGGCGAGCTTGAGCGGCGTCTGCCCTCCGAATTGGACGATGGCCCCGATTGGCTTCTCGCGGCGGGCGACCTCCAGCACGTCCTCGAGCGTCAGGGGCTCGAAGTACAGTCGATCGGAGGTGTCGTAGTCCGTCGACACCGTCTCCGGATTGCAGTTCACCATCAGGGTCTCGTAACCGGCGGCCCTGAGCGCGAAGGAGGCCTGCACGCAGCAGTAATCGAACTCGACACCCTGGCCGATGCGGTTCGGTCCCGATCCGAGGATCAGCACCTTCTTGCGGTCATCCGGGCGGACTTCGTCCTCGTCCTCGTAGCTCGAGTACAGGTACGGCGTGTTCGCTTCGAACTCGGCGGCGCAGGTGTCGACGCGCTTGAAGACCGGGTGCAGGCCCATCGCCTCGCGCTGGCCGGCGACGTCCGCCTCGGTGCGGCCGGCAAGGCGCGCGATCCGCTTGTCCGAGAAGCCCAGGCGCTTCCAGCGGACGAGATCGGGAACCTGTGCGCCTGCGCCGGACTTCCTCGAGGACTCTGCGATCTCCCGCTCCGCGTCTACCAATGCCTGGATCTCCCGGATGAACCAGGGATCGATGGCCGAAAGCCCATACATCTCCTCCACGGAGATGCCCGCCCGGCACGCCTCCGCCATCCAGAAGAGCCGGCGTGGCGTGGGCGTCTTCACCTCCTGCCGGATGCGCTCCAGCTCCGGCGCCGAATACTCCGCGCGCATGCCCTCCCGCCGGAGGGGAGAGTCCAGGCCGTCCGTCCCGTTCTCCATCGAGCGCAGCGCCTTCTGCAGCGCGATCGCGAAGGTGCGCCCGATGGACATCACCTCGCCCACCGATTTCATGCTGGTGGTGAGCGTCTGATCCGCGTGCGGGAACTTTTCGAAATTGAAGCGCGGGATCTTCACCACGCAGTAGTCGATGGCCGGCTCGAAGCTCGAAGGCGTCGTCCTGGTGATGTCGTTGGTGATCTCGTCGAGCGTGTAACCGACGGCGAGCTTGGCCGCGATCTTGGCGATGGGGAACCCGGTCGCCTTCGAGGCCAGGGCGGAGGACCGGCTCACCCGCGGATTCATTTCGATCACCACGATGCGGCCCGTCTTCGGATGCACGCCGAACTGGATGTTCGACCCGCCGGTCTCCACGCCGATGGCGCGGATCACCTGTCGGGCCAGGTCGCGCATGGCCTGGTACTCGACGTCGGAGAGCGTCTGCGCGGGGGCCACGGTGATCGAGTCGCCCGTGTGCACGCCCATCGGGTCGACGTTCTCGATGCTGCAGATGATCACGACGTTGTCGGCCTTGTCGCGCATCACCTCCAGCTCGAACTCCTTCCAGCCGAGGACCGATTCCTCGATCAGCACTTCGTGCGTAGGGCTGTACCCGAGCGCCCGCGCCCCCAGCTCCTCCAGCTCCTGCCGGTTGTAGGCGATTCCACCCCCGAGGCCCCCGAGAGTGAAGCTGGGCCGCAGGATGAGCGGGAACCCGAGCTCGTGTCCGATGCGCATCACGTCGTCGAGCGAGTGCGCGATGCCCGATCTCGGCACGTCGATGCCGATCGCGGTCATGCAGTCCTTGAAGCGCTGCCGGTCCTCGGCTTTCTCGATCGCCTCGAGCTGCGCGCCGATGAGGCGGCAGCCGTACTTCGCCAGGATCCCTTCCTTGGCGAGCTGCACCGCCAGGTTCAGCGCGGTCTGCCCGCCCATGGTGGGCAGGATCGCGTCCGGACGCTCCACGGCGATGATGCGCTCGGCCGCCTCCACCGTGATCGGCTCGATGTACGTGCGGTCCGCCCACTCCGCGTCCGTCATGATCGTCGCCGGGTTGGAGTTCAAAAGAATAGTGCGGTACCCCTCTTCCCGCAGCGCCTTGAGCGCCTGCACGCCCGAGTAGTCGAACTCGCAAGCCTGCCCGATGACGATGGGACCAGAGCCGAGCAAGAGGATGGACTTGAGGTCTTTTCTTCGCGGCATCTGGGAGGCTCGATGTAACACGGAGCAGCGGTCGTGACCACGACGGATGAGCGAGCGCTGGCGCGGAGCGATCGGTATCTGCGTGAGTTCGTCGAGGCGCTGCGGCTGTGTCCGTACGCGAGGCCCTGCCGGGAATCGGGAAGGCTGCACCGCCGCGTGCTGCACAGCCGCGACGAGGCGTTTGCGGCCATCCGGCAGATCGAAGCGCTGCCGGAGCAGGCCGTGGAAGTCGCGCTTCTCATCTTTCCGGAGGATCCGGCGTCGGGAGAGCAGTCGGCCCGCGACTTCGCCTCCTTCTGCGCCGGCTTGCGCGAGCGCATGTTCGCAGCTCATGGCGGCGACGCGCCGTTCTATTGCGTGGCCTTCCACCCCGACCTGCCCCGGGACCTGCTCGATGCCCATCGGGCCGTGCAGTTCATCCGCCGCAGCCCGGATCCGACGCTGCAGCTCGTGCGCGCTTCCGTGCTCCGGGCCGTTCGCGGCGGAAACGACGGCGGCTCGCGCTATGTGGACACCGCGAACCTCTCGCTCGAGGAAGCGATGGCGCTCGCGAGCCCGCTCAGCCTCGCCGAACGCATCGCGGAGGCGAACCTCGCGACCCTGGCGCGCGAAGGGCCTGACCGGCTCGAGGCGCTGCTCTTCTCCTTCCGCGGCGTCGACAGGCGAAGATCATCCTGACGCTGGCTACCGAGGGGCGGCCGCTTGCGCGACCCAGAGCGGCAGGCTGTGCGGATCGCGTTCGCGGATCTTGAAGATCTGCATCGCGTCCACCTCCCGGATGATCCCGGTGTCCAGCTCGAAGACCGTCCAGTACTCGTCCCGCCTCTGCGGCCGCCTGAACCAGATCATGCTTCCGTCCGATGCAAGTTCCGGGCGGATGGCGGTCGGTGAACCGATCGGTTCCTCCTGCCCTGGCTCGAATCCAGCGGGCCGCGAGATGAACACGCGCTCGCCGTCCGCGTATCGCACCGCGAGGGCGCCGCACGCTTCATCCCCGGGCTGGAAGCACTCGACCTGCGCCACCTGCTTGCCGCCGCACTCGACCACGTTCGGGTCCGCCGCATGACAAGACCGCCAGCCCCCGCGCAGATGCGTGAGCCGCGTTGCGCTGCAGGCGGCGAGGACCAGGACCAGCAGCAGCCGCTTCAACGATGCACCCCCGAAAGCCGCCGCGAAGCG
>Ga0209805_1002447_pt1 | contig 10805 bp, 10 predicted proteins | sample GraSoiAngelo_148_FD_185905 | JGI IMG/M metagenome (GOLD analysis project Ga0209805, IMG submission 185905) | Grasslands soil microbial communities from the Angelo Coastal Reserve, California, USA - 14_1009_09_20cm (SPAdes) (version 2) | ecosystem: Environmental > Terrestrial > Soil > Grasslands ... | reverse complement strand
GGCGCGCGCGCCGCGCCTGTCCCAGCCCTCGCGCACGTAAGCGGGCTCGTCGAGCGCCGCCGCGCGCCGCGGCTTGAGCTCGGGGAGCTTCAGCTCCTCCCACAGCCAGTCGACGATCTCGTCGATCTTCAGCTCGACCACGAAGCGGATCTCGCCGTCCTGGGTGCCGCCCGAGTGCGCCGCGCGGTCGGCTTCCTCGCGTGCCGGCTGCAGCACTTCGCCCGGCTCGCCGCGCCCCTGGCCCGCGCCTTGCCGCGTGTCAGGCTCGAGCAGGCGCAGCCGCGCGTGCTCGAGGACCTTCACCGGCACCAGCACCGTGCGGTGCCCCGGCCGGCTCATCAGGTCCGCGCCGGCGATGAGCTCGGGCAGCGTTTCCTTCACCGCGTCGCGCACTTTCTGGTTGTGTCGCAGCCAATCGCGCGCGCCGCGCGAGAACAGCTCGTACCAGGGGGTTTCCGCAGCGATCCTGATCAAAGCTATTCCTGGGCGAGAAGGGTGGTTACGTAGTTGAGCGCCTCGCGGGCGCTGTGCGCGTCGTAGCCGTACTCGTCGACAAGCCGCTTCTCGACCACCGAGATCTTCTGGCGGGTTTCGTCATCGGGCCGCGTGGCGGAGCTCACCAGCCGCAGCACGTCGCGGCGCTGCTCGAACAGGTACTGCTCGACCGCGTCGTGCAGCGGCGCATGGCTGTCGAGGGTGAACTTCTCGCTGCGCTTGTAGGCGCCCATCGCCTTGCGCACCACCTCCTGGCGGAACGACAGCTTGCCCGACTCCGAAATGCGGATCTTCTCCTCGACCGAGCGCAGGAAGCGCTCGTCGGGCTTGCGCTCCTCGCTGGTGATCGGGTCCTTGACGGTGCGGTTGTCGAGCGTCGCCTCGACCTCGTCGAGGTACTTGTCGAGCAGCTGCTGCGCTTCCTGCTCGAAGGAGACGAACAGCGCCTTGTGCACGTCCTCCTTGACCCAGCGGTTGTAGAAGTCCTTGCGCACCATCACCAGGAAATCGACCCACTTGCGCTTCTTCTTGCCGTCGATGCGCACGTCCGACTCGATGCCGTCCTTCAGCGCGAGCAGCACGTCCATCGTAGTCAGGCTTTTCGCGTGCGACTGGATGATGGCGTTTGACAGCGCGTTGATCACGAAGCGCGGCGACACGCCCGAGAGCCCTTCGTCGGGGCTGCGCGCGCGCATCTTCTCGATCTCGGATTGCGCCACGCCCTCGACGTCCTCGCCGGCATAGACCCGCGCCTTCTTCACGTTGTCGGCGTCGCGCTCCTCGCCCTCCTGCAGCCGGGTCAGCACCGAGAACACCGCCGCCACATGCAGCGCGTGCGGGTCGAGATGTACTTCGCGAAACGCCTGCGTCGACGAAGTCAGCTTGCGGTAGATGCGTGCCTCCTCCTTGTAGGACAGCGTGTACGGCACCTGGATGATGACCATGCGGTCGAGCAGCGCCTCGTTCTCCGCTTCCTGCAGGAACTTGCGGAACTCGGCGAGGTTGGTGTGCGCGACCACGGTCTCGTCGAGATAGATCAGCGGGAAACGCGACACCTTGACGTTCTTCTCCTGCGTCAGCGTCAGGAGCAGATACAGGAACTCGCGCTTCACCTTCAGGATCTCGATCATCTCGAGCATGCCGCGGCTCGCCGCGAACACCGCGCCCGACCAGGACCACGCGCGCGGGTCGCCCTCGTCGCCGTACTCCGAGACTTTCGACAGGTCGACCGAGCCGACGAGGTCGGCGATGTCCGCGGTCGTGGGGTCGTGCGGCGCATAGGTGCCGACGCCGACACGCCCCGCCTCGGAAATGAACAGGCGCTCGACCGGCATCTGCATGAAATCGCCGGAGAATTCCTGGCCGAGCCGGCTAACGCAGCGCGGGCAGAGCTCGCCCGCGATGTCGATGCCATAGCTGTTGCGAAACTGCCCGCGCAGCGTGTGCGGCACCAAGTGCAGCGGCGATTCGTGCACCGGGCAGCCGTGGATCGCGTAGATCGCCCCGGCGTCGGTGTGGCTGTACTCCTCGAGGCCGCGCTTGAGGAGAATCACCAGGCTCGACTTGCCCCCCGAGGGCGGGCCCAGCAGCAGCAGCAGCCGTCTGCCAACTTCCGAGCCGGCGCTCGCCGCCTTGAAGTAGTCGACCAGCCGCTCGATCGTGTCGTTGATGCCGTAGAGCTCATCCTCGAACAGTTGACAGCGCAGCCGTCCCTTGGTGTCATCGAACCCCTCGGAGCGCATCATGTCCCAGATGTACTCGTGGCTGCTGCGCGCAATCCCATGAGGGTCGGCGGGAAATACGGCCTCGAGAAAGTTGGCGAAGGACCCTGTCCAGTGCGCCGCACGATGCTGCTTGCTGAAGTCGCTGAGCGACCGGATGAGACTCGAGCGCCGCTCGCTGCTATCGTTGAAGTTCGATACCGGAATGTTCATGGCCGCACCTTTCCGAGGACATCATATTCCCTCTGACGTGTTAGATCATGATTCGGTGCCCGCGATCCATCGTGGTTCATGCCTGATGAACGGTCCAACGGGCTCATGGTCAAAGAGTTGACCCCGCGATGCTGAAAGAAATCCTCGGAGTGGCCGACGACCCGCCGGCCCGGCGGCGCTGGTTTCACGACGACTATTTCGATCTGTTCGTGTGGCAGGCCGGCGCCGAGGTGACGCTGATCCAGCTCTGCTATGGTGCGGATGCAACAGAGCGCGCCCTGGTCTGGGACAAGGAGCGCGGTTTTTTCCAGGACGGCCCGCCTGCGCCACAGGAAGTGTTTTCGCGCTTCGAAGACGCAGCGACCACTCTTCCGGAGGAACTGCGCCGCGACGTAAGAGAAAAAATGCACGAATTCGCCGGCCGGCGCCTGGCGGTGCTTTCCCGGCGCAAGCGCTTCCGGCGCGCGTCCTGGCAGCGCTAGCGGCCGGCTAGCGACGCCAGTCGCTTTTCAGCGACAATGCCCTTTTCGAGGGAGGGGACACCATGAAACTCGAACTGGCCTTGGTCGCCTGGGCCGTAGCGCTCGCCTTCGCGCAGATGCTGATTGCGGCGAGCGCCGCTACGCTGCACGTGGGGCTTCCCATGCTCGCGGGAAACCGCGACGACATGCCGCCGCGGACAGGGTGGGCGGGGCGCGAGCAGCGCGCGCACCTCAACATGCTCGAGAGCCGGGTCCTGTTCGCCGCGCTGGTCCTGGTGGGCAAAACCAATGCCATGACCGCGCTGGGGGCGCAGCTCTTCTTCTGGGCGCGGCTCGCCTACGCGCTCGTCTATCTCGCCGGCGTGCCTTGGGTGCGCACCGGCGTGTGGCTGGTCTCGATCATCGGCCTGATCCTGATTTTTGCGCAGCTGCTGTAGGCACGCCCCGGATAGGTTTTCATGGGCATGATGGTCGAGGGGGTCTGGCGGGACGTTCCGCGCGACAGCAAGTCTACCGGCGGCGCGTTCATCCGGCCGGAAAGCGCGTTTCGAGACTGGGTCAGCGATGCCGAAGCAGGGCGCTACCAGCTCTACGTCGCCAGATCCTGCCCCTGGGCGCATCGCACCCTGGTCGTGCGCGCGCTCAAGGGATTGGAGAAGGCGATCCCGGTGTTCTACGCCGGCCCGTCGATGGGGGAGAACGGCTGGGAGTACGCCGCAGGCGAGTTTCGCTTCCTGCACCAGCTCTACGCCAGGGCTAAGCCCGATTACACCGGCCGCGTGACGGTGCCGGTGCTCTGGGACGGGCGCACGCAGCGCATCGTCAACAACGAATCCTCCGAGATCCTGCGGATGCTGAACCGCGAATTCGATTCCTTTGCCAGGCGCAGGCTCGACGATCTTTATCCCGCCGCACTTCGAAAGGAGATCGACGGGATCAACGAGCGCGTCTACCGCGGCGTCAACAATGGCGTTTATCGCGCGGGCTTCGCCACCGCGCAGGACAAGTACGACGCCGCGGTCACCGAGCTGTTCGCCACGCTCGACTGGCTGGAAAAGCGCCTGGCGACGCGGCGCTGGCTCTGCGGCACGCGGCTCACCGAAGCGGACGTGCGCCTTTTCACGACGCTGGTGCGCTTCGATGCCGTCTATTACTCCCATTTCAAGTGCAACCTGCGGCGGCTGGTGGACTATCCGAGACTATGGCGCTACACGCGAAGGTTCTATGCGCTGCCCGGTGTGGCGCGCACCGTCGATCTCGCCGAGATCAAATCCCACTACTACGGCAGCATGAAGCACATCAATCCGACGCAGATCGTCCCCAGGGGCCCGGCGCTGGATTTCAGCTTGCGCTGAGCCTGACGCTCGCGGCTGCGGCGTCGGCGGCGAGCGCGAACAGCGATTGGCTCAGCGGCATCGCGGCGCCTGACAGCGCGGCGATCGGCGCGGCGCGGCGCTTCGAGCAGTCGCCTTACCGCAGCGCCGGCACCGGCACCGACTTTCTGCCGCTCTACCTGTACGAAGGCGAGCGGTTCTACATGCACTCGTACGCCGTGGGCGCCAAGTTCGGCGAGTTGAGCGCCGGCCGGCGCTTCGATCTGTTCCTCAGGTACCGCTTCGAAGGCTATCCCAACGATCGCGTGCCCGAGAGCCTCGCGGGCATGCAGCCGCGCGAATCCGGCATCGACGCCGGCTTCAGCGCGCAAGCCGCCGGCGGATGGGGCGTCGCCTACGCCGAGCTGCTGCACGACATTTCCGAGACCTCGCGCGGCAGCGAGCTGCGCTTGGGCTACAAGTATCCGTTGCGCAGCGGCCGGCTGTGGCTGCAGCCGCAGGCGATGCTCGGGTTCCGTGACGCGAATCTGAACAACTATTACTACGGCGTGCGGCCGGGCGAGGCGACACCGCTGCGGCCGGCCTATTCCGCGGGCGGCGGCGCCATCGCGCAGCTCGGCTTGTACGGCGCCTACCGCCTGACCGAGCGATGGCGCCTGATCGGCGGCGTGACCTGGGTACGCTGGCCGGACGTCGTGGCGCTGAGCCCCGTCGTGGACAGCCGCACCCAGCGCGGCGTGACGCTCGGGCTGATGTACGACATCTCCCCCGAGCACCAGGTCTGGCCTGAGCACCGCCCGCGGATTGCGCGCGCGTATTACGGCGCTTCAAGCGACTGCAACGTCACTCACATCATGCGCTTGGTCTGCACCAGCACGCACACCAAGGACCAGACGAGCATTGCCGCGTTCGAGGTCGGGCGGCCGTTCATCGAGCGCCTCAACGGCTGGCCGCTCGATTTCGCCGGCTTCGTCGGCTTGGCGCGCCACAAGGAGGCGGGCTTCCAGCCCGACTTCTACCAGGTCAACGCCTATATCAAGGCGTACTACTACGGCTTTCCCTGGGACGCGCACGTGCGCACGCGCGTCGGGCTCGGTATCGGCCTCGCCTACGCGCGCAGGATTCCGCTAATGGAAGTGCGCGACCTGGCCGATCGCGGCCGCCCCACGTCGAAGCTGCTCAATACCTTCGATCCGACCGTGGACTTTAGCGTCGGCGATTTGCTCGGCGCGCGCTCGTTGCGCGATACCTACGTCGGCCTGGGCGTCGCCCACCGCTCCGGCATCTTCGGCTCGTCGCGCCTGCTCGGCAATGTCAGCGGCGGCTCCAACTACATCTACGGCTACGTCGAGACGAGCTTCTAGCCCTGCGCCGAGTAGCCTCCGTCCACCGGGATCGCCACCCCGGTAACAAAATCGGAACTAGAACTGGATAAGAATACGGCAACGCCGGCAAGATCCTCCGGCGCACCCCAGCGCCCGGCGGGCGTGCGGGCGAGCACCCGCTCGTGCAGGCCGTCGACGTCCTTGCGCGCCTGGCGCGTGAGCGCTGTATCGATCCAGCCGGGCAGCACCGCATTCACCTGGATATTGTCCTTCGCCCAGGCCGTGGCGAGCGCCTTGGTCAGCTGCACGATGCCGCCCTTGCTCGCGCCGTAAGGCGCGACGAACGAGGCGCCGAACAGCGACATCATCGAGCCGATGTTGATGATCTTGCCGCCGCCGGCGCGCTTCATGTGCGGATACGCCGCCTGCGAGGCGACGAACGCGCTGGTGAGATTGGTGTCGAGCACCAGCCGCCATTCCTCCAGCGTGTAGTCCTGCGGCGCCTTGCGGATGTTGGTGCCGGCGTTGTTGACGAGGATGTCGAGCCGGCCGAGGCGCTCGACGGCCTCGTCCACCATGCCGCGGCAGGAGGTTTCGTCTCTCAGCTCGGCGCGGATCGAGACCGCCCGGGCGCCGCGAGCCTCCAGCTCGCTGACCGCGTCGGCATTCTTGCCTTCCTGCCTGCCAGCGAGGGCGAGCGCCGCGCCGGCCTGCGCCAGGCCGCGCGCCATGCCCAGGCCGATGCCGCCGTTGCCACCGGTGACCAGCGCCACTCTTCCCTTGAGCTCGAACATAGATACTTGACAAAAGCAAATAGTCGGCGAGGATGGCGGCATGCACATCGATGCGGTGCGCCGCTTCAACCGATTCTACACACGGCGCATCGGCGTATTGCGCGCGGATCTGCTCGGCAGCCCCTACAGGCTCACCGAGGCGCGCCTGCTCTACGAGCTCGCGCAGGGCGGGCAGGCCACGGCGAGCGCCCTGGGCAGGGACCTCGGCCTTGACCTAGGCTATCTCAGCCGGCTGCTGCAGGGCCTCAAGCGCCGCGGCCTGCTGCGGGCAAGGCGTGCGGCGCACGACGGCCGGCAAAGCCTCCTGAGCCTCACGGCCAAGGGCCGCGAGGCGTTCTCCGTGCTCGATTCGCGCTCGCGCGACGCGATGGCCGCGATGCTCAAACCGCTGGGCGAGCACGACCGGAAGCGCCTGGTGGAGGCGATGCGCACGGTGCAGGGATTGCTCACCGATGAAAAAATGCATTCTGCCGTGCAATTGCGCGAACATCGTCCCGGTGACCTGGGCTGGGTCGTGCACCGGCACGGCGCGCTCTATGCCGAGGAATACGGCTGGGACGAGCGCTTCGAGGCGCTGGTGGCCGAGATCGTCGCCAGGTTCGTCAAGCACTTCGATCCCGCGCTCGAGCGCTGCTGGATCGCCGAGATCGACGGCGAGCGCGTCGGCGCGGTGCTCGTCGTCAAGCAGTCAGAATCGACCGCCAAGCTGCGCTTGCTGATCGTCGAACCCAGGGCGCGCGGCCGCGGGCTCGGCAGGCGGCTGGTCGAAGAATGCATCGCCTTTGCGCGCGCCAAGGGCTACCGCAAGCTCGTGCTCTGGACGCAGTCGAATCTCGCCGCGGCGCGCGCGGTTTCAGGCGGGTGAGAAAGGAGCGGCACTCGAGCTTCGGCTACGAACTCGTCGGCGAGTTCTGGCAGCTCGCGCTGTGAGCGGCCGCGCGGGCTACCCGGCGCGGTATCTGACGACGCAGTTGCGGCCTTTCTGCTTGGCCTCGTAGAGCGCCCGGTCGGCGCGCGTGGCGAGGGCATCGAGCGTGCGGCCGTCCTCAGGAAAGCAGGCCGCGCCGATGCTCACCGAGGAGGCGATTTTCGCGGCGTCCATGTCGAGCGGCCTCTCGGCCACTGCCTTGCGGATGCGCTCGGCGACGTCGAGTGCGCCGGGCGGCGGCGTCTCGGGCAGCAGGACGATGAACTCGTCCCCGCCGTAGCGCGCCGGCAGATCCGTGTAGCGCAGTTCCGCGCGCAGCGCGTTCGCCGTGTGGCGCAGCAACCGGTTGCCGGCCTCATGCCCGTGCGAGTCGTTGACCGTCTTCAGGTTGTCGAGGTCGATCATCAGCATGCTTGCCGGGCGCGCGTAGCGCAGCGCCTGCCCGAACAGGCGGTCGGCCGCGATCGCGAAGCCGCGCGTGTTGTACAGCGCGGTGAGCTCGTCCAGTTCCGACAGCAGCTTGGCGCGCTGCAGCACATAGCGGATGTCGGCCGAGAACATGGTGGTGATGTACGCGACTAGCACCACCGGCGCGAACTGCGCCGCGAGCGCGCCGACGAAGGCGAGCGAGGCGAGCTCGACAAACGACGCGCCCGCCAGGAACACGTAGCACGCGGCGATCAGGGCCACCTCGACCAGCGTGGTGAGCTTGCCGAGGGTCAGCGCCGAGGTGATTACCACCAGCAGATAGGCGTTGAGGAGCGGGCTGTGCAGCCTGCCGGTGAACCACAGCGCCCAGGTAATGACGGCGATCATCGCCCAGGTCTCGATCGCGATCTTCCAGCGGCTCTCCGTGCGGAAGAAATTGGCGTAGCGGAACGCCATCACCAGCGCCGCGTAGAAGAAAAGCGACGACGAGATCGCCGGCTCGTTCTCCTTCGCCACGCCGCCGAACATCAGGTAAAGCAGGACCAGGATCAGGAGCAGCCAGTGGATCTCGGCCACGGTGCGCGAAATGCCGCGGAGTTCCTCCTGCTCGATCGAGACGTGGATGGGCATGCGCGATTATTGTTGCGTGTATTATCCATCGCCATGGAAACATCCGCCAACGGGCTGCGTGTGCTGGTCACGGCGGGCGGCGCAGGCATCGGCCGGGTCATTGCCCGGACCTTTGCCGACCATGGCGCCCGCGTCCACGTCTGCGATGTGGACGAAAAGGCCCTCAAGGAAGGCAACCTCCCGTACACCGTCGCCGACGTGGCGAAGCTCCCCGACGTCGAGCGGCTTTTCAGCGACGTCGAGCGCAAGCTCGGGGGCCTTGACGTGCTGGTGAATAACGCCGGCATCGCTGGACCGACCGCGAAGGTCGAGGACATCCGCCCCGAGGACTGGGACCGCTGCATCGCGGTGGACCTGAACGGCATGTTCTATTGCACGCGCAAGGCGATGCCGATGATCAAGGCGGCAGGCGGCGGCAGCATCATCAACCTGTCGTCGGCCGCCGGCCGGCTCGCCTTCCCGATGCGCACGCCTTATTCGGCGGCAAAATGGGCGGTGGTCGGCTTCACGCAGAGCCTGGCCGCCGAGGCCGGTCCCGAGAAGGTGCGCGTCAACTGCATCCAGCCGGGCGTGGTGGAGGGCGAGCGCATCGAGCGCGTGATCGAGGCGAAGGCAAAAGGCCTTGGCGTGGACAAGGAAGAGGTGCGCCGGCGGCTGCTCGAAGGCGTGAGCATGCATACCACGGTCACGGCGCAGGACATCGCCAATATGGCGCTCTTCCTCGCCACCGAGGCCGGCAGGCACATCTCCGGCCAGGCGATCTCGGTCTGCGGCGGGGCGCGCTACCTGGTCTAGAAAATCGGGGAGAGACCGGAGAGACCCCATTTATGGCAGCGGCGCAAGGCAAAGTCATCATCACCTGCGCGGTGACCGGCTCGATCCACACGCCGAGCATGTCGCCGTACCTCCCGGTGACGCCCGAGGAGATCGCCGCCGCCGCGATCGGCGCGGCGCAGGCCGGCGCGGCGATCGTGCACCTGCACGCGCGCAATCCGAAGGACGGCAGCCCGACGCAGGATCCCGCGGTGTTCAAGCAGTTCCTGCCGAAGATCAAGGCTGCCTCGGACGTGGTCGTCAACCTGACCACGGGCGGCGCGCCGACCATGAGCATCGAGGAGCGGCTGCAGCCGGCGCTGCGCTTGAAGCCCGAGGTGGCGTCGCTCAACATGGGCTCGATGAACTTCGGCCTGTACGAGATGCTCGGCCGCTACAAGGAATTCAAGCACGACTGGGAAAAGCCCTACCTCGCGGGCAGCGACGAGCGCATCTTCAAGAACAGCTTCAAGGACATCGCCTACATCCTGCAGTCCTGCGCCGACAACGACACGCGCTTCGAGATCGAGTGCTACGACATCGGCCATCTCTACACCGCGGCGCACTTCCTGGAGCGGCGGCTGCTCAAGCCGCCGCTGTTCATCCAGTCGGTGTTCGGGATCCGCGGCGGCATCGGCCCGCATCCGGAGGACGTGCTGCACATGAAGCGCACCGCCGAGCGCTTGTTCGGCGACGCTTACTACTGGTCGGTTCTGGGCGCCGGCCGCAACCAGATGTTCATCGCCGCGATGTCGGCGGTGATGGGCGGCAATGTGCGCGTCGGCCTCGAGGACAGCCTGTGGCTCGGCCGCGGGCAGCTCGCCGAATCGAATGCTGCCCAGGTCTCGAAGGCGAGGCGGATTCTCGAGGAGCTCGGCTTTGCGGTTGCTTCGCCGGGCGACGCGCGCGACATGCTGAAGCTGAAGGGAGCGAGGAATGTGGCTTTTTAGGCTGCTTTTTCTTCTGCTACTTTCATTTCCGGTTGTTGCGCAGGAGTGGCCCGCGCGGGTCGTCAAGTTCGTCTCGCCTTATCCGCCTGGCGGCTCGGTCGATCCGCTCGCGCGCATCCTGGCGGCGAAGCTCGCCGAATCGCTGAAGCAGCAGTTCATCGTCGAGAACCGCACCGGCGCTTCCGGCATCATCGGCACGGACTACGTCGCGAAGAGCGCGCCTGACGGCTATACGTTCGTCTTCATCTTCGACACCCACTCCGTGCACCAGGCGCTGAACCCAAACCTGCCTTTCGATCCCGTGAAGGACTTCGCGCCGGTCATGATCGTCGGCACTGCGCCCATGGCGATCACCACCGGTGCGATGAAGCCCTACAGGACGTTCGCGGACGTTATCGCGGCCGCCAAAGCGAAGCCGGACACCGTCACCGTCGGCAACGTCGGCAACGGCTCGCTCGGGCATCTCACGACGATCGTGCTCGGTCAGGCCGCGGGCATCCGCCTCGTTCCGGTGCCGTACAAGGGTGGCGGTCCGCTCTCCACGGACCTGATCGGCGGCCAGATCGAGCTCGCCATGGCCTCGACCGCGGCCCAGGCGCAGCACGTGCGCGGCGGAAAGATGCGCGCACTCGCGCTCACCGGCGACAAGCGCTCGCACACGATGCCAGACGTGCCGACGCTGAGGGAGCAG
>Ga0209805_1002446_pt1 | contig 10806 bp, 9 predicted proteins | sample GraSoiAngelo_148_FD_185905 | JGI IMG/M metagenome (GOLD analysis project Ga0209805, IMG submission 185905) | Grasslands soil microbial communities from the Angelo Coastal Reserve, California, USA - 14_1009_09_20cm (SPAdes) (version 2) | ecosystem: Environmental > Terrestrial > Soil > Grasslands ... | reverse complement strand
CTCCTGCATGGCGGACTCGGGTCGGGCGAGATGTTCGGGCCGATCCTCCCGCTCCTGGCGGAGAGTCACCAGGTCGTCGCCGTCGACCTGCAAGGGCATGGCCGCACCGCCGACATCGATCGACCGATTGACGTCAGGCTGATGGCCGACGACATCGCCGCCCTGATCGACCATCTCGGGTTGGACCGGCCGGACGTCGTGGGCTACTCGCTCGGCGGTGGGGTTGCGCTCCACACCGCGGCGAAGTACCCGGCCAAGGTCCGCCGGCTCGTGGCGGCCGCGGCTAATATCCGGCCCGATGCGATCTATCCGGAGATGCGGGCCCAGCAGGTCCAGGTGAGCGGAGCCGCCGCCGACTTCATGAAAGACACACCGATGTATCAGCTGTACCAAAAGGTCGCACCCCGTCCCGAGGACTTCCCGCGGCTGCTGGACAAGATCGGCGCGTCGATGTCGAAGGACTTCGATTACACGGAGGAGGTCCGCAGTCTCCAGGTGCCGACGCTCATCGTCGCCGCCGATGCCGACATGGCCCCGCCGACCCACTACGTCGAGATGTTCAAGCTGCTGGATGGCGGCCTCCGGGACGGCGGCTGGACAGCCGAGGGCCGGCCGAAGGGCGGTCACGCGCTCGCGATCCTGCCGGGCCTGACCCACTACAACATGTTCAGCTCGCCTTTGTTCGCCGCGGTCACCCTCGCCTTCCTCGACGAGCAGTCGAGCTAAAACGAGCTTGCGTTAAGGCCAACCACCGGATCGAAGCGTGGCGCAGCTCCTACTCGGGTTTGTCGAACACGGACTTGATGGCACCCTCTCCGGCGAACACAACCGCTTGGAGCATCTGGCGGACCTGCGATGCCACATCCGGGTCGGCGGGCTCCTCCCAGATGAAGGACCGCCCGATCTTCGTCCCTCCGCCGTCAGCGTCACTCAGGCGCGTGGTGATGTACATCGGGGTCGGCTGGTCGGCATAAAGCGTAATTTCGCGCTCAGGGTCGAGTGACACGACCCGCATGCTGACCACGCTCCCTCCGTGATGGCAGTGGAACTCGGCTCCGAGGTCCTCTCCACGTGCGCCGGGGATGGCCTCGACATTGTCTGAAAGGAGATAGCGTTCCATCACCTCTGGCCTGAGCATGTGCTTGTAGACCAGTTTCGGGGGTGCATCGACTGTCACCTCCGAGTTCAGAGTCGCCTCCTCTGCCGATACACGCTTTCGCTCGGCTGCTTGCGCAAGCTCCCATAGGTAGCCGACCTCTTCATAGCCGCCTGAGACCGCGCCCACGTCGAACTCTTCGGTGTGCGGCGTGAAGCGGCGTCGCCTGTCGTCGGGCAATCGCTCGAGCACGGCGTCGGTCACCAGCAGGTACTCCTTGGAAGGAACTTTGTTCTTTAACAGCCGGTGCGGAACGATCACGTCCGCGCCATGCAGCTGCTCCACATTGCCGAGTCGCTGCCTCGAGAACCTACCGTGGTGGACGACGAACTTCAGGTTGAGGACGCTGATTTTGGCGCAGGCATTGCAAGGGCACGTGGTCACAGCGTGCATATCGCGCAGCCGGCGATGGAAGGCGACGAATGTCCCTTCGAGTGCAGTGATCACGTCAGGGGTCGAGAGGCCGCTGATGAAAAGGATCGCGTCGCCCTCGACTTGAGACACTTCCATGCGGCCGACAAGACTGCGGACAACCGTGTCGAGTAGTTCGTGGAGGATTGACCAGCTGTGATCGACCTCGGTTTGGGTGACGAAGGTCGAGTAGCCGGAGATGTCGGCGAGCACAAGAGCGCCTTCGCGCAGGCCGGAGAAGAGCTCAGGGCGGTCGGTCTGGCCTGCCATCACTTAGGCGAGCTGCCAGTAGACCACGACGTCGAAGTGGCCGGTCTGGGCGTCCGGGTCTCCGTAGATCTCCCACGAGACGCCCGTCAACTCGCGGTGCTGCGTTAAGCACCATTCCCGAACCGCGTCGTGGGCGGCGCCGAGCGCAGCCGGCGGGCCTCTGTGGACCGTCGTGGCGACCTCGGCAGCGGGCAGCCTCGATGGGACGACGCGACCCACTGCCTCGAAGGGTCCGGTCACCTGCACGCCTACCTCGACGCCGACTTCGACATCGGGAAGGCCGGTCCTGTAGAGCATTACGTTGTGGCCCTCGGCTCGGAGGCCAGGCCGCGCCCTGAGAAGCGCCCAAACCTCGTCGAGTAGAGTGCGCCAGAGCGTCGGGAACTCGCGCCAGGTCGTGTTCGCTTTGACCACCGCCGTCGGACACTCGGCTGTCTGCTCGATTGTCACGTCATACACCATCACACTCACCCAGTCGAGACGGGCGGCGGCGCCCCGGGTGAGGGCTCACCTTCAGGCGGCCCGGTTGCCAAGGCCAAACCCTTCCCCTGGACCTTGTGGATGCCTGCCGCGAGGGCTGCTCCCACCAGCGGCGCGACGAGGTAAAGCCAGAGATCGGACCATGATCCGCCGGCGAAGATCGCGGACGCAAAGGTGGCTCCGAACCCGACAGCGGGGTTGAAGGCTCCGCCCGAGATCGGGCCGGCGACGAACGCACCGGCGGCGACGGTGGAACCGATGGCGAGCCCGTAGAAGGAGTTGCCCTGCGTCTCGCGCGTCACTGCCACGTTCAGCACTACGAGCACAAGCGCCGCGGTAAAGGCGATCTCGGCCGCGATTGCCGAACCGAGGACGACGTGCGCGCCCGGGTGGATCCCGCCGGCGTGGCCGCTGACAACGTAGCCAAAGGTGAAGGCCAGCGCAGCCGCCACCAGCTGCGTTATCCAGTAGAGAGCGAGGTCGGTCGCGGTCAGCTTCCGACGGAGGAAGACGCCGAAGCTGACGGCGGGGTTGTAGTGGGCGCCTGAGACATGGCCGCCCATGTAGACCATCACCATCAGAGCGGCCCCGATCGCGACCGGCGCCAGCGGGCCGGCCGAGCCGGAGAGAGCGATCACCGAGAAGAAGAGGAAGGTGCCCACGAGCTCGGTCAGGAGCCTTGCGATGAGCGTCATCCCGGGCGTCCCGACGAGAGGTTACTCAGGGCTGGACGCGACCGGCGAGAGCCGCGGCCGGCGCTGGCGGCGGCGCGACTTCCTCCTCGACCGCGCCGCGGAACTGCGCGGAGTAGAGCCGGTGGTAGGCACCTCGCGCTGCCAACAGCTGCTCATGGGTGCCCTGCTCGACGATCCGACCAGCGTCCATCACCAGGATCAGGTCGGCGTCCCGGATGGTGGACAGACGGTGCGCGATGACGAAGCTGGTCCGGTCGGAGCGAAGGGCCGCCATCGCCCGTTGGAGGAGGACCTCGGTGCGGGTGTCGACCGAGCTGGTTGCCTCGTCGAGGATCAGCAGCGAGGGGTCGATGAGGAAGGCGCGGGCGATCGTTAAGAGCTGCTTCTCGCCGGCGCTGATGTTGCTCCCCTCCTCATCGATGACCGTGTCGTAACCATCCGGCAGGCTCCGTACGAAGCGGTCAACGAAGGTCGCCTCCGCCGCGGCCCGAATCTCCTGCTCGGTCGCGTCCGGCTTGCCGTAAGCGATGTTGTCCCGGATCGTCCCGCCGAACAGCCAGGTGTCCTGCAGCACCATCCCGATGTGGGAGCGGAGATCCTCCCGGCGCATGGCGGCGATGTCGACTCCATCCAGCGTGATCCGGCCGGAATCGAGCTCGTAGAAGCGCATGATCAGGTTGACGAGGGTGGTCTTCCCCGCCCCGGTCGGGCCGACGATCGCGATCGTTTGGCCGGGCTCGGCGACGAGCGACAAATCGTCGATCAGGGGCTGCTCCAGGAGGTAGCGGAAGGAGACGTTCTCGAGCTCGACCCGCCCGTGCCATTCGGCCGGCAAAAGTGGGTCAACCGGGTCGGCGCTTTCCTCCGGGGAGTCGAGGAGCTCGAAGACTCGCTCCGCAGAGGCGACGCCGGACTGGAGCAAGTTCGCCATCGAGGCAACCTGGGTCAGCGGCTGCGTGAACTGCCGCGAGTACTGGATGAAGGCCTGGACGTCGCCGAGGGTCATGGAGCCGTTGGCAACGCGGACACCGCCGATGACGGCGATCGCGACGTAGTTCAGGTTTCCGATGAACATCATCGCCGGCAGGATGAGCCCCGAGATGAACTGGGCGCCGAAGCTCGCTTCGAACAGCTTCTGGTTCCGGTCTTGGAACACCTGCTCGACCTCGCGCCGGCGCCCGAACACGGTGACCAGATCATGCCCGGTGAACGCTTCTTCGATATGCCCGTTCAGCGCGCCCGTGTTCTTCCACTGCGCTACGAAGAGCTTCTGGGAGCGCTTTGCGACCTGGGTCGCGACAACCATCGAGACCGGGACCGTCACCAGCGCAACCACAGCGAGGAGCGGCGACACGAGAAACATCATCAAAAGCACGCCGACGACGGTCAGCGCCGAGAAGAGCAGCTGGCTGATCGTTTGCTGCAGCGACTGGGCGAGGTTGTCGATGTCGTTCGTGACGCGGCTCAGGATCTCGCCGCGGGGCTGCTTGTCGAAGAACCGCAGGGGAAGGCGGTGGAGCTTGCCCTCGACCTCGGCTCGGAGCTGGAACACCGTCCGCTGCACGACGTCGTTGAGAAGGTAGCCCTGCATCCAGCTGAAGACTGAGGAAGCGACATACAGCCCCAAGGCGACGAGCAGCACGGTACCGAGCGTGCCGAAGTCGATTCCACGGCCCGGGATCACGTGCATCCGCGCGAGCATGTCGGCGATGTTGGCGTGGCCCGCCGCGCGCTGAGCCGCGATTACCTGGTCAGACGTCAGGCTCGGCGGAAGCTGCCGGCCAACCGCGCCGGAGAAGATGATGTCGGTCGCGCGCCCGAGGATCTTCGGCCCGATGACCATGAAGGCGACGCTGGTGACGCCCAGGCCGATCACCGCAGCCAGCCTCGCCCGCTCGGGCCGCAGGCGTCCCAGCAAGCGGCGCGCGGAGGGACCGAAGTTGAGCGGCTTCTCGGTCATGCCGGCTCCCCCGAACGGGCCGCCGAATTGGCGGGGCGGCGGGCGGTTCGGCGCGGTCAAGACCTGCTGATCCTTGGTCGCGGGTCGCTCGCTCATGCGGCGGCCTCCGCGGCAAGCTGCGACTGGACTATCTCGAGGTAGGTCGGGCAGTTCTCGAGCAGCTCGTCGTGGGTGCCCAGCCCGACGATAGTCCCGTCCTCGAGGACGATGATCTGGTCGGCGTCCTGGATCGTCGACACCCGCTGGCCCACGATCACGACGGCCGCCTGCGCGGTGTGGGGGCGGAGCGCGGCCCGAAGCCGGGCGTCGGTCGCCAGGTCGAGAGCCGAGAAGGAGTCGTCGAAGAGGAAGATCTCCGGCTTGCGCACCAGCGCGCGGGCGATCGCCAGCCGCTGCCGCTGGCCGCCGGAGACGTTCGTGCCTCCCTGGGCGATCGGGGCCTCGATCGCGCCCGGCATGGCCTCTACGAAGCCGCGCGCCTGGGCGATCTCGAGTGCCTGCCAGAGCTCCTCGTCTGTGGCTTGCGGATTTCCGTAGCGGAGGTTGCTGGCCACGGTGCCGGTGAAGAGGTACGGCTTCTGCGGTACCAGCCCGATCCGGCTCCAGAGGAGGTCGGGGTCGAGCTCGCGGACGTCGACCCCATCGACTTCGACCGTTCCGGAGGTGGCGTCGAAGAGCCGGCTCACCAGCGAGATCAGGGTCGTCTTGCCGGCCCCCGTGCTGCCGATGATCGCAGTGGTCCGGCCGGCGGTCGAGCGGAACGAGATGTTGTTCAACACCGGCGCGGCCGCACCCGGATAGCGGAACCCGACGTCGCGGAATTGGAGCTCGCCGTGCGCCCGCAGCTCGCGAATCGGTTTGGGTGGTGGGGTCACCGAGGACTTGGTGTCGAGTACTTCGGTGATGCGCTCGGCGCAGACAGCGGCGCGCGGAATCATGATCGCCATGAAGGTGGCCATCATCACCGAGGTCAGGATCAGCATCAGGTACATCAGGAAGGCGGTCAGGGCGCCGATTTGCATCTGGCCGCTGTCGACCCGTCCGGCGCCGAACCAGAGGACGGCGACGCTCGAGGTGTTGAGGATCAGCATCACCGTCGGAAAGATGAGGACCATCAGCCTTCCGGCCCCCAGCGCAGTCCCCGTGAGCTCCCGGTTAGCGGTGGCGAAGCGTCGAGTCTCGTCGCGCTCACGCACGAAAGCGCGGACGACGCGGATGCCGGACAGCTGCTCGCGGAGCACGCGGTTGACGAGGTCGATGCGCGCCTGCATGGCGCGGAATAGGGGCACCATCCGCGTGATGATCAGACCGATCGCGGCGACCAGGACCGGGATGCAAACGACCATCAGCCAGGAGAGGCCGACGTCCTGGCGGAGCGCCATGATGATGCCGCCCACACACATGATCGGCGCCGCGACCAGCATCGTGCAGGTCATCACGACGAGCATCTGCACCTGCTGGACGTCGTTCGTGTTGCGGGTGATCAGCGACGGCGCGCCAAAGAGGGATACCTCGCGAGTCGAGAAGGTCCCCACCTGGTGGAAGATCGCCGAGCGGACGTCGCGCCCGAAGCTCATTGCCGCCCTGGCACCGAAGTAGACCGCTGCTATCGCGCAGGCGATCTGGACCAGGGTCACCAGGAGCATCCAGCCGCCGGTCGTGAGGATGTAACCGGTGTCGCCCTTGGCCACCCCCTTGTCGATGATGTCGGCGTTGAGGCTCGGCAGGTAGAGGTTCGCGATGGTCGCCACCAGCTGCAGCGCGACGACGGCGCCGAGGATCGTCGTGTAGGGGCGCAGGTAGGTGCGGAGGAGCCGGATCAGCATTGTTCTCGCCTCACCGGGACCCCTGCCCTGGTCCGAGCGATAAGCGCGGCGCGATCGATGGCGGCGGGTTCGCCGATGGGTTGGGCCGAAGCAGGATCCACGCGAGCAACCTTAGTTGACTCCGCGCTGCGTCAACCTCAGTTGCTTGAGGGCCAGCCGGAGTCAAGCACTGGTCCGCGGTGGTCGGTGAACGGTAACCAGAATCTGTATGAAGTCTTCACGAAGCCGCATCGCTCGTAGAACCGGTGAGCGCCCTCCCGCTCGGGGCGGATTCCGCTCGTCAGCTCAATACCTTCGCAGCCGGCGCTTCTCGCCCATTCGACCGCCCGCTCCATGAGGGCCGTGCCGAGACGCCGTCGGCGCGCGCCTGAACGGACGATCATCGCCGTGATACGAGCAACCGGCCGCGGCCGGGCGATGGGAAACTGACTCGAAATTGCGAGGAGTCCAACCAGCGATGGCCCGTCAGCAGCGACGAACACTGTCTCGGAGCTGCGTGCCAATCGCACGCCAGCCTCGGATGCAGATAGTGGGTAGCCCAACTCTGAGAGCAGCTCCGCGATCTGCGGCGCATCCTCGTGAGCTGCCTCGCGGATCAGGATGGTCCTATCCACATCACGACCTTTCATTCCCTGACGGACTCCTCGCCGCAGTAACCAGAGAGGACCGGTCCGGTCAGGTTGACAGTAGACGGAACCCGACACCGAACCGCTCGTAAGTCTCAGCCGCTCGGCGATCGCAGCTGATGAGCGTGGCGCCGGCCGCAGCAGCGGTTGCGGCGACGAGCGCATCGTAGGCCGCCCCTCCCGTGATGCCTAACTCAGTCAAGCGGGAGAGCAGAGCTCGGTGGCCGCCCGGATCCAGTCCGATGTAGTCCTGGGGAAACCGTGCCGCCAGGAAGTCTCTCACCAGCTCGGCCGGGGCTCGATGCGGAGGTGGCAGCCTGGTCAGAACCGAAAAGGTCTCCACCGCACAGTGGGCGATCAGGCGGACGTCGCCGCCGACGGTCCGATCAGCGGCCGCGTGCTGCTCGTGCCACGACGCAAACGCTGCGACAGCCACACTGGAGTCGACCGCGGTCATCGCCGGGTGCGCTCAAGTGTTTCCCGAACCAGCCTCGCACTCAAGGACGGCAACCGCTCCTTTGGCACGGCCACTGGACCGTAACGCCGGCGAGCGAGATGCATTTCGACCGGTGCTACATAGATCTCCAGCCGGCCGTCGCGCAGCTCGACTTCCAGCGCCTGCCCGGGCTTGACGCCGAGTTCATCTCGGAGGGCTTTCGGCACCACGATTCGACCGGCGCCGTCGATGGTAGTTTTCATGGCATGACGCTACCATTGACAGCCCATTTAAGCCACAGCAAACGGAATTCGACCGATCGCGCCTACCAAGTTCTGGTCGCAGTGACCATAACGTTGTGCTAGGGTAACGGTCATGTCAACCAAAACCGGAGCGGGGACGGCCAAGGCCCTCGACCCCGGTCGCTATCCGGCCTTCGCGGTGACCGTCGACGTGGTCGTGCTGACGGTCGCCAGCGGTGCATTGCAGGCCGTGCTTATCCGCCGCGGCGTTCCGCCTTTCGCAGGCATGTGGGCCATCCCCGGAGGGTTCAAACGGCCGGATGAGACGCTGGACAAGGCCGCCTGGCGCGAGCTCAGCCAGGAGACGGGCGTCGACGGCGCCCGCCTGCTGACCCAATTCGGCGCCTACGGCGACCCCGGGCGCGACCCGCGGATGAACGTGGTGACCGTCGCCTACGTCGCCGTGCTCCGCCAGGTCACCGGCATCGCCGGCGGCAGCGACGCGGCGGCCGCGGCACTGGTTCCGGTCTCGGAAGTCCTCAGCGGCAAGGTCGAGCTCGCCTTCGACCATGCCCGGATCGTCCGCGATGCGGTCGACCGGGTGCGCGCCGACCTCGACCTGACAGGAGGCGCTACCGCATTCGTCGGCCCGACCTTCACGCTGGCCGAGCTCCGGGCGGTCTACGAGGCGGTCTGGGGCGTCCGCCTCGACGGGGCCAACTTCCGGCGCAAGGTGTTCGGCGACGAGGGCTGGGTCATCCCCACCGGTCGTCACGCGCGACCGGGCGCGAACGGAGGCAAGCCGGCCGAGCTCTATCGACCGGGCCCGCGCTGGAGGCAAGGCGGTCCGATCCGCCGGTCACCGCGAAAGGATGGAGGCAAGAAGGGCAGATGAAAGCTATCGTCTACGACCGATACGGGCCACCCGAGGTGCTTCGGCTCGAGGAGGTGGCGCGGCCGACACCAGAGCCAGGCGAGGTGCTGGTCAGGGTCCACGCCACCACCGTCAACCGGGCCGATGTCCACACCCGGGAGGCGAACCGCAGGGCCGGGCTGACGATGACCGTCCTGAGCCGCGCCATCTCAGGCCTACGCCGGCCGCGGCGGCGCATCCTCGGCAGCGAGTTCGCCGGCGTGGTCGAGGCCGTCGGCTCGGGGGTGACCGAGTTCGCCGTCGGGGACCGTGTGTTCGGGACGACCGGCTTGCGCTTCGGCGCCCACGCCGAGTACCTGACCATCTCCGCGACCGGGCGCATAACGACGATCCCGGAGGGTCTCGCATTCGAGGAGGCGGCCGCCATCTGCGACGGAGCTTTCAACGCCCTGCTCTGCCTAAAGCAGGCGGATCTCCGGCCCGGCCGGACGATCCTGATCTTCGGGGCCTCCGGGTCGATCGGAACCGCCGGCCTGCAGCTGGCCAAGCATTTCGGCGCCGACATCACAGCGGTCACCAGCACGAAGAACCTCGAACTGGTCACCTCGCTCGGTCCGAACCGGGTGATCGACTACTCGAAGGAGGACTTCACCGGCAACGGCAAGAGGTACGACGTGATCTTCGACGCCGTCGGCAAGCTGTCCTTCCGGCGCTGCCGCGACTCGTTGGAGGAAGGCGGCGTCTTCCTGCCGACCGACGGGCTGGAGAACCTCTTCCTCGCGATCCTGCACGCACGGAGCCGAGGCAAGCGGGTGGCCTTCCAGATCCCGCCGCGGCTACCGAGGGAGGACCTGCTCTTCGTCAAGCGGCTGGTCGAGTCAGGCGAGTTCAGGCCGGTGATCGACCGCAGCTACCCGCTGGAAAAGGTGGTCGAGGCCTCCCGCTACGTCGAGACGGAGCGGAAGAGGGGGAACGTCATCCTGACAGTCCTACCCGCGGCCAGCGCCTGAACCTCAGCCGGTTTTCGGACGAGATCTGCTGGTCGGTGTTTGACTGTTGACGGGCGTGACGGCTACGCTCCGAACAATCCAGCAGCTTTCCAGCGCGACTTGAAAGCAGCATCGACTCGCGCCTCGTCATGCGCGCCTAGTTTGATCGACATTTCCTAATAGTCGGTAACGTGTGCCGAGCGTGTGCCACGCAGGTCACGACGACGGCCGAAGAGGCGGCGCGGTGCCCCACGAACCGGAGGAGATCGAACACAATGAAGCAGCTTGCAGCGCCGTTCAACACCGGCCCCCGCATCTGCAAACCACCGCCTACGCGGCTGAAGAACGGCCGGAAAGAACCTCTTTGGATTTCAGTGGGCGGCCTGAGGTGCTTCGTCAGGGAAACGACTGATCAAGACGAAGTAATAGAGCACCAGGGTCGCAACGAGCTGAATAACAAACGAAGCGAGGTTGACGCGCCCGATGTTGTACATCAGAGAGAAAACAACACGCAGGGCGAGCACCTGGATGACCAGGCGGCGGCCGCTGTGATCGTCCCGCGTCATCTGCCATGCACCAAAGAGTCCAAGTAGGTGAGCAAGCTCGAGCAGGACCCATCCAATGAGGGCGAGGACAAGGATGCCCGGGTGTCCGGTGCTGCCGATACGCAACAGCGATGGAAGGTCTGCCGATAGGGCAATCAACAAAAGCACAAAAAGAACGATGACGATCCAGCCAATGAACTTGGCGGAGATCCTTAGGTTGCGTGGCGCGTTCCTTCGGTTGATGAACGTCGGTTCGACAAGGAAATCGAGAAAGGAAAGCCAGCCCATGGTTAACC
>Ga0209805_1002443_pt1 | contig 10817 bp, 8 predicted proteins | sample GraSoiAngelo_148_FD_185905 | JGI IMG/M metagenome (GOLD analysis project Ga0209805, IMG submission 185905) | Grasslands soil microbial communities from the Angelo Coastal Reserve, California, USA - 14_1009_09_20cm (SPAdes) (version 2) | ecosystem: Environmental > Terrestrial > Soil > Grasslands ... | reverse complement strand
GTCGTCGGGGGTCGGCCCAAGCCCACCGCACACCAGAATCCGCGCCAGGCTCTGTCGCTCCGTGTGGTCCTGGATGGCCGCCACGATATCCTCGTCCGTGTCGCCGACCACCGTGATCACGCGCGCCGGATAGCCGAGGGCAAACAGGCGGCCGGCCAGCCAGTTCGAGTTGGTGTCGACCGTGAAGCCCCGGAGCAGCTCGTTGCCGATCGCGATGATGCTCGACTCCGGCATCGGAGCCATCATAATTGCGGCAGGCCGTGCCCAAATATACCTACGAACGCAGCAAGGGCGTCGAGACAATCGCGTGGCGCGAGTTTCCCCTCGGCAAGGGCATTGCGCTCTCCCTGCTCGACGAGCAGTCGGCGCCAGCACGCCAGGTCGGCGGGCAGGCGCTCCTCGACACACTCAACCAGGCGGTCGAGCTCCCCGCCTGCCGCCTGACGGTCGCCGACCGGCCGCAGAGACACCGCACCCGGGAAGGCCGGCTCGAGCTCAAGACCTACGGGTATTACCGGGTCGCCTGGGATGACGGCCAGCCTCAGCGCGGAACCATCCGGATCTACAACCTGACGGCCATCCGCCGTCAGGTGCTGGCGCCGAAAGTCTTCCTGGAGACCTTGCTGCACGAATGGGTCCACCACTACGACTTCACCGGCCTCGGACTGGACCGCTCACCGCACACCTCGGGTTTCTTCGCCCGGGTGCGCTCGGTGGCGGAGACACTGGGAGTCGGTTTCGTGGCGCCCCCCAAACGAGATCAGACGTCGCAACCCGCGGATGACGTCATGGTCCAGCCGGATCGGCTGCGTCCTGGCGGGGTGGCCCCGCCGCAGTGGATCCGCGAGCAGATCGCCTCGATCTTTGGCGGCGGCCGCGGCCGCTAGAATACTGCGGGCGCGTTAGGCGCTCGGAGGACGAAGCATCAGCGACTCGACGGCGACGACCATCCTCGCGCTGGTAACCATCGGCGCGCTGGTTGCCCTGGCATACGGTGGACTGCTGGCCCGCTGGGTCCTCTCGGCCGACCCTGGCAATGCCACCATGGCCCGGATCGCCCATGCCATCCAGGAAGGAGCCGCGGCCTACCTCAACCGCCAGTACACGACGATCGCCGTCATCGGCGTGTTACTGGCGCTCGTGATCACCCTGACCATCGAGCCGCGACCGCTCACCGGCATCCTCTACGTGGTGGGCGCAGCTTGCTCAGCTCTCGCCGGCTACGTGGGGATGGGGGTCTCGGTCCGGGCCAACGTTCGCACTGCCCAGGCCGCTACCGGTGGCCTGGACCGGGCCCTGCGGCTTGCGTTTCGCGGCGGGGCCGTCACCGGGCTTTTTGTAGTGGGCCTCGGCCTGCTGGGCGTCACGGTCTCCTACTGGATCTTCCACCAGCCCCGGGCGCTTGTTGGTCTGGCCTTCGGCGCCAGCCTGATCAGTGTCTTCGCCCGGCTGGGCGGGGGGATCTACACCAAGGCCGCAGACGTGGGCGCGGACCTGGTCGGGAAGGTGGAGGCCGGTATCCCCGAGGATGATCCCCGCAACCCAGCCGTGATCGCCGACAACGTGGGTGACAACGTGGGGGATTGCGCCGGCATGGCCGCCGACCTGTTCGAGACCTATGCGGTGACGGCGATCGCGGCCATGCTGCTGGGCAGCCTGCTCTTTCCCAATCAGGTCAAGTTCGTCCTGTACCCGCTGATCCTGGGCGCGATCTCGATCGTCGCCACCATCGTCGGAACGCTCTTCGTACGTCTGGGGCGCAGTACCTGGATCATGGGAGCGCTGTATCGGGGTCTGGGGGTGAGCGCGGTGCTTGCGCTCGCCGGATTCCTTGCCGTCACCGCGCTTCTCGGACTGAACATCAACCTATTCTGGGCCGCCCTGGCCGGGGTGGTGGTCACGATTGCCATCGTCGGGATTACGGAATTCTTCACCAGCGCCGACTACCCGCCGGTGCGGTTGATCGCGCAAGCGTCGACCACGGGCCACGCGACGAACATCATCGCCGGCCAGGCGATCGGCATGCTCAGCACGGCATTGCCGGTGATCGTGATCGCCGGCGGGATTCTGGTTTCCTACTTCCTCAACCAGCCACCGCTCCATCATCCCCTGGGAGTACCCGACAATTCAGGCCTCTACGGTGTGGCGATTGCGGCCATGGCGATGCTGTCGATGACAGGGATCATCGTGGCCATCGACGCCTACGGTCCGATTACGGATAACGCCGGCGGCATTGCCGAGATGGCCAACCTGCCCGAGAGCGTGCGCAAGATCACCGATCCGCTCGACGCCGTGGGCAACACCACCAAGGCGGTGACCAAGGGATATGCCATCGGATCCGCCGGTCTGGCCGCCCTGGTGCTGTTCTCCTCCTACACCCAGGAGGTGGGCCCCGCCGGCCCGGTTTCCTTCAGCCTGACCGATCCCCTGGTTATCGTCGGCCTCTTCCTGGGAGGCATCCTGCCCTTCCTCTTCGCGTCCCTGAGCATGCTGGCGGTCGGGCGGGCCGCGGGTCAGGTGGTGCTCGAGGTCCGGCGGCAATTCCGTGAGATCAAGGGCCTGATGGAAGGCACGGCCATGCCCGAGTACGGGCGGGCGGTCGATCTGGTGACGCGGGCGGCACAGCGCGAGATGATCGTCCCCGGCCTGATCCCGGTGGCGGCTCCGCTCCTGGTGGGATTCATCCTGGGGCCCAAGGCCCTGGGGGGGATGCTGATCGGGAGCATCGTCACCGGCATATTCCTGGCCATCCAGATGACCTCTGGAGGCGGCGCCTGGGACAACGCCAAGAAGTACATCGAAGACGGTCACTTCGGAGGCAAGGGCACAGCCGCCCACGCCGCGGCGGTCACCGGCGACACGGTGGGGGACCCCAACAAGGACACCGCCGGGCCGGCCATCAACCCGATGATCAAGGTGGTCAACATCATCGCCATCCTGATCGCACCGACGATCGCGACGACCAGCCTGATTCACTAAGCGGGCGTCTGCTCCGTTCCCCGCCCGGATTTCTTCGCATAAACTAATTCCATGGACGAATACCAGGTTGAGATGAACGACTTGCGCCATCGGATTGCCCGGCTCAAGCTCGACCGCGCTTCGGCGGTGCTGATCGAGGAACTGGAAGCTCAGCTCAGGATCCTCAAAGCCATCTACGACTCGACCTCCGCCCTCTTCGTGGCGGGTGAGGGTGACCGGCGGCTGCAGGCCAGTTTTCGCGAGCTCGACCTCGGAAACTGGACGTTTGAGAATGTCTATTTCTATGTCTACGAGGAGGCGGTCGCCCTGGACCCCGAGGGCCACGACCTGGCCTCCAGGATCGAAGCCCACGACTATGGCGCCTCGCTGCGCACCGGTACCCCTCAAAGCGCCGCAGCCGGAGGCTGAAGCGACCGGGGAAACAAAAAGAGGGGCCGGGGTGGGCCCCTCTTGCTGAGCCGGGACTAACTAGTCGTTCGTCTCGACGTCGCTGTTGCCGTGGCCCGCGCTATGCGCCTGGCCATTCTGCTTGTCGGCCTTTTCCGCTTTGTCAGCGGTGTCGGCCTTGTCGGCTGCGTCGGTCTTGTCGGTCGCGTCCGCTGTCTCGGTTTCGGTCGCCGAGCTGGTGGACGTGGTCGCGTTCGACGCGGCGGTCTTGCAGACGGCACCGATCTGCGCCATAAGCTTGCCGTGATAGCTCTTGGCAAGCCGCGTGCTGCCGTTGCTCGTCGTCAGGCCGCCGTTGGTGGTCAGCGCGAACTGCTTGTGCTGCGCAAACCAGGAGACACATTCGCCCTGGTTCTTGAACTGCGTTGTCGGCAGCGCCGGAGCGCCCGGCAGCGCTGTCAGCGAAAGCCCGTTGAACGTGACGTTGGTCGTCGCGCCGTTCACCGGGGTGGTGTTGTTGGCGTTGGTAGCGGCATATGCACCAGCGGCGCCCAGCGTGAGCGCGCCGGCGGCAACGACGCCCGCCACCTTCACCTTCGAGATAGCCGAGATACGAAACATTGCGTTCAGGTCCTCCTATGAATGGGATCGATGAACCTGCTATAGAAAACGGCGCCCTCCTGGGAGGCCGTACGGCGCCGGTCGGGTTGTTACCCGGCGAAGGGCTGGCGCCGGTGCCTGTGTAACGGAGCCGTCGCGCGCCGGACGGTATCCTGAAACGGCCCATGCGGCCGCGTATTCGGGTCGATCTGCAGCGAGACGGCGCGGCCAGTCCCGAGCCCGGGTCGTGGCGTCGGGAGCTGCTCCTGGTCCTGGTCTTCGTCGGGGGTGCCACAAGTCTCGGGATCGAGTTCGCCGCTGCCCGCCTGCTGGCGCCGTTCTTCGGTCAGTCCCTATTCATCTGGGGGATCCTGATCGGGCTCATCCTTATCTATCTGACGGTCGGCTACTACGTCGGTGGACGGGTGGCAGACCGCCGGCCCGATCCGATCCTCCTCTACCAGATCACGGCGGCCGCCGGGCTGGCCACCGGCTTGATTCCCCTCGTATCGCGGCCCATCCTGCTGCTTTCGCAGACCGGCTTCTCCCAGCTGTCGCTCGGACTCGTGCTCGGGACCCTGCTCGCGGTGGTCGTGCTCTTCGCCGTCCCGGTGATCCTCCTCGGGATGGTGTCTCCGTTCGCGATCCGGCTGCGGATCAAGGATGTCCAGACGGCCGGCAACGCCGCCGGCGCGGTCTACGCACTCTCCACCCTGGGCAGCATCGTCGGAACGTTTGTCCCCGTCTTCTGGCTGATCCCGACCTACGGGACACGCCCCACGCTATACATCCTCGCCGTGCTCCTCGGTCTGGTGTCGGCGGTCGGACTCTGGGGACCACCCCGCCGCCGCCTCTACCTGCTGATTCCGCTCGCCATCATTGGCCTGGCCCTGCTCCAGCATGGCGCTGGGATTCGCTCGGCATTCTTCGGTGAGCGGATCTACGAGACGGAGTCCGCGTACAACTACATACAGGTGGTCCGTGAAGGTACACATACCGATCTCCTGCTAAACGAGGGCCAGGCTATCCACTCGATTTACGACCCGACCACCCTCTACACCCATGGTTACTGGGACGACTTCCTGCTCGCCCCACTCTTTGGCTCCAGCGCTCAGCCCGGGCGGATCGCCCTGATCGGACTGGCCGGCGGCACGATCGCGCGCCAGTTCACCAGTATCGACGGGCCAGTCGCTATAGACGGGGTGGAGCTCGATCCAAAAATCGTCGAGGTCGGCCGGCGCTTCTTCGCCATGAACGAACCGAACCTAAACGTGATCGTGGCCGATGGTCGGTACTGGCTTGCAACCAATGACCGCCGGTACGACGTGATCGGGGTGGATGCCTTCCGCCAGCCGTACATCCCCTTCTACCTGACCACCAGGGAGTTCTTCACCAGCGCCAGAGACCACCTGACCGATGCGGGAGTGGTCGCCATCAACGTCGGCCGGACCACGACCGATTACCGGTTAGTGGACGCGCTGGCGGGCACCATGCGGTCGGTCTTTCCAAGCGTCTTCGTGGTGGACACGGGGAGCGGCTTCACCGAGAGCGTGGTCTACGGCACCCGCCTGCCGACAAGCGTGGACGCGTTCCGGCAGCGGGCACTGGCCAGCGGCAACCCCAGGCTCAGGCCGATCATCGAAGAAGCGCTCAGCACCGGGAATCTGCGCGAGGTGCGGCCGGGCGGCATCGTCTTTACCGACGACCTGGCTCCGGTCGAGCGCATGATCGACCAGATCATCCTCGGATACATCCGCGGTTCGCGCTGACAGGGCCTTCTATAATTCAGGTACGGTCACTCAGCTCAACGAGGCAACTGTCCTCTCGGCGCTGACCACGGTCAAGGACCCCGAGCTGAACCGGGGGATGGTCGAGCTCAAGATGATCAAGGACATCACCGTCCTTGATCCCCAGACCATCGGCCTGACGGTGGTTCTGACCACGCCTGCCTGCCCGCTCAAGAACCGAATCCACGACGACATCGACGCCGCCCTGGCCGTCCTCCCCGGGTCGCCAAAGGCCCAGATCAAATGGGACTCGATGGTCTCAAGGACGGGCGGCATCCCGAACAAGCAGCAGGTGGAAGGGGTCAGGAACATCATCTCGGTGGGGGCCGGGAAGGGCGGGGTGGGCAAGTCGACCTGCGCCGTCAACGTCGCCATCGCGCTCTCCCAGCTCGGGGCTCGCACCGGGGTCCTGGACGCGGACGTCTACGGCCCGAACGTCCCGATCCTGCTCGGGGCCGAGCACGAGAAGCCGATGGCGGAGAACGAGAAGATCATTCCCATCCAGCGCTATGGGATCAAGATGATCTCCCTTGGCTTCTTCATAGAACCGGACAAGCCGGCCATCTGGCGCGGGCCGATGCTGTCCGGGGCCGTCCGCCAGTTCCTGTTCGACGTCAACTGGGGCGAGCTCGACTACCTGGTCGTCGACCTGCCGCCAGGAACCGGCGACGTGCAGCTAACCATGTCCCAGAGCATCCCGATGACGGGGGCGGTCGTCGTATCCACCCCGCAGGATGTCTCGACCGCCGACGTAGGTCGGGCCATCCAGATGTTCAACACGCTCAAGGTTCCAAACCTCGGCCTGATCGAGAACATGAGCTACTTCCTCTGCCCGCACTGCGGGGAACGGACCGAGATCTTCGGCCACGGCGGCGCCAAGGCGCTCGCCGAGCGGATGAACATCCCCTTCCTGGGCGAGATCCCGCTCGACCATCGCATCCGCGAGGGTGGGGGCCAGGGTGTCCCGCTGATGGTCAGCGATCCGGATTCACCGCTCGCCCAGGTCTACCGCGATGTCGCCTCCTCGCTGGCGGCGCAGGTTAGCGTCCGCAACTTCAAGCAGGCGAGCTTCATACCTCTGAGGACGATTTAGCGCTTGCCAACCCGCCGGCGCCTGATTGCGGTCTGCGGCGAATCAGACCCTCAGACGTCACTGGCGGAGCTGGCTTTCTCGGTGGGGAAGGGGATCGCCGAGCGCGGTGCGGTTCTAATCTGCGGCGGGCTGACCGGTGTCATGGAGCACGCCGCGCGTGGCGCCCGAGCCGGTGGAGGGACCACGGTCGGGTTGTTGCCGGGTGATGACGCGGGCGACGCCAACCCGTACATCGACATTCCTATCGCCACCGGGCTTGGCCACGGCCGCAACGCGGTGATCGCGCTGGCCGCCGACGGCGTGATCGCGATCGGGGGTGGGCTCGGTACCCTCTCAGAAATCGCCCTGGCCCTGCGCAACCGGCGGCCGGCGATCGGGTTGCGGACCTGGCGTTTCGACCGGGAGCAGCAGGTTGAGCCTGCTCTGCCCGTGGCAGGTACCCCAGAGGAAGGCCTTGCCTGGCTGTTCGAGCGCCTGAAATGAGCTCCGGTCACCAGCTCGATGAGCGCGTACGGCAGCTCTTCAAGCAGACCTACAATTACCCGCCGACGGCGGTCGCTGTGGCTCCGGGCCGCATGAATGTCATCGGCGAGCACACGGACTACAACGATGGGTTTGTTCTCCCGGCGGCGATCGATCGATTCGTGGCTGTCGCGGCCCGGCAGCGACGCGACGGCGGCATCCAGCTGATCAGCGATCGCTATTCGGCGCCGGTCACGCTCGAGGCGTTACCTGCGGTCAGGCGCGGAGACTGGGCCGACTATGTGATCGGCGTGTCGCGCCAGCTCGACGACCGCCTTGGCCCCGCCGGCGGGTTCGACCTGGCGGTGGCCAGCGATCTGCCGGTCGGCTCGGGACTGAGTTCCTCGGGTGCGCTCGAGGTGGCGACGGCCGCGGCCCTGCTGGCGAGCCGCGGGGCTGAGCTCCCGGCGCTGGAGGTGGCACGCCTCTGCCAGGCGGCTGAGAACGAGTTCGTGGGCGCCCGGACCGGGATCATGGACCAGTTTGCGGCTGCACTCGCCCGGGCCGGCAACGCCATGCTCCTGGATTGCCGCTCCCTTAGCTTTCAGGCCGAACCTCTGCCGGACGCGCGCTTCAGCTGGTTGCTGGCGGACACCCGGATCAAGCACGAGCTGGCGGGTTCGACCTACAACCGGCGGCGCGAGGAGTGCGAGGCGGCGGCCCATTCCCTGGATCTGCCGAGCCTGCGCGACGCGGCCGAAGCTGACCTCGACCGCCTGACCGACGAGGTCCAGCGACGGCGCGCCCGGCACGTGATATCGGAGAATGCTCGGGTGCTGGCCGCCGCCGACACGCTGAGCAGGCGTGCGACTCGGTCCCTGGGTCCGTTGATGTATGCCTCGCACGAGAGCCTGCGCAACGACTTCTCGGTAAGCAGCCAGGAGCTGGACAGCCTGGTGATGCTCGCTGCGGAGGTCTCCGCGGTGGTGGGCGCTCGGATGATGGGCGGGGGCTTCGGCGGCTGCGCCATCATCCTGGTCGAGTCGGCGGGCCTGGAGGAGCTCGAGGACCACCTCCGTGACGGTTACCAGGAACAATTTCACCGCGCCCCCGAGTTCTACCGTGTCCGTACGGTTGACGGCGCGCTGGCGGCGGGTCGTTGAGGTTGGCTGCGTGGCGCTGAACGACTGCCTCTCGCTCTTCCCGGTCCAGGCGCTCAACCGGCAGCAGCTAACCGCGGGCTGGCGGATGGCCATCGCCACCCTCGGCGAGGGCGAGGACCGGGGTTTCGCCCGGTCCGACTTTGATGACGACGCCTGGGGCCCGGCCGAGGTGCCTCGACTGCACGGTGCGACCGCGGGCAACGAGTCCGTCTGGTATCGGGTGCGCTTTCCCAGGCCCAAGCACCGGCAGCGGACGCTCGTACGCTTCGAGGGGGCGTTCCTGGTCGCGAACGTCTGGCTGAACGGCCGCCTGCTGGGAAGCCATTACGGCTACTTCGCCCCCTTCAGCTTCGATGTCTCGTCCTTCTTGCTCGATGAGAACGTGCTTGCCGTATGCATCGAGGCGCCGGTTGAGCTCGACCTTCCCTCAAAGCGACACGTGATGGGGGTCTTTAACGACTGGGACTGCAAGCCCTATCCCAACCAGGAGCTCGGCAAGCTGCCGGAGCAATTCGTCTGGCACGTTCCCATGGGGCTGTGGCGGCCGGTGATGCTCGAACAGGTGGGACACGTGGTCGCGGAATGGATCCATTGCGTTCCGCGAGTCGAGATCAGTGACATGGCTCGCCTGGAGCTGCGCATGCGGCTGCGCAACCTGGATGGGCGGATCATGACCGGCGAGCTGGGGATCCGCGTTTCCCCTGATAACTTCACGGGAGCCGCCGCGCTCGAGATGAAACGCGCCATCCGCCTGAACGGCCACGAGGTCCAGGACATCACGGTGGAGCTGGCCCTGCCTCATCCGCAGCTGTGGTGGCCGTGGGCGCACGGAGAACCGGCGCTCTACCTGGCCGAGGTTCAGGTGATGGCTGACGACCGGAGCAGCGCCAGCATCCGGCAGACGTTCGGCATCCGCGACATCAGCCTTAAGACGCGGGCGGAAGGCTGGATCTTCGCCGTCAACGGGCGCGACATTTTCATGCGCGGCGCCAACTACTGCAGTGAATTCTTCCTGGATGCCGCCACCGACGAGATCCTCAGTCAGGACCTGACCCTGGCTCGCGAGGCGAACATGGACATGCTCCGGGTGCACGCTCACATCGAGCCGGGCTCCCTGTATGAGGCTGCCGACCGGCGTGGCTTGCTCCTCTGGCAGGACCTTCCCCTGATCTTCTCCTATGTCCACCGGGCCGACGCCCGGTCCGGCGCCTTCTTCCGAGAGGCGGTCCTCGCCCAGCTGGAGGAGGTGGTGCACATGCTCTACAACCATCCCTCGGTCGCCTGCTACGCGGCTCACAACGAACCCCCCTGGTGTGCCGGGTTTGCCTGGTTGGGCGAACGCCACGTCGAGCAGCTCAACCGCGACGTCGACGAGGAGGCGGCTGCCCGATTGCGTCAGCTCGATCCCTCGCGCCCGGCGCTCAGCGCGTCGGGCGACCGGGACCGGCACCTCTACCACGGCTGGTACTACGGGCAGTGGCAGGACCTGGCGATTCAGAATCCGGTGTTCGTCAGCGAGGTCGGGGCGCAATCGCTGCCGAACCCGAATTCACCCGTCTGGCGTCACCTCAACCGGAGCTGGCCGATCGCGGAAGACGACCAGGGCTGGCGGTACGCCGGCTACCAGCCTCGGGAGTGGATCAGGAGCGGGATCGGGCCGCCCTCCAAGCACCCCAGCCGCGAGGCCTATATCCGCGCCAGCCAGGACTATCAGGCCCACCTGCTGCGGTTCGCCATCGAACGTTTTCGCCGGCAGAAGTTCGCCATCTGCGGGGGCGTCCTGGTCTTCCAGCTGGTTGATGGCTTTCCTGGCATCACCTGGGCGATCGTCGACCATGCTCGCCGGCCGAAGCGCGCCTATCGGGCGGTGGCCGAGGCCTTCGCGCCCCTGCTGCTGGTGGCGGACCTGCCCCAGGAGCACACCGCCGTGGACGGGCTCCTGATGCGACTGCCTCGCGCCCGGCCGCAGCATATGCGGATCGTATGCATCAACGATGACCCTGGGCTGCGCGGCCATGCCCGCCTCCAGTGGCGCATCGTCCGGGAGCACGCCCGCCAGATCCCCTGGTGGCGCCGGCTGCGCGGGTATTTTGCCCGGCACCGGTTCCGCGGTGAGGAGTCGATCGAGCTGCCCGGTTTCGACGAGCCGGCTGCCGTCCTGGCCGAGCCGGTGGTTCGCCTGCACGCCGACGGGCTTTACCGGCTCTCCGCTGAGCTCGAGATATCCGGTCAGGTGGTGGCGCAGCTGGAGCAGCGCTTCCTGGTCGGCGACCCGGCGCGGGAGTCGGGCGTCAGCGAAGCTGAGCTGGAGCCGGAGCCTGATCTGGCGCATGAGGCTCAACTGGC
>Ga0209805_1002442_pt1 | contig 10820 bp, 10 predicted proteins | sample GraSoiAngelo_148_FD_185905 | JGI IMG/M metagenome (GOLD analysis project Ga0209805, IMG submission 185905) | Grasslands soil microbial communities from the Angelo Coastal Reserve, California, USA - 14_1009_09_20cm (SPAdes) (version 2) | ecosystem: Environmental > Terrestrial > Soil > Grasslands ... | reverse complement strand
GACGCGATCTCGTCCGAGTTCATCGTCTGGATCGAGTCGACGACCGCGAAGATCGGGCGCACCCGCCGGATCGCCTCGATCACCGAACCGAGATCCGTCTCGGCGAGGACGAGGATCCCGTCGCTCGCGATGCCGAACCGCCGCGCGCGCATCTTGATCTGCGCCGCGGATTCCTCGCCCGACACATAGAGAACGGCGCCCTTCGCGGCGAGCGCTGCGGACGCCTGCATCAGGAGGGAGCTCTTGCCGATGCCCGGATCGCCGCCGAGGAGCACGCACGATCCCTGCACGATCCCGCCACCGAGCACGCGATCGAACTCCCCGATGCCCGTGACCATGCGCTCCTCGGCATCGGCGGGGACATCGCCGAGCGCGATCGGCGCTCTCGGCGCGCGCGCGAGGCCGCGGCCTTTGGAGGGCGCGACGACCCGCTCCTCGACGAACGTGTTCCAGCCGTCGCAGGACGGGCACCGGCCGATCCACTTCGGCGACTGGAATCCGCACTGCTGGCAGAGGAACGCGGACTTCGGACGAGGGGGCATCCAAGCAAGTATCGGCCCGAACTTGACTTGGCCGGATCGTCCGCTGGACTGGCAGCATGGAGCTCGACCCGCACCTCCTGCACGTGGCCATCCGGTGGGTTCACATCGCCGCGATGGCGACCGCCTTCGGCGGAGCCGTCAGCGTCCTCGCGCTCGCCATACGGCCCGGCTCTCTTGCCGCAGGCGCGGTCGTCGGTGTCGCCCTGCGCTACGAATGGATCTTCTGGGCCGCGGCAGGGGTGCTCGCGATGACCGGCATCGGCAACCTGGCGGCATTCGGCGCGGACCTCGCGGGGCCGTCGACGCCCTGGGGCGCGACCCTGGTGCTCAAGCTCGGATCGGTTCTCGCGCTCGTGGTCTTCTCGCTTCCGCGCACGCTCGCCGTCGCGCGCCTCGCTGGACCGACCGAGGTGATCACGACCGGTGTTGTCACAAGACTGCGAAATCTCTACGGGACGACGACGGGGGCATTCGCAGTCATCCTCGGCCTCGCGGTCTGGCTTGCGCACGGCTAACGCGATGAAGCTGGTGACGTGGTCGCTCGCGACTTTCCACGCGACCACATTCGTCCTCGCGATCGTCCTATTCGCCTACTCGGGCGGCGGGCTCGGCGGCGCGCTGAGCGGACTCAACACCTTCGTCGGCCTTGGGCTCTTCGTGGCGCTCTGGGCGACGACCTACTTCACCACTTCAAAAGCGCTCGCCGGTCTCGATCTCATCGGTTCCGCCCGTGACCGGGAGGGGTACGTGCGGCGCACCCTGCGGTGGGGCTCAAGAAATGGGATGGCGTTCCTTGCGATCCTCGGCATCGTCGCCCTTTTCGCGGCGGTCTCGAACACGCGGCCGGGACAAGTCGCCTCGGGCATCCTCTTTCCGGCACTATTCGTCGCTCCGATCGCGCTCGTCGTTTCGGCCGCCGTCGGTGGCGCGGTCGGCGTGATCTTTGGCTTCATCGACCTCGCCCTCTTCGGTCTCGCCGGTCTGGGCGGAAAGGACTCCGAGCCGACGGTCTAGCTCGAGAGGTCGTAGTCGTCGGGGACGATGTGGATCCAGGTGAGGCCGGGTTTGAGCAGGATCGCCGCACCGGCCGAGTCGGTGAACCGATACAGGTCCATGGTTCCGTTGCGAGTCCAGGTGCCGTCGAATCTCTTGCCGTCACGCAGGATGACCACCGTTCCGGTGCCCGTTGCGCGGAAGTCGACGGACGGCGCGCCCGTGACGTCCGCGGTCCCCGGAATCTCCTTTACCTCGGTCTTGATGACGACGACGTTGTCCGGCATGACTTCCTTCTTCGCATCGGCATCCATCGTCATCGCACCACCCTGCGTCCGGTGGTATGACGCCGAGGCCGCATCGAACGCGTAGCTCACCTTCCCCGCCCCGGTATACGGCACGACGAGCGACGTCGCGTCCTTTCCGGCGGCCTTTCCGACCGATGCGTCGAATTGCATCGCGGGGACGTCGACGCGAGCGCGCCCGGCGTCGCCTGCCGCCGCGCGGATCTTCTCGCCGGAGGTGTATGCGTTGTACGGCGCGACCTTGCCGGCGACGCGCTCGAACGCGTCGGCGTGCTGGAACTCGTCGATGTCGACGAACGATCCGCTCTTGGCCGCGTCGCGCACCATTTGCGTGACGGACTCAGAGGCCCCGACGTGCGCGAGGATGGCGTGCAACGCCGGTAGATAGTTCAAGTCGGACTGCCGCGCGCTCCGCACCGGGCCGACCTTCGCGGGATCCTCGGACTGGAACACGAGCGCGTACCGGGTGATCCCGCCTTCGACGGGGATCTCGAGGACCAGGTCTGCTTGTGACATCCCCGATTGCGGCCGGGCTGCGGGGTCGTTCGCGACTTTGATCACGAGCGGCCGGTTGTGGATGGCGTCGGCATTCGGTGCCGGCGTGCCGCGAAGGGGCCAGACCGCCGGCGTCGACGGGGCACCGATCGGAACGGCGCCGCCGGGGCCGCCACCGCCGCATGCGGCGAGGATCGCCGCGATCAGAACGAACGCGCGTCGCATGTGTCGCGCAGGGTGCAACCGTTGTGCCGCCTCGCGCTAGGACGGTTCGGGGACGGGTTGCTGGATCACGAGGATCGGATAACCGTCGGGGTCCTGGACGTACGCGATCCGTTCTCCCCACGGCCGATCCTTCGGCTCGGCCAGCCCGCGGACCCCGCGCTCGAGGAGCTTCGTGTAGAGCGCATCCAGGTCGTCGACATACGTGCAGAGGACGAAGGTGGCCGGCAGTCCTGTTCTCACGGGGAGGCCGTAGTCGTCGCTGTTCGGGCGCCCGAGCCCGAGACCCGATCCATCGCGCACGAGGTACGCGAACTCCAGAGGACCTTCGTCGGGCCAGCGGAACTTCAGCGTGAAGCCGAACTCGTCGCGATAGAAATGAAGCGATCGCTCGAGGTCTGCGCAGTGGATGATCGGAAAGGTGTCCATCGCCGCCGACGGGCGGCGCTACGGCGCGACCGGTTCCGGCTTGCGCTCCTCGGCCTCGGTCTTCTCGATGACGAGCTTGCCTTCGACCGGGTTGATGCGCACGGTATCCCCCGCGTGGAACTTGCCCTGAAGGAGCATCTCCGCGAGCGGGTCCGCGATCTCGTTCTGGATCGACCGCGCCAGCGGGCGCGCTCCGAAGTTGGAGTCGTAGCCGACGGTGGCGATGTGGTCCTTGGTCGCGTCCGTGACGACGAGGGTGATCTCCTGCGACGCGAGCTGCTTGCGCACGCCGACAAGCTCGAGCTCGACGATCTTGCGGATCTCTTCCTTGTTCAGCGGCTGGAAGACGACGGTCGCGTCGATCCGGTTCAGGAACTCCGGCCGGAAGAAGCGCTTCATCTCTTCCTGGACGCGCTCCTTCATGCGCTCGTAGGCCGCCGTCACATTCGGGTCGTCGCCCCCTTCAGCCTTTGCGCGAAAGCCGAGCGCGGACTCGCTCTTCAGCAGCTTCTGCGCGAGGTTGCTCGTCATGATGATGATGGTGTTGCGGAAGTCGACGCTCCGCCCCTTCGCGTCCGCGAGCCGGCCTTCGTCGAAGACCTGCAGCAGCATGTTGAACACCTCGGGGTGGGCCTTCTCGATCTCGTCGAGGAGGATCACGCAGTACGACTTGCGACGCACCGTCTCCGTGAGCTGGCCGCCCTCTTCGTAGCCAACGTACCCGGGCGGCGAGCCGACCAGGCGCGACACGTTGTGCCGCTCCATGTAGTCGGACATGTCGATCTTCACCGTGTTGTCGACGCTGCCGAACATGAACTCAGCAAGCGAACGCGCCAGATGTGACTTGCCGGTGCCTGTCGGACCGACGAAGAAGAACACACCGATCGGACGGCGCGGGTCCTTGAGGCCGGCGCGGGCGCGCCGGACGGCGCGGGCGATCGTCGTGACGGCCACGTCCTGCCCGATGACCTTTGCGTGGAGAGCCTCCTCCATCTTGAGGAGCTTCTGGGTTTCCTCTTCGGCGAGCTTCCTCACCGGGATTCCCGTCCACATAGAGACGACCTCGGCGATGTCCTCGTCGGTGACTTCCGGACGCTTCTGAGACTGCGCCAGAAGCCAGTCGGCCTTGGCCTGCTGGAGCTTGTCCTGCTGGGCACGCTCCTGCTGGCGGAGGGTCGAGGCGAGCTCGTACTGCTGCGCTTCCATCGCCTGCTCTTTTTCGGTCACGACGCGGTCGAGGTCGCGCTGCGCGTCCTTCACGTCCGTCGGGACGGTCGAGTAGCGGAGGCGAACGCGGCTCGCGGCCTCGTCCATGAGATCGATCGCCTTGTCCGGCAGGAACCGGTCGGTGATGTAGCGGGACGAAAGCTCGGCCGAGGCCTTCACCGCGTCTTCGGTGATCGAGACCTTGTGGTGATCCTCGTAGCGCGAGCGGATCCCCATGAGGATCGCCTGCGTCTCTTCGATCGAGGGCTCTTCGACCATGACCGGCTGGAACCGGCGCTCCAGGGCGGCGTCTCGCTCGATGTACTTGCGGAACTCGTCCAGGGTCGTCGCGCCGATGCACTGGAGCTCACCCCGCGCCAGCGAGGGCTTCAGGATGTTCGCCGCGTCGACGGCCCCCTCCGCCGCTCCCGCGCCGACGAGCGTGTGCAGCTCGTCGATAAAGAGGATGACGTCGTGCGCGTGTCGAAGCTCTTCGATGATCTTCTTGAGGCGCTCCTCGAACTCGCCGCGGTACTTCGTGCCTGCGACGAGCGAGCCGATGTCCAGCGTGAGCACGCGCTTGCCCTGGAGGGTCTCGGGCACATCGCCCTTCACGATCCGGTGCGCGAGGCCTTCGGCGATCGCGGTCTTTCCTACGCCGGGCTCACCGATGAGCGCCGGGTTGTTCTTTGTGCGCCGCGACAGGATCTGGATGACCCGCTCGATCTCCTTCTCGCGGCCGATGACTGGATCGAGCTGCTGTGCTTTGGCCATCGCCGTGAGGTTCACCCCGAGCTGGTCGAGCGTCGGCGTCTTCGAGCTCGCCGACTTCCCTCCGGCCGCCGCGGTCTCCGCGGCCTGCGGGTGCTGCTGCCCGAGCGTCGCGATCACCTGGTGCCGGACCTTCTCGAGCGAAACGCCGAGCGACTCGAGCACTCCGGAGGCGATCCCCTCGCCCTCGCGCACGAGGCCCAGAAGGAGGTGCTCGGTGCCGACGTGGCTGTGGCCGAGCTTGCGGGCTTCGTCTATCGCGAGCTCGATGACCTTCTTTGTCCGCGGGGAGAGGGTGATCTCGCTGGGCGAGGTCGTGGAGTCGCCTCGGCCGATGATGAACTCGACGGCCGTGCGCACCTTGGAAAGCTCGACGCCCAGAGAGTCCAGAACGCGCGCCGCGACGCCTTCGCCCTCGCGCACCAGACCGAGAAGAAGGTGTTCCGTTCCTATGTAGTTGTGGTTGAAACGGATCGCCTCATCCTGGGCGAGCGCGAGGACTCGCTTGGCGCGGTCGTTGAAGCGGTCGAACGGTCCCATTTGCTGCGTCTTCTAAAGGTATATCGCCATGGCTAGCATCTGGTTCCGATTATACGTTCGCATCTTGGTTTGTCCGCGTTGCGTACACGACATTTCCTGCCGCTTGACGCATGGAAAGAGAGAGTCGGCGTCTTTCGGGATCGATCGCAACCAGTCGGACACGTACGAGATCACCCGGGCGAACTACCTCGGCCGGGGTCGCGATCCGGCGCGACGCGATCTCGCTTACGTGGATCAGGCCCTCGACGCCCATTGGCACGCGGGCGAACGCCCCGTACGGCATCACGCGCGTGATGGTGGCGTCGAGCTCGGCCCCGACCGCAAGCTCGCGCACGGCACGTGCCCAGGGATCCTCCTCCAGCCGCTTGATCGATAAGGAGATGCGACCCCTCTCCCGATCGACTCCCGTGACGAGCACACGCACGGTGTCCCCGGGCTGATAAAGAGTGGTCGGCTCGATCCCCTTGTCCCACGTGATCTCCGAGCGATGCACGAGTCCGTCCGCGGCTCCGACGTCAACGAAGACCCCGAACGTCGTCACGCTCGCCACCTTGCCCTCGAGCACCTGGCCCTCCACGAGCTCTGAGGATGCCTCCTCCTTGCGTCGGCGCCTGAGCTGTTGCGCCGCGGCCTTCTCGGAGAGGATGAGCCGGTCGCGGCGCTGATCCGCCTCGATGACCTTGAGCGGAAGCCGCTTGCCGACGTATGCCCGAAGGGAGTCGGGGACCGCGCCCCGTTCGCTGGCGTTGAGGCTGCCGACCGCGGCGAGCTGCGACAGCGGGACGAAGCCGCGCAGCCCGACGTCGACGACCAGGCCCCCGCGGTTCGCTTCGACCACCTGCGCCTCGACGACCTCGCCGCTCTTTTCCAGCTCGCTCATCCGTGTCCATTGCCGCCGGCTTCGTGCGCGGCGGGTGGAGAGGACGACGCGGCCGTCGGGGCCTTCGGGTTGGACCACCGCGGCGACGACCCTGTCGCCCACTGCGACATCCGTTCCTTCTCCACTCGCTTCCCGGAGCGAAAGCACGCCCGCCGAGCGCCCGCCGAGATCAACGAGCACCTCATCGCCGCTCACGGACGCGACGACCCCTTCAACGATCTCGCCTGGGCGGAGCGGCCGGAGGGCCCGCTCATCCTCTTCGACACCCGCGAGGAGCTCTGCCATCGTCTCGGCCTCGCGGTTGGCCCCTACTTCCGGATCGACGGCCATGACCGGGCGAGGGCAAACGACGTGCCACCCGTATGATTCGCCAAACGGGGGAGCGTGGGAGGATACCGTCAACCCGACGGCACGGTGGCCCGAGCGTCTCGCTCATATCGCCGCCCTTTTGCGTGCTGAGGGAGCGGCAGTTCTTGCGACCTCCGGTGACGATCTGCGCACCGTCTTCGCGCATGAGGTTTCCGCGGACACCAAGTGGCGCGTGATCTTTGACGCCGATGCAGTGGTCCGCGCGCTGAATGGCGCGCAGGTGGGTACGCCGGTAGCGGCCGGTCGCTGGGATGAGCAGGCTGCGTTCGCCCTCCTCACGCGCATCGATCTACCGGACGGCGAGGCGCTTCTCTGCGCATTGCGGCACGGCATCCCATTCGATGCCATCGAGCTCTCGACGGCGGGCTCCGCGGCCGAGCTGCTCGCGATGAGCGTCGGGGACGGTCGCGCGATCGCGGATGCGAAGCACGAGAGCGCGCAGAACAACGACCGCGTGGCGCTTCTCGAGCGCCTCCTCACCGGTCTGGAGGAGACGCGGGACGCCTCGGCCCTTCTGGCACGCGCGGCCGAGGACATCGCGTCACGCATCGGCGCGGGCGGGACGTCGATCATGCTCGTCGAGGGCAACCGCCTTCGCATCCGGGCCTCGGTCGGGATCGGGGTGCCGCTTGGCCATGAGCAACGAGTGGACGAGGGCATCGCCGGATGGGTCGCAAGCCGGGGTGAGAGGGTGGTCTTGCTGGGTCCGGTCGACGACGACCGCTTCCGCGGGAGCGACCCGCAGGCTGGTGAGGCCGTGATCATGCCGCTCCGCGCCGGCGCCGAGGTCATCGGCGTTCTCAACGTCAAGCGCCCGACGGGTGCTGACGGCTTCGGTCAGAAGCTCGAGGTCCTCGACGCGGTCGCGGGCGACGTCTCCCGGGCGCTCGTCGCGATAAGACGCATCGACCGTCTCGAACGCGACTGGCGTTCCGAGGCGGCGCTCGAGGACGTGATGCGCCATGCCGCCGCGAACGACGCCGAGGCCGCCGCACGGACCGCCGCGAGCTCCTTCGGTCATCACGCCGTCGTCGTGCGTGCGGACGATGGCACGCTGCTCGCGCTCCACGCTGAGGACAAGGAATGCCGGGAGGCCGCCCTCGAGGCGAGCGCGAAAGTCGAGGCCCCGCCCGGATCGGGAGTCAGAGTGGGGGTCGCTCGCCACGGACGACCGTACGAGCCGGGTGAGGAGCAGCTCGCCGGGCGCGCGGCGGATGCCCTGGGTCTTCTCGCCCACGCCGGCGTCGCGTCGGCGCCGACGCGCCACACCGGCGTGCGGGTCCTCGCAGTGGAAGATCACCCCGTCATGCGCCTCGGCGTAAGGGCGCTCCTCGAGCGCGAGGGTCTCGTGGTCGCCGGAATCACGTCGACCTGCGCGGAAGCCGTCGACCTCATCGCCGAGGACGAGCCGGATGTCGTCCTGCTGGATCTCGGTCTTCCCGATGCGAGTGGTCCGGAGGCGGTCTCTCGGATCCGCCAGGTCTCGAGCTCTCTTCCGATCATCGCCTTCAGCGTCGAGCGGACGCCCGAGGTGATCCGCGCCGTGCTCCGAGCCGGCGCGAATGGTTTTGTTTCCAAGGACGCGCCGTCGAGCCAGGTGATCGCCGCTCTCGAAGCCGCGGTCCAGGGGCTCACCGCTCTCGGCCCCGCGGAAGCTCGTGCGCTCAGCCGGATCGCTGAGACCGTCCCGGTCGGCGATGCCGCCGACGAGGCGGTCGAGGTGGAAGCCGATGACTCCGAACCCGGCGCTGCGGTCCCGGTACGAGAGCCGCTGACACCCCGGGAGCTCGAGCTCCTTCGTTATCTGGCCGAGGGGTACACCAACAAAGAGATCGCGCGCGCGATGGTGCTCGCCGAGGACACGGTAAAAAAGGGCGTCCAGACGCTCATCGCCAAGCTCGGGGCCACCGACCGGACCCACGCGGTGGTCCTCGCGTTACGGCGCCACCTCATCGAATAGCGCTAACCCTGTCGTACCCGGTTCGACGGGTTCGGCCGGGCCGAAAACCGCGTTTTCCATGTAGACCTCTCGCTCGTGGGCCTCGCGACCGCGGCCCTTATCCGTTCGGGTACCGGCCTTACTGCGGTACGCCTGCATGCCCGCCGAGGGGCGGAATGGCTGGTTGCCGAGTGGGTATACCAAAAAGACCCGAACGGGGATTAACCAGCAGGTGCCGCACGCGCACAGTTCGCGCGCCGTCGTACGGAGAGGGGCGAGATCCGGACCGGATCTTTGGTGGGCGTGCGGCGCGGCGGAGGGGGATCTTGGCGGACTCGGCCCTGCTGTGGGCACAGTGTCGTGGGGGCGACGCTGCCGCGCGATGCGCGCTCATCGAGCGCTTCGCGCAGCTGGCGACGCGGATCGCACATGGCATGAACGTGCCGGTCGGCGCCGTCGCCGGTCCGGACGATCTCGAGTCCGCCGCGGTGATCGGGCTGATCGACGCCGTGGACCGATTCGAGCCCGAGCGAGGCGTTCCCTTCGAGGGCTACGCAAGCCTACGGATCCGCGGGGCGGTCCTGGACGAGGTTCGCCGCGTGGACGAGCTTGGACGGGCGGACCGTCGGCGGCAGCGCGCGGCCGCGGCGCAGGGGGAGGCGGGCTCCTACCACGGCACCGTGTCGCTCGATGAGCTCATCGAGCGGGGGTACCACGGGGGAGCGGAGCAGGACGAGCTCGCGGAGCGCTACGAGGCGGAGGATCTCCGCATGCGCGTGCGCTCCGCGATGACCTGCTTGCCGCCGCGCCAGCGCGAGGTCCTTGAGCGTTACTACGGTCAATCACTGACGCTGCGCGAAGCCGGACTCCGGATGGGCATCAGCGAGGCCCGCGCGTGCCAGCTGCATGGCCGGGCTATCCAAAACCTCCGGCGGCAGCTCTCTGTGGCCTTCCCGTCCCACGTCGCGGCGTCGCGCGTACCCGTCGCCGCCTAGACCTCAGCTCGCGAGCGCGAGGTTCCTTTGCGCCGGCAGGAAAGCATTCGCGCGCAGCTCGAGGCGCCCGACGTCACAGAGCCACACCGCGAGCCCCAGCGGACGTAACAGCCGCTCGATCACGTCGTGCCGCGCGAAGCGGTTGGCGAAGAGACGAGCCAGATCGTCGAAGATCGGATGGCTTGCCGTCTCGAACCCGACGAGGTCCCCTCCACACGGCTCCGGTGCCGCGACCGGAAACGGTCCGAGGCGGTCGTATTTCCACATGACGTACTCGCGGCGCTCGACCCGGTGAGCGATCCGCAGGCGGCGCTCTCGAGGCAGACCGACGAGCTGCCCGTCACCGAGCAGCGAACCGAGGATCACCTGAAACTGCAAGGGGTCCGGCGGGATCCGGGAGATCGCGACCTTGGGATGCTCGACCACACCCATGAGTTCGACCGCCGCTTGCGCCCGACGCCGTCAGGTCGCGCTCGGCTCCGCGCGGGGCCGCGCGTTGTGCAGGCGCATCCCCGAGAACTCGAGCGTCGACGCCACCACCTCGTCCCAGAGCGGCCACACGTTCGGCGCCGTGTGGAGCGTGATCTCGGCCGCGGCGTGCCGACCGATAAGGTCGTCGACCGTGAGCTGCTCGAGCGGATCGACTACGGCGCGACTCACCCAGTACCCCGCGGTCTCGGGATCCTCCGTGAAGGACTCCGCCGGAAGGCGATAGAGGTAGAGCCGTGCTTCCCTGACGCGGTCGAGCCAACCCTCCTCGATGACGTGGACCCGCCGCCCGCGCCGACCGCCAAGGAACCGTGTGACGTCTCCCTCAGTCGTCCGCGGTCCAGCCCAGAACGTGCACCGCGGGCAATCACGCGGGAACCAGTAGAGGGGCAGATGCCGAGTGTCGATCGCCCAGACGAGAGGCTCGTCGGTGACCGCGGTCCTCGCGCGATGCGGGGCGAACCGCGTGATCGTTGGATCCTCGCTCACATGCCAGAGCGCGTGAGGACTTTCGCCCGCATACGGTGGCGCCGGAGCCCGCATCACAGAAACTCCAGAAAAACAAAAGACCTCGGCGCTTTCGCGTCGGGGTCTTTAGATCCCGGCCCTGACCTATTTTCCCGGGGACCGACGTCCCGAGTATCT
>Ga0209805_1002438_pt1 | contig 10825 bp, 8 predicted proteins | sample GraSoiAngelo_148_FD_185905 | JGI IMG/M metagenome (GOLD analysis project Ga0209805, IMG submission 185905) | Grasslands soil microbial communities from the Angelo Coastal Reserve, California, USA - 14_1009_09_20cm (SPAdes) (version 2) | ecosystem: Environmental > Terrestrial > Soil > Grasslands ... | reverse complement strand
TTCTCGGCGGCGCGGCGATGGGGGTCTGCAATCTCCTGTGCCTGACGGGCGATGGGGTGCAGGCGGGCGACCACCCGCAGGCGCTGCCGGTGTTCGATCTCGACGCGCTGACGCTGCTCGAGACCGCGCGGACGCTGCGCGACGAGCACCACTTCCTCTCCGGCCGCAAGATCACGCATGCGCCGCGCGTGCTCCTCGGTGCGGCGGAGAATCCCTTCGCGGACCCGATCGAGTGGCGCGCGCAGCGCCTGGCGAAGAAAGTCGCCGCCGGTGCACAGTTTATCCAGACGCAGTTCTGCTTCGACGTGCCGCTGCTGCGCACCTTCATGAATCGCGTGGAAGACCTGGGACTGCTGGACAAGGTGTTCATTCTGGTCGGGGTCGGCCCGCTGCGATCAGCCAAATCGGCCGAGTGGATCCGCACTCACGTTCCGGGCGTGCACATTCCCGATGAGGTCGTGAAGCGCCTCGCGGGCGCGAGCGACGGCGCCCTGGAAGGCCGAAGGCTCTGCATCGACGTCATTCAGGAGATCCGCGCCATCAAGGGTGTGCACGGCGTGCACGTCATGGCCTATCGCCAGGAAGAGACCGTGGCAGAAATCATTCAGCGCTCCGGGGTGCTCGGGGGCCGCGTGCCCTGGAATCCGGGGCGCGATCCGCCAGCAAACACCAACAGGATGACCTCAGAACCGACACCGTCGGCAGCTCTCGAACCCGCGAGGTCGTGATCGGCCTTTTCGCCTCGGCATCGACCATCCAACGCTCAATTAGTACGCTCGTGCGGTTGCCCCGCCGGACTCGCCCCGACGGCCCGGCTTGGGGCAGGGTGTCTCCGATCAGAAGCTCTTCTTCAACGTCAGCGCCCACGCGAGCGGGGGGGCGGGCGAGCCGGTGATGGTTCCGGCCAGGCTGCTCAGGTCGAACTTCGAGTAGAAGTAGTAATGGTTGAACACGTTCGTGACCTCGAGCGTCGTCTCGAGGTCCTTCTTCGCGTTGCGCCAGGTGAGGTGGGCGTTGGCCACCGTGAAACCACCTACCTGACCGTAGATGGCCGATGCCGATCCCGGCGCGGCGGCGAGGTTGGCGGTGGCCGTCTGGGGACCCTGATAGGCGGCATCGAAGCGCGGGGTCACGCTGCTCCCGCCGGACGCGTGGAACTCATACTGGATGCCGGCATGACTCTGCTCCTTGATGAATCCGAGCGGGGTCGGAGTAAGCACACTGATCACCTTCGGATCGCTCGAGCAGGGACCATTCGGCTGGCTCACGACCTCGGGGTTCACGCATTTCCAGGTCCAGTCCAGATACGATGCCGAGAAATCGAACTGCAGGCCCGCGACCGGCGCCGCGAGGATCTCGACTTCCACGCCCTTGACGTCCGCATTGCCGGCGTTCTGGGGCAGCGCGCAGGGGCCCGGACCGTACTGTGGGCAACTGAGCAGCACTAGCTGCGCGTCTTTGAAGTCGTTGTAGAAGACAGCCGTATTGAACCTGACGCGGCGGTTGAGCAGGTCGGTCTTGAGACCCAGCTCGTACGCGGTGAGCTTCTCCGGGCCGAACCCTATCGCCTGCGCGGCGTTGAACGGACGCGGGCTGTCACCGCCCGCCTTGTAACCGGTGCCGATGGAGGCGTAGGCCATCACCTGGGGATTGAAGCGGTAGTCGGCGCTGGCGTGGTAGTCGGTCCGGCTGCCGTTGAACACCGCCTCGCGACCCGTAAGCGCTGTGACCGTCCCCCCGCCGGAGCCGGGAATGGCATGCAGCGTGTCAGGGCCGTTATAGCCGATACCGTACACGGCGCCGACTAGATCCAGGTACGGGTTGATCGTCGTGCCGTCGAGCTGGAAGCGGTAGTAGGTATAGCTCTTGTGGTCCTTCGTGTAGCGCAGGCCGCCACTGAATGACAGCGCGTCGGTGGCGTTCCACGTCAGCGTACCGAAGGCGGCCTTGGAGTTCGTGCGCACCGGGTCATTGCCGATGAACTGCAGCGGGAACAGCGGCACCGGTCCGGGGGCGGCGACGTAGCGGATGTCCTGCAGCGTGTAGTACGTCGTCCTCTCATCGGAGTAGTAGCCGCCGACGGTAGCGCGGGCGCTCTTGCCGAAATCCATATTCAGCCGCAGCTCCTGGCTCCAGAACCAGTGAGTCAGCGTGTTGTTGCCGAACTGGATCTCCGCCGGGGAGAGATCCTGGTCGATGCTGAACTGGTTGGTCCAGTTGTGGTACCCCGTGATCGAGTTCAGCTTCACGGCGTCGGTGATCCCGACGTTGACGTTGAGCGCGAAGTCATAGGCGTCGAGCGTGTTGAACTGGGTGCCGGAAGTGGCCGGCAGGTTAAGAGAGCCGGAGACCACCCCGAAGAAGGGTCCGGCGGCGTTGCCGAGCGAGGAGTAGTTGCACCACCTGCCGCAGAGGAAGCGCGAATCAAACGGCACACCGCCCGGCGCGTCCACGTTGGGATTCGGGTTATTGCCGTACAGCAGTATCTCCGCGCCGTTGTTGTGGCGGTCGCGGATGTAGTCGCCGCTCAAGAGCGCGTCCAGCTGGTCTGACGGCTCGAAGCGCAGCGTGCTCCGTACTGCGCGGTAGCCCACATCCCCTTGCGAATACTGCTTGCACTTGGTGCCGCCGGTAGCGGCAGGCATGCCGCTCGCGGCAAAGAGGCAGCCGTAGCTGTAAACGTCGACAAAGCCGTCCTGATCGGCAAACGTGCCGGCCAAGCGGAGAAACAGGTGATCGGCGAGCTTGATGTCCGCGCCCGCGCGCAGGTCGAGGCGGTTGCGCGTGCCGTAGGTCGCCTCCGCATAGCCGCTGCCATCGCCGGTGGGCTTGCGGGTCACGAAGCGGATCGCACCGCCCTCGGAGTTACGACCCTCCAGCGTCCCCTGTGGTCCGCGCAGGATTTCCACGCGCTCGACGTCCATCAGGTCGAAGTTCGCACCGGTCAAGCGCGGATAATAGACATCGTCGACATAAAGCCCGACGCCGGGCTCAAAGGCGGGATCGAAGTCGGCCTGGCCGAAGCCGCGGATGAAAGCGGTCACCGATTCGCCGAAGGCAGCCGACTGTTGACGGAACCCCACGCTCGGCGCGCTGGTCAGGATGTCCGAGAGTCGCGTCGCGCCCTGCTGCTCGATCATGTCCGAGGTGAGCGCCGTGATCGCGATGGGCGTGTCCTGCAGTTTCTCCTCGCGGTATTCTGCGGTCACAACCACCTCCTCAAGCTGCCCGGTCTCATCCGCCCCGGCTGCACCGGCGGCGATGGCGAGTCCGCTGAGCCATGCGCCAAGCGCCGCGAAGCCGCCTGGCGCACACCGCCACAAGTTGGAAATCCGGCGCGGAGAGGTCTTCATCGCAAGTCCCCCCTCAGTGTCGATCATCGACGACCCAACGGCTGGAGCGTCCGTTTATTTTTTGTAAGTAGAGCAAACAAATTTGCCGTTTGCAAGACATCGTCGCGGGGGGGAAAGCCCCTGTGACCCCCGTGCAACGGCCGACGGCCACAAGGGTCCGGGGGGCCCCGCACTGCGCCAAACGACTCGGGGTCAGAGTTCGAGGGTGCCGCCGTCCACGTTCAGATCCGCACCGGTGATGAAGCTCGCCTCCTCGGAGGCCAGGAACAGGACCGCTCGTGCCACTTCTTGCGGCTCGCCCATGCGCTTCATCGGTACGGCCCCGCCCAGCGTGGTACGCACCGCCTCGATCTGTGCGGGACTGGCGCCGCGCTTGAAGATCTCGGTCTCCGTGGGACCGGGCGAAACGACGTTGACGCGGATCCGTCGCGGCAGCAGCTCTGCGGCGAGAATGCGCGCCACTTGACGCAACCCGGCCTTGGCGGCCGCATAGACCACATTCCCGGGCAGGGCCAGAACCGCACCGATCGAGCCCGTGATGACGATACTGCCGCCGTCCCGCAGATGAGGAAGCGCCGCCTGCACCGCAAAAAACGCACCTCGCAGGTTGACGCCGTGCACGCTATCCCAGAATTCTTCGGTGACCTCGTGCACGGCAGCAAAGCCGCCCACCCCGGCATTCACGTAAAGCACGTCGATGCCGCCGAGCTCGCCTGCGATGCGGACGAGCGCCGTACGCGTGCCGGCCACCGAGCCCATGTCGGAGCGCACCGCCAGCATGCCGCTCTCCGCAGCGACCTGCGCCAGCGTCGCCTCGTTACGACCCGTGATCGCCACGCGGGCCCCTTCGGCCTGGAATGCGCGGGCCGCGGCGAGGCCGATGCCGCTGTTGCCGCCCAGCACGACCACGGTCTTGCCCGCAAAGCGCATGGCTTCAGAACATCCCGTTGGCATTGGCCGACTTCTCTGGGACCGGCTGGGCCACGTCCCAGTGCTCGGCGATCTTGCAGTGCTCGACGCGCACGATGTCGACGACCGCAAGCCCGCGATCCCCGGCCTTGAACTTCGCATGCGAGTGCACGACCACGAGATTACCCTCCGCGATGATCCGCTTGATGGAATAGTTGGCGTCCGGATGATCCCGGTAAAAGGGCTCGAGGAAGGCGATCGCCGCTTCGCGGCCGGTCGCCGCCAGCGGATTGTGCTGAACGTAGCCGGGCTCCACCCAGGTCTCGAATGCCGTGCGTACCTGCTTTCGGACGTAGAACTCGTTCATGAATCTGGTGACCACCTCCTTGGGTTTCAGGCGGCACTCGTCCGCATGCGCAAGCCCGGCGGCAAGAGTCAGCGTCGCGGCAATCAGGACGGCAGGCGGGCGCATGCGAGTCTCCCACGTACTATTGCCTTTTGTAGGCGGTACATACAAATATCGCGCACCCGGAGAAAGACTTCCATGGCGCTTGCCGCAGGCGTGGCCCGGCGCCGCGCGAGCCGCGGTCATGGCGCATCGCGGTTCCAGAGCGCCATCAGGATCGGCAACACCATCGGCCGCAGCTTCACCGGCACCCGCTTCAGGAGCGTGGCCTCGTGAGCGGCCACTACGCGGCGTGCCTTGCCGAGCAGTGCGCGCCCGCGCCTCGTCAGCGCGAGCGCCTGCGAGCGTCGGTCGACCTGCCGTCGCTCGATCACCCCGCGCCCCTCCAGGCGGGCGACAAACGGGGCCATATTGGCCCGCTGGATATCGAGTACGCGCCCGGCGTGGCTCTGGGTGATGCCGGGCGAGGACTCGATCAACATCAGCATGGCCACGTCCGCGTGCCGCAGATTGAGTGGCGCCAGCCGCTGATTCAACTCGGCGAGCGCCCCCGCCGAGGCGCGTCGCAGGACGTAGCCCGCAAGATTTACCAGGGGATCTTTCACGCGCGCGCTGATTGGCAGCGAAACTTGTCGGGAGCCATACTGCTATATAGTATAGCAGTCGTGTCCAGAACGTTTTTCGGAGAGCAAGACTCATGAGCGAACGAACCGAAGCCGATACCGTGGCCGTTGAGGTCCGGGAGGCCATTGCCTGGGTGAAGTTCAATCGCCCCGAGAAGCGCAACTCCATGAGCCCGAAGCTCAACCGGCAGATGTTGCGCGTCCTCAATGACCTCGAGTTCCGCGACGATGTGGGGGTGCTGGTGCTCACCGGCGCAGGCACCGCCTGGTCGGCGGGGATGGACCTCAAGGAGTATTTCCGGGAGACCGAGGCGCAGGGGCTGAAGGGCGTGCGCCATTCCCAGCGCGAAGCGTATGCCTGGTGGGAACGGCTGCGCTGGTATCAGAAGGTCACCATCGCGATGGTGAACGGCTGGTGCTTCGGTGGCGCGTATGGCCCGCTGTTTGCCTGCGACCTCGCCTTTTGCTCCGAGGATGCCGAATTCGGCCTGTCGGAGATCAACTGGGGGATCCTGCCGGGCGGCGGCGCTGCCAAGGTGGCGGCCGACCTGATGCCGATGCGCAAGGCGATGTACCACGCCCTGCTCGGCGAGAACCTGACAGGCAGGCAGGCCGAGGCGGTGGGGCTCGTCAACGAAGCCCTTCCCGCGGACCGTCTGCAGGAGCGGGTGGCCGAAGTGGCAAAGAAGCTATTGGCCAAGAATTGGGCGACGCTCAAGGCCACCAAGGACGCGATGCGGCGCGTGCGCGAGATGACCTATGACAGCGCGGAGGACTACCTCATCCGCGCCCAGGAGGCGCTCAACTGGCACGACAAGTCGGACGGCCGGCACCGCGGCATGAAGCAGTTTCTCGACGACAAGAGCTACAAGCCCGGGCTCAGCGCGTACGACAAGTCGAAATGAGGCGGCGCGCCTCAGTTGGGGGGCGCCTCAGTCAGCGTCGCGCACCCTGAGCGCGAGCAGGGCCACCGCTGCCAGCAGTGAGCCGCCCGCCATCGCAAGCGCCACGGTCTGCAGAGCGAAGCCCGCGTGAAAGAGGTAACCGGCGGCGACGGGCGCAAGCACCGCGCCTCCGCGGCCCACGCCGATGGCAAAGCCGGTGCCGGTGGCGCGCACGTGCGTCGGGAACACTTGCGCGAACAAGAGGTAGAGACCCGCGATCGCCGAATTGGTGAACAGGCCGGCGACCGCGAGCGTGGTCTTGAGGCTGGCCAGATCTGCCGCACCGTGACCGAACCAGACGATCATCACCGACGTGGCGAGAAGCACGCACACCGTCAGCCCCTTGAGGCCCACGCGCGTGGCGATCATGCCGAAGATCGCGCCCCCGACTGCACCGCCGACGTTCGTCCAGGCCAGCACGCCGGCTGCCGCCCTGGGCTCGAACCCCATGTCGACGACGATCTTCGGAACCCATTTGATGATGAAGTAGAAGCTGGTGATGTGGGCGAAGTACACGAAAGTGATCAGCACGGTCGTCGTCAGGAGTCCCGGCTTGAACAGGTCGGCGATCGAGCGCCGCTCGGCCCCGGGGCTTGCCTCGCTCAGCACGCTCACCGGTGGGTGACCGAAACGCACCAGAATGCGATTGATCCGCTCCAGCGCCCCCGGCGGGCGGCGCCGGTCGAGAAACGCCACGGATTCCGGCACCAGCAGCCACACGATGGGCAGCAAGCCGGTCGTGGCCCAGGCACCGTAGAGGAACACCTCGTGCCAGGTGGCCCTCGCCAGCAGTCTCTGCACGAACATGCCGCCGAGGATTCCGCCCAGCGGATACCCGATCACCATCAGCGCCATGGCGAAGTTGCGCCAGCGGCGATTGGAAACTTCCGCGGCGGCGGCATTGATCGCGGCCAGCGTGCCGCCGATGCCGAGGCCGGTGAGCAGCCGCCAGACGAGAAGCCCGGCGACACCCTGGGCATGACCCGCCCCAGACATGCCGATGGCCATGGCCACGAGACACCCGAGGATGGTCGGGCGTCGTCCCACCTTGTCGGCCACGCCACCGAGGAGGAGCGACCCCAGCGCCATGCCGAGCAATTCCATGGAGAGAACCCAGCCGAGGGTCGCCTTGTCGATGCCCCAGTCGTGCGCGATGCCGGGGGAAGCGAAGCTGATCGACAGCACATCGAACCCGTCCATGGCGTTCAGTCCGAGGGTGACGAGCAGGGCCAGCCATTGCCTGACCGCCATAGGGCCATCGTCGATGATGGATTTCGGGTCCCTGCCCGTCATGCTCCCCCCGGTGCGCAAGCAACGCGGTGCTATGCGTGAATGCGGCTCAGCAGCTCGATGAGCTTGGCAACTTCTCTTTCGGTAAAGCGAGACTTGAGCCACTGCTCGTGTTGCCGGATGGCGCGCTTCGCCGTCGCGAGCGTCCTGCGGCCCGCACGCGTGAGATTCAGTTCCTGCTTGCGTCCGTCGATGTGGGACTTGCTGCGCGCGAGGTAGCCCTTCGCCTCCAGACGGTTCACGATCGCCATCGTCGTAGCCCGATCCATGCGCATGCGTTGGGCGACACCGGTCTGCGCGATGCCCGGGTGGTCCGCGACCAGCCAGAGCGCGGCGACCTGTTTTTGCGTCAGATCCAGGTCCGCAAAGGTCTCGGTGAAGTGCCGGTAGACCGCGGCGTGAGCCAGGCGGATGTGAAAGCCCACGATATCGCGGATCTCACCGAGGTCCTCATCGCCCGCGACGTGCGGGGTCGTGATGGCAACCGTCTCTCTGCGCTGTGCTCTGCGCTGCGCTCTGTGCTGTGCTGACATCGGCCTATCCAGAATGTGATTGTTAGTATAGCTTACAAAAATCGCCGACGACGGAACGCCGCCCGCGGCCTCAGGCGCTCGGGGCAACTGCTGTCCCGGGAAGACTCTCTCCGCCCCGCCGCGCTCGCTCGATGAGCAGGGCTTCATCACGTCGCACACGCGCCGCTAGGGCGATGAGCATCACGACTATCGCCGGGGCCACCCAGTTGATGGACAGGATCGCGGCCGCCAGATCCCCGCCGTTGGCATCGGAGATCATGCCCACCACGAACGGCCCGATGCCGATACCAAAGAGGGTCGTCACGATGATGTATAGGCTCGAGGTGATGCCGCGCATGCGCGGCAGCACCTGCTCAAACAGGATGGCATAGAGCGGGGGGTACCACGCCGTCAGCACGAGAGCGTAGGGCACGAAGCGCGCGTAGAAGCTCGCAGGATTTTGGGCATGGTAAACCCAGATTGCGATGAGCGGCGAGACGCCGAGCGAGACGAGCGTGACGCACGCGCGCCCCGAGCCCGGGAACAGCATGTTGATCCGATCCGAGAGCGGCCCAGCGAGGAGCGGCCCCATGATGCCGAGTGCCCCGGCCAGCACACCGAACTCGAGGCCCGTCGTGGCCGGCGACAGGCCGTAGTGCTTCATCAGAAACGAAGGCGTAAAGCCCATGATGCCGTAATTGATCATCATCTGCAGCGCACCGACGCCCATGCACAGTAGCAGCGCGGGCGAGCGCGTGATGACCTCGAAGGTGGGGCGGTCCGCGAGCCGCAGCCGCTGCAGGAGGCTCACCACCACGAGCGCGCCGAAGCCCACGACACCCCACTGCAGCGCATGCGGACTCACCGTCAGCGACCCGAAGTGCAGAGGCGGCCGTGGTGAGAAGGCCGACGTGATCCGGGTGAGCGCGGTGGCGCCGGCGACGACCAGGATTGTCGCCACGAGGTTCACGCCCCAGTCGCGTGCGCCCGCCCGGCGACCCGCAAACGCGAGCCAGTTGAACCCGGGCGTCACCGCGGCGAGCAGGGCGAGACTCTCGCGAACGGGCTGGTAGTCCGGCGGTGACTCGATGCCATCGAGCCGCCCGCGCGGCGGCTCGGGCAGCCGCGCGAGGAGCGCAGCGAGGATGAAGCCGGGTAGCGCGGCCACGAGAAAGGCGAACTGCCAGCCCTTGAGCCCAAGGAGGGCCGCGCCGCCGGCGTACAGGTGGTCCCACCAGTCGGCGGCTACGCCTCCGAGCACGAAGGAACCGCCGAGGCCGAGCGCGATCGCGGCGGCGATCACCCCGGTAGCAAAACCGCGGCGCGGTTTCGCATAGTGGTCGAATGCCAGGGAGAAACCCGCCGGTTGCGCCGCGCCCTCGCCGATGCCGACGCCGAGACGCGACAGGGCAAGCAGTGCAAAGCCGTTCGCGGCGGCCGCGAGCGCCGTCGCCAGCGACCAGAAACCTAGCGTAATCGCGAGCAGCCGCGTTCTCACCCAGCCGTCGGCGAGGCGCCCGAGCGGCAGCGAGAACAGGGCGTAGAAGAGGGCGAACACCGTGCCGTACAGCAGCCCCATCTCGGCATCGCCGATCGCGAGGTCATGCTTGATCCGCGGAGCCAGGATCGCGAGGATGTTGCGGTCGAGAAGGCTTATTGCGTTGGTGAGCGCGACGAGGGTCAGCGCGTAGCCGGCCGAGAGCGCGAGACGCGCGCGGCTCACAGCACGAACCAGCGTTCGGCGGGGGTCACGATGCGCTGCTCGCCTCGAGCTTCTCGATCCGCTCGACCTCGCGTCCGTATGGCCTGATGCCGCGCGAGATAGTGAGCGCAGCGAGCGGCAGCAGAATCGAGGCCGTGATCACGATGCTCTTCCACAAGTCTGCGTCGGAGCCGAAGACGCGTTGCGTGACACTCCCAATCAACTGGCCCCCGAACGAACCGAAGAAGATGAACATGAAGAGGTAGATGGCAGTCACCCGGCCGCGCATTTCATTCGGTGTGATGCGCTGAATGGCTGCGTTCTGTGGCACTGCCGAGGCCAAGCCGCACAACTGGCCTCCGGCTGCGCACAGTAGCGCCAGCTCCCCCGACGGCATGAGCGGCGCGATGATCTCGAACGGCGCAGCGAGGGCGAAGAATATCGTTGCGGCGCGGACGTGGGCGTCCTTGTAGCGCTTGGCCAGCCATTCGGTGAAGACAGTGCCGACGAAGGCTCCAAGCAGGTAAGACACCAGGATCACGACGCTCATCCAGTTGCCGATGCGCGCAGAGCTCCAGCCGTAGGTGCGGGCCAGGAACGCCGGGCGCCAGACCCCGAGGCCGAGGAACTCGGTAGCGCTGAAGGCGAGACCGATGAAGAGCGGCAGGTAGATCGACCGGCGCGTCCAGATCTCGCGCAGCACGGTTTTCATCGGCACGGCCTGCCCTTGCACAGTCAGCCCGCGCCGCGGCGGCTCCGTAGCGAAGAGCAGCAGGCCCGCGATCACGAAACCGGGTGCACCGACCATCATGAGCACCCATTGCCAGCCGTGGATCGTCAGACCCATCCAGTGACTGACCGGCCACGCCGCCACGAGCGTGAGCAGCAGCCCGCCGAGGTAGATGCCGAGGACGTTGCCGCCGATGAAGCCGAGCTGCAGGAAGCCAATGGCGCGCGGGAGCCTCGCCGGTGAGAAATAGTCCGCGAGCATCGAGTACGAGCCGGGGGCATGCGCCGAGCCGCCCGCGCCGATCAGCATGCGGCTCATGAACAGCTGCACGAAGTTCTGCGCGAGCCCGCCGAGCG
>Ga0209805_1002436_pt1 | contig 10834 bp, 18 predicted proteins | sample GraSoiAngelo_148_FD_185905 | JGI IMG/M metagenome (GOLD analysis project Ga0209805, IMG submission 185905) | Grasslands soil microbial communities from the Angelo Coastal Reserve, California, USA - 14_1009_09_20cm (SPAdes) (version 2) | ecosystem: Environmental > Terrestrial > Soil > Grasslands ... | reverse complement strand
TTTCCGTGAAGTCGCAGGACGGCGCCGTCCGCGTCGTCGAGGAGATCGCGCTCGACACGCCCAAGACGCGCGTGCTGGCAGACCTCTTCGACCAGCTGGGTGCCGGCGGCCGCGTGCTGTTCGTGATCCCGGAGCATGACCTGATGCTGGAGAAATCCACCCGCAACCTCGCCGGCATCAAGACGATCCTGGGCACCAACCTCAACCCGAGCGACGTGCTCACGGCCGACACGGTGATCTTCACGCGGGCGGCGCTGACCCAGGTGGAGGAGTGGCTCACATGAAAGAAGCCGTCCAAGTGGTGCAGCGCCCCCTGATCAGTGAGAAGAGCTACGCCGCAATGGCGACCGGAAAGTACCTGTTTCGGGTGCACCCCAGGGCGACCAAGACGGAGATCGCGCTGGCCATCGCCGACGCCTTCAAGGTGGAGGTCGTCAGCGTCAACACGATGCACGTGCGCGGCAAGGAGCGCCGGCGTGGCCGCACGCACGGCTTCCAATCGAACTGGAAGAAGGCGGTCGTGACCCTCGCGGAAGGACAGAAGATCGAAAGCATGTTCCAGGGCGTCTGATGCCACTCAAGAAGTACCGTCCCACCTCGCCCGGCCGCCGCTTCATGTCCGTCAGCGCGTTCGAGGACCTGACCCGGGGCAAGAAGGCCGAGAAGCGGTTGCTCGTCTCGATGAAGACGGACGCGGGCCGCAACGCCCAGGGAAAGATCACCGTCCGCCACCAGGGCGGTGGCCACCGCAAGCTGTATCGCATCATCGACTTCAAGCGCAACAAGCTGAACATCCCGGCAACCGTCAGCGCTGTCGAGTACGACCCGAACCGCAGCGCCCGGATCGCGCTCCTCACCTATGCCGACGGCGAGAAGCGCTACATCCTGGCCCCGGTCGGCCTGACGGTTGGCGATCGGGTGGACAGCGGGCCCGACGCCGATATCAAACCCGGCAACGCGCTGCCGCTGGCCAGCATCCCGGTCGGCAGCACGGTGCATAACATCGAGCTCAAGCCCGGGCGGGGCGGCCAGATCGTTCGCTCGGCCGGCATGTCGGCGCAGCTCCTGGCTCGCGAGGGCGACTACGCTCAGATCCGGATGCCGTCGGGCGAGGTCCGCCGGGTGGCGGTCATCTGCTACGCGACAGTGGGGCAGATCGGCAATGTCGAGCACGAGAACGAGAACGTCGGCAAGGCCGGCAAGAGCCGCTGGCGGGGCAAGCGTCCGGCGGTGCGCGGCATGTCGATGAATCCATTCGACCATCCGCACGGCGGTGGGGAGGGCCGATCCGGCGCCGGCGGCCATCCGCAGACGCCCTGGGGCAAGCCAACCCTCGGCTACCGGACGCGGCGCAACAAGAAAACCCGCAACATGATCGTTCGACGCCGGCCACCAAAGCGGAAGAGTAAGGGCTAACACATGTCACGTTCAACGAAGAAAGGACCGTTCGTTCATCCGTCACTGATGAAGAAAGTGACGGCGATGAATCAGCAGAAAGAGAAGAAGGTGATCAAGACCTGGTCGCGGGACTCGAGCGTCTTCCCCGAGATGGTGGGGCACACGCTCGCGATCCACGACGGGAAGAAGCACGTCCCGATCTTCATCACCGAGAACATGGTCGGGCACCTGCTGGGCGAGTTTGCGCCGACCCGGCGCTTTCGCGCCCACGGGCATCACACGGAGAAATCCACCACCCTCAAATAGCCATGGAAGTGCAAGCAAAGGCCAAGTGGGTCAGGACATCACCCCGGAAAGTGCGGCTGGTCGCGCAGACGTTGCGCAACCTGCCGGTGAGCGAGGCGCTGGTCGCCTGCTCGTTCATGCCCAAGGCGGCGGCGCGCGATGTCGCCAAGGTGATCCGCTCCGCCCAGGCGAACGCCGAGAACAACTTCAACCTGGTCAAGGATGACCTGGTGATCAAAGACATCCGGGTCGAGCCGGGGCCGATGCTGAAGCGCGGCCAGCCTCGCGCCATGGGCCGGCTGTTCAGTATCTTCAAGCGGACCAGCCACATCACCGCCGTGGTCGAAGACCGGCCCGGGGTGGTGCGGCGCCGCGTCGCCGCCCTGCCACGCGCGCCCCAGCCGACGGCGAGGCCCACGCCCACGCCGGCCGCGGCCGCCGCCGCACGCGTCGCCGCCGCCCAGCCCGCCACCACCGAGTCCGACGAGGTCGAGGCACCGGCGCGGCCCAGGAAGGCGAAGGCAAAGGCGGAGACCGGTACGGCTGAGGCGGCCACCGGAAAGGCCGACGTCAAGAAGCCGCAGTCCGGGAAGGGCGAGGCAAAGAAAACCGAGAGCAAGAAGAAGGACGAGCCAAAGAAGGATACCAAGGAGAAGAAGTCAAAGTAGATGGGGCATAAAGTTCACCCGAACGGCTTCCGGCTGGGCGTCTATCGCAACTGGGAGGCGAAGTGGTTTGCTCCCGACAAGGAGTTCAAGCCGCTGTTGCTGGAAGACGTCCGCCTGCGGCGGATGCTGATGACCCGCCTGAAAAATGCCGGCGTGGCGCGCATCGAGACCGAGCGCTCCTCGTCGGCGCTGACCATCACCCTCCACACGGCGAAGCCCGGCATCGTCATCGGCAAGGGCGGGACCAGCGTCGACCAGCTCCGCGACGAGCTGGAGAAGATCACCGGGAAGCGGGTTCGGGTGACGATCCAGGAGATCAAGAAGCCGGAGCTGAGCGCCCAGCTGGTGGCCGAGAACGTCGCCGCCCAGCTGGAGAAGCGGATCGCCTTCCGGCGCGCCATCAAGCAGTCGTTGATGAAGACCATGCGCGCCGGGGCGCAGGGGGTGAAGATCCGGGTGAAGGGCCGCCTCGGCGGTTCCGAGATGGCCCGAGTCGAATGGAACCGCGAGGGGCGGGTGCCGCTCCACACGCTCAAGGCTGACATCGATTTCGGCCAGACCGAGGCGAAGACGACATTCGGCCGGATCGGCGTGTCCGCCTGGGTCTACACCGGCAACTTCCCGACCGAGGCGCCGCCGAAGCCGCAGGCCGCCGTCGAGGAGCCGGTGGAGAGTGGCGTGCCGGTGGGCGCCGCCATCGGCGAGGCGCCCACGCCGCTGGCCGAGTTGGTCCAGGCCACCATCGCCCCGCCCGTGGCGCCGGAGGCTCCTGCCGCGCAGGTGACCGCCGCCGCCCCGACCGAAGCCCCGGCCGCGAAGCCCAAGCGCACCCGCACCGCGAAGGCGACCACCACCACCAGCGCCGACGGTGGCGAGAAACCCAAGCGCACCACCCGCGCGAAAGCTTCCACCGGTGAGAAGGCGACGACGGCACCGAAGACACCGCGTGCCCGCGCGCCCAAGAAGAAGGAATAAGGATGTTGCTTCCAGCCCGCGTCAAGTATCGAAAGGTCCATCGGGGCCGCCGCACCGGGGTCGCCACCCAGGGAAATGACCTGGCCTTCGGCGAGTTCGGCCTGCAGGCCTCCGAAGCCGCCTGGATGTCGAACCGGCAGATCGAAGCCGCCCGCCGCGTGATGACCCGCTTTGTGCGTCGCGGTGGCCAGGTGTTCATCCGCGTCTTTCCCGATAAGTCGGTCACCAAGAAACCGGCCGAGACCCGCATGGGTAGCGGCAAGGGCGCGCCCGAAGGGTGGGTCGCCGTCATCAAGCCGGGCCGCGTCCTCTTCGAGATGGGCGGGGTCACGCCGGAGATGGCGAAACGGGCCTTCCAGCTGGCAGCCTACAAGCTGCCCATGAAGACGCGCACCCTCGGCATCAAGTCCGGGGTGAAGGCCGCTGCCGACGTGAAGATCAAGGGCCCGGCTGAGGTGAAGCCTGGCGAGGGTGTCGAAGGGATCGCGGGCGCGATCGCGGCGCCCTCCGCTCCAGGCGCCGCGGCGGCCCCGGCTGCCCGGGGACCGAAGGCCGCCCCCGGCGCCGCGCCGACCATCAAAGCCGCGCCGGGCGCCGCCCCCAAGTCGGCTGCCGCGCCGAAGGCGGCGGCCGCACCGGCAAAGCCGGCGAAGGGTGGTGGCAAGAAATGAAGATGAAAGATCTCCAGGGGCTTTCCCTGCCCGACCTGCAAAAGAAGCTGAAGGACTCCCGGCAGGAGCTCTTCAACCTCCGCTTCCAGATGGCGACCGGTCAGCTCGCGAACCATCGCCAGATCCGGCACGTGCGCCACGACCTGGCTCAGATCCTGACCGAAATCCATATGAAGGAATTCAATGCCCCGAGCCCGGTTGAACCGGATACCAGGCCTCGGCGAGGGCGGGCGCCGGCGGCCACGGAGGGGACGGCATGACCGAACAGCAACAACCGATCGAACGGGACATGCGCAAAACGCGCACCGGCACGGTCATCAGCGACAAGATGGATAAGACCGTGGTGGTGCGGGTGCAGACGCTCAAGGAACACCCCCGCTACAAGAAGCACATCCAGCAGTCGACGAGGTTCAAAGCCCACGACGAGCAGAACCAGTGCAAGGTCGGCGACCGCGTCCGGATCATGGAGACCCGGCCCCTGTCCCACGACAAGCGCTGGCGGGTCGTCGCCATTGTGGAGAAGGCGAAATAGCCGTCGTTATGGTTCAGCAAGAGTCGCGGTTGAAGGTGGCGGACAATACGGGAGCGCGCGAGATCCTGTTGATCCGGGTCATGGGCGGCCACTACCGCAAATACGCCTCCATCGGCGACGTGATCACCGCGGCTGTGACCGTGGCCACGCCCGGCGGCCAGGTCAAGAAGAGCGAGGTCGTCAAGGCCGTGGTGGTCCGCACCTCTCGGGAGTTCCGCCGGGTGGACGGCTCGACCATCCGATTCGACGAGAACGCCGCGGTGATCCTCGGTCCACAGAACAACCCACGTGGCACGCGGATCTTCGGCCCGGTGGCACGTGAGCTGCGCGACAAGAATTTCATGAAGATCGTTTCCCTGGCCCCGGAGGTGTTGTAGACGTCATGAGCCGTTTGCATCTCGATATTCATAAGGACGACACCGTGCAGGTCATGTCCGGTAAGGACCGTGGCAAGCGCGGCGTCGTCGTCCGCACCGTGCCAGAGCAGTCCAAGATCGTGGTCAAAGGCGTCAACCTGCTGAAGCGCCATCAACGGGCGAACCAGCAAAAGGGCGGCACCAAGGTGATCCAGGGCGGCATCGTGGACTTCGAGTCGCCGCTCGAATACTCGAACGTCATGCTCGTTTGCAACAAATGCGACAAGCCGACGCGCATCCGCAAGACCGTCCTGCCCAGCGGGGAGAAGGCGATCGTCTGCGTGAGGTGCGGCGAGATCTACGAACGGGTAAGAAACAAGGTATGAGCGTTACTGCCAGCCCGCCGCGGGTCGAGCTCCGTCTGAAGAAGCGTTACCAGGACAAGATCGTCCCGGCGCTGATCCAGCGGTTTGCCTACACGAACGCCATGCAGGTGCCGCGCCTGGTAAAGGTGGTGGCGAACATCGGCGTCGGAGAGTCGATTCAGAATCCGAAGGCGCTGGACGCCGCGGTCGCAGACCTCAAGAAGATCACCGGACAGCAGCCGGTCGTGCTGAAGTCGCGCAAGGCGATTGCGAACTTCAAGCTGCGCGCCGGCCTGCCGATCGGGGTGAAGGTGACCCTTCGCGGCGCCCGAATGTACCAGTTCGTCGACAAGCTGCTCTCGGTCGGGCTACCCCGGATCCGTGACTTCCGTGGCATCTCACCGACCGGGTTCGACGGCAAGGGCAACTACACGCTGGGGCTGCGCGAGCAGCTGATCTTTCCCGAGGTGGAGTACGACAAGATCGATAAATTGCGGGGTCTCGAGGTCACCTTCGTCACCACCGCGCGCAACGACGACGAGGCGCGTGCGCTGCTGGCGGAGCTCGGGTTCCCGTTCAGGAAGTGAGGGTGACACAAAAGAGTGGCTAAGAAATCGACAGTCAACCGTGGCCTGCGCAAGCACAAGCATGCCGTCTCGCAACACAACCGCTGCAACCTCTGCGGCCGGCCGCGGGCGTACATGCGCAAGTTTGGGATCTGCCGGATCTGCTTCCGAACCCTGTCCTCGCAAGGGCAGGTGCCGGGCGTGAAGAAGGCGTCGTGGTGAGGAGGGAAGATGTCCACCGATAGCATCGCCGACATGCTGACCAGGATCCGCAACGCGAATAGTGCCGGGCACCCGCGGGTTGGTCTTCCCGCGTCGCGTGTCGGTGTGGAGATCGCACGCGTCCTCAAGGACGAGGGCTACATCGCGTCCTACGATGTCGCGGCCGGTGAGCAGGGACAGAAACTCGATATCACGTTCAAGCCGAAGACCCCGCGCGGGAAGTCGCTCGCCGGGTTGCGGCGGATCAGCAAGCCGGGGCTGCGGGTCTATGCCCGCAAGACCGAGATCCCGCGGGTGCTCGGCGGATTGGGGATTGTCATCCTGTCGACCTCGCATGGCGTGATGTCCGGACAGCAAGCAACCAGGGCCGGCCTCGGTGGCGAGGTCGTGTGCTACGTTTGGTGACCCATGAGTAGGATTGGCAAGCTTCCGGTCAAGATCCCGAGCGGCGTGACGGTCACCGTCTCCGACCACACCGTCGTGGTGACGAGCGGCAAATCCGAGCTCAGCCGCAACCTGAATCCGCAGATGCGGGTCTCCGTCAAGGACGGTGCGGTCGTCGTCGAGCGTCCGAGTGAGTCGAAGCTGCACCGATCGCTGCATGGCTTGACCCGAACCCTTGTCTGGAACATGATCGAGGGCGTCAGCAAGGGATACGAGAAGCAGCTCGAGCTGGTCGGCGTCGGATATCGGGCGAGCCGGCAGGGCGAGGCGCTGGTGCTGAACGTCGGCTTCTCGCATCCCGTGCGCTACCCGGTGCCAAAGGGCATCACCATCGATGTTCCGGAGCCGACCCGGATCAACATCAAGGGCGCCAGCAAGGAAGAGGTCGGCCAGGTGGCGGCCGAAGTTCGCAAGATCCGCCCGCCGGAGCCCTACAAGGGCAAGGGAATCCTTTACCGGGGCGAACGGGTCCGTCGCAAGGCGGGCAAGACCGGCAAGACCGCTGGAGCGGCAAAGTAATGAACAAGCCAACCAATCGGCGGGCAACACGGATCCGCCGGCACGTGCGTTTACGCACCAACCTGGAGGGTGGACCCCAACGTCCACGGCTGGCGATTTTCCGCAGTCTGCATCATGTCTATGCCCAGGTGATCGACGACGCCTCCGGGCGGACGCTGGCGGCTGCCTCGACGACGGACGCCGACCTGCGCAGGGGGCTCAAGTCCCCGTCGAACGCGGCGGGTGCGGCGGCCGTTGGCAAATCGATAGCCGAGCGCGCTCTGAAGTCGGGGATCGAGACCGTGGTCTTCGATCGCGGCGGTTTTCCCTATCACGGCCGGATCAAAGCGCTGGCCGAAGCGGCGCGCAGCGCCGGGTTGAAGTTCTGAGTGAGAAATAAATGAGTTACCAGTACGGCAGAGGTCAGTCGGAATTCACAGAGAAGGTCGTCCACCTGAACCGGGTGGCGAAGGTCGTCAAGGGCGGCCGTCGCTTCTCCTTCAGCGCGCTGGTCGTGGTCGGCGACCAGAACGGCCGCGTCGGCGCCGGGCTGGGCAAGGCAGGGGAGGTGCCGGAGGCCATCCGCAAGGCGGTAGAGTCGGCGAAGAAGCATCTCATCACCGTGCCCATGGTCGGGACCACCATTCCCCACGAGATCCGTCTCAAGAAGGGGGCGGCGAAGGTGCTGCTGAAGCCGGCGGCGCCCGGAACCGGGATCCGCTCGGGCGGCGCCATGCGCGCCGTGGTCGAGCTCTCCGGCGTCAAGGACATGATCACGAAATCGCTGGGCACGAACAACCCGGTCAACACCGTCCGGGCGACGATTGCCGCCCTGCAAGCGCTGCAGACGGCGGACAGCGTCGCGCAGGCCCGCGGCAAACCGGCCGAAGAGCTGGAGCGACTCAGCCGTCGCGGGAAGAAACCCGAGGCGGAGGTGGCGCCGGTCGAGCCCGCGACGCCGGTCGAGGAGCCGGTCGGCTGAGCATGGCGCGCCTGAGGATCACCTATGTCCGAAGCGTCATCGGGCAGAAGCCCGATCACGAGCGGACCGTGCAGGCGCTCGGCTTTCGCCGTCTCAATCAAACCGTCGAGCACGAGGACAGTCCGCAGCTTCGCGGCATGGTTCACAAGGTTCGCCATCTGGTCAAAGTCGAGGAAACCCCATGAAACTTCACGAGATCCAGCCGCCGCCGGGCTCGCATCACGCCCGCAAGCGGGTCGGTCGCGGTCCTGGCTCCGGCCACGGCAAGACATCGACGCGCGGCCAGAAAGGCCAGGGAGCCCGCACGTCGGTGAATCTGCCGAAAACGTTTGAGGGCGGCCAGACCCGCTTGACGATGCGCACCCCTAAGCTGCGGGGCTTTCACAACAAATGGCGCAAGCGCTTTGCCGTCCTCAACCTGACCCGCCTGAACCGCTTCCAGGATGGCGCCGACGTCCTTCCGGAATCCCTGCTGGAGGCAGGCATCATCAAGGACGTCGGGGCTGGCATCAAGGTCCTCGGCACTGGCGACCTCAACCGCCGGCTGACCATCCATGCGCACCGGTTTTCGTCGGAGGCGCGCCGGAAGATCGAGGCGGCCGGCGGAACCGCCGCCATCATCGAGGTTCCACCTCCCATTCGGGAAAAGACGAAGCGGGCAAAGAACCAGCCGAAGCCGGCCATCCCGGCGCCGGCCGAGAAAGCCGAGAAAGCCGAGAAGGCCGAAAAGACCGGCAAAGCCGAGAAGGCCGGGAAAGCCGAGAAGGCCGAGAAGCCAGAGCCGGCCGAGCCGGCCGTGGAGGCGTCAGCACCGGCGAAGGCGGCCAGGAAGGACAGGCAGAAGACGTCCGGTGGGGAGGCGCAGCCGGCCCCTGCCGATGACGCTCAGCCGGCCGCCGACGCCTCGAGCCCGACCGATTCTCCGAAGCCACAAAAGGGTAAGAAGAAGGGCTAGGCCATGTTAGAAGCGATTGGCAACGCGCTCCGCATTCCCGAGCTTCGCCGCAAGATCCTGTTCACCCTCGGACTCTTTCTGGTGTTCCGGATCTTCGCGCACATCGCCGTGCCCGGCGCCGATAAGGCGGCGCTCGACAAGCTCTTCAACTCGAATGCCTTCCTCGGACTGCTCGACCTGTTCTCCGGAGGCGGGCTGTCGACCTTCTCCATCATCGCCATGGGGGTCAACCCGTACATCAATGCCTCGATCATCATGCAGCTGATGACGGTGGTATCCACCCGGATCAAGGAGCTCAGCAAGGAAGGCGAGTACGGCCGCCGCAAGATCACCCGCTGGACCCGCTGGCTGACCGTGGCCCTTGGCCTGCTCCAGGCCTGGGGTTTGACCCTGGTCTTCAGCCGTCAGGGCGTCCTGACGAACCTCGACTGGTTCGGCATCGTGGGGATCATGGTGACGCTCACGGCCGGGACGGTGATGCTGATGTGGTTCGGCGAGCTGATCACCGAGTACGGCATCGGCAACGGCATCTCCCTGGTCATCTTTGCCGGCATCGTCGGGCGGATTCCGAACACGATCTACAACCTGTTGACCGGCGGCGGCGCCTCACAGAACCTGGCGCCATTGCTTCTGTTCGCCGCCCTCGCCATCGTCGTGACGGCGTTCATCATCGAGGTGCAACAGGCCCAACGAAAGATCCCGATCCAGTCGGCGCAGCGGGTGGTGGGCCGTAAGGTCTACCAGGGCCGCAGCTTGCACCTGCCGCTGCGTGTGAACCAGGCGGGCGTCATCCCGATCATCTTCGCGATCTCGATCATGTTCTTCCCGGTCATCATCGGGAACTTCCTGGCCACCGCCCCCTCACCCTGGGGCGACATCTCGCGGGCGTTGCGGACCTACTGGGTTCCGGCCGGCCCCAACATTCCGACCGACGTTCTCTACAACTTTGTCTATTTCATTCTCATCTTCGGCTTTACCTACTTCTACACGGCCGTGACCTTCGACCCGGTCGACACCGCCGACTATCTCAAGAAGCACGCCGCCTTCATCCCCGGGATTCGGCCCGGGGTGGCGACCGCGCAGTATCTCGACCGCACCATGACCCGCATCACCTTCGCCGGGGCGCTCTTCCTGGGCGGTGTGACCGTGCTCATCCCGCTCCTCGCGACGGCGCTCACCCGAATACCGACGCAGAACATGTACCTCGGGGGGACGGCGATCCTGATCGTCGTCGGTGTGGCCCTGGACACCATGAAACAGATCGAGACGCAGCTGATCATGCGTCAGTACAAGGGGTTCATCAAGTAGGACCCTCAGATCGCGTCCTGAGCGTATGAATCTGATCATCTTTGGCGCGCCCGGCGCGGGGAAAGGCACGCAGAGCGTCCACCTGATCGAGACCTACCGTATTCCGGCGATCGCGACCGGCGACATCCTCCGCGCCCAGCGGCGGGCCGGCACGGCGCTGGGTGACCAGGTGAAGGGTTATATGGACCGGGGCGAGCTGGTGCCGGATCAACTGATGATCGACATCATCCGGGAGCGGCTGCAGAAGCCCGATGCGCGCGACGGTTTCATCCTCGATGGCTTCCCTCGGACGGTCGCCCAGGCCCGGGCACTCGATGAAATGCTCACGCAGCTGGGACGCCGGATCGACGCCGTCATCTACTTGCGGGTCAGCCGGCAGGTGCTGATCGACCGGCTCTCGCATCGGTACAGTTGCCGAACCTGCGATGCGGTGTACAACTTCACGTCGGAGCAAGCCCGCAGCCTTCCCCGATGCACGGTGGACGGCGGCGAGCTGTATCAGCGTCCGGACGACAAGCCGGAGATCGTTGCCAACCGGATCGACGTCTTCCTGAAACACACCGCCCCACTGATCGACTACTACACGGCTCAGCACAAGCTCGAGAATCT
>Ga0209805_1002431_pt1 | contig 10845 bp, 8 predicted proteins | sample GraSoiAngelo_148_FD_185905 | JGI IMG/M metagenome (GOLD analysis project Ga0209805, IMG submission 185905) | Grasslands soil microbial communities from the Angelo Coastal Reserve, California, USA - 14_1009_09_20cm (SPAdes) (version 2) | ecosystem: Environmental > Terrestrial > Soil > Grasslands ... | reverse complement strand
TCGCGCTCGAGCTCGGGTGCGGGTTCGAAATAGGTGCGGATCGCCCGCTTCATGGGCGAGATCACGATGATGGCGGAGTCAAAGCCGGCGCCCTCGGCCTCCAGCAAGGCATGGTGAATCAGCGGCCACTCGCCGAGGAGGAGGAGCTCTTTGGGGACCGCGCGGGTCAGCGGAAGGAATCGAGTTCCCAGGCCGGCGGATGGAATCACGATGCGCATTCGATCGGTCCCTCCATCAGGCCGCCACGAGCGTGGCGAACCGCACCACCTGCTCGGCGCGCAGCCGGTCGACGAGGCGCTCGCGGGGAACCTCAACGTCCTGGTAGCTGATCACCTGGTCCTTTCCAATGTCCCGCTTGAGCCGGCAACCTTCGGCGACACCCATCGGCAGCAACTGCTCGGCCTGGACGATCTCCGCGTTCTCGCATTGCCCATAGGTCATGTAGAAGCCGATGCCATCGAGCACCTGCCCGGCCTTGAGGTCGACCTTGGCGGTGGTGATCACCTCGACCATCGGTCCTCCCAGCGGCGCCAGCACTCGATCCTTCAGCAGCACGGCGCGGGCGACGGAGATGGGAACTTCGAAGTGGCAGAGGTGATAGGGGGCGTAAAAGCTGTAGAGCGGACCCTCGCCCAGCCGGTAGAGGTTCAGGAAGTGGCGCTGCTTCGGATCGTCGTGCGTGCCAAATACGAACACGCCCGGCGCCGGCTTGGCGCCCACGACATAATCCACGATGCCGCCCAGTTCCCGAAGCCGATCGACGTCGTACCGACCGGTCAGCTCGTCGACGTGACCACTGACCTCGTAGCCGAGCATGCCGCGCTGCGCCACCCGCATGCCGGTGCCGTTGGCCACGATCGCCTGCTCGAAGGAGATCTTTGTACCGTCGGCGAAGCTCGTCGCCATCTGCGGGGACAGGCCCCACCTGGTCGCGTATCCCTCCTGCGTCGTCGGGTTGCGGTAGTGGTCCTGCAGGCCCTTGATGTTGCCGCAAAGGAGAGGCGTCAGTCCGAGGCCCTTGACGAAGCGGTACAGATTCATCTGGACCCCGGGCTGGTCGCCGTCGCAGGCCGTCAGGATGACGCCCGCGCGGTCGGCATACACCTGGAGGATCGGCCCCACGGTGCCGTCGAGTTCGGCGTTCATCAAGACGATGTCCTTACCATGCGCGATCCCGTCGAGGACGACGCCGGCCGCGAAGTCGATGCTGCCGGTGACCTCGATCAGGGCGTCGATCGGGCCGGCTCGACACAGGAGCGCGGGATCATCAGTGACCGCCGCCCGCCCGGCGGCGATCGCACGCTCCAGCCCGGTCACGGTATCGACCGTCGCCACGTCGCGGATGCCGGCCTCGATATAGGCGCGAACCGCCGCCTCCGGATGGCGGTTCGAGATCGCCACCAGCCGCATCCCGGGCACCGCGTTGACGATCTGATTGGTGATCGCCCGGCCCATGGCGCCGGCGCCGATCATTCCGACCCGGACCGGCCGGCCGCTCCGCTCGCGTTCCTGCAGCGCGCGATCGACGATGATCATGCGAGTGCTCCAACCGGGAGCGGCTGCAGCAGCGGCCAGGCGGCGTCCTTCTCGGAGATCATGCTGACCGGCAGGGGCAGCGTGATGCGCAGCCACGGGTCGCTGTAGCGGAGCCCGCGTTCCGAGTCGGGGGTGTAGAACTCACTGACCTGATAGATCGCTTCGGCGTCGTCGGTCAGCGTCTGATAGCCGTTGGCGAACATCTCGGGAACATAGATGGCCCGCCGGTTTTCCGCCGATAGGGTCACCTGGAAATGGGACAGGTACGTCGTCGAGTCCGGCCGCAGGTCCACGATGATGCTCTGGATCGCGCCCCGGACGCAGCGGATCAGTTTGGCCTCGGTCGCCGGGGGAAGCTGGTAATGCAACCCGCGCAGCGTCCCCTTGCGATGGTTGAACGACAGGTTGCATTGCGCGACGACCGTTTTCATTCCGCGCGCGGCGAACTCCTGCTGACAGAAGGTCCGGGAGAAGAACCCGCGCGCGTCCTTGCGGGGCTCGAGGTCGATGACAAACGCCCCCTTGAGGTCGGTCTCGGTGAAGATCATGCGGCCACCAGGGCCCGCCAGCGGAGCGACCCATCGAGCTGGTCGGACGCCAGCAGTGCCTTCAGCTGAAGCAAGCGGGTATAGCTCGGGCCCTGGAAGGTCTCGGCCGTCAGCCCCACCGCGCGGTAGCCGTCGAGCAGCTGACCCGCCCCGCGGGCGGCATTCCAGGTCGGCTGAAACCCCGGAAGCGCGGCCAGGATCTTCTTGAAGCTGACGCGATAATTGCGCGGGTCCGGGTTCTTCCCCACATATTCGACGGTCGCCTGGGGCAGGAGCTCGTTGACGATGCCGGCCAGGTCGCGGACCTGGTAGTTCTCGCCGTCGGCTCCCACGTTGAAGGCCTGGTTGTGGACGGCGGCCCTGGGCGCGATCAGCGCCTGGGCAAACGCCATGGCGATGTCCTCCACGTGGACGATCGGACGCCAGGGCGAGCCATCGCTGAGGATCCGGATGTTGCCGGTGGTGAAGGCCCAACCCATCAGGTTGTTGAGGACCAGATCGGCGCGAAGGTGGGACGAGATCCCGTAGGCGCTGCCATTACGCATATAGACCGGCGTGAAGTCGCCATCCGCCAGGGCCGCGATGTCGTCTTCGGAGCGCGCCTTGGACACCGCGTACGGGGTCAGCGGGCGCATCGGCGCATCTTCCGAAAGCAGCTCATCCTTCCAGCCGTCGCCGTACATGCTGCATGAGGAGGAGAAGACGAATCGCGTCACGCCCGCGTCCTTCGCCATCCGGGCGAGGTGCACCGAGCCGCGATGGTTGATGTCATAGGTCCAGTCCGGGTTCAGGTCGCCCAGGGGGTCGTTCGCCAGCGCCGCCAGGTGGACGACGCCATCGAAGCCGCGCAGGTCCTCGACCGTGACGTCGCGCACATCCTTTCGAATCGAGGGGACCGCGACGGCGCCGTCGCCGAAGAGACAATCGCCGAAGAACGCGGTATCGAGACCGACGACATCGTGGCCGGCCGCCGTGAGATAGGGGGTCATCACCGAGCCGATATAGCCCTGGTGACCGGTGATAAGGATACGCATTAGATTGCTTCCACCTCTCTTCGTATTGGTTGGATCGAATCGCCGGACAGCGTGTCGTGGTAGTAACGGTCGAGCTCATCAGCCAGCGGGCCGATCGCGTGGTGTCGTTCGACGTAGTCCCTGCCGGCCCGGCCCATCTCGCCGGCCAGCCGCCGGTCATCCAGCAGCCAGCAGATCCGCTCCGCGAAGGCTCTCGCATCGTTGGCGACGAAGCCGTGACCGCCTTCTTCGAAGCCCAGGTCGCCGACCGCCGCCGACGTGGTGACCACCGGGATGGCGCAGGCCATCGCCTCGAGCACTTTGTTCTGAATGCCGACCGCATAGCGGAGCGGCGCGACCGCTACGGCGGCGCCGGCGATCAGGCGTCCGAGCTCAGGGACGTAGCCGGTTACCTCGATGTCGGCGCGGCGCCGGCGTAGCAGCGCCGCCGGCGGCCTGGCGCCGGCGATCAACAGCCGGGCCTCCGGATGTCGGGAGCGGACGTGTGGCCAGATCTCGTCGCAGAGCCAGCGGGCCGCGACCCGGTTGGCGTGAAAGCTCATCTTTCCGGTAAAGACCACGGTGTTCGGCGATCGCTCGAGCCCCGGCCGGAAGCGAAAGAGGTCGACCGGGTTGTGCAGGACCTGGACCTTTGCATCCGGTTGCAACTCAAGCAGCCCGGCGGCGTCCCGGCGCGAGGCGACCAGCACCCGGGCCACCGACGAGATGGCCGTCGACTCGAACCGGGAAAGGCGGCGCGCCTCATGCTCAAAGATTCGCCGGCGAGCGAGCCCCTGATAGGGCGCCGCCTGGGCGAACAGGTCCGAGACACAGTCGACCGCATCGAACAGGACGCGACGGCGATCGGCCTTGGGCACGAAGCTGAAGGCACGGACGTGCTCGACGTGGATCACGTCGTATTCACCGTCCGCGATCGCCGCCCGAACCGCCCGCCGCATGCGCCGCGATTCGACCGCCATGGCCTGCAGCGGATAGGCCCGGTCGGGCAGATGGCGGAGCGCGGCCAGCCGGTCCAGGCCGGTGGGGCGGTACGGCGCCAGGATATCGATCGCGTGCCGCTCCCGGAGCGCTCCCAGGAACAGCCACGGGCGAACCGCGATCGGTGAGGGCGGATGCGGCCCTATATATAGGATGCGCAGTCTAGCCATGGACTACGAGCGCCTCCTGGTACGTCGTTTCCGTTTGGGCGGCGACCGCCTCCCAGGAGTTGTCGCCGCTTGGCGGCGGGGCGGGCGGATAGGGCCCCATCAGCGCCCGGGCCACGGCCGCTGCCGACCGCTCCTCCACCAGGGCGCCGTAACGGTAGCGAGCGAACGCCTCGCCCAGACCCCCGGCGTTGGTCACGACCACCGGTTTGCGAAAAGCCGCGGCCAGTTCGAACGCTCCGCTGTCCGAGGTGTCGGTATAGGGGAGCGCCACCACGTCGGCCGCCGCGAAGAAGGTGGCGATGTCGTCCTTGGCGATGAAGCGCAAATGCCAGGCCACCGGCAGCCCGTCCCGACGGGCGCGTTCCATGCGTTGGCTCACGTCGTAAAGCGGCCGGCCCGCGACCAGCCCGATCAGGTCGTGGCCCTCACTCCGCGCCACCTGGAGCGCCTCCAGGAAGAGGTCGAGGCCTTTATACCGGCGGATGAAGCCGAAGAACAGCGCCACGCGACTCCGGGATGGGAGTTGAAGCTGCTGGCGGGCCGCCGCTCCGTCCGGGAGCGCGCCGGCAAGCGGCGTGTAGACGCCGTGCGGCACCACGTCGATGCGGGCGCCGGGCAGCGCCTGGATGACCTTGTGCTTGGTCGATTCTGAATGGCAGATCAAGCGATCGAAGCCGCCGTAGAAACCCGAGAATGACCCCAACCACGGCCGGCGTTCGTGCGCGCGAGCGTCGTGGACCGTGCAGACGGTGGCCATCCCGAGCCCGCGATAGAGGAAGCGCTCGATGACGGGCAGAACCGTACCCTGCGCGTGCACGACATCCGGCTGGAAGTGCTCCAGAAAATCGCGCGCCGGGTCGAGCGCCCTGGCCAGCTGCATGGCCTTGCGCGCTTTCGGCTGGGTCGAGGCGTACGCAAACGGGCGCACGATCTCATATGGCGGATCGGGACGCAGCGGTTCGAATAACGTCGAGGTCACCACCGCCACTTCGATGCCGCGGCCGGCCAGCGCCCGCGCCAGGCAGTCGGTGTAGTCGGCGGTGCCGCCGATGCCGAAGAATTCCACCAGGGCGACGCGTCTGGGGGTAGTCCCCCTGACGGCGTTGCGGGCGGCGACGGCGAGCATCGCGCTGCTCACCGCCGGACCCTCAACGCGTGAAGGGCGAACGCCGCCAGCGGCAGCAGGGCGTCGCCGGGTGGCCGCAGGTGCGGCCGCGACTGGCCCACGATCCGCCACTGGGTCCAGTGGTCTCGCACTGTCGGGTTCGTGCTCCGTCCGTCGAGCGCGGCGCGCACCGCGATCCGCACCGCCCGGCGCCGGAAGAGGGTGCGCAACTCTCCAAGCACGCCCTCGGCCGCGGCCAGCTTCCGCACCGGCTCGAAGTATGGGTTGTATAAGTACTCGTGGAGAAGGATGACCTGATCGACGCGGTCCGCGCGAAAGCTCCGCAGCGCCAGGTTGGCGGCGCTGGCGGCGCCGTTGTGAATGCTGAAGCACGAGAGTGGCTCATCGACGTAGGCGATCCCGGTGTGAAGGCCGACCCGCAGCCAGTACTCGAGGTCGGGGATCTGCACGAGATCTTCGTTGAAGGCGCCGAACTCGTCGAAGACCGAGCGGTGCATCATCACCGCCGTCGGCTCGCCGACGAAGTTACGGCCCCGGTACTCGAGGGCCAACCTGGCGACCTCTTCGGGCGTGATGTAGGTGCGGCCGGGAAGTAGTTCGCGCACTTCATAGCGGCGAACCTCCCGCTCCATCAGGATCCGCTGGGCCTCGTCGACGCCCTCGTAAAAGAAGAGGCGGCGACAAATCGCCATCCGGTAGGTGCTGCCTGCCGCCTCGAGCAGGCGCTCGATCGCGGTGGGAGCCAGGACGTCATCGACATCCATGAACTTGATCCACTCGCCCCGGGCCAACGCGATGCACCGGTTCCGATTGGGCACCAGGCCGATGTTCGTGTCATTGATCACGACCCGAATCCGCCGGTCTCGGCCGGCCCAGGCGGCCAGCAGGGCGCCGGAGTCATCCGTCGACTGGTTGTCCACCACCAGGATGTCGAGGTTGGTGTAGGTCTGTTTGACGATCGCCTGCAGGCAGCGTTCCAGGAAGATATGGCCGTTGTAGACCGGAATGCAGACCGTGACCATGGGGGCGTTCACTCGGTTCGCCCCGCGAGCGCGTTGCGCACGAATGGAAGCAGCGGTCGCATTCCCCAAAGAACGATGCCGCCCAACAGGAGCAGGTCGATGCCGAAACGGGCGGCCGGCGGAAGCGGCAGGAGCCCGACGAGCGCCAGCGGCACGGCACAGGCGAGATAGAGCAACACGACCTCGCGCACGACCTGCAAGACCGTCGGCCAGCCGATCTGGGACGGGAGCACGAAGATGACCAGGCTGTTGATCAGGGTGGCGACGTAATAGCCGATCACGACCCCGACCACCCCGATTCGCGTGCCGAGGCCGATGCCGATCACGACGAAGGCGATCGAGTTGGCGATCAGGTTCCACAGCACGAGCCGGGTCCGGCCGGTCATGCGCAAGACCTCCCAGCCAACCGTGCCCAACGGCGAGAGCAGTGGATAGACGGCGGTCAGGACCACATAAGGAATGGATGGTGTCCAGCGGCTGCCGAACAGCTGCCCCACCACGAAGCTGGCGTTGAACAACAGAAGGAAGCACCAGGTCGCCTCCAGGTAGTTGATCGACATGGCGGTCCGCTTGAAGATGGCGCCCAGCCTCTCCCGGTTCTCTCGGTGCGCGGCGAAGATAGGGAGCATCACCCGGAGCAGCGGAATCTCCACCAGGAAGGGGAGCCGCGACGTCAACCAGCTGGCCATGATGTAGAAGCCGGCCGCGGTGGCGCCGGCGACCGACCCGACCAGCAAGCCGTCCACCTGGGTCAGCAGCACACCGGCGAGGGCAAGCCAGACGAAATCCCTGGCAGAGACCAGCGAGCGCCAGGCGCTGTCCAGGCGCGGCCGGAGGAAGACTTCGCGGCGGCTGCGCCACAGAAGGAATGCGGAATAGGTCGACACCTGCACGACCGAGGCGACGCTCAAGGACCAGGCCGTCTTGAAGTGCGCCGAGATGACGATCGCGCTCACGACGAAGGCGAGCGCGCCGAGCCCCTGCGGAGCGACCAGCCGGAAGAGCCGCTGGCGGTTGTTGAGCTCGGCCTCGGCGCCGAGTGTCCAGGTGCGGGGCAGCAGGGTGAGCGCCAGGACCGCGGTCGTGAGCGGCAACTGGGGCGACAGCCGGGATAGCAGCGGCATCGCCGCGACCAGCGCCAGCAGGAGCACGATCGTCGTGGCGGCAATCGCCCCCGGCAGGTCGCGCCAGTAGCGGGTGGTTCGCCCGCTGGTCGCCCACTGGGTGAGGTTGAGCTCCCGCAGCGTATCGACGATGCCGATGATGACGACCGCTTCCCCGAAGACCCCCCACTGGGTGGGAGCGATGATGCGGGCCAGCGCCACCCGGGTGAGCAAGGTGGTGGCCTGGGCCAGCACCTGCACCAGGTAGCCCGATCCGATCGACAGCGCGAGGTTGCCCGATGGACGGCGCTCGTCGACCGCGGCAGCCTTCGCCGCGGCGAGCGTCGCGTCCGTTTCGTCGACGGGTTGCGGTCTCAGCATCCTGGGTTAGGGTTGTGGATCGCGCGGGTCAAGGAGATTGCGGCGCCCCCTTCAGATGGCGGGCGCAGACCCGGACGGCGTAGGCGTGGGAGCGGGTTCGCTCGGCGTGCCACCCCACGCGGACGGAGGAGGCAAACCAGAGGCCGGCATTGATCACGACCAACATGGCCGCCAGCGCGCTGGCGCCGAGCCGCGAGCCGTGCAGCCGCTGATAGCGGATCTTGCTGCTGCACAATTGCGCGCGGCGGCGAATGCTGCCGCTCTTCCCACCGAAATGCACTACGCGGGCGGCCGGGAGACAGGCGATCTGCCAGCCCAGCTTTCGGGCGCGGTAGCACCAGTCGACCTCTTCGTTGTACATGAAGTAGCCGGTATCCAGGGCGCCGACTTCGCCGACCGCGATGGCCGAGAGCATCATGCAGGCGCCCTCGATCCAGTCCACTTTCGAGCGCACGTCGTCATGCGCGCGAGAGCGGCGCAACCCGAGTACATTCGCCACCTCCTGGCGGACGGTCGGAAACCGGTCGTGGCAGCCGGCCCAGCGGGCGTTGCCGTCGATCAAGCTCGGCCCGACCGCCGCCACCCAGAGGTGGCTGGCGATGTACCCGTGCAGCTTCGTGATCGCGCCGGGCAACGGTCGGGCATCGGTATTGAGCACCAGCAGGTAGTTGGCCGGGCACCGCCGCAGGAGCTCATTGACGCCCCCAGCGAAGCCGCGGTTCTCGGAGCTCTCCACCAGATGCACCTGCGGAAAGGCCTCGCGCAGCCGGGCTACGCTGCCGTCGGTCGATCCGTTGTCGAGCACCCAGACCGAATACCTGGGGTTTTCCTCAAACAGGTGGCGGAGGCAGTCGATGAGCAGCTCGCGCGTATTCCAGTTCACGATGCAAACCGCCATGTCGGTCTCGGTCGCGGTGGATGGCCCCAGCATCAGGCTCATGCGGGCTGCAGGAATGCGCGTTGCTCGAGGCAGCGGTCGACCGCCTGGACAAACGTGTCCTGGGCGCGTGTCCAGCTGTAGCGGGCGGCCGTCGAGCGGGCATTGTCGACCAGGTTGTGGCGCAGCCCCGGCCCGGACATCAGCGACACGACCGCGGCGGCGAACTCCGCGGGCGTGTCCGCGACCAGGACGTCGTGCCCCGGCGAAACCGTGAGGCCTTCGACGGCTTTGGAGGTCGCTACCACCGGACAGCCGAGGGCAAATGCCTCGAGCACCTTGATGCGCGTCCCACCGCCGCGCAGGAGCGGAACGGCCAGCACCCCGCTCGAGCTGACGAAGCCCTCGTAGTCCGAGACCAGTCCGGCCAAGAAGACACCGGGAACCGACTGCAGTCGCCGAGCAGTCTCCGGATCGGGGGGCTGGCCGGTGACGACGAAGCGCGCGCCTGGCTGCGCCGTGCGGACGAGCGGCCAGATCTCGCTGAGAAAGTAGTCGACCGTCTCGAGGTTGGCGCGGTAGGTCAGGGACCCCGTGTAGATGACGCGGGACCGGTCGACCCCACCGCCGTATGGGCTGAAGATGTCGGTGCCGTTCGGCACGGTACAGCCCCAGGCGCGCCGTGGCGCAACCTCCCGCCGGATCCATCGCAGCTCGCTATCCGACACGGCCAGGTAGGCGTCGAAGTGATCCAGCATCTGCCGAAGGAAGCGCTTGAACTTCCAGACTCGCGCCTGGCTTCGAATCGTCTCGACCGGCGACCGGAAGGCGAACGGCTCGCAGCCGTCCAGGATCTTGATGTAGCGGCCGTCATCGAGCCGGGACACGTAGTCGCCGGCCGCCATCTCGTAGGCGATGACGACGTCGGCCCGGCGCGCTTCCGCGACCTGCCGGATCTGTTCGAAGAGAGCCGGCTGGTAAATCAGCCGGAAGTACCGCGGGGTGAGCTGCAGCAATGCCAGCATCGACGTCAGGCGGCCTGGCAGGTGCGACCTCCAGGACGCGGTGTATGCCACGCTGCTGAGATCCGGATGAGCGCCGTCGCCGGGCGGCTCGAAGGCAAAGAGGTGACAGTGATGCCCAGCCGCCATAAGCGCGGCGAGCAGTCTCGAGGATCGGACCCGCGCGCCGTTGGTGGCGGGATACGGGAACCAGGGCGTAACGAACAGAATCTCCGTCGGCTCAGCCCTCCGCCCGTGCGCCGACCGCGACCGGTTCCTCGCGGACCACGGTCGCCCATGCCGGGGGCAGGTTCTTGTGGATTTCGATGCCGTCGAACTCGCGGCTCTGCCGGATCCCACTCGCCTTCGCCCAGAGCGCCATGCGCCGGATGCCCTCCGAGAGCGGCGTCGAGCGACCGTCCGGAAACGCGGCGTGAAACTTCGAGTGATCGGAAAACGCCAGCTTGACCTCGTTGCGAGTCTCTCGATGCTCCAGTCGGCCGGGCATGTCCATGGCGGCGATCACTTCGAGGGCCAGCTCGTTGACGCTGTAGTGCTGGTCGCTGCCGACATTGAAGATCTGGTTGCGGGCGGCCGGCTCGAGCGGTGAGCGGGCGATGGCCGGGGTGATGTCCTTGATGTAGGTGAAGGCCCGCCGCTGCTCGCCATCCCCGAAGATCGGCAGCGACTCGCCTTGCATCAGGCGATTCATGAAGATACCAAGGACGTTGCGGTACTTGTCACCGAGGTTCTGGCGCTCGCCGTAGACGTTGTGCGGCCGAAAGACCACGTAGTCGAGGCCGAAGAGCTCGTGGCTGGCCTTCAGCTCCAGCTCGACGGCGCACTTCGCGATCCCGTACGAATCCTCGGGCAACGGGGTCAGGTCCTCACGCATGGGCAGCTGGTTCGTCCCGTAGACCGCGATCGACGAGGTGAACGTAAAGCACTGGACGTTGTGGTTGACGCTGGCGTTGATCAGGTTGATGCTGCCCATCAGGTTGTTGGTGTAGTTGAACCGCTTGATGAAGTGGCTCAGTCCTTCCGCCGCGTAGGCGGCGAGATGGTAGAC
>Ga0209805_1002428_pt1 | contig 10848 bp, 9 predicted proteins | sample GraSoiAngelo_148_FD_185905 | JGI IMG/M metagenome (GOLD analysis project Ga0209805, IMG submission 185905) | Grasslands soil microbial communities from the Angelo Coastal Reserve, California, USA - 14_1009_09_20cm (SPAdes) (version 2) | ecosystem: Environmental > Terrestrial > Soil > Grasslands ... | reverse complement strand
GTCTTCTTTCTTCGCCGAGCCCTTGCCCTTGTCGTAGACGAACTTAAGAAGATCCGCGTGCACCTTGAAGTTCGTACCTGGCGCATGAAATGTGGCGCCCTTGTAACCCTTAGCGCCCTCGCCGGCCGGCACGACGTCCGAGTCGTTGGCCGACCACCAGTTGCCGATGAGATGGTCCATCTTGAAGCCCACCGACGCGGCCTCCTTGACGGCGACCTGGTTCATGACGCCCCAGCCCGACATGAAGATCCAGTCGGGATTCAGGCGCCGCACCTGGAGCCACGTCGCCTTCTGCTCCTGCCCAGGGTGGTCGACCGCGAGCAGCGCGAGCTCGAACTGGTACTTCTTCGAGAGCTCTTCGAGGGTCGGATTGGCTTCCTTGCCGTAGGCGCTGTTGTGGAAGATGTGGGCGATCTTCTTGCCCTTCAGCTTCTCGAGCCCGCCTTCCTGCGCGCCGATGTAGCGGATGACGGCCGACGCCTGGCTCCAGTAGTTCGTCGGGAAGTTGAACACCCAGGGAAACCACCGGCCGTCGGACGCGGCGCTCATGCCGTAGCCCATCGAGAACACCACGATCTTGTCCACCGGCGCCTTGGGGATCAGCGAATACGTGATCGCCGTGCTGTAGGGATTCACGAGCAACGGGCCCTTGCCCTTGAGCCGCTCGTAACACTCGACGCCCTGCTTGTTGTCGTACTGGGTCTCGCATTCCTCCCACACGACCTTGACGCCGTTGATGCCGCCGTCGCGCTCGTTCAGGAGCATGAAGTAGTCGACGAAGCCGTCTGCGATCGGGATGCCGCTCGGCGCGTACGGACCGGTGCGATAGACGAGCAGCGGGATGAACAGCTCCTTGGGTTGGGCGGCCGCCGGCATCGGCGCCGTGAGCACCAGCGCCGCCAGCGCCGCGATCCACATCGTTCGTACCCTCATGACACTCTCCTTTTGTCTACGCTCAGTGGGGAAACGGCCAGAGCCGCAGCTTCTCTTTCGTGATCTGCCAGAGCCGCGCGAGCCCGCGCGGCTCGACGATCAGAAAGAAGATGATCAGGCCGCCGAACACCATCAGCTCGATCTGCTTCTGCAGCGCCACCGGTAGCCGGAGCCCGAGCGCGTGGGGCGCGTTCGCGAGGACGATCGGGACCAGGACGATGAACGCCGCGCCGAGGAACGAGCCCAGGATGCTGCCGAGGCCGCCGATGATCACCATGAAGAGCACGAGAAACGAGATGCTGATGTCGAAGGCCAGGGTCTCGGCGCTGCCGAGGTAGAGGAACACGAGCCCCGCCCCGGCGACGCCGCAGTAGAACGAGCTGATGCCGAAGGCCATGAGCTTCGTGCGCAGGGGCCGCACCCCGATGATCTCGGCGGCGATATCGCGGTCGCGGATCGCCATCCACGAGCGGCCGACGCGTCCGCGCACCAGGTTCTTGGCGACGACCGCGAACACGGCGACCAGCCCGAGCGCCGTGAGGTAGCGCGCCGCCGCGGTCGAGTTCGGGCCGGTGACCAGGGCGCCGAACAGGGTCCGGTCCGGCGCCGTGATGGTGCCCGACGAGGCGTAGTTGGTGAACCACGCGACCTTGTTGAAGAGCCAGATCAGGAAGAACTGCGAGGCCAGGGTGGCGACCGCGCCGAAGAGCAGCCCCACGCCCGCCGCGACCAGCCCCGAGAGCAGGAAGACGACGATGATGTTGAGGTCCGGGAACGCGGTCGCGAGCTTGAAGGCCGAGTAGGCGCCGACGGCCATGAAGCCGCCGGTACCCAGCGAGAGCTGGCCGGCGTAGCCCGTCAAGAGATTGAGCCCGATCGCCGCCAGCGCGTAAACGAGGAACGGGATCAGCACCGCCTGCAACCAGTACTCGCTCGCGACGAGCGGCGGCACGACGAACGCCGCCGTCACGGCCGCGGCGACGACGACGCGATCCTGGACGACCGGGAAGACCGCCTGGTCGGCGCCGTACGTCGTCTTGAACTGCCCCGCCTCGCGATAGATCACTTGGCGGCGCCCGGCGGCCCGGGGGGAGTGGGGGCTCCCCCGGCGACCACGCTAGCAAATGCCGACAGCGCTGCTTTCGAGCGCGCGGCGGATAGGTCAGTCCTGACAACACGGGTCGCCGGGGGAGCCCCCACTCCCCCCGGGCCGCCGGGCGTCCGTCGTTTCAGGCTTAGCCCGAGGATGTTCACGCGGTCACACGCGCTCGATGATCTTCTCGCCGAAGAGGCCTTGGGGGCGCGCCAGCAGGAAGGCCAGGGCGAGGACGTAGGCAAACCAGTTCTCGATGGCGCCGCCCACCAGCGGCCCCCAGTAGACCTCCCCGAGCTTCTCGCCGACGCCGATGATGAGCCCGCCGACGATGGCGCCCGGCACGGACTCGAAGCCGCCCAGGATGAGCACGGGCAGCGCCTTGAGCGCGATCAGCGAGAGGCTGAACTGCACGCCGCTCTTGGCGCCCCACATGAGCCCGGCCACGATCGCCACGACGCCCGCCACGGACCAGACGACGATCCAGATCGTCTTGAGCGGGACCCCGATCGACAGCGCCGCCTCGTGGTCGTCGGCGACCGCGCGGAGCGCGCGGCCGATGCGGGTGCGCTGGAAGAACACCGCCAGCACCGTGACCAGCACCGCGGCCGTCACCGCCGCCGTCAGCTCGAGCTGGTTGATCTGCACGCCGCGGACGATGAACGAGCGATCCGGGATCCCGATGTCGAGCTTCTTGACGTTGGCGCCCCACACCATCTCGCCGAAGCCTTCGAGGAAGAAGTTGAGGCCGATCGTGGCCATGAACAGGATGATGTGCGCCTGGTTGACCAGTGGACGGAGCACGAGCCGCTCGATCGCGAAGGCCAGCGCGATCATGACGGCGGTCGTCAGCGCGAGCGCCACGACGACCGGCGCGCCGCGCTCGAGCAGCCCGACCAGGGTGAGCGCGGCGAACAGCACCATGACGCCCTGGGCGAAGTTGAACACGCCCGAGGCCTTGAAGATGAGCACGAAGCCGAGCGCCACCAGCGAGTACATCAGCCCCGCGAAGACACCGCCGATCAGCACCTCGACGAGAAACGCCGGCGCCCCCGCCATGTCCTTGAACGGCGCCACCGCGATCGCGTACAGGAGCTCAATCATGGGCGACGCCCAAATATGCGTCGAGCACCGCCTGGTCGCTCCGCACCTCGGCGGGCGGGCCGTCGGCGATCTTCCGGCCGTAGTCCAGCACGACCACCCGGTCGGAGATGTCCATGACCACGCCCATGTCGTGCTCGATGAGCGCGATCGTCGTGCCGAACTCTTGATTGACGTCGAGGATGAAGCGGCACATGTCCTCCTTCTCCTCGACGTTCATCCCGGCCATCGGCTCGTCGAGCAGCAAGAGCCTGGGCTCGGCGGCCAGCGCCCGGGCGAGCTCGACGCGCTTCTGCAGGCCGTAGGGCAGGCGGCCCGCCGGCGTCTTGCGGATCGCCTGGATCTCCAGGAAGTCGATGATCCGCTCGACGAAGGCCCGGTGCTCGAGCTCCTGGCGCCGGGCCGGCCCCCAGTAGAGCGCCTCGAGCAGGAAGCTCCCGCCCATCTTCATGAGCCGGCCCGTCATGATGTTGTCGAGCACGCTCATGCCCTTGAACAGGGCGACGTTCTGGAACGTGCGCGCGATGCCGAGGGCCGCGACGTCCGGCGGCGACCGGTGCGTGCGGTCCCTCCCCTCGAACGCGATCCGGCCTTCGAACGGGTGATAGAACCCGCTGACGGCGTTGAGCAAGCTCGTCTTGCCGGCGCCGTTGGGGCCGATGATCGCCACGATCTCCCGCTGCGCGATGCTCAGGCTGACCCGGTTGACGGCGATGAGCGCGCCGAATCGCACGCTGACGCCGGTCACCTCGAGCAGCGGCGCCGCGGGCCCGGTCATCGGGGCACCGGAGCGGGCGTGCCGACGTCGCGGATCACGACGTCCGCGCGCATGGTGCCGGTGCGACCGTCCTCGTAGGTCACCTTCGCCTCGACCTGGACGCGATCCTGGCCGGAATACAGCGCGTCGATGAGCGTCGCGTACTTCTGCGCGATGTACCCGCGGCGCACTTTCCGGGTGCGCGTGATCTCCTCGTCGTCCGGGTCCAGCTCCTTGTGGAGGATCAGGAACCGTTTGACCTGCGCCCCGCGCAGGGCCTCGTCCTCGGCGAGGCTCGCGTTCACGCGCTCGACCTCGCCGCGGATCAGCTCGTAGACGTCCGGCTTTTGCGCCAGATCGCCGTAGCTCGTGTAGGCGATGTTGCGCCGCTCGGCCCAGCTGCCGACCGCCGCCAGGTCGATGTTGATGAACGCGGTCACGCAGGGCCGCGCCTGACCGATGCAGACCGCCTCGCGCACGTACGGGGAGAACTTCAGCTTGTTCTCGATGAACTTGGGCGCGAACATCGTGCCGTCCGCCAGGCGGCTCACGTCCTTGGCCCGATCGATGATCACCAGGTGGCCGTCGTGGTCCAGGAATCCGGCGTCGCCCGAGTGGATCCACCCGCCGTCGAGGGTCTGGCGCGTGGCCTCCGGGTTCTTCGCGTAGCCCTGGAAGACGCCCGGGCTCCTGAACTGCACCTCGCCGGCGTCCGAGATGCGGATCTCGACGCCGGGGATCGGCGTGCCGACGGTGTCGAGCCGCACGTCGCCGTCCCGCTGGATCGTCACGAACACGCTGGCCTCGGTCATGCCGTACAGCTGCTTGACGTTGATCCCGAGCCCGCGGAAGAAGAGGAAGATCTCCGGGCCGATCGCTTCGCCGGCGGTGTACGCGCGGCGCACGTGTGAGAAGCCGAGGTTGTCCTTGAGCGGTCCGTACACGAGCAGGTTGCCCAACGGATAGAGGAGCCGCTGCCAGAGCGCGACGGCCTGTCGGCCGAGGCGCCGACGCTCGATCTCCTGAGCCAGACGCAAGAAGAAGTGGACCAGCGCGCGCTTGGGCGGCGCCGCGTCCTCGATCCGGACCATGACGGCGGTCAGGATGCTCTCCCAGATGCGGGGCGGGCCGAAGAAATAGGTCGGCGCGATCTCCTTCAGGTCGGCGAGGACCGTGGCCGCGCTCTCCGGGCAGTTGATGGTGAAGCCCGTGACGATCGCCTGTGCGTAGGAGAAGACGTGGTCCCCCACCCAGGCCATCGGCAGATACGACAGGACTTCCTCGTCCTCGCCAAGCCCCTCGAAGTGCGCCGCGTTGCGCGCGGTCGTGATCAGATTGCGGTGCGACAGCATCGCGCCCTTGGGCGCGCCGGTGGTGCCCGACGTGTAGCAGATGATGGCGATGTCGTCCGCGCCACCCCGGGCGAGCTCGACATCGAAGTGCGCCGAATGGCTCACCTCAAACTTCTTTCCGAGCTCGGAGAGCTCGACCAGGCTCAGCAACCCGGGCTCGCTGTAGCTGCGCATCCCGCGCGCATCGTCGTAGATGACGTGCTGCAGGCCGCGGCAGCGGGCTCGCACGCCCAGGAGCTTGTCGACCTGCTCTTGATCCTCGACGACGGCGAAGCGAGCCTCGGAGTGCTCGATGATGTACTCCATCTCGCGCTCGATGGAATCCTGGTAGATCGGCACCGGGACACCGCCCAGTGCCTGCGCGGCCATCACCGCCCAGTAGAGCTGAGGGCGGTTGTCGCCGACGATCGCGACGCGGTCGCCGCGCGCGAAGCCGAGCGAGGCCAGGCCCAGCGCGATCAGGCGAGCCTGCTCGAAGTACCGCGACCAGGTATAGGCCTGCCAGATCCCGAAGTCTTTCTCTCGGATCGCAACCTTGTCGGGACGACGCCGCGCGTTATCACGAACGAGCTTCGGGAACGTATCGCGCTCGGGATCGAGCGCCGACGCGCTGGTACTCTCCGCGACTGCCTTCAAATCGCCTCCGCGACCCATCAGCGTTGATGCCTCGAGGGAGGGGGTGGCGCGAGTCTAGCCAAGCGTGGCGGTGGTGTCAAGAAATTGCCGGGATAACGAGGACTTACGCGACGCGTCTCGCCTGGTCGAACGCCGGGCGGGTCGATGAGCCTACTTGACCGCGCCTTCGATCAGCGGCAGGCAGAAGTAGACGATGAACGCGGCACAGGCAACGTAAATCATCCAGTGCAGCTGGGCGCCCCGCCCCCGTAGCAGCTTGATCGCGGCGTACGTGACGAAGCCGGCCCCGATGCCGTTGGTGATCGACCACGTGAACGGCATCACCAGCATCGTCATGAACGCCGGGATGGCCTCTTCATAATCGTCCCAAGGAATATCGCGCGCGATGCCCATCATGAAGAATCCGACGATGATCAGCGCCGGGGCCGTCGCCTGGGCCGGGATGACGCCGGCCAGCGGCGAGAAGAACATCGCCCCCAGGAACAGGAGTCCGGTCACCACGGACGCGAGCCCGGTCCGCGCGCCCTCGGTCACGCCGGCGGCGGACTCGATGTAGGTGGTGTTGCTGCTGCTGTTCGCGAAGCCGCCGAACAAAGCCCCGAGGGAGTCCACGAGCAGCACACGGTTGGCGCGCGGCAGCTGACCGCGCTTGTCGAGGAAGCCGCCCCGGCCGCCGACACCGATGATCGTGCCCATCGTGTCGAAGAAGTCGCTGAGCATGATCGAGAAGATCACGAGGCTCGCGGTCACGGCCCCGAGCTTGGCGAAGAGCCCGAAGTCGAGGCGGCCGAAGGTCGACAAGTCCGGGGCCTGGACGATGGCCGCGGGAATCCGTCCCGCGCCCGGTGTCGCGAATCCCTGGCCCGCGGCGAAGCTCTCGTTGAGCACGATCGCGATCACGGTCGTGGCGAGAATGCCGATCAGCAGCGCGCCCCGCGTCCGGCGCGCCATGAGCCACGCGGAGAGGATGAAGCCGATGAGGAAGACCGCGATCGGCAGGCCGCGGAGCGTCCCGAGCCCGACCGGCAAGGGGCCGGCCGCCGGCTTGACGACCAGGCCCGAGGTGAAGAAGCCGATGAACGCGATGAAGAGGCCGATGCCGACGCTGATCGCACGCTTGAGCCCGATCGGGACGGCCTCCATGAGCGCCTCGCGAAAGCGCGTCAGCACGAGCATGGTGATGACCGCGCCCTCGAGGAACACGACGGTCATCGCCTGGGGCCACGAGAGTCCCCGGCCCGCGACCAGATCGAAGGCGACGACCGCGTTGAGCCCCATGCCGGCGGCGAGCGCGAAGGGATAGTTGCTGGCGAGCCCCATCCCGATCGAGAGCACGCCCGCCGCGAGACACGTCACGGTGAGCGTCGCCGCGAACGGCAGCCCCTTGCCGTCGAGCCCCGGCACGCCGGTGAATCCGAGGATGATCGGATTCACGAAGATGATGTAGGCCATCACCATGAACGTCGTGAGCCCCGCGCGGACTTCGGTCGCGAGATCCGTCTGGCGTTCCTCGAAGCCGAAGTAGCGGGAGAGGAGCCCGGCCATGTGCCGGGCGGCAGTCTACATCGAGCCAGGCGCTATCGGTAGTCCGACAGTTGCGACGGCGGCTGCTGGGCATCGAACGCGGTGCCGAGGCTGATCTCGGGCGGATCGGCCTGCTCGGCGGCATCCTTGCCCTCCTGGAAGATCCGGAGCAGATCGTCGCCGACCGGGACGGCCGGGCGGACGGCCGACGGATTCTCGCCGCTCGCCACCACCGTGGCCAGCGCCATGGCCGCGGCCAGCGCGATCCCGGCGGGAGTCACCACGGACGACCAGATCTCTCGCGACGTCATGCCCCTGGACGGGGCAATCCCGCTGCCATGTGGCAGAGACGGCCGAGATCATTGAAAAATCGGCCGCAAATCGAGGCTGACTCGCCGGCGGGGGTGTCAGCGTGACGACACGGCGCCGCGTTTCCGCGCGCCTTTTGTCACTTTCGGAATTTCTTGAAGTCGACGGGCCGCTTCTCGACGAACGCGTTGCGACCTTCCATCGCCTCGTCGGTCCGGTAGTAGAGACCGAGCGCCGTGTGCGCGAATTGCGCGACACCGGCTCTCGGCTCGGAATCGATGTTGAACGACTGCTTGGCCAGCGCCAGCGCGGTCGGGCTCTTGTCGAGGAGCTCGCTACACCACTGCTCCACCTCGGCGCGGAGGTCCTTCAACGGCACGACCTTGTTGACGAGGCCCATCGCGAGCGCGTCCTGCGCCGAGTATTGCCGGCAGAGATACCAGATCTCGCGCGCCTTCTTCTCGCCGACGACGCGAGCGAGGAAGCCGGTGCCGTGCCCGGCATCGACGCTGCCGACGCGTGGCCCCGTCTGGCCGAAGATCGCGGTGTCGGCGGCGATCGAGAGATCGCAGAGCACGTGCAGCACGTGGCCGCCGCCGACCGCGAATCCGTTGACCATCGCGATCACGGGCTTGGGAATGTGGCGGATCGCGCTGTGCAAGGCCTCGACGTCCATCGGGCGATTGAAGGGTCGGCTCGTGGCTCCGGCGCCTTCGGCGCCTGATCGCCCCTCACCTCCGACGTCCATCGGGCGATTGCTCGCGACGCCGGCGGCGCCCGGCGCGTAGCCGCCCTGCCCGCGCTCCTTCTGGTCGCCGCCCGAGCAGAACGCCTTGTCGCCGGCGCCGGTGAGCACGACGACACCGATCGCCGGGTCCCAGCGCGCGTCCAGGAACGCGTCGGTCAGCTCGGCGACGGTCGCGGTGCGAAAGGCGTTGCGCACCTCGGGTCGGTTGATCGTGATCCACGCCACGCCGTTCTTCTTCTCGTAGAGGATGTCGGTGTACGCCATGGGGCCTCCGAGCTCCTAGAGCGATTTGCGCAAGATGTGTCCGAGCTCGCCGACGATCCCGCGGCGGAAGGTCAGCACGCAGACGACGAAGATCAGGCCCTGGACGATGGTGACCCAGGCGCCGAGCTGGGCGAGGTAGTTCTCCAGCGCCACCACGACGAACGCGCCGACCACCGGGCCGAACACGGTGCCGAGGCCGCCCAGCAAGGTCATCAGCACGACCTCGCCGGACATCGTCCAGTGGACGTCGGTGAGCGAGGCGAGCTGGAAGACGAGCGCCTTGGTGGCGCCGGCAAGCCCCGCGAATGTCGCCGACAGCACGAAGGCCAGGAGCTTGTACTGCTCGGCACGGTATCCGAGCGAGATCGCGCGCGGCTCGTTTTCGCGGATGGCCTTCAGCACCTGACCGAACGGCGAGTGGATCGCGCGGTAGAGCAGCAGGAATCCGACGAGGAAGACGGCGAGCACCACGAAATACAAGGTCAACGTCTCTCTCAGGTCCAGCACGCCCAGGAGCCTCCCGCGCGGGACCGACTGGATCCCGTCCTCGCCGCCCGTGAAGCCGGCCTGCAGGCTGAAGAAGTAGACCATCTGGGCGAACGCGAGCGTGATGTTCGCGAAGTAGATGCCCTTGCTCCGGATCGCCAGGGCGCCGATGACGACGCCGAGCGCGGCCGCGACCGCCGTCCCGAAGACGATCGCCAGCTCCGGCGGGAAGCCCCAGACCTTCGCGGAGTGCGCCGCCCCGTAGCCCGCGGAGCCGAGGAACACGGCGTGGCCGAAGGAGAGCAGCCCCACGTAGCCGATCAGGAGGTTGAACGCGCACGCGAACAGGGCGAAGCACAGCGCCTTCATGAGGAAGACCGGGTACACGAAGAACGGCGCGAGCACGAGCGCGATGGTCATCACGAAAAAGGCAGCGACCCGTGCGACCGACGCCGCTGACCTCGGGCAGCGCCCTGCCGACGTACTGGTCGGTCGTCGCCGTCACGAGGCTCGCCCGAAGAGCCCGGTGGGCTTGACCAGCAGCACGAGCGCCATGATGACGAAGATCACCGTGTTGGACGCCTCGGGATAGAAGACCTTCGTGAAGCCCTCGACCACGCCGAGTCCGAAGCCGGTGACGATCGATCCCATGATCGAGCCGAGGCCGCCGATCACGACCACGGCGAAGACCACGATAATGAGGTCGGCGCCCATGAGCGGATTGACCTGATAGATCGGCGCGGCGAGGACACCCGCCAGGCCCGCGAGGCCGACGCCGAACCCGTAGGTCAGCGTGATCATCCGGGGCACGTTGATCCCGAAGGCCTGGACGAGCGAGGGGTTCTCGGTCGCGGCTCTCAGATACGCGCCCAGACGCGTGCGCTCGATCACGTACCAGGTCGTGAGGCAGACCGCCAGCGAGAACACGATGACCCACGCCCGGTAGTTCGGGAGGAACATGAAGCCGAGGTTCTGACCGCCGGCCAGCTCGCGGGGCATTGGACGGAGCAGCCCCTGAATGACCAGCGCGAAGCCGAACGTCAGCAGGAGCCCGTACAGATGGTCGAGCTGATAGAGACGCTTGAGCGTCGTGCGCTCGAGCACCATGCCGGTGAGGCCCACGGCAACCGGCGCGATGAGGAGCGCCCACCAGTATCCGAGCCCCGCCCACTGGAGGACGAAGTACGCCGCGAACGCGCCCATCATGTACTGGGCGCCGTGGGTGAAGTTGATGATGTTGAGCAGTCCGAAGATGACGGACAGCCCGAGGCTCAACATCGCGTAGAACGCCCCGTTGATCAGCCCGATCAACAGCTGACCAAACAACGCCTGCGTCGCCACCCCAAAAATCGTCACGGCGACCTACGCCGAACAGCGACGTCCGCCCCACGCCAACTGGCGAAGCCCGACCGACGCCCCCAAAAGCGAGCCGATCGACGCCGAGGAAAGAAGCCGGACCGGCACCCTAAGAACATGCCCAGCCTAGGCCCAAAAAATCGGCCGAACACCAAGCGCAGCTCATCGCGCTTGACCAGGCCGAGCGGAGCGTCTTGAACTAAGCCAACCAGAGTCGGGGCCAGCGGCGGGGCGGGGGCTGGGGAGGGGTGCGCCGACCCGTTCCCTCCATGCGAGCGGATGGAGCCCA
>Ga0209805_1002427_pt1 | contig 10853 bp, 8 predicted proteins | sample GraSoiAngelo_148_FD_185905 | JGI IMG/M metagenome (GOLD analysis project Ga0209805, IMG submission 185905) | Grasslands soil microbial communities from the Angelo Coastal Reserve, California, USA - 14_1009_09_20cm (SPAdes) (version 2) | ecosystem: Environmental > Terrestrial > Soil > Grasslands ... | reverse complement strand
ACTGATGGAGCGGACGCCGACCGTGACGATGGACCTGGAGGGCCACATCAACGAGGTCCGTTCGGTGCTCGGCAAGATTCCCATCGGCGCCATCGAGCGCGTCGTCGAGATCATCCTCGACGCCTACGCCGGTAGCGGCCACGTCTACGTCGTCGGCAACGGGGGCAGCGCGACCAATGCGACCCATTTCGCCTGTGATCTTTCGAAGGCCACCATCGTCGAGGGCCGAGCCCGCATGCGGGTGACGTCGCTCGCCGACAACATCGCGCTCCTGACCGCCTGGGCGAACGACACCTCGTACGAGAAAGTCTTTTCCGAGCAGCTGACCAACCTGCTGAACCCTGGCGACGTCGTCATCGCGATCAGTGCCAGCGGCAATTCGCCGAACGTGGTGTCGGCGGTGCGCGCGGCTCACCTGATGGGCGCCGGCACGGTCGGGCTCGTCGGCTTTTCCGGTGGCCGGGTGCTGGAGACGGTGGATGCGGCGGTTCACGTACCCAGCCACGACTACGGCGTCGTCGAGGACTGCCACTCCGTACTGGAGCACGCGATCACCGTCGCGACCCGGAAGGCGCTGCTTGCCTGACACCGCGGTGCCGGCCGTCTTTCTGGACCGCGACGGGGTGATCAATCGGCGCCGTCCCGATCACGTCAAGCGCTGGGAGGAGTTCGAGTTTCTTCCTGGCGTCCTCGAGGCGCTCGCGGCATTGCGATCCATGGACACTCGAGTGATCGTCATTACCAACCAGGGGGTGGTCGGCCGTGGACTGCTGGCCGCCGACGGGCTGCGCCGGATCCACACGCGGATGCTGCACGCTATCGGAGCCGCCGGCGGTCACGTCGAGGCTGTCTATGCCTGCCTGCACGCGCCGGCGCAGGGCTGCCCCTGCCGCAAGCCCGCACCGACGCTTTTCTATCGGGCAAGCGGCGACCTGGGCATCCGACTCTCCGAGTCGATCATGGTGGGCGACAGCCCGACCGATGTCGAGGCCGCTCGCGCCGCGGGATGCCGGCCGGTGTTGATCAGTGACGGTGGGGATGCCGTGGCCCCGGACGTTGTCGCCATCAAAGGCCTGCCCGAGGTGGTGACGCTTTGGCGCGACCTCTCCTCGGCGGTGGGCGCAGTTCCGTGCTGATCGCTCGGGCCCCGCTCCGCCTCAGCTTGGCCGGCGGCGGTACCGACCTGGAGGCCTACTACGCCAAGTACGGCGGCGCGGTCGTCAGCACGTCGATCGACAAGTACTTCTACGTGATCCTCACCTTCAACGACAGCAAGCACATCCAGGTTTCCTCATCGGATTACCGGACGTTCTACCGGCACTCGCTCGAGGGAGCGCCGATCTGGGATGGTGATCTCAGTCTCCCCAAGGTGATCATCGAGCACTTTGGGGTCTGGACCGGCCTTTCCCTTTTCCTCGCCTCGCAGGTGCCGCCCGGCACCGGGCTTGGATCGTCCAGCACGGTCGCGGTGGCGTTGATCAAGGCGATGGCGGTGCTGTGCAACGTGCGCATGAGCCGCCAGGAGGTGGCGGACCTTGCCTGCCAGGTGGAGATCGACAAGCTCAACATGCCGATCGGCAAGCAGGACCAGTACGCGGCCAGCTTCGGCGGCCTGAACTTCATTCAGTTCAATCCCGACGGCGTCGTGGTCGAGCCGCTACGCCTGGCGGATGAGCTACAGGCGGAGCTCGAAGCTCGCTTGATGCTCTTCTTCACCGGCCGCTCGCGCGATTCGGCCCAGATCCTGGGCGAGCAGAAGCGCAGCAGCGAACGCAACCGCGCCGGCGTCATCGAGGCGCTGCATGTGATCAAGTCGATGGCGATCGCGCTTCGCAACGACTTGATCCGCGGTGACATCGGCTCGCTCGGCGATTACCTGCACGAGTCCTGGGTGGCCAAGCGTCAGTTGGCCGCCGGCATCACCGATCCCTGGATCGATCAGTGGTACCAGGTGGCCCGGGACGCGGGTGCCCGGGGCGGCAAGATCGCCGGCGCCGGTGGCGGTGGCTTCCTCCTCCTCTACTGCGAGCGTGAGCACCAGGACCAGGTCACCGAGGCGCTGCGGGCGCAGGGCCTGCATCGAATGGACTTTCGTTTCGAGTCAGGGGGCGCCATGGTGATCGTCAACACGTTGCTGCGCAAGGCGCGGGTCGCCGCGGTCGCCCATGGGTGACAGCCGCCGGGACTGGCGGGCGCTGATGGCGGTGCTCGCCGTTTCCGACCTGGCCGCGGTGCTTCTTGCCTTCGGGCTCGCCGCGGCACTGGTCTGGCGCCCCGCCATCGGCATCAACGGCGGCAACGACACCGATTGGCTGGCGCTCCTCATGATCCCGGTTCTCGGTCTGATCTTCGTGGGTCAGGGCCTCTACGAGCCGTCCAATCTCCTGGTGGGCGCCCGCGAGTTCGCCGGGGTCTTCCGCGCCAGCACCTACGGCCTGCTGGCGATCACGGTGATCACGTTCGTGCTCCGCTGGCCGCTCTCTCGCTCGTGGACCGTGGCGTCCTGGGGGCTGATGACCGTCTTCGTCATTGCGGAGCGGTTCGGGATCCGGCGGATCGCCGCCGCCGCCCGCCGGCGTGGTCGCCTCACCGAGCGGGTCGTCGTCGTCGGCGCCGACGAAGACAGCATCGCGCTCGCCGAGCAGGTCAACCAACCAGGCAGTGGAATGCGGGTGGTTGGCATTCTGGACGACTACATCCCCACCGGCACCGAGCTGCCCGGTGGGTTACGGGTGGTGGGGTCATCCGCCGCGTTACTGCAGACCACCAGCCGCCTGAAGGTACAGGATGCCATCGTCGCGCCACACGCGCTGCCCTGGGAAACCCTGCGGGACCTCATGCTGGTATCCGCCACCCGGGCTAACGGGCTCAGGGTGCATTTGTCCGCCGGCTTCTACGACCTGTTGACGGCCGGTGTCCGCTTCAGCGAACGCAGTCACGTTCCACTCCTGACTCTGCGGAAGGCGCGGCTGTCCCCGGTCGAGCGCGCGATCAAGGGCGTCCTCGACGTCGGGCTCGCCGCCATCCTGGTCGTGGTCCTGGCCCCGCTGGTCGCGGTGATGGCCATCTGGCAATGGCACGCGGGGTCGCCATTGACCATCGCCCACACCCGGGTCCTCGGACGCAACCTTGTCGCCTTCGACCTGATCCGCTTCCGCTCTTCCGCTCCATTTCAGTCAGATCTCCTGTGCAAGCTGCCGGGCCTGCTCAATGTGCTGCGCGGCCAATTGAGCCTCGTTGGTCCGCGCCCCATGAGCGAGGAAGAGGGGAAAGCTCCCGGCGGCATGCCGCTGACGACGATCCAGCCGGGCCTGACCGGCCCCTGGCGCCAGGCGGCGGATCCCCGCGAGCAGGCCACCCTCGACCTCTATTACGTCCGCAGCTATAGCGCCTGGCTCGACATCGCGGTGCTCTATGAACGAGCGATGTTCCGACTTCGCCCCCTGGCCAAGCGGTGCCTCGACATCATCGGCGCCGCCCTGCTGCTCGTGCTCAGCTCCCCCATCGTCGGCGCCTGCCTGGTGGCGGTGTGGCTGGACTCGGGTGGCCCGCTGATCTACCGCCGCCGGGTCGTTGGCCGTGGCGGCGCCACGTTCGACGCTTTCAAGATTCGCACGATGGTGGCGGATGCGGACCGAATCCTGAGTGAGGACGAGTCCCTCCGGCGCCAGTTCCAGAACTCGAACAAGATCGTCCGCGACCCCCGGGTCACGCGGGTGGGACGCTGGCTGCGCAAGCTCAGCTTCGACGAGCTGCCGCAGCTGGTCAACGTCTTGCGCGGCGAGATGAGCCTGGTCGGGCCGCGCATGATCACGGTGGCCGAACTCCCGGAGTGGGGGACCACCGGCTCGCTGCTCCTGTCTGTGCGCCCCGGCTTGACCGGCCTCTGGCAGGTGAGCGGCCGCCAGCTGCTGAGCAAGGCAGAGCGGATTCGCCTCGACGCCGAGTACGTGCGGCGCATGTCCCTCTGGCTTGATCTGTCGATCCTTGCCCGGACGTTGCTTGTCGTCGTGTCGGGGCAGGGAGCCTACTGATGCGGGCGTTGGTCACCGGTGGCGCGGGATTCATCGGGTCGCATCTGGTCGATGCGCTGCTGGCTGACGGTCATCAGGTCTGCGTCGTCGACAACCTCGCGACCGGCTCGCGGGTCAACGTCAACCCAGGCGCTGAATTCGTCGAAGCCGACGTCCGCAATCGGGAGGAGCTGGTGAGGATTGGCCGGCGGTTCGCGCCAGGCGTCGTCCTTCATCTTGCGGCCCAGACCCTGGTCGCGCGCTCGGCTTCGGATCCGCTGCGGGACGCTGAGATCAATGTGCTCGGCACCGTGAACGTGGTGCAGGCGGCGATCGCGGCCGGCAGCCGCAAGGTCGTCTTCGCCTCCTCGGGGGGGACTGTCTACGGCAACGCGCAGCCGCAGCCGGTGCCGGAGACCCAGCCCTTGAATCCGATCAGTCCATATGGGGTCTCCAAGGTCGCCGGCGAACATTACGTCCGCGTGCTCTGCGGCCAGGCGGGGATGACCTGCACGATCCTGCGCTACGGGAACGTCTACGGGCCTCGGGACATCCCCGCCAGCCAGCATGTCATCACCGCCTTCCTGCACGCCCTGCTGAAGGGCGAGCGACCCGTGATCGAGTGGGACGGCGAGCAGGCCAAGGACTACGTGTACGTCGGGGACGTGGCGGCGGCACACGTGCGCGCGATCGATGCCGGTGACGGGGAGGCCTTCAACATTGGCAGCGGCCGCGAAGTGTCGGTCAACACCATCTTCCGACAGGTGTGCGAGCTGCTCGGCATGACGATCGAACCACATCGCGGTGAGCGGCGCCCCGGTGACGTCCGCCGGTTCACCCTCGACTGCAGGAAGGCTGATCAGATGCTCGGCTGGCGGCCGGCGACCCGGTTTGCCGAGGGCCTGCGCCGGACCGTTGACGACTACCGCCGGCCGGCGGACCTCAGGAGGCAGGATGAAGCAACACCGATCCCTCTTCATTAGGGGAATCGTCGCAGCCGTGCTGGCCACGGCCGCGTTTTCAGCGGCCGGCGTGGCCGCGAGCGCCGCGGACTGGCCGAAATATCTGCACGACATCGGCGGCAGTGGGTCGACCTCGGAGCGCACCATCACGGCTGAAACGGCGGCCTCCCTCAAGCTGAAGGCCGGCTGGCCGGTGCGCCTGGGTGACCGGCCGATCACGACCCAGCCGATCGTGGCGAACGGGTTGATCTACGTCGGGGCCTGGGACGGCTACGAGTACGCGCTCCATCCCGACGGCACGATCGCCTGGCGCCAGTATCTCGGCCGCACCAAGAACTGCTTCATCGCCGACGCGGTCAGCAGCAATCCGCAGCAGGGCACCGTGGCCGGCCTCGTCTCGACCGGCGCCGTCGCCACCGCGTCGGTCAATGGACACAACCGGTCGGTCCTCTATGTCGGGGCTGGCGGCAACCGGGACGAGAGCGGCGCGAACATCAGCGGCTCCGCGGAGCTGATCGCGCTCGACGCCGGCACGGGCCAGATCCTCTGGCGCAGCCCGCTGGGCGCGTCGCCCAACCACCTGATCTGGAGCTCGCCGGCCGTCTACCACGACAGCGTCTACGTGGGGGTGTCGTCCTTCGACGATTGCCCTCTGGTACAGGGCAAGCTCGTCAAGGTCAGTGCCGTAACCGGCGCGCTGGAGGCCACCTTCAACGCGGTTCCCACCGGCTGTGAAGGCGCCAGCATCTGGGGTTCGCCGACGATCGATGATTCGGCGGGCAAGGTGTACGTCGCCACCGGCAACAGCCGGCCCTGTTCGATCTTCGGACCGCAGCTCGGTCGCTATCCGCACACGAAGCGCGGGGCGATCATGCTGATCCTTGCCCTGGCCGCGGTGCTGGTTGCCGTTTTCTGGCCGCGCGACTGGATCCGCCTCGGGTTCTGGCTGGCAGCCGCCGGAGCGCTCGCCACTGCCACGCTGGGCGCCTACCTGCTGGTCGGCCCAACCGTCTCCATCAACCGCCCTTATTCCGTCAGCCTGATCCAGCTTGACGCCGGTGATCTCCACGTGACCGACTCGTGGAAAGTGCCGGCAACCGACGAGGGGGATTACGACTTCGGCTCGACGCCGACGCTGTTCTCCGGCACCGTCACGCCGGGTGGGGAGCGCCGACAACTGCTCGGCATTCCGAACAAGAACGGCAACTACTATGTCTTCGACCGAGCGCACATCGCATCGGGTCCGGTCGCCACCATCGTCCTGGCGCATGCGCCGCGCACGGATCCCACCAAGGGCAACGGCAGCATCTCCCCCAGCGCCTTTGATGGGCACACGCTCTACATCGCCGGCGGCGGCACCGACGCGGGTGGCGAACCCGTTCCCGGCAGCCTTCTCGCGTACGATCCCAACGACTTCTCGAGACCGCTCTGGAAAATCGGCGCCGCGGGTCCCGTCCTGGGCGCGGTGACGACATCCTCCGGCGTGGTGGTGATCGGCAACGGGGCGTTCACCACCGTGGTGTCCGGCTCCGACGGCTCGGTTCTCTTCAAAGGCTCCGTCGCCAATCCGAAGGCAGCCATGATCTTCGGCGCCGCCACCATCGCCAACGGCCGCATCTACCAGGGTGACACCGCCGGATACCTCTACGCCTATGGCATCGATGGGCGCTAAGGTCTGGGCGGGCGGCCTGCTCGCCGCCGTTGCCGCTGCCGCCTTGCTGTTGAGCGCTGTACCGAGCTCAGCAGCGGACGGCGCCTGGCCCAGGTATCTGCATGACAACGGTGGCAGCGGCTATGCGACGGACGCCGGCATAACCACAGCCGCCGCAAAGAATCTCAAGCCGCTCGCCGGTTGGCCGGTCAAGCTGCCGGCCACGATCTCGACCCAGCCGGTGCTTGCCAACGGCCTCATCTATGTGGGCGCCTGGGACGGCAACGAGTACGCCATCACGCCGTCCGGCGCCGTCCAGTGGAAGCGCTTCCTCGGGATCACGACCAAGGGCAAAGCCTGTCAGTATCCGATCGGGATTGCCGGGACACCCGTCGTCGCGACCGCGACGGTTGGCGCGGCGGCCCGCTCCGTCCTGTATGTCGGCGGCGGCGGCAATGCCGACGCGCAAGGCCACCCGATCAGCGGCGGCACGGCGCAGCTCTTCGCGCTCGACGCCCTGACCGGCGAAATCCTCTGGCACACCTCGCTTGGCTCTTCACCAGACCATTTCATCTGGAGCTCGCCGGCCTTCTATCGAGGCAGCGTCTACGTCGGCGTATCCGCGTTCGCCGACTGCCCGTTGATCCAGGGCCGGCTGGTTCAGCTCGACGCCTCGACCGGCCGGGTGCAGCACACCGCCGACATGGTGCCCGACGGGTGCACGGGCGGCAGCATCTGGGGCTCGCCGACCGTCGACGAGGCAGAGGGTGCGCTCTATGTCGCCACCGGCAACCCGGATCCATGCTCGCGGTTCGGCCCCCAGGTCGGCACCACGCTGCGCCCGAAGCGGGCGGCGGCCGCGGCCGGGCTGGCCCTGCTCGGTCTGCTGCTGGCGGGCTTTGCCTGGCCGCGGCCATCGATCCGCGCCATCTTCTGGGCCGGCGTTGGTATCGGGGTGCTCGGGCTGGCCGGCACCAGCCTGCTGGTCGTCGGTCCCCACATCGCCCGACCCGAGCCCTACACCCAGGCCGTCGTCAAGCTGGACGCGGCCGACCTGCGCATGATGGGTCACTGGCAGATCCCCCAAGCCGAATCGGTCTTCGACAGCGACTTCGGCTCGACGCCGACGCTCTTTACCGGCAGCGTCACGCCCGGCGGCGCCCAGCGAGCACTGGTCGGTGTGGCGAACAAAAACGGCATCTACTATGTCTTTAGCCGCGCCAGCCTGGATCGCGGGCCGGTCGCCCGCCTGCGGATCGCGACCGGCGGCAACCCGCCCACCAGCGGAAACGGCAGCATCTCGCCGAGCGCCTTCGATGGGGCCCGGCTGTACGTCGGCGGCGGCCATATTGCCATCGGCGGCCAGGTCGTTGCGGGAACCGTTTCCGCGTATGACCCGAATGACCTGGCCGCGCCGATCTGGCGCACCGGCATCAGCAGCGGTTCGGTTCTAGGCGCGGTCAGCGCTGCGCCCGGCATCGTCGTGGTGGGCGCCGGCTCGATGATGGTCGTTCTCGACGCCGGCCACGGCACGCTCCTCTTCAAGGCGCCCGCGGCGACCGCGGGCGCCGCCAATCCAGCCATCTTCTATGGCGCCGCCACCATCGTCCAGGGCGTCATCTATCAGGGCGATACCCACGGCAACCTCTATGCCTATGCCGCGCACTAACCCGGCAGCCGTCCGCATCGGAGCGCCAGGGTGCTGAGCGCGCTACGGCTCGTCCTGTGGAGGCGTGCCTGGATCCCGCTGCTCTCCGCCGCGCTGGCGACCGGGGCCTTGGCGGCCATGACCTTAACGGCAAGGCCGACCTATGTCGCGACCGCCACCGTCATCGCGAAGAACCCGGAGAACGCCACCGATCGCCCGCTGAGCTTCCCTGAGGTGGTGACCTCGAACACGGTCGCGCTGCGAGCCATCAAAACCGCCCACGTGGCGGAAACCGTCGACGAGCTGGAGGCGGCATTGAGCGTGGTATCGGGGAAGAGCGACATCTATCAGATCGCGATTCGTGACACGGACCCAGCCCGGGCCACGGCATTGGCGAACGCGGTCGCCGGCGAGTCGACCGCCTACTACCAGGACCTGGCCGGCGGCGACACGGTCTCCATCCAGGCCACCGTCGACAAGGATCGGGCCGACCTCAACAAGCGATATCTCGACGCCTCGCAGGCCCTGCTGACCTTCGACCAGAACCATACCCAGGGCGCCGGCGCTCGTTCCGATCCGAGCCTTGGAGCCCAGCGGCTCGCGCTTCAGCTGGCGCAGCAGGCGGCCGCCAATGCGGTCTTGAACTTCGAGGCGGGGATCACCCAGGGCAAGCTGGCCCAGATCACGACCATCCGCAATTTCGAATCCCATGTCCTGGACCAGGCGGCGGCGCTGCCCCGCGGCGGAAGGAACGTGACGCTGCTGATCTACGTCGGGGGGCTGGGGCTGGGACTCGGCATCGTGGCGGTCTTCCTCCTCGAGTACTTCGGTCGCTCGATCAATAAGCCGGAGGATGCCGAAGCCTACCTCGGCGCCCCGGTGGTCGGCGTGATCCCGCGGGCGAGCCCGGGTGCCATGCGGCGCGCGGCGAGAGGCAAGTGATGGCGCGCGAGACGTCGATGGTGCTGACCTCTTCGACGCTCCAGACGGCCTTCGCCGAGGCCTACCGGTCGCTGCGGGCGAACCTCAGCGTCGACGGCGCCCATGGCACCCGCGCGCTGCTGGTGACGAGCGGCGTGCCCGGAGAAGGCAAGAGCACGACGGTCGCGAACCTTGGCATCCTGATGGCCCAGGCTGGACAGCGCGTCATCCTCGTGGACGCGGACTTCCGCCAACCCGGCCTGCATCGCCTGCTCCCGACGAGTCGCAACGGACATCGGGTCGTGGGCGTCGATGGCTTCTGGCAGCGCGACGGCGACGCGGCGGTCCGCGGGGGTCTCGCTGAACTGATCGCCGGGACGGCCAACTTCGTCGACGTCGCCACGCCGGTAGAGGGCACCGAGAACCTCGCCATGGTCGGGACGGGCGTCATCCCTTCCCACCCGGCGGAACTGCTGGCCTCTCCCCGGATGCGGGGCGTCATCGTCGACCTCTGCGGGCACGCGGACGTCGTGCTCCTCGACAGTCCCCCCTGCTCGCTCTACGCGGATGCGCAGGAGTTGACCCAGGTCACCGACGGCATCCTGTACGTCCTGCGGTCGGGACCGCAGGGGCTGGTCAACCACGTGCGTCTGCTCAAGCAGTTGCAGCAGGGGCAGGCTCGGCTGCTCGGGATCGTGATGAATCAGGTTGAAGCCAGGGCCGCCGGCTACGACGGACCCTACCGCGGCGGAGCGCCGCCCCGTGGCTAGGGCGGCCATGACGATGGCTGCCCCCTCGAAGGTGCGGATCTCCGCACTGACCCCCGGTCGCCTCGGTCGGCCGATCCCGTTCCAGGCGATCGTCGTCCCGCTGCTCGTCCTGTCGATGCTGCCCATTCCCCTGATCACGATTCGGTCTGCCGGCTTTGGCTTTGGCACGCTGGCAGCGCCCCTGTTCCTTTCGATCGGCCTCGCGCTGGCTCGACAGCGCCGGCGGCCGATCGAGGTCCCCTACGTCTGGCTGTTCGTCGTCCTCATGATCGCGGCGGTCATTTCGGTGATCAACAGCTGGCTGTTCTGGGATCCCAACGTCGGCACCTCGATGGAACGGGGATTCGGCCACCGCTGGATCGGCTACCAGGTGACCGCGCTGTATTTCGTGGCGACCCCGTTCCTGGCCTTCGCCGCCGGCGCGGTTTACGCCCAGGTGGAGCGACTTACCAGCCTCTACGTCGGGGTGCTCATGAGCGTGACGGTGACGACGGTGGTCGGGCTATGGACCTGGTGGCACAACCCGGTCAACCCGATCGATGTCTATCTGAAGGGCGCTCGACCGAACATCAACCCGGATGCCACCCTCTTTTTGATCGTCCTGTCAGCCAGCGTTCTCGTCTGGCAGCACCGACGCTGGCGCTTGTGGGCGCCCGCGCTCGCACTGCTGATCATGGGCCTGGTTGCCGCCTTTCTCTCCTATGCGCTCAATGCCTGGCTTGGCGCCCTGGGTGCAATGACGGTGCTGATCTGGTCACGCTGGAGAGCGCGCGGGCTTTGCGCCTGGTTTGCCGGCCTTGGGCTGGCGGCGCTCGCCGTCCAGGAAACGCTCGGCACCATCGTGGCCCAGCGGCTTGGCGGCAACGACATCGACCGCATCGGCCTCTG
>Ga0209805_1002422_pt1 | contig 10864 bp, 9 predicted proteins | sample GraSoiAngelo_148_FD_185905 | JGI IMG/M metagenome (GOLD analysis project Ga0209805, IMG submission 185905) | Grasslands soil microbial communities from the Angelo Coastal Reserve, California, USA - 14_1009_09_20cm (SPAdes) (version 2) | ecosystem: Environmental > Terrestrial > Soil > Grasslands ... | reverse complement strand
CGTCTGACAAGGCCGACCAGCTTGCAAGTGAGCTTTGCTTGGTGCGTCCTGAACTCAAGGCGAAGCATTGTGCCGTCCGCGTCACCGATAGCGACAACAAGGAGCTCTATCGCACGCCGCTCGATCCTGTTCCCAGATAGATAAGAGGCAACTCGCGCCACCTGCGGCCACCGATACGGCGGCGCCAGCAAGCGTCGGTGCAGACGAGTCGGTGGGCCGCGCGTATGCGCGCTGGATGGTAACCCCGCGACATCCCGGTTGCCCCGGGGCGTCGCTTGCGAGGCGTTAACAGATCGTTGCGCATCTCATGCGAGGCCACGGCGAAGCTTAAAAAATACGGTTACCCAATCGTCAAACCTCAGCCTTTCTTAAGCTTTTCGGCCGATCTTGGTTAACGGCTCCGGCCGCTAACGGTGTTGGATTGTGTCGATGAAAAAGCTTTCAGTAGCGGTTCTTGCTCTGCTGTTGGGTTCGACTCTCGCCAATGCCGCGGACATGCCGGTTGCCTATCCCCCGGTGGCGCTGTGGTCGTGGACCGGTCTTTATCTCGGGACGCATGTCGGCGGCGGCTTTGCGAGTTCGCAGTTCTCCGATCCGGCCGGGGCTTCGATCTACGGCGGCAACGTCAGAAGCCCGGCCGCGCTCGCCGGCTTCCAGCTCGGCTATAACTGGCAAATCCCCAACTCGAATTTCCTGCTCGGGGCTGAGGCGGACGCGAGTGCGTCGATCGGCGACGGCACCGCTACCTGTTTTGCCTCATCCGGTCTTTTCACGTCGGCCAATTGCCGCGTGCGTCCGCAAGCCAGTGGTAGCCTGACCGGCCGGGTCGGATTTGTCACCGGCCCGCGTGGGCATACCCTGATCTATGCCAAGGCCGGCGCGGCCTGGCTGCAGGAGCAGATCGATATCACGACCAACTTTAGCGGGTTTACCGCATCTCCCGCAGCGACGAGCTTCGACGGTGTGCGATGGGGCTGGACGATCGGCGCGGGCGTCGAAAAGGCGCTGACACCGGCCTGGTCGGTCAAGCTGGAATACGACTATGCGAACTTCGGCGACCTCAGCGCTTCGACGCCTGGAAGCTTTGTTCTGTTGTTCCCGTTCGCCTTCTCAACTCCGGGCGGGGCGACGAATGTCAGCCAGAACCTGCAAACGCTCAAAGTGGGCCTGAACTACAAGGTCGGCGAAGACCTCTATGCGCATTGGGAGCCCTCCGCTTCGGATTATCGCCTGAGGGGCGCGACCGATCCGGGCTACGTTCCGGATGCGGAAATCGAGATCGGCGGACGCGTCTGGTACTCTTCCGGGAAATTCCAGAAGGATCTGGGTGCGACGACGGATCCGGCGCAGCAGAGCCTGATATCGCGGCTGACCTACGACACGCCGGCGGCGTCGGGCGAAGTGTTCGGCCGCATCGATACGTCGTCGAACATCTTCGTCAAAGGTTTTGTTGGCGGCGGCAAATTGTTGTCGGGCAATCTGCATGACGAAGACTGGCTGCTCATCGATGGCATTCCCTATTCGAACACGCTTTCAACCGTGAAGGGAGATCTCGCCTACGCCACGTTCGACGTCGGCTATTCGGTGTTTCGGGGACCGAGCGCCAACGTCGGCGGCTTTATCGGCTACAACTATTTCAGGGAGAACAAGCAGGCCTTCGGCTGCACCCAGATCGCCAACAGCAATTCCGACTGTGTCCGTGCGCTTCCGAATTCGATCCTCGGCATCACCGAAGACGACAAATGGAATTCGATGCGGATCGGCATCAACAGCGTCGTGAAGCTCACGGACCGGCTGACGCTGACCTCCGACGCCGCATACCTCCCGTTTGTGTCGTTCACCGGCACCGACGATCATCTGCTGCGCACCGGTGTCGGCAATACCATCTCGCCCGAGACCGGCAGCGGGCGCGGCGTGCAGCTCGAAGCGATCCTCGCCTACGCGATCGCACAATCGTTCAGCGTGGGTGCGGGCGGCCGCTATTGGGCGATGTGGGCGCCCGGTACCTCCGATACTTTCAGCCAGGGTTGCCCCTGCCAGACGCTGCCGGTTCGCACCGAGCGCTACGGCGCGTTCCTGCAGGCGTCCTACAAGCTGGACGGACTGAAGTAACTCCAGGCCGTCACGCACTCACCGCGCCGCGTTCAGCACATTATCCAGCCGGAACGAATAGCCGACGCCGATTATGTAGTTCGGCGAATTACTGTTGAGGCCGAACGCCATGTGGAAGTCGATCTGCTGGGTCCGGCTCAGCAGATACCCGCCGCCGACATTGAACAGCGCGATGCTGGCGCCGCGCGAGGGATAATCGCCGACATATTCGGCAAACAGCGACATCTTCTCGGTGATCCTTTTCTCGATGACGAAGGTTGCTTCGCTCGTCTGATGGTTCGAGAAGTCCGCCGGCCGGAAGAAGCTCGTGAACATGCCGCTGACGGCCCAGCCGCCGCCAAGCTCGTGCGACCACGGAAATTGCAGATAGGGTTGCAGGCCGAGGCCGGCGATGGCGGGCGTGCCCGTCGTCAGCCCCGCACCCACGACGACCGACAGGCTGGTCGCTTCCGGTAGCGCGCCGATCTGCCATTTCACCGCGGGCGTGACATTGGTGAAGCCGGTGTCGATAGTACCGGACAGCCGCCCGACATAAGCGGGTATGTCGACCAGCAATTCCAGGCATGGCGCGACGCCGAACCGCAGCCGGCTGTTGCTGCCGTCAAATCCGGCGCCCGCGCTCTGGCCGGAGGTATTGATCCCGTTCTCGCTTTGAATGCTGCCGGTCGGGACCACGAGGCTCGAATTGGTCACGTCGGGACGATCGGTTGCGATCTCCGATCGGGACGAGGGGCACTCGCTCGCTTGCGCGGCGCCAAGTGAGACGAGAGCGATCGCGAGACAGCCAAATTGCAACAAGGGACGCGGCATTGACACCAACATGGCCGATCCGCGCCGATTGATCGGCGGGTTTGCAGGGCGCGCACTATTTGAGCTTCCGGCCGCAGGTCGCGCCGGTTGCCCTATTCCCTGACCCGGTGAGAGCCCAAAATAGTCCCGAAAATTCCCGCTTGACTTTGACCACCTCGACCGGCGGGATGATTCAGAAGATCAGTTCTGGTAGGATTCCGGGCCATGCCGGACAATCGTTGGTTCCAAGAGGTCACGTGACTGCACAAAATCCCGGCGCCGGCAAACCGGTCGATCAGGCATCTCTCGCGAACGTGCCACGGCTGGTGACCGCCTATTTCGTATCGAAACCGGATCCGGCGGATCCCGCGCAACGTGTGGCGTTCGGAACCTCGGGCCATCGCGGTTCGTCCTTAAAAAACGCCTTCAATGAAGATCACATCCTGGCGACGACGCAGGCGATCTGTGACCACCGCCGCCGGACCGGCCTGACAGGACCGCTGTTCATCGGAATTGACACGCACGCTTTGGCCGAGCCGGCGCTGGCGAGTGCGGTTGAGGTGTTTGCTGCGAATGGCGTCGAGATCATGATCGACGAGCACGGTGGGTATACGCCGACCCCCGTCATCTCTCGCGCGATCCTGGCTTACAACAAGGGACGAACCACGGGTCTCGCCGATGGCGTCGTCATCACGCCGTCTCACAATCCGCCGGAGGACGGCGGCTACAAGTATAATCCGCCGCATGGCGGTCCTGCCGATACCGACGTCACCTCCATCGTCGAAGAAAGCGCGAATCGCTATCTGGAAGCCGGGCTCAGGGGCATCGTGCGGATGCCTTACGAACGTGCCCGCCGATCCCCGTCGACGCATCTCCACGATTACATCAGCCCCTACGTCGCCGAGCTCGGCAATGTCGTCGACATGGAGCTGGTGAAATCGTCCGGCGTGAAGATCGGAATAGATCCGTTGGGCGGCGCTGCCGTTCACTTCTGGCAACCGATTATCGAGCGCTACGGGATCAACGCTGCGGTCGTGAACGACGCGGTCGACCCCACCTTCCGTTTCATGACGGCAGATTGGGACGGAAAAATCCGAATGGATTGTTCCTCGCCGTTCGCCATGGCGAGCCTCATCCAGATGCGCGACAAGTTTGACGTCGCCTTTGCCAATGACACCGATGCGGACCGGCATGGTATCGTGACGCGTTCCGGCGGCCTGATGAATCCGAACCATTTTCTCGCAGCCGCCATCGCCTACCTGTTTGCACAGCGGCCGCAATGGGGGGAGCAAGCCGCCATAGGCAAGACGGTTGTCTCAAGTTCGATCATCGATCGTGTGGCCGGCAAGCTGAAGCGGAAGCTGGTCGAGACGCCGGTCGGCTTCAAATGGTTCGTCGAAGGCTTGGGCACCGGTGGCTTCGGTTTTGCCGGCGAGGAAAGTGCGGGCGCATCGTTCTTGAGGCGCGACGGTTCGGTCTGGACCACCGACAAGGACGGCATCGTGATGGGCCTGCTCGCGGCCGAGATGATGGCAAAGACCGGACGCGATCCCACCCAGCTAATCGCCGGGTTGACCGACGAACTCGGCGTTCCCTTCTACGAGCGGATCGATGTGGCGGCGACGCCGAAACAGAAGAATGCCCTGAAAGCCGTTACGCCGGAACAGCTCAACATGAAGGAACTGGCCGGCGATCCGGTGCGCGTGGTGCGAACCAGGGCGCCAGGCAACGATCAGCCCTTCGGCGGCATCAAGGTCGAGACCGAGATGGGATGGTTTGCGGCACGGCCATCGGGAACGGAAGACGTCTACAAGATTTACGCGGAAAGCTTTCGTGGCCCGGATCATTTGAAGCGGATACAGAGCGAAGCACAAGCCGCGATCGCGCGGGTTTTTTAGAGCATGATCCGGCTGGCGCGAGGCACCTCAGAGCCATGTCCCGTTTGGGTGAATTGACCCACGCACTGTCCGGGTCTTAAGGTCGGTCGGCATGACTGATCTTCATGGCGTCTTTCCCTATCTCGTTTCGCCGGTTGATAGCGACGGGCGCATTCGCACCGCCGTGCTCGGCAGGCTTTGCGACGATCTCATCAAATCCGGAGTGCACGGGCTCACGCCGCTCGGCTCGACCGGCGAATTCGCCTATCTCGATGCCACCCAGCGCAGCTGCGTGGTGCAGACCACGATCGAGGCGGCCCGCGGCCGCGTGCCGGTGGTTGCCGGCGTGGTCTCGACCTCGACGGCCGACGCGGTGGCGCAGGCGAGGGCCTACGAGCGGCTGGGCGCCGCCGGCATTCTGGCGATTTTGGAAGCGTATTTCCCGCTGGTCGACAGCGGTGTGGAATCGTATTTTCGGGCGATCGCGGACGCGGTCGATATTCCCGTCGTCATGTACACCAATCCGCAATTCCAGCGTTCGGATCTGTCGCTCGACGTGATCGCGCGTCTCGCAGGCCATCCGCGCATCGGCTACATCAAGGACGCCTCGACCAACACCGGGCGGCTGCTGTCGATCATGAACCGCTGCGGCGATGCCATCCGCGTGTTCTCGGCGTCCGCGCACATTCCGGCCGCGGTGATGCTGATCGGCGGGGTCGGATGGATGGCGGGGCCGGCCTGCGTCATCCCGCGCCAGAGCGTGGAGCTTTACAATCTCTGTAGAGCGCAGCGCTGGGACGAAGCGCTCGTCCTGCAACGAAAACTGTGGCGGGTCAACGAGGCTTTCGCGCGCTATAACCTCGCCGCCTGCATCAAGGCAGGCCTTGCGATCCAGGGCTATGATGTCGGCGATCCCGTGCCGCCGCAGGCCGCACTCACCGCGGACGAGCGCAAGGCGGTTGAGGCGGTGCTGCGGGATGTGAGTTGAAAAGAGGTTGAACCCGGAACGAGGTTCGATCGACATACGCCCACGCTTCGGCGAATTCACGCTGCGAGGCGACTTTCGCCGCTTACCTGACAGAACCGTTCTGATACGTTGGCGGAAAGACCGCAAACGGGAGAATTTGATGCGCAGATTTTTGACGGTGCTGGCGACGCTTTCGACCTTGAGCCTCACCAATTGCGGCTACAACGCCATCCAGAGCAACGACGAGCAGATCAAGTCGAACTGGTCCGAGGTCGTCAACCAGTATCAGCGCCGCGCCGATCTGGTGCCGAACCTGGTCAATTCGGTTAAAGGTTTTGCCCAGCAGGAGAAGGACGTGCTGCTCGGCGTCACCAACGCTCGCGCCAAGGTCGGCAGTATCCAGGCCACGCCCGAAGTGCTCAACGATCCCGCCGCGTTCCAGAAATTCCAGGCCGCGCAGGGAGAACTCTCCAGTGCGCTCTCGAGATTCCTGGTGGTGACGGAAAACTATCCGCAGCTCAAATCGGACGCGCTGTTTCACGATCTGATGTCGCAGCTCGAGGGCACCGAAAACCGCATCACGGTGGCGCGCAACCGTTACATCAAATCAGTGCAGGACTATAACGTGACCATCCGTTCGTTCCCGACCAATCTCACCGCGATGGCATTCGGATACAAGGAAAAGCCGAACTTCACGGTCGACAATGAAAAGGAAATCTCGACCGCGCCCAAGGTCGATTTCAATCCGACGCCCGCGCCAGCCAAGTAACGGGACCATCCGCTTGTCCGCGATATCGGCAGCAAGGGCCTTCATTCTTGCGCTGACGCTGTGCTGGTTCGGCGCAGCGTTTGCCGACGTCGCGGTGCCGCCATTCAAGGCGGAGGTCGTCGACCAGACCGCGACGCTCTCGAGCGGCGATACTGCCGCGCTGACGCAAACGTTGCGGGATCTGCAACGGCGCAAGGGCAGCCAGATCGCGGTGCTGATCGTGCCGACCACGCAGCCCGAGACGATCGAGCAATATTCGATCCGGGTGGCGGACGCCTGGAAAGTCGGACGCAAGAAAATTGACGACGGCGCGCTCATGGTGATCGCCAAGAACGACCGCCATCTGCGCATCGAAGTCGGCTACGGCCTCGAAGGCGCGCTTACCGACGTCACCACCAGACGCATCATCGACGAGGTCATCACGCCGAAATTCAAGAGCGGCGATTTTGCCGGCGGCGTCACCGCGGGCATCAACCGGATGATCCGGGTAATCGATGGCGAGCCGCTGCCGGCGCCGGAGCCGCCACATTGGAAAAATTCGACATCGTTCGATCCGACCGACCTGTTTAATCCATTCCTGATTATCCCTGTGCTGCTGGTCGGCGGCCTCATGCGAAGCATGCTGGGCCGGCTGGTCGGCTCGGCCGCAGCCGGGGGTCTGGTAACACTGGTCGCCTGGTTTTTGTTCGGCTCGTTGCTGGCGGCGGTGCTGGCGGGCGTGATCGCCTCGATGTTCGTAATGTTCGGCGACAGCATCACCTCGGCCCAGCCGGCGGGCCGCCGTGGCGGATCAGGCGGTTGGGCCGGCGGCGGTTACGGCGGCTCGTACTCCGGCGGCGGCTCGAGTAGCAGTTCGAGCGATAGCGGCGGCTTTAGCGGCGGCGGTGGCGGCAGTTTTGGCGGCGGCGGCGCATCGGGGAGCTGGTAGCATGGGCCTCAAGCGCATCGGCAAACACCTTCTCGAACACCGTTGGCGAGTGCGGCGGATATTTCCACCCCGCGTGCTGGCCGCGATCGAGCAGGCCATCAAGGCCGGCGAGGCCACCCATTCTGGCCAGGTGCGCTTTGTGGTCGAAGGCGCGCTCGACGGCGCGCCATTGTTTCGCGATCAGCCGGCACGCGAGCGCGCGCTGGATACTTTCTCGCATTTGCGCATCTGGGACACCCATCACAACAACGGCGTGCTGATCTATCTCCTGCTCGCCGACCGCAAGGTCGAGATCGTCGCCGATCGCGGCATCGCCGCCAAGGTCGGGGCGGAGGGTTGGCAGAAGATCTGCGCCGCGATGGAGAGGGACTTCCGTGCGGGAAATTTCGAAACCGGCGTGATCAATGGGATCGCGGCGGTGTCGCGAGAGCTTGCCGCGCATTTTCCGAAGGATGGACGCAACCCCAATGAGCTGCCGGACAAGCCTGTCGTGATGTAGAGGTTGATTCCGCAAAACTGCGGATCGATTTTCTGAAAAGATCATGTTCAAATAAAAGATGGAGCGATTCGAAGGAAGCCATCCCGCTCCGAGTCTGATTATTTATTGTTGTCCTCGGGTGCGTGCAGCGCGCGGAATCCGAGTAGCCCAGCGTCCGCTTTGCGCGCCAGAGGCTGCCATTAGTAAAGGCTGCCATTAGTAAACGGTCCGTGAGTAAACGGTCGGCTTTTGCCTCTCAGTACCGTCGGCCGGGATCACCCAAGCGGGCGTGGCGTTCACCAATGGTGGCACGAACCCTGCATGGGCTGAACCAACCGGGTGTTCCTCGTTCACGAATATTCCTCATCAACGAAGGTCACAATGCTTATCACTCTTGTCGCTATTCTCTGCAACGGCCAGCTATGCCTGGAGAAAGTCGTCACCACCAGTGAGCAGTCGGGCATCACCATGACCGCCTGTCAGGTCAACGGGCAAATTGGCATTGCCGATTGGCTTGCCAATGGTCCGTATCATGAGTGGAGGCTACAAAGTTACAAGTGCGTCATGGGCAAATACATTCCCAAAAGCCAAGCATGAAGCGCGCCAACCCCTCGCACGAGGGGTTGGCTTAGTCTTCCCTTTTTTTGCCTTGCCTTTTTCGTGATGGCCGGGCGCGAGAAAAGCGCTTTTGAAGCGGGAGCCGAATTCGGCCCCTGCGGAGGCGACCTGTTTCGGAGTTGCAGGATTGGGAAAACTGACGCAGAGTTTCGGATAGCGCCGGATTCAACCGGCTCGACGTCAGTAGGGAGTACGCCATGATCAAGGTAAGCGTTATGTATCCGAATACGCCTGGAGCGCGCTTCGACCACGCGTACTACCGCGACAAGCATATGCCGCTGGTGAAGACCCGCATGGGGGATGCCTGCAAGTACTACACGGTCGACAAAGGCGTTGCGGGCGGAGCACCGGGCGCTCCCGCAACCTATGTCGGGATGTGCCACATCTTCTGCGACTCGATCGAGGCATTCCAGGCCGGGTTTGGGCCTCATGCCAAGGAGATCATGGGGGACATCCCCAACTATACCGACCAGGCCCCGGTGATCCAGATCAGTGAGGTCGTCGTCGGCTGACGACGTGGTGGCTCCTCGTAGCGACCGGCTTGACAGTGCCGGTGCATCGGAGGAGCATCGGGTTTGTCGCCGCTGGCGACGTATCCGTGGAACCAAGAGCAGGGGAGGTTCAATGACGCCACCTCCGCAGAGACAGCCGCTGACTGCGATAGTATCCGTTCGGACTATGGCATAGCGGCAAAGCCCACGAACGGCACGCCGGGAAAAGGTTTAAGCGGGCCGCATCAGTGAGGCATGGCCCCTTACCTTCCCGGCGCTGTGTTGTGAACTCGTCACCTTTCACGCCACCCGCAAGTTAGATGCCCATGGAGCCAAATCGCCGTGCGCGGAGATGTGGTTCGCAATATTTTTGCTGTAATTTTCGAATCGGAACCCTTGCAGCGATGCTTCCCGGAGCGACAACGCTTGGAGTGATCATGAGCAGCGATCATGAGTAGCGCGAGGCTGAAACATTACGGCTGGGGCCGCGAAGGCGAAGGGATGACCACCGATGAGCGGCAGTTCGTGCTCGGCCGCTACCGCGCGAGATTTGCAACTGATACATTCGACACAATGGCTGTTCCACGCCTTGAAGACCTCGCCTTGCGGACACCACGTGTCACGCCGCCGGCCTCACTCGCCGCATTTTGCACGAGCGAACGCTATGACCGCCTCGCGCATGCCCACGGCAAATCCTATCCGGATTACGTCAGGGCAATGCTTGGCGATTACGATTGTGCGCCGGACGTTGTCGCCTACCCGCGCAACGAAGCAGAGATTTCCGCCGTGATGGACTGGGCCGGCGGGGTGAGCGCTTCGCTCACGCCGTTTGGCGGCGGGTCGAGCGTCTGCGGCGGCGTCGAGCCGCGTGTCGACGGCATCAGGTACAAGGCCGCGATCACGCTCGACTTGCGCAATCTCTCCAAGGTCGTCGAGGTGGATCTGACGTCGCGCGCCGCATTGATCGAAGGCGGCACCTATGGTCCCGCGCTGGAAAACCAGCTCAAGCCGCATGGCCTCAGCTTGCGGCATTTTCCGCAGAGTTTTGAATACTCAACCCTCGGCGGCTGGATCGCGACGCGATCCGGCGGTCATTTCGCGAGCCTCTACACACATATCGATGATTTCGTTGAAAGCCTGCGCGTGGTGACGCCGCGCGGTGTGGTGGAGACGCGCCGGCTCCCCGGATCGGGTGCAGGTCCCAGTCCGGATCGCCTCTTCATCGGCTCGGAAGGAACGCTCGGCGTGATTTCGCGCGCCTGGATGCGATTGCAGCCGCGTCCGAAATTCCGCAGCGGTGCATCGGTCCGTTTTCCTTCGTTTTTCGACGCGGCGCGTGCCGTACGTGCCGTTGCGCAAGCAGGACTCTATCCGTCGAACTGCCGCATTCTCGATCCGCAGGAGGCTTTCAACACCGGTGCGGCGGACGGCAGCGTTGCGATCATGGTGCTCGGCTTTGAGTCCGGCGATCATGCACCGGACGCGCGGATGGCGCGCGCGCTCGAGTGTTGCGCCGACCATCGCGGCACGCCGGAGCAGGCTGAGGCCGGCGACGCGCATCGCGAGGGCGCGGCAGGGATCTGGCGCAACGCTTTTATCCGTATGCCTTATGCGCGCGAATTTCTGACGCCGGCGGGCCTCATCAACGATACGTTCGAGACCGCCATCACTTGGGACCGGTTCGAAAGCTTTCATGACAGTGTCAAAGCCGCGACCGAGCGTGCCATCCTGGAAGCGACCGGCGTGAAGGGCGAGGTCACTTGCCGCTTCACCCATATCTACCCGGACGGGCCCGCACCCTATTTTTCGTTCCACGCGCTCGGCCGTCACGGCGC